>Ga0315329_10000009_pt1 | contig 95933 bp, 94 predicted proteins | sample M150032315metaG_FD_203459 | JGI IMG/M metagenome (GOLD analysis project Ga0315329, IMG submission 203459) | Ammonia-oxidizing marine archaeal communities from Monterey Bay, California, United States - M1 500m 32315 | ecosystem: Environmental > Aquatic > Marine > Coastal | place: USA: California...
GAGTCGCCCGAAGAAGGCGGCAACTTCTCCGCGGGTCGCTGCCCGGTCGGGGTCAAACGTTGTGAGCGTGGTTCCTGTCGTGACGCCAGTTTCCGAAGCCCACCCGATCGCCTGGTTGGAGTAGCTGCCTGGGGTCACATCGGTGAAGATCGAGGACCCCAGTGTGCTTGAAGGCGACCCTTCGTCGCGCCACAGGAAGGTGATGACCTCGGCGCGGGTCGCTGCCCGGTCGGGGTCAAATGTTGTGAGCGTGGTTCCCGTTGTGATGCCATCGGTGTGCATCCACCCGATCGACTCGTCGTTGTAGCTGCCAGTCGCCACATCGGTGAAGACCGTTGACCCCAACACGTCAGTACTATCGCACCCCGGCGGTGTGAAGAAGCACTCGATGTGCGCCCACACAGCCTCAGTGTTGTCGCCGGCACCCCACTCCTCACCGAACTCCCACCAGGTATAGACCGAACATCCATCGCCGAGATAAGCAATGTTCGGTCGAGCCACCGAATTCGAACCGATGTCAAGAATCGTAGGCGTGACGTCAGATCGGGCAGCTGCATCAATGCGTGCCATGCCGAGCTCGTCGTCTTCATTGCTGGAGCCATCGTTGGGCTTAACGGTGAGCACCAACACCCATTCGTCTGCTACGTCGTCGTAGGCAACCCCGACCCGTCCACCATTGTTGAACTCTTCAGCGCTCAAGATCTTCACGATGCCGGCATCGGAGTAGGAGCCGTCAGCGCCAACGACGTTGAACAACTGCTGGTTACGGTTTCCGTCCAAGTCCTCTGCACGCCAACGGACTCCGAACTCGTCCCGCGATGAGTCCCACGCGACTGTGGGCGCACCGCTCCCGGATCGAGTGCCATCGCCATCGGTTTCCAGCCCGTGAAGATTGAACACATCGGTGGTGAAGTTGATCGACACGCCTGACGCACTCCGAACGAGTTCCATCAGACGTGCACCAGGCAAGCCGGAGTTGTCATCTACCCCGAAGACGGTAATGAAGACGTCAGACGTCTCCGAGTACGCAACAGAAACACCGTTATCGGTGCCTGAGTCTCCACTGACATCTTCAGCCTGCCCTCCAGTGAGGCTCAGACCGTCGGCATCGATCGCGGTTGCCCATACACGCTCTGAGATAGCGGTGTCACCTTGCACGTTTGCTTTCCACGAGACCAGGTATGCCGAGGCGACCGGACTCCACCGTGCGTGAATGTGCTCGATGTCATCCCACCTGTTGTCTTCCGACGAGGGTGAGCCGTCGAATGTCTCCGAGATCACAAAGTTCGTACCGCGCATACCACCATCACGCCCCACAATCTGACCGACCAACACACTCGGCTCGTTGTACGACGCTTCATCACCTTCTATCGGGCACGCATCCAGGTGATCGAACTCAGTGGAGTTATCAAGGGGCCACACCACCAACCATTCTTCGTTGGTCGAGTTCCAGGTAGCGCTAACCGGCTCGTAGCCGAATTCGTGGTTCGGGCATTCGGCACTGATCATGAATTCATCGCCGATCTGACCGTCCTGTCCCACGATTCGCCCCAACTTCCCGTAGGAGGTTTGATCCCAAGCCCCAGTCTCGTCGTTCGAGACCGCGTCCCAAACAAACAGCGTCTCACCGAAGGGATTCGTTGCCACATCGGGGGTACCCGCCCAAGTAGCGGAAGGAGCCGACGGGTCACTGTCACCGCCAGCGACCTCGAAGTCTTCACCAGCAACGACGGTCTCCCCTGTCACTAACGGGGCCGAGTTGGCCGGCGAAGCAGCCATAACGGCACCCAACAAGCCAACGACTAACGAAACCAAAGCGAGGCGATGCCGAAGCGGCCGAGCCGTGACTTGACTGTTATCAACGTTCATGTGAGTCACTTTCATCTGCGTTTCCCGCGCGCTACTTAATCACACCGTGCTACGAAAATCGAACATCTCATGGGCCAAGATCAACTTGCGCTAAGGGGTAGTCTGTCGTGGGTGGTTCACTGAGATCATCCGGAAAGTTGACGAGGATGATGAAGTACTTGAACGCGCGTGTTTGGTTGCTGGTGCTCGGCGCCATGATGGTCGTCGGCGGCGTCGCCAGCATCCTCGGCGCTGAAGACTTTGCGACTGACCAGTGGACGGGAGCCGCGGGCCGCGAATTGGATATCGCAACGGGTCTGGAGGTGGCTTGGGGACTGAAGATCGTGTTGATCGGCGTAGCTGTCGTGCTCGTCACACTCCTCACACACGGCGCAGCGCAAGCGCGGTTCGGCGCCGTCACCACCGTCACGTTCGTGATCGGCGAAATCTCAACTGTCAGCTACCTTGAGTCCAAGGGATACGGCGAAGATGCCTCGATGCCCTGGGCCATGGTGTTGATACCGGCACTCCTCGTCCTGATCACCCTCATCGCCTGTTTGGTTCACTGGAACGGGCCCGCTGAGACCGAACCGGCGGTCTACAGCGAGACCTAGCCCCTCGTGGCGGTGCCGGCCAGACGATGCTGTAGCTCTTTCGAGAGCCCGGTCAGCACAGGATCGTTCTCGGAGACAAGCCGACCGTCGCCGGGGTCCACGAAGGAGAACCAGATTGCGAGCCGCGCTTCAACCCCCTGAGCCCCATCTGGGTCCGAGCGGTCCAGCGACTGCAGTCGGTGTTCGAGATCGTGGGGCTCACCGCGGTCGGCCCACTGCGTCAGGAGCGCACGACGGAGCATGTCGGCCTCTCGGTTCGTGGCGTCGATGCAGCCCGCGAGAAGACGGAAGGTCGAGCGTGACGTTGGGGCGGCCGCGTCGAGGGCGTTGAGCGGGATCGATGAAGTCAGAAGGCAAGTCTCGCTCCTGCGAAGCGGCCGCGTCGAATCGGAGGAGGCCGGGCTGCCGGTCACCGGTTGGAGCCAGCGGCGGGCAGCTCAGGCTCTCCGCCGGGCCAGGAGCCTGAGATTTGCAGTGGAGCTGATGGGAATCGAACCCACGACATCCTGCTTGCAAAGCAGGTGCTCTAGCCAACTGAGCTACAGCCCCGTAACGGCAACAGGATAGCGAGCCGCAATAAGATTTCGGCGAGGAAGCGTCGTGTCCGTTCGCCGTGGGAGCGCCGGAGTATGTCGGCGGGATGGCCGTCTTCCACGATCAAGGGGCGGGCCGACATCATCACTGAATCAGGACCGTGGGAGGCATATAGGCGCATTCCGGAAAATTCGGGGGACTCTCCAGAAGCCCACGTAGTACTGTTGATGTGATGATGATTCGCGGTACAACGATTCCGCTCCGCCCGCTCGTCTGACGACATCGAATCAACTATCTCCTGCGATGCGGTCTCGGCAGACTTCGGTGCGCCGATCACCTGGACGGCCACCAGTGAATGGTTTGATCCGGTGGTCACCGTCGCTCGTGCATTGACGCCTGGAGCGCCCGGCAACTGGGATGGTGTGCAACCCATCGAGATCAAGGTCGAGATCGACGTCCTCGGCTACGAAGCCTCTGAACGCCGGGGCGTCTATTTCGGCGGCTGCGGTTGAGGTAGCGACGAGTGACCCGGTCGGGTCACCAACAACAAGACACATTGGCTCGTATGTGCCAAGTGATCGCTGGCGTGGCACGATGTCAGCCGTCCCCGACGGAGGTTGATCAATGCCCACCGGTCTCAAGAGTTCGCCCGACGACTTCGATCTGCGGATGTCAGAAGGAGCTCGTCCTTTCTACGACAAGGTCGTCAACTTCCTCGAAACGGTCGTTGACCCGATGCAGCAGGAGTTTCACCGACTAGGGGCCAACCGACCCGACCGTTGGCAGTACTTGCCTGAGCAGCTCGAACTGTTGGAAGGCGCCAAGAACAAGGCCAAAGAGCTCGGGCTCTGGAACTTCTTCCTCCCCGAGAGCGGCCAAGGCCTCTCCAACCTCGACTACGCCTATCTCGCCACCGAACTCGGCAAGTACCCGCTGGGTTCTGAGTCGTTAAACTGCTCGGCCCCCGACACCGGCAACATGGAAGTGCTCGAGCGGGTCGGTACCGACGAGCAGAAGAAGCAATGGCTCGAGCCGCTGTTGAATGGCGAGATTCGCTCGGCCTACGCCATGACCGAGCCGGGCTTGCCGTCGTCTGACGCCAAAAATATTCGCACCCAGGCCGTTCGTGATGGCGACGAGTACGTCATCAACGGCGAGAAGTTCTACATCTCCGGCGCGGGCGACCCCCGCTGCAAGATCCTGATCACGATGGTGCAGACCAGCCCCGACGGCCCGCCTCACCGCAAGCAGTCACAGATATTGGTTCCCATCGACACCCCCGGTGTCGAGATCCTCGGCCCGATGCATGTCTTCGGCAACGACGATGCCCCCCACGGTCACATGCACATCAAGTTCACCGATGTTCACGTGCCGGCGAGCAACCTCCTTCTGGGCGAAGGCCGGGGATTCGAGATCTCTCAGCTCCGTCTCGGCCCGGGCCGCATCCACCACTGCATGCGTTCGATCGGGGCCGCCGAGAAGGCGCTCGACCTGATGGTCAAGCGTGGCCTTACCCGTGAAGGCTTCGGCCGCCCGCTGGCCCGCCTTGGCGGCAACATGGAAATCATTGCTCGCGCCCGTATCGAGATCGAGTCGATGCGAATGATGGTACTTCGGGCCGCCAAAGCCATGGACACCCTTGGCAACGCCGAAGCCCGCGTCTGGATCTCGGGGGTCAAGGCCCTCGTCCCTGAACGTGTCTGCCAGATCATTGATCAGGCCATCCAGATGCATGGTGCCACCGGTGTCAGCCAGTGGACGCCACTGCCGCAGATGTACCACAGCCAGCGAACCCTCCGTCTCGCCGACGGCCCTGACGAGGTCCATTGGATGGTTGTCGGTCGCAGCGAACTCGGCGCCTACGGCGGTTACGACGTTCCGCTCGAGCAGGACTCCTACGCCGACCCGGCACTCACCGAGGCATGGGCGGAAGACCACACCTACAACTTCACCGGCCCCTGATCCTTCACGCTTCTTGACGTCTTGGTCCCGTAAAGCGGGTCGAGGGCGTCGCGAAAGCGGAGGGCTAGGGCGCTAGTGGACGGCCGAAGGGGAGTGATTCCTGCCAGATCGACAGGAACCGCTCAGCGTCGTAGCAGGCAGCAAGCAGTGGACCATCTTCGTGCGACGCGTAGCCGACGCTGAGATCACCGAGATGTTCGGCGATGCCGGCGAGGATCTGGTCGTCGGTGCGGTTGGCATCGCCCCATAGGGCGAGAGTCGGACCGGCCAGTGCCACAAAGTCGGCCGGTACGGCCACGCCGGCGCTACGTAAAACTGCAAGAGCTCGTGCGGTGAGCGGCAGGCGTCCACAAGGAACGACGGCCGTTACGTCGGTGAGTTGGGCGGCGATCAGATGATCGACAATGCCCACCTTCGAACCGGTGAACAAGATGTCGACGCCCAAGCCAAAGATGGCGCTGGCGTGTTCGACTGCGCCGAGGTCGCTGACCAGGTCTGCCCCATGCGTGCGCCATGACGACGCCAACACGGGGGCCGGGAATCCGGCAGCGCTGCGGACCATGCCACTGGCGGTCGAGATCGCGGTGATGTTGGCACCGCGCTCGGCCAGTGCCGTCGCGAGCGACGGGCCGGCGGCTCCGAAGCCCTCGATGGCCACACTGCGGCCGTCGAGTGAGCCAAGCGTCTTTTCCGCGACCACGGCGACGCCGAGGCCCTCGCAGCGGTTGGCGAACGCGCCCATGCGAGCGGTGTCGCGCGGGTCATCTGCAGTGAGCGAGGCGAGATCATCGTGAGCGACGCCCTTTGCCGCATCGGGCAAGTACATGCCAGAGGCGACGAGTTCGCCTGCTTCAGCAACGAAGGCTTCGATTGCAACGCTGCGATCGGGACCATCGGCGGAGATGCCGGCGGAGGCGCCCCCACGGGCCATGCCCAGTACGGCATAGGTGTACGTCTGCGAACGCGCAAGATCTTTGGCTCCGCCTTGCAGGACTTTCCCAGCCCATCGCACCGGCCCGGATGACATCCCAGCGCCCTCTAGATCAATAGCGATAAAGGCTTCGGTGGAGCTGAACTTGTGGATCCGCACGGGCGGATCCTACTCCTCGATTTCGATGGCGAACTCGGGGCAGTTGTCGGCTGCGAGTCGAGCTTTCTCTTCGAGTTCACTCGGGATGTCGCCGTCGACGAGGAGGATCGCGTAGCCCTCATCGTCGGTGTCGAACAACTCGGGAGCGAGCATGTAGCAGCGGTTGTGGCCTTGGCATGCGGAGCGGTCGTACTTGATCTTCACGGTAGCAACCTTAGGTCAAACAGAGGATCGGGGCTTAGCCCGGAAAAAGAACGGGTAACTGGCGGGGGCCACGGACCTGGCCGGTGGACCAGGTGACAGCGTCGGGATCGGCCAGTTCGAAGTTGGGGAAGGCGTCCATCCACTCTTCCATGGCGATGCGAACTTCGAGGCGCGCAAGGTTGGAGCCAACGCAGCGATGGATACCGAGGCCGAAGGCCGAGTGGCGATTGCGCGCTCGGTCGATCACGAATTCGTCAGCCCGCTCGAAGGCTTCCGGGTCTCGGTTGGCTGCGGGGAACGGCAGGAGGGCCCAGTCGCCGGCTTTCATTGGACAGCCACCGAGTTCGATGTCCTCGGCGATCAGGCGGGCCATCGTGACCGGCGCGTAGAAGCGCAATATCTCCTCAAGCGCGAATGGTTGAACGCTCGGATCGTTGGTCCAGCGGTCGCGGTCTTTCGGCGACTGGGCCATGTGCCAGAGGCCAGCGCCGATCGCAGACCATGTCGTGTCGATTCCAGCAATGATCAGGAGGCCTATGGTGCCGCGAACATGCTCGTCCAACAGTGGCATGCCTTCGATGTCGGCTTGGCAGAGGTAGCTGATCAGATCGTCGCCGAGGTTGTTTCGTCGCTTTGCCACGTGGGTGTCGAGGTAGAAGTCCATGGACTCTTCGTAAGGCGGTTCCTCACCCGTTTGTTCCATGATGTTGTGGATGAATCCACGGAAGACATCGCCGTCTTGGCGTGGAAGGCCGAGCATGTCGGCCATGACGCTGACAGGGATGTGCTGGCTGTAGTTCGAGGCGATGTCGATGGTGGTCTCACCGGCATCGATTTTTGCCTTGATGTCTGCGATCAAACGGCGGCAGGTTTCGCGGACGGTGGGTTCCCACGCATCGATTGCTTTGGGAGAGAAGAACTTCAGCATGATGCCGCGAGCGATGGAGTGGAATGGGGGATCGCTGGTGATCGGTGGGGCGTAACCCATTGGTGCGGGGATGTCGGGCCGCTCTTCGGTGACCACCACCCCCTGGGATGAGAAGTGCACGACGTCTTTAGAGATCGTGGCGATGTCTTCGTGCCGGGTGGGGAACCACGCGCCGCCGTATCGGTCGGTGTGGGCAATGGGGCACCCGTCGCGTAGCTCGTCCCAAATCTCCGGGGCGTTCGCTGCGTAGTCGGGGTGTTGATGGTCGAAGTCGGTGGCCCAGTCGGCTACCGGTGGACGAACGTCGGTCATGCATCTGCTCCTAAGAAGAAAGGCACTACAGCGTAAGTTTAGGTGCGCGGCACGTGCTGTGTCAGACCGGCAGCGGGCTTTGGCCTAACCGCGAGTGCGGCGGAACTGGCGAGCCGCTAGGACGGCGATGATGCAGACCATGAAGAAGCCCACCACGGCCACGATCCCGGTATCGGTAGTAGTGCGGTCGACAAGCTCTTGTTCCGATCCATCGGAGTCGGCTGGATCGGCTGTTCTGGCGGGGTTTGGCTCAGGGGGAAACGGCTCGAGGTCGGTGTCGAACCCGGCCGAAGCCGGTCGAGTGCCGTCGCAGAGATAGGCGGCAAGCTCACCTTCCGCGAGGGTGGGGCCGTCCCACAGCGCGGACTGGGCGAACACGATGAACTCGCCCTGGCTGGCGATCTCCAACCCGCAACTCGCGCCAGCGACCGGTGAGAGGACCCGTTGGGTTTTAGTGGCGTTGCCCTTGTAAACCTCGTCGACGGCAAAGGTAAACGCGGCCGGGTCGAGAGAGCTGCTGGACCCGTCGCCATCGGCATCCTCGACGTATTCGTAGTCGATGACCGTGCCGCGAAAAATCACGTCCACAACGTCGACCAACTCGGCCTCGCTCACCTGAGCACACGAGCACGCAACGGCCGTGCCGGTGCCGAGCATCAATGTGGAGGCGCCGATGGCAAGCGCCAGCAGCATGCGGAGAACTCGCATCAACCCTCAGCGATCAGTTTGTCGAGCGTGAGCTCAGGATGGTCCAGTTCGAGGCGCTGGAGCCAGTAGGGGCTTTCGAAAAGCGCGAGAAGTTCGCCATCGGAGCGTGCCGCCACGGTGACGCCCGACATGCCACGGAGCTTCTCGCGTGATTCTTCATCGGTGATGCGGGCCGTGGTCCACGAGCATGCGTTGAGTTCGACGGGTGCGCCGAACTCGTTTTCGAGCCGATACTGCACGACCTCGAACTGGAGGGGACCGACGGCTGCGAGAATCGGAGCCTGATCGCCGACATCGGGTTCACGCAAGACCTGCACCACGCCCTCTTCGTCGAGCTGGGTGATGCCGGAACGGAACTGCTTGGACCGGGAAGTATCGGTGGAGCGAGCGACTCGGAAGTGAGACGGAGCGAAGGCTGGCACGGCGGGCCACTTCACCGCCTTGTCGACAAAGATCGAGTCACCGACGCGGAAATCGTTGGCGTTGACGAGACCGACAACGTCGCCGGGATACGCCTCTTCCACCGTCTCGCGGGCTTGGCCGCTGACCGAGTGGGCGTATTTGGTGGCAAACGGCTTGCCGGTCGGACCGTGTGTCACAACCATGCCGCGTTCGAACTTTCCGGAACACACGCGCATGAAGGCCACACGGTCGCGATGGGCTTTATCCATGTTGGCCTGCACCTTGAAGATGATGCCGGAGAACGGATCTTCGAGGGGCCGAGGTTGGTCGTTCTCGTCCATTCGAGGGGAGGGCGACGGCACTAGATCGACCATCGCATCGAGGATCATGCGAACGCCGAAGTTGGTGAGCGCGGATCCAAAGAAGACGGGTGACAGCTCGCCTGACTCAAAACGTTTGGCATCGAACGTGCGTTCCATCACGTCGAACAGTTCAACGCCCTCTTTGGCTTCCAGCCAGAGGTCGCCCTCTTCGGCTTCGGCTCGGGCCGGTTCAACGATCTCCTCGGGCGCTTCGGACGCGCCACGGGCGGTGCGGGTATACCGAACGAAGTCGCCGGTCTGTCGATCGATGAGGCCACGGAAGCGCTCGCCGTCACCGACCGGCCAGGACATCGGCACGGGTTCAAGAATCAGCTGCTCCTCGATCTCATCGAGCAGCTCCAGGGCATCGCGGCTGGGCCGGTCCCACTTATTGATGAACGTCACGATCGGGATTTCCCGGTCGCGACAAACTTCGAACAGCTTCCGGGTCTGGCTCTCAATGCCTTTAGAACCATCGAGCACCATGATCGCGGCATCGGTTGCCGCCAACACCCGGTAGGTGTCCTCGGAGAAGTCGCGGTGACCAGGCGTGTCGAGCAGGTTGAGCACCATGCCCCGATATGGGAACTGAAGAACGGTCGAGGTAATCGAGATGCCGCGCTGCTGTTCGAGCTCCATCCAGTCGGATGTGGCCGAGCGGCGCCCGCCCTTGGCCTTTACCGCCCCGGCGCCAGCGGTGAGCATGCCGCCGTAGAGCAGGAACTTTTCGGTCAGCGTGGTCTTGCCCGCGTCAGGGTGCGAAATGATGGCGAACGTTCGGCGACGTTTGGCCTCGGTGCGGGGATCAGACACCCGATCAGGCTAGGGGCACGAACGCGCGCTGGGGACAGGGTCAGGTGTCGCGCTCCACCACAAAGTCGGCGAGGGCGCGGAGCGCGGCCTGGCTGCCGTTGTGGTTGGGCAGCGATTCGATCGCGCTGATGGCGTCGCCGAGCAGCTGCTTGGTTTCCCGCTCACTTGCCGCCACCGAGCCGGTGTCGACCATGACCTGTTGAATGGCACTGACGTCGTGGTCACTCAGATCGGGCTGGCCGACACGGTCGAGTACCTCGAGCTGCATGGCCGATGCCGTGGTACGGGCATTGGCGAGCAGCACCGTCGGCTTTCCTTCGCGGAGATCATCACCGACCGGCTTGCCGGTCTTCTCGGAATCACCGAATGCGCCGAGCATGTCGTCGCGCAGCTGGAAGGCAATGCCGAGCGGCATGCCGTGAGCGGCGAGGGCGTCGGCGAGTTCGGGGCGTCCAGCGAGAGCGGCCCCGATCTGTAGCGGTCGAACGATCGTGTAGCCCGCCGTCTTGTGTTTCATGATCAGTCGGGCGCCCTCGGCGGTGATCTCACCGGTGGCCGTGCCGATCACGTCGAGGTACTGGCCCATGTTGAGCTCGGTACGCAACGCATCCCAGATTTCACGAACGGCGGCGGTCGAACCAGTGAGCTGACGGTCTGCCATCACGATCGCGATGTCGCCGACCAGAATGGCGGCTGCCTCACCGAAGCGACGATCCTCGCCCTGCCAGCCACCGTCTCGATGCCGTTCGATGAACTTGGCCCAGACCGTGGGATGGCCGCGGCGAGTGGGGGAGCCGTCCATCACATCGTCGTGGACCAGCGCAAATGCCTGAAGCAGTTCGACTGCACAACAGCCAGCCAGCTGAATGTCGCTCTCGGGATCGCCGCCACCGGTGACGAAACCCCAGTGCACATAGGCGGGGCGAAGCCGTTTGCCGCCGCCGGCAACGAAGTCTTCGAGATCTCCGAGAGGGATGTCGAGGGCTGGGTCGAGAGCCGCCCAACGGGCGCGCTCGTCGCCAAAGATCTCGGCGAGCGCGTGATCGGTGCGCGCCGCTATCTCGGTGAGCTGAACCGGGACCTGGCTCACACGCCGAGGGCGTTGTCGTCGTCGGGTTTGGCCTCGTCGATGGGATCTTCGCTCTCCAAGGAGGCGACGACTCGCTCGACCTGCACTCGGGCTGCTCCGATTCGATCCCGGCAGACCTGGATCAGTGTCGATGCTCGCTCGACCTTGGTGGCGAGCACATCGACGTCGAGATCGTCATCCTCGAGATCATCGAGGATCGCCTCGAGTTCGACCATGGCGTCGGCGTACCCGACTTCTTCTGAGTCACTCATTGTTGGACAACTCCACTTCGCTGATCGTACTCGTGACACGTCCATCGGCGACCTGCGTTGTGAGCGTGTCGCCTGCCGCCACGTCGACGACAGACCGCACGACACGGCCGTCGCCATTTCGGGTGATGGACCACCCGCGGGCCAAAGCCAGCGCTGGATCGAGGGCCCGCACCTGAGCGGCGGCAGCATCGACACGATGGTTGGCGGCGCGTAGCGCGTGGCGTTGAGCGACGTTGATCCGCGCCATCGCACGATCGAGCTGGGCGAGCGCTCGAGTATCGACTCGCTGAGCGCTTCGCCCAAGTCGAGCCGAGTCCCCGGCCAGGCGGTGCTCGGCGCGTGCGAGGGCCGCAGTGGTAGACCCGGAGATACTTCGACGAAGCAGATCGATCCGATGATCGGCTGCGGCGATGGCCCGTCGACTGTGGTGCACGACCGCTGCTTCCCGCTCGCCCAAGCGGCCAAGCCAGTCCGCGACGACGGTGACCACGGCTTGGGCGGCAGCGGTGGGTGTGGTGTGCGCGGTGTGCGCGACCTCGTCGGCCACCGAGCGATCAATGTCATGGCCGACGCCGCTGAACACTGGCACAGGCGCACTGGCGATGGCGTGTGCGACGTCGGCATGGTCGAAGACGGCGAGATCAGTCTTCGAACCGCCACCACGAGCCAGCACGATGACGTCGACGGAGGCCTCGCAGGCGGCTCGAATTGCAGCCGCAATCCGGCGTTCGGCACCGAATCCCTGCACCGGCGTGTCGACCTCCACAAGGGTGAAGGCCAGTTCGCTGCGTTCGAACACAGTGATCATGTCGGCATGGGCAGCACTGCCGAGCGATGTGACCAGGCCGACCCGCAGCGGGACGGCAGCCATCTTGTGTGATGCATTGGTTTGTAGCAGGCCGGCGTCTGAGAGTTCACGCAAAAGCGCTTCACGCTCGGCGGCAAGCACGCCAAGCGTGAAGGTCGGGTCGATCGCCGACATTCGCAGCTGCATACGGCCCTGGGGCGAGTAGTAGTCGACGACGCCTTGGACCCGTATCCGTACTCCGTCAGTCATTCGGATTGGATCGCCGTGACGCTTGAGCACCCGGTTGACACGGTCACGGCTCTCTCGAAACAGCACCACGGGCAGTGTGGCGAGCGGCGCTTCGCCGGAGGTCTCCGCCGGCTCCACGAGGTCGAAGTAGACGTGGCCATTTCGGCTGCGGCTGATCCCGCGAATCTCACCTTCGACCCAGACGCCGTAGGGCATAGCGGCTTCGAGCGCGAGGCGGACAAGATCGCCAAGTTCGCTGACAGTCAGCGTCTGGTCCGTGTCGCTCATACCCGTGTGTCGCTCATGATGCAGGCTCGCTCACGAGTGAAACCGTACTGGCCCTGAGTGACAGCGGATGGTGATCGTTGCGACGCATCTCGTATCCCGCCAGCACTTCCATGAGGCCCGACGTTGAGGCGCTAGAGCCAGGCGAAGACGGGTTGTTCGTAGTCGTCGACTCTCTCGGCCACACCGTCGTACGCGACCCGACGGAACTGGTACATCACCGCGCCGGTTGGGGCATGGATCAGATCGCCGCCGATGGGCAGCTGGATCACGGGTCGGTGGCTCTCGGGGATGTCGACGAAACGGGGCGAGTCCTTACGGATCAGCTCCGTGATCGCGATGCGGTGAATCGATGCGACCTCTCCAGGATTGGCGACCGGTTCGGCCTGGGCACCGGCCCAAAACACGAACGGGGTGATGACGTAGCCCGAACGTGTCGGATAGTCGTCGAGTTGGCCAAGCAGGTGTTCAGAGGTGAGCGTAAGGCCGATCTCCTCTTCGCATTCTCGGATGGCAGCGTCGAGCGCGGTTTCGCCCTCGTCGATGCGGCCGCCGGGCAACGCCCATTGGCCCGGATGGTTGCTCATCCGCGACGCTCGGCGCGTCAACAAGAACGCGGCGCCGCCCGCAGTGCCTTCGATCGTGCCCGTGAGTTCGTCGCCGTGCGTGCCGGGAACGCTTGCCAGCATCTGCTGGCGAACCTCACCAGTCATCGTGTCGCCGGCATCGTCGTGGCCGTGAAGCTCCGCATCGGAGTCGACGATGATCATGCTGACCGCGGCACGCCGCCGGCCCTCAGGGTCATGCGTGCGTACGTCGTGCGCGGCCAGGTTGGCGGCGAGTCGAGCTCGCAGAGCATCGTCGTAGGCGATCACTGCCGGCGGTGGGAAACGATCAGGGTTCGATCTCTTGCAACTTGGCAAACATCTTCTTCGCCGCTTCCGCAGCCTTGGCCCGGATCTCATCGCCGTCAACGAGGGTAGGCAGGCCGTCCTCCCACACTGTCTCGCCCTCAATGCAGACTTCGAGGGGCGAGGTGCCCGTGGTGAACGCGAGCGACCAAGGATCGTCTGACTCAGCGGCCCACACGACCTGGTCGTTGAGTGCCGCCGGCATCAGGTCCCATCCGGTAGACAGCCACTGCCATGCCAGATCGGGCGTGGTGGTGACGTCTGCGGCGCGGGCGGCTACGTAGGCGAGCCGAAACTCTTCGAGCATGTCTGCGCCGATGCCGTCGGTGCCCAGAGCAACCGGATTCTCGAACCGCGCGGGACGGGCATAGCCGACAGAGTTGTTCATGTTGGACCTGGGGCTGTGCACGAAGGTGCCCCGCAACCCGTGATCGTCGGGTAGATGAACCCCGTGGATCAGCAGCCAGTCGTCGTCGGTGTAGTCGGCGAGACGCTGCCAGTCGTCGTCTGCCCCCTCGGCGACATGGACGTGGACACCAACGTCGTGCTTGCGGGCGAGTTCGGCTGCGGCTGCAAGTGTCTCGTCCGAGCAGGTGAACGCGGCATGGACGCCCACATAGCCTTCGTTTGCGCCGTCGCCGAGGAATCGATCGTTCTCGGCCAAGCCGGCGGCCGCTCCCTCAGGGCCGTGGCGGTCGGTGACGCCGTAGGCGCACGAGACGCGCACGCCGACTTCCTCGCATGCATCGGCTATGACGCTCAGCGAACCTTCGATGGAGTTGGGTGACTCGTGGTGGTCGATGATTGCCGTGGAACCCCGTTCGAGCGCTTCGAGCGCGCCGAGCTTGGCCGACCATTCGATCGTTTCCAGATCGAGCGCCCGGTCGAGTCGCCACCACACCAGTTTCAGAATGTCGATGAACCCCTCGGGTGTCCGCGGCGGCGCAGGCATCCCCCGAGCCAGGGAGGAATACAAGTGGTGATGCGCACAAACCAGACCAGGAGTCGAGATGGTCATCGCCGGCCGCCGGGGATCAGGTCCATGCGCTTGACCGTTCGCGGTTCTTGTCGGTTCGCATCGGGAGCTCGTTGCGCCACTCGCCGTCGTGAGAGTGGAGTGCGGCGGCGACTGCTCCAGCGGTGGGGACGAGGCCGATTTCACCGACGCCCTTGATGCCGTAGGGCGAGTTGGGGTCGGCGGCCTCCACGAGGATGACCTCGGTCGGCGGCATGTCCTTGGGGCGGATGATGTCGAGCGAACGCAGCGTGGTGTTCATGGGGCGCCCATCTTCGTCGCAGGGGAAGCCCTCTGTCAGTGCATAACCCAGACCCATGTGCACGGCGCCTTCGATCTGGCCTTCGCACAGCAATGGGTTGACGGCACGGCCGACGTCGTGGGCGGCGACCACGTTGGCGATCGCCCCCGACTCAGGATCGAGCTCAACGAGCTGAGCGGCGTAGCCAAAGGTCGAGTGGATAACCGGGTTCTCAAGGCCGTCGTTGATCGAGTTGGTCCAATCGATGGTGTAGAGGCCCTCGTATTCCACCCCGACTTCGCAGCCGGCGGCCATGGCGACTCGACATGCATCAGCCACCGACCCCGAAGCCATGATTGTGCCTCGGGATCCGGTGGTCTGACCGGCGCCCAGTTCGCGGGTGGTATCGACGATGACTCGGATCCGATCGGCGTCAACACGGAGCTCTTCCACGGCGACCTGACGGGCGACGGTGTGAACGCCCTGGCCCATCTCAGTCCAGCAGTGGCGCACCTCGATGGTGTTGTCCTCCATGAACTGCACGGTGGAGCGAGAGACCTCGACGGCACCGTTGCCAAGCCCGGAGTTTTTGAGCCCGAGGCCCATGCCGACGGGATTGCCGGCGGCCGCAGCGGCGTCCCACGCCGGCTTCACCGCATCGAGGCAGGCCTGAGCGCCGAGACAGCCGTCGTCCATGATCTGGCCGGGTCCCCAAACAGACCCGGGTGCGATCACGTTGCGGTTGCGGATCTCCCAGCCGGAGATGCCCACCTCAGCGGCGAGGCGATCCATCATCCCCTCCATGGCGAACTGGGCCTGGTTGGCGCCGAATCCACGGAACGCGCCGCACACCGAGTTATTGGTGCGCACGGCGATTGCTTCGATGTCGATCGTCTCGGTCACGTAGGGGCCGCTGGCGTGGCCGGCGGCGCGTTCGAGCACCTTCATGCCGACAGATGCATAGGGGCCCGAGTCGCCGAGCATCTTCGAGCGGACTGCGAGCAGCTTGCCGTCGGCGTCGCAGGCGACTTCGTACTGCATGCGGATCGGGTGACGCTTCGTGTGAACGAGGAACGACTCTTCACGAGAAAAGGTGGTCTTGACGGGCTGACCGAGGAGCCACGCGGCCAAAGCGGTCTGCCCTTGGTTCGACATGTCTTCCTTGCCGCCGAACGCGCCACCGTTGGAGACGAGCTCCACAATGACCTGATCGGTGGAGACGTCGAGCAGGCGGGCGATGTCGTTGCGGTCATCCCACACGCCCTGGCCGCCGGAGTAGACGTGCATCGTTTCGGTCGAGCCATCGGCACCGACGCTCGGTACGGCCAGCGTGGACTCGGGCTCGAGGAAGGCGTGGTCGATTCGTTGGGTCTGGAACGTTTCGCGCGCGACATGAGCGGCTCGGCCGATCGCCTCGTCGACATCGCCGCGGGCATAGGCGGAGCGGCTGAGCATGTTGCCGTCGAGTTGCCAGACGGCATCCTCATCAGCGGCCAACGCCTCGGCCGGATTGGTGTACGGCTGATGAACCTCGTAGCTCACTGCCACGAGAGGGGTAGCGGCACGGGCGTGCGCACGGGTGTCGGCCACGACAAGTGCGAGGACATCGCCGAGGTAAGCGGTGCGACCGCCGACGGGGATAAATGCGGGCCAGTCCTTGTGAATCAGACCGGAACGAAGCTCGCCGGGGATGTCGTCGCCTGTGAAGATGGCGACCACGCCGGGGGCCGCCAGCGCGGCTGATGTTTCGATGGCAAGGATGTCGGCGCGGGCGTGCTCAGTGAGAACGACCGCGGCGTGCAGGCAACCCTCGGGCTGCATGTCGTCGATGAAGTCGCGGTCACCAAGCGAAAGAACATCCGCTTCGTACTTCACGCCCCGTTCGCCGATGCCGCCGGCAGTCAGTGTCACAGGTGTCTCGCCCGCAGCGAGGGTCTCAACGGCGTCAAGAATCTTCACATAGCCGGTGCAGCGACAGAGGTGAGCGCCAAGGTGACGGGCCGCATTCTCGCGGGTGGTCTCCTTGTCGCGCCCGAGCAGCGCGACGGTGCGCATCACGATGCCGGGCGTGCAAAACCCGCACTGGAGAGCGCCATGGACAGCGAATGCAGCTGAAAGGCGGTCGCGTTCGGCGGGATCGATGCCCTCGAGGGTCGTGATTTCCGCGCCGGACGCCTTCTCTAGTGAGGTCTGGCAGGAGATGCGGGCCTTGCCGTCAATGAGCACGGTGCAGCAGCCGCATTGACCGCTAGGCGCGCAGCCGTCCTTCGGAGAGGTAATGCCGAGTTCGTCGCGCAGCGCGGCAAGAAGATGCTCGTGGTGATCGTTGACTGTGCGAGTAAGGCCGTTGACGGTGAATTCAGCCACGGGTCTCCTCCGAGGGCCGGATGGCCCCCTTCTGGTTCGTGATGCGGCCGTAGACCTCAGGTCGCCGGTATCGGTCGAACTGGAAAAGCGTTTGGGTGTAGTTGGCGCACACGGCCAGGTCGATATCGACCCACGTGAGTTCGTCGCCCTCGGTTTGCACGTCGGCCACGATCTGGCCAGTTGGGGCGATGATGCAGCTTTCGGCCAGGGAGTCGACGCCTTCTTCCAACCCGCCCTTCGCCACGCCTACGACATAGCAGCCGTTCTGGTACGCACCGGATTGCATGACGAGGCGGTTGTGAAAGCCCTGTAGGGGGTTCTGGGTGGGATCGGGGGCGTAGTGCTTTGGTGTGTTGTAGCCGATGAGGATCAGTTCGGCGCCGCCGAGAGCGAGACAGCGGTACGTCTCTGACCAACGGCGGTCGTTGCACGTGGCCATCCCGACCACGCCGCCGAACGCCTCAAAGGTGGGGAAGTCGTCGCCGGGCTCGAAGTAGCGGCGCTCAAGGTGTTGAAACTCGCGCCACGACTCATGCTCGCGATGACCGGGCAGGTGGACCTTGTGGTACTTGCCGACGATGGAGCCATCTCGTTCCACAAGGATCTGGGTGTTGTAGCGGTGGCCGTCCGGCGTGAGTTCGGCGTAGCCGAGGGCGAAACCGATGCCTAGTTCTTTGGCGCGGTCGAAAAGCGGCTGTGTGTCAGGGCTTGGCATCTCGGTCTCGTAGAACGAGTCGAGCGTGAGGTCGTCCTCTCCCTCCACATACCAGCGTGGAAAGAACGTGGTCAGCGTGAGCTCGGGGTAGACGACGAGCTCGACCTTGTTGTGCCCGGCCTCCTCAAGCAGCAAGAGCATGCGGCTGACGACACTCACCCGTGACTCGTGCCGGGCAATGGGCCCCATTTGGGCGGCCGCGATTCGTAACGGCCGACTGGCGGGTATCTCGTGAGCGCCGGCGGCCGCCGAATCAGGGTCGTGGGTGGTGTCGAGTGGAGCGGTCATGAGTGAGCGAGCTCCAGCATCACATGAAGGAGGACGTTGGCGCCCGCCTCAAGGTCTGAGGGTGCGGTGTATTCGGCGGGGTTGTGGGAGATGCCGTCAACGCTCGGCACGAAAACCATGCCGGTCGGGCAAACACGAGAGAGCATCTGGGCGTCGTGACCGGCGCCTGATGGCATTCGCATCACGCTCAAACTCTGAGCAGCGGCGGTGTTCGCGACGAGATCGATGACACGGTCGTCGAAGACCACGGGATCGAACCGGGCAAGGGTGAGTGTCTGAACGGCGACGCCCTCTGCCGCTGCCGCGGCGCGCAGGAACTCGTCGACGCGGCGCTCAGCTTCGAGTAAGACATCGTTGTCGGTGTGGCGAATGTCGATGGTGAACGTGGCGCGAGCGGGTACCACGTTGATGAGGTTGGGGTGCAGTTCGATGCGGCCAACGGTGCCGACCTGTGGATGGCCCAGTTCGAGTGCCAGCTCCCGAACAAATGCGGCCGTTTGGAAGGCGACGACGCCCGGGTCCTTTCGCAGCGCCATCGGTGTGGTTCCGGCATGATTGGATTCGCCGGTGACTTCGACTTCTGTCCAGCTGATGCCCTGGACACCGGTGACGGCACCGATGTTGATGCCTTCGGATTCGAGGACGGGACCCTGCTCGACGTGCAGTTCGACGAATGCGTGCGGTGCCGCGGCGGGGAGCGGTGCCGGGCCGAGATAGCCGATGCGTTCGAGTTCTTCGCCCAAGATGGCGCCGTCGATTGACTCAATTCCGTGGGCCTCTTCGGCGGACATACCGCCGACGTAGACGAGGCTGCCGAGCATGTCCGGGGGGAAGCGGGCTCCTTCTTCATCGCTGAAGAACCCGACGGCGAGAGGGCGAGGCGGCGTGACGCCGGCAGTGCGGAGGGTTTCGATGATTTCGAGCCCAGCGAGCACGCCGAGGTTTCCGTCATAGCGGCCACCGGTGCGGACGGTGTCGATGTGGCTGCCACACATGACGGGCGCGCCATCGGTCGCTCCGGCCATCACGCCAATCACATTGCCGATCGCGTCGATGGCGATGTCGAGATCGAGGTCGCGCATCCAGCCGACTACAAGGTCGCGTCCAAGCTTGTCCTCGTCGGTCAAGGCGAGGCGCGCGCAGCCTTCGGTCCCCTCAATTGCCCCGATCTCCGCCAGTGCCGCTAGGCGGTCCACAAGACGATCGATGTCGATCCGCAGATCGCTCGTCTGCAGATTTTCTGCCTTCACATTTGTCATCGTCCGAGCAATTTAACAAACTGTCAAGCAATGCAGGGAACCAACAGACCAAATTCTCCGAGCGCGGACGGCCGTGTGGTGCGCGCGGAGTTCCTTATAGAGCCCTTTGTGGAGGGTTCTCCGGGTCATCATGTGACGGCTGCGCTGGAGGCGTGCCGGGTGGCAGGATTCGAACCCGACGTCGGAGCGTTCGCCACCACGATTGACGGATCGTTCGATGACGTGATCGCTGCGGTTGATCAGTTGGTGCGTGCTGCCTACGAAAACGGTGCCTCTGCGGTTCAGGTTCGTGTCGGCGAACCGGAAGCCGCCGCCCGCTTCGGCAATTTGCACGATGCCCTGCAACGCATGGTGGGAGCGGTCGAAGACGAACTCGGTTCACCGCTCGCCGACCTCGGTCGAGAGGGCAAGCAGGCCGCGGTGCGGATCCTTGATGAACGTGGCGCCTTTCTTCTTCGCAAGGCCGTTGAGTCGGTCGGTGAGATCATGGGCGTCAGCCGAATAACGATTTACAACTATCTCAACGCTGTCGACAAGGCCGCTGAATGACTGATCTCCTGATCCGCAATGCGGCACTTGTCGCCACTGTCGATGCCGACCGCCGCGAACTCGCCGGTGGATGGATTGCGGTAACCGACGGGTTGGTGTCGGGCGTTGGCTCGTCGACAGACCCAGAGCCAGAGGCCGCTCGTGTGATCGATGCCGAGGGATGCCTGGTTACGCCCGGCCTGATCAACACGCATCATCACCTCTTCCAGAATCTCACTCGGGCCTACACCCCGATGACGTCGGCGCCCCTCTTCGGCTGGCTGCAGACGTTGTACCCGTTGTGGACCGCAGCGATCGATGAAGAATCGGAGTTCCTGGCCGCCTGGGTCGGCTTGGCTGAGCTGGCACTCAGTGGTTGCACCACATCGAGCGACCACCACTATTTGCATCCGCCTCGGGCCGGGGATCTCCTGGGCGCCGAGATCGCCGCTGCCGTCGATTTGGGGATGCGGTTCCACCCGACGTACGGCTCGATGAGCTTGTCGGAGAAGGACGGTGGCCTGCCGCCCGACGATGCCGTTCGTGACGAGGATGACATTCTTGCCGAGTCGGAGCGCCACATTGCTCGTTATCACGATCCGACTCACGGCTCGATGGTGCAGATCGCTCTGGCGCCGTGCTCGCCGTTCTCGGTGTCGACCGACTTGATGATTCGCAGCGCGGAGCTAGCCGAGCGGCTTGATGTTCGCCTTCACACGCATCTGGCCGAGAACAGCGAGGACGATGACTTCGCTGTCGCCAAGTTCGGCATGCGCCCAGTCGACTACTACGAGCACTGTGGCTGGATGACTGACCGGACATGGGGCGCACATGTGGTGATGCCCAATCTGGACGAGGTCGGCCGTCTCGGCTCTACCGGTGTCGGGATCGCCCATTGCCCAAGTTCCAACATGATCCTGTCGTCAGGCATTGCTCCCGTGGTTGACATGTACCACGCCGGTTGTCATGTCGGCCTCGGCTGCGACGGCTCGTCCTCGGCTGACTCCGCCTCGCTCTGGCAAGAGGCTCGGCTGTCGATGTTGGCGGGCAAGCTCAAGTCCGGTGCCGACAAGATGACCGCTCGGCTCGCGTTGGAGATCGCCACCAGAGGTGGGGCCGGCTGCCTCGGACGAGTTGGCGAGATCGGTGAACTATCGGTCGGAGCGGTTGGCGACGTTGCCGTGTGGAAGATGGACGGCCCGGTCTTTGCCGGCGTCCTCGACGATCCAATTGAGGGCTGGCTGCGTTGTGGCCCGACCGCGGCATGGCACACGATTGTGGCAGGGCGTCCCGTCGTCGAGAACGGACTGCTCGTGTCCTCGAAGCTCGACGAGATGTTGGCCGATCATCGAACCGCCGCCCGTCGCTTCCAGCCGGTGTAGATGTGAGTGATCTGGTAACCCGGTCGCTGGCCACCACATGCTCGAACAGGTTTGGAAGCGCGTCCTCGCGCACCGCGCTTGCGGCCGCCTCTGATTGAGATGCAGCACGAGTTGAACTCGAACGCTCCAACTTCTCTACGATCGGGCAATGAGAGCAAGATACGAACGGTTTCGGGTTCGGGTTAGTGGTGGCGAGATCACGTGTGGTCGGTGGGGTACGGGTGACACGGTTGTTGTGGCGTCGCACGGCATCACCGCGAATCATTTGTCATGGCAGGCGGTTGCGGAGCTTGTGGTCGAGCGCAGCGATGACTCGGTGTCTCTCGTCGCGCTTGATCACCGTGGACGGGCCGGATCAGCCGATACGCCGGGTCCATTCGGGTTGCAGGCTCACGCTGACGACCTCGTTGCCGTACTCGATCATCTCGGTTTGGAAACGGCGACCCTTGCCGGGCACTCGCTCGGCGGGTTCATCATCGCCAACGCAGCTGAGCGTCATCCCGATCGTGTCGAGCGGCTGGTGCTTGTCGACGGCGGCGTGCCGTTCCCGAGCGCTGGCCCTCCGCCCAACCCGGCCACGGTCGATGTCGAGGCCGTGGTTCAAGCCGTGATCGGCCCGGCCCTCGATCGGCTCGACATGCGTTGGCCCGACGAGGACTCCTACGTCGACTTCTTCCGTGCTCACCCCGCGTTCCAACTGCCGAACGAGTGGACCGCTGGGGTCGAGGACTATGTCCGCTACGACGCAGTCGCGACCCCTGAGGGCGAGATCCGCTCGTCGGTCAACAAGGAGGCGGTCCTCGTCGACGGCGGTTCCGCGATTGTTGACCCCGCGGCCGCAGCCGCCATTGAGCGGGTCCTCACGCCGACGACCTGGGTCTGGTGTCCTCGCGGTCTCCTCGACCAGACGCCCGGGCTGTTCCCGCCGGAGTATGTCGAGGAGCAGGCCGGCCGGCTCGCGCACGTCACGCCCTTGTTCGCCGCCGACACGAACCACTACACGATCGTCACCGCCGATTTTGGTGCCGGCCTCGTCGCCGACGTGATTCTCGAGGAGTAAAGCGGCGATCAGTGCCGAGCGCTGCGAAGTCCGGCCAAGACTCGGCTGGGGGTGAGGGGAAACTCATCGAACCAGACGCCGGTGGCGTCGTGGACGGCGGCGATCACCGCAGGGGCATAGGTGATGAAGGGCATCTCGGCGACGCCTCGCGCACCGAACGGGCCGAGCGGATCGGCGAGCTCGAGGATCTGTGAGTCGACTTCGGTCGGTATATCGCCGATGCCGGGGATCAGATAGCCGGACAGCCGAGGGTTGGTGATGAACCCGTCACTGATCTGAAGGTCCTCGCTCAGCACGTAACCCTGGGCCTGGACAACGGCGCCCTCGACCTGACCCCGAAGCATGCGCGGGTTGATGGCGCGGCCGACGTCATGGGTAGAGATGACCCGGTCGACCCGGATATGACCGGTGCCGACATCGACGGTGACCTCGACGGCCTGAGCCATGTAAGCGTAAGAGAAGTTGGGTTGGCCCTCGCCGGTCTGGTCATCGAGGGCCTCCGTCGGGGGTGGGGTGTAGCGGAACGTGCCAACGGCCGGCCGTTCGCCATCGCGCCAAGCCTTGTCGGCCTCCTCGGACGCGCCGAGAATCGAATTGCCGGACATGAAGGTCAACCGACTCGCCGACGCGGAGCCGGGGTCGCCGGAGGTCGCTGTGTCGGAGAAATGGCCTCGTACCTGATCAAGGGGCACGCCTGTGGCCTCGGCAGTCATCTGGCGCATGGCGAGATGGTTGCCCTGACCGACTTCAGCAGCGCCATGGAAAAGGTCAGCCGACGTCGGTTCCTCGCCGTCGCCGTGAAGATGGATCTCAGCTTCGCAACGCTCGGGGAAACCGAACGAGAAGCCGACGTTTTTGAAGCTTGTCGCGAAACCGCGTCCCCGGCGGATTGCATCGGGCTCGGATGGCAACGTGGCGATCGGGGCGAACGGCTCGACCTCGCCCATCGGCTCGCTGAACTCGGCCCGGTTGGCGCACGCAGTGATGACCTCGACCGCGCTAACTCCATCGGGCAGCACGGCCTGGGTAATGCCTTCATCACCGTCGACCAAGGCATTGCGGAGTCGTAGGTCGACGGGATTGATCTCTAAGGCCTCTGCGAGCTTGTTCATCGATGATTCGATGGCGAATGCTCCCTGTGGGCCACCGAATCCGCGGAATGCTCCGCCGGGCACTGTGGTTGTGTAAACGGCGCGGCTGTCGATCCGGGCGTTGGCAACCCGATACGAACCGCCGACAGACAGGTGGGTGTTGCCCAGCACCTTGTTGGACGTGTAGTTGTACGCCCCAGCATCGAGGGTGACGTCGGCTTCGAGGGCGGTGATGATGCCGTCATTCGTGGCGCCGAGCCGAACGTGGATCCGACCCCGGTGGCGCTTGTGGTGACCGACGATTGATTCTTCGCGTGACCATCGGCAGTGAATCGGCCGGTGTTCGCCCCGCTCGGCGAGCCGCATTGCCGCGAGGCCAAGCGCGATCTGGATCGACATGTCCTCTTTGCCCCCGAATGCGCCACCGATTGCCTTATAGATGATTCGTACCTGTTCATCGGGCAAACCCAGGACATGAGCCACTTGCTCGCGGTCTTCAGAGGTCCACTGGCCGCCGCCTTCAATGGTCACTCGGCCTTCGTCGTCGATATAGGCGGTGCCTGCCTCGGGTTGCAGGTAGGCGTGCTCTTGATGAGGGACCGTGTAGGTGCCATCGATCACGATGTCAGCCTCGGCCCAACCGGCGGCGAGGTCGCCCTTTCGGATCTTCAGCGGATGGTAGGCATTCGTTGGCAACCCGTTCTCAGGGTGCAGCAACGGAGCGTCGGCGGCGAGCGCGTCGTCGATCGAGTTGACGAGCGGAAGGTCTTCCCAGTCCACCTTGAGCACCGCGGCACCAGCACTGGCCGCAGCTCGGGTCTCACCGATCACGACGGCGATCTGATCGGCTTCCCATCGGCTGATCGCTCCATCGACGGCGGCGACACCAGTATGGTCGGCGCCGATGAGTGCGGGCTGATCGAACATCGTGAGGCCGTATTCGTTCACTGGTGCGTCGGAGGCCGTGATGACGTCGACGACCCCGGTCACCGCACGGGTTGCGTCGGTTGACATCGACAACATGCGAGCATGAGGCTTCCCCGAAAATACGATCACCGCATGTAACGCATTGTCGGCAACGGCATCCCCGGCGTACTCGATCGACCCGTCGGCTTTGGGTGCGGCATCGTGGCGAACCGGGGACTGACCGACGCTCATGTGGCGTTCACCGCCGCGGTTCGAATGGCTTGGATGATGGGGTAGTAGCCAGTGCAGCGACAGAGGTTGCCGGAGAGTCCGAGCCGGATCTCGTCGTCGGTTGGATCGCTCAACTCCTTGAGCAAGGCGGCACCGGTGACAATGAACCCGGGAATACAGAATCCGCACTGCACAGCGAACTCGTCAATGAATGCTTGCTGGATCACGTGGGGTTCATCAGGTCCGGGAGCGACCCCTTCGACGGTGACGATCTCTGCGCCAGTGGCCTGGGCAGCATTGACGAGACAGCTCATCACACTGCGGCCGTCGAGCTGCACAGTGCATGCACCGCACTCACCCTCTGCGCACCCTTCCTTGGTGCCGGTGAGGCCGGCCTCGTCGCGTAGCCAATTGAGCAGATTCGCGGACGCTGCACCGGTCGCAGCGAACCGCTGACCATTGAGGGTTACGACGACTTCGGTGGTGTCGTTGATCGACGCCACGTCCTCCGAGCAAGGCCGGTCATCTAAGGTCACGGCCAAGCAGACGGGTCGAGCCGGCCATGCGGCCGCGGAGAGGCCCGCCTCGATGGCGGTGAGAGCGCGAGTGACCATGATGGGGATGGTGTCGAGGCGGTACGTCGCTGTTGCTCGCACATCATCGAGTGGGGCGACGGCACCGGCTGCGGCTTCCGCAGCTCGCTCGATCGTGTCGTCAGTGAGTCGCGAGCCGATCAATGAGGCCGCCGCCTCTGGGAGAAGGACGACGCGTGCCGCGACACTCCCGATCGCCATGCGTGCTCCTCGCACTATGCCGACGGCGTCTCGGTCGATAACGATCCCGAGATGCACAACTGAGATGGCCTGGGCGGAGCGGTTGCCGAGCTTCACCCAGATGCCGTCCTCGGGCGACGACATGGCAGGAAACTCAATTGCGGTGATGAGCTCGCCTGGCTCGATGCCCGTTGTGCGGAAACCGGTGAAAAAGTCGTCGAGCGGGATTGTGCGCTCGCCGGAGAGAGACGCCAGCGTGACCGCGGCATCGAGCGCCAACAGAGCCGAGATGGTGTCGTTGGCCGGACTGGCGGTCGCGATATTGCCGGCGATGGTGGCTCGATTGCGCAGCTGTGGCGACCCGATCTCGAGACATGCCTGGGCGAGAGGCAGGCCGACCGTCGGCAGTTCGGGATGGGCGATGACTTCGTTGTGTGTGACGCCGGCGCCGATACGGACGTGGCCATCGTCGATCGTGATGCCGCGTAGTTCGGCGAGGCCGCTGAGGTCGAGCAACGTGACCGGCTCACCCGGCCCGCCCCGGTGCAGGTCGACAAGGAGATCGGTGCCGCCCGCGATCGGCCGAACGGCAGGGTTTGCCGCCAAGATCTCGAGAGCGTGGGTGAGACTGCGAGGCCGTTCGACGGCCTGCACAACTCGACCTAGCTCTTGAACGGGGTGCAGTTGCCCGACAGTCATCTGGTGGGTGCCTTCATTTACAAAGTGTAAAGCACGTGAGCCGTTTCCGAGAAAACACCCGCCATGTTCAGCATCCGAACGCGGCGCTCACCAGGGCTCGAGGATCGGCTGCGCCGGCGAGCGTCCCGTGTTCTGTGACCTCGATCAGGTGGGCGTGGCCGAAGGTGCTGGGGCTATCGTCGACCACGGTGGTGACGTGGCCACGTTCCGCTAACGCGCCGTGCCAGCCGGTGGTGGGATCTTCGACAATGACTCGCCGCCCGATGCCGGGACGCCAGGTCTCGAAGCCAGCGGAGTGGTCGTCGGGCCCTAATGTCCAGCGGGCTGCGCTGATGGTCGCACCAGGAGACTGACCCAGACCGAGCGAACGAGCGATGAGTTGAAGCAAGATCTGCGGCTGCGCATCGCCACCCATCGTGCCGATCACCTGATGGAGGTCGCCGCTCGGCTTTGTGACAAGGGCCGGGGCCAGCGTGTGTGGTGGCCGTCGGCCAGGCGCGTACTCAGCGGGGTGTCCCGGCAGAAGCGAGAAGCCAATACCGCGGTCGTGCACGAAGATCCCGGAACTCCCCGCGACGAGGTGGGCGCCGAACCCACTGGCGTTGGAATTGATGAGCGACACGCCCATGCCCTCGCCGTCGATCACACAAAGATAGGTGGTGTCGCCGAGCGCGGCTGGTGCGGCGACGTTGCCCGCTCGTTCCAGATCGATTGCCGCGCGCCTGGCGCCAAGGAGACCGGGCTCGACCAACGCTTGGCCATCAGCGTGCTCGTGCAGAACCCGTATCCGGTCCTGGCCGGCTTGCGAGGCAGCTTCGATGAGGAGGTGGGCCCAGTGTTCGTTGGGCTCTGACGGCAGCGGCAGGCCCTGAGCGATCCATGCTCCGGACAGTGTCAGGTATCCCTGCGAGCTCGGAGGCGTCGTCCAAAGTACGTGACCGAACGCTTCAGCTCGCACGGGGTCGACCCAGTGAGCGATCGGCTGATCAAGGTCGCTGGTGGCGAATTCGGCAGGAGAATCGCCGGTGAGACGGTCGCCCAACGCGAGGAGTCCTTCGCCGAACTCGCCGCCATAGAAGCCCGCCCGTCCTTGGTCGATGATTGCCCGCAGCGCCCGCGCCGATCCCGGCCGCTGCACAACTTGTCCCGCGCTGAGGTCGCCGGGAATGTCGGTGTTGTCCGGCACGGCGGCCACGAGGTGTGCTCCGCTGGCGAGTCCTGGCGAGGCGGCGTACCCCTCATCAGCGAGTCGGATGGCTTCAGCCAGCACATCGCTCAGCGCCAGACGCCCGAAGCGCTCATGAAGCGCCAGCCACCCGTCGACGGCTCCCGGCACGGTGACCGAGGAGATGTGTCCCTTCAGGGGAATGTAGTCGTGACCCTCAGCTCGCACCCGATCGGCATCGGCACCCGAACCAGCAAATCCTGCCGCGTTCAGGGTGAGAGGAGGCCCCGGGCCGTCGTGCACGAGCGCCCACAGGTCACCGCCCATGCCGCACATGTTCGGAGCGATTACTGCCAGCGCAGCGTTGGCCCCAATGGCCGCGTCGACGGCGGACCCACCGCGCCGCAAAAGCTCAACTCCAGCGGCCGTTGCGGTGGCATCGATGGTCGACACCATCCCGGCGCGGGCGTAACGGGTCGGAGCGTGCAGTCGTGCGGTCATCACCGCAGCCTGCCCGCTGTGGCGAGGCCACGCCACATGGTCGCGAAGCGTGGGTACCCTCAGCGGCGATGCACGATCCCGACGAACCCCTGAATCCAGCGGTTGAGTCCACCGACGCGACGGTGGATACAGACGCTGAGGTCGACGCCGATCCCGCCCCGGCGAAGGCGGTGGAGAACGACACTGAGCTGGATCAGCTCGAATCGGATCTTGAGAGTGTCGATGCTGCCCTACGAGCGCTCGACTCCGACGAAATCGATCAGGCCGAGGCGCTGACCGTGGCGCTCGGGGACGAAGCTCCGACCGAAGACTGACATGCGGAGCAGCGGGCGCCTGCTGTTCCTCGTTTTCATCGGTGGCGCGATAGCCGTCTGGCGACGGGTGCGTCCGGGCACCGGGCAGGACAGCCCGATCACCCATGTCAGTCGTGCGCAGCGCACGACCGCGATGGCCCGGCTGGCAGCGCGTCGCGCCACGGATCGGACATGGACAAAAGCCCGCCAACGGCTCGCTTCAGACGAGACACGCCGCCGACTCCAAGCTGACCTCGAGCGCCGTGACGCCGAGGACGTTGTGAGTGCCCTTGGGAACATGAAGGGCGCGATGATGAAGCTCGGCCAGATGGCCAGCTATCTCGACGAGGGTATGCCCGAGCCGATGCGCGAAGCGCTGGCTGGTCTCCGCAGTGATGCGCCGCCGATGCCCGGCGACCTTGCGCTCAGTGAGATCGAACGGTCCCTTGGTGCCCCCCTGCATGAGCTGTTCAGAGAGATCGACTCCGAGCCGATGGCGTCAGCCTCGATCGGTCAGGTCCATCGTGCCGTCACCGCAGACGGCCGCAAGGTCGCGGTGAAGGTGCAGTACCCGGGCATCGCTGGCGCCATTGCGGCCGACCTCGACAACTCCGAAGCACTGGCGATGATGCTGTCGATGATCTTCCCTGGACTTGATCCCAACGAGCTCGTCGGTGAGCTGCGGGCTCGGGTCACCGAGGAACTCGACTATGTCAACGAAGCCTCGAACGTTCGAGCGTTCGTCGACTACTACCGCGGCCACCCACATATTTGGATTCCCGATGTGATCGAGGAACTCAGCACCGGCGACGTTCTCACAACCGAACTGGTCGAAGGCGCTCGATTCGAAGAGATCTACGAACGGTCCCAGGAGGAGCGTGACCGGGTCGGCGAGATCCTCTACCGGTTCGTGTTCCGGAGCTTGAACCGTCAGTACGTGTTCAATGGCGACCCGCATCCGGGGAACTATCTGCTGGCCGCTGACGGTCGGCTGGCGTTTATCGACTTTGGTCTGGTGAAGCACTTCGAGGAGGACGAGGTCGAACAATTCGCTCGTCTCATCCGAGCGATGCTCGACCGTGATGCCGTTGAATTCCGCCGCACCGCTGAAGAGGTGAAGGTGCTCCGGCCGGGGGCGCCGTTCAGTGATGACGAGATTTTCGACTGGTTCGCCGCTTACTACGAGCTGATCCTCGAGAATGAGCCGCTGACTGTGACCCCCGAGTACAGCGCCCGCTTGATCTTCAAGACGTTCGATGCTCGTACGAACGAGATTCTCAAGCACGCGAACGTCCCACCGACCTTCGCACTCATCCAGCGAATCAACCTTGGCCTGTTCTCGCTCATGGGCAAGCTCGGGGCCACAGCCAACTGGCGGGCCATTTCAGAGGAGCTGTGGGTCTGGACCGATGCTGGGCCGTCCACGCCGATGGGCGAGGACGAGGCGGCGTGGGTGGCCAGCGGTGTCAGCGGGGCCGGTCGCTGACGGCCAACAGGTAGCCGGTGGCTCGTTCGGCCAGCGGGTAGCGGTCCACGATGGCATCGAACTCGGGCCCGTGATGGGGAACGAGCAGGTGAGCGAGTTCGTGGATGATCACATAATCGAGGACCCACGGTGGAACGTCGACCAGCCGATCGGAGATGCGGATATTTCGCGAGCCGATCGTGCATGAGCCCCAGCGTTGACGTTGCACCTTCGACCAGGTAATCGATTCAGGCTCAGGCAAGGCAAATTCGTGGGCGAGGGTGCGAGCCCGACCGTCGAGGTTGACGGCTGCGGACTTGCGTTCACGTTCGATGCGTTCGACCACGCCGTCAACGAAGTGGGCCTCATCGGCGGTGGTCATCCAGGCGGGGATACGGACGCGGATCACGCCGTCGACGACCTTGGCCGACACTGTCTTGTTGCGCTTGTCGCTGCGGATTACCTCGACCGGGTAACGCGTGGACATGCGTCGACCGGGCACCGCTGGGTGTGACGGTTCGCGTGCCTGTTCAGAGGCGTTCACATTCTCGATTGCCATCAGACGGCATCCCGATCAGTGTCGAGGGTGATGTCGTCGGGTGCGAGTTCGATCCGTTCGCCGAGTTTCCAGCGATTGCCGTCGTGGTGGATCCAGCAACCGCCGAGGTTGGGGATGCGGCCGCGATCTTCGCCGAGATGCTCCTCGATCGAATAGATGAGCCCGCCGTGAGTGATGATCAGAACCTCACCAAAACCCCCTGTGCGGACGTGAATCTCGTCCATCGCCTCAAGGGCGCGAGCGACCAGATCGTCGTCGGACTCCCACCCAGGGGGCCAGATCCTGGCCGCCAGGTTGCCCGGCCAGCGGTCTTCTATTTCGTCTCTCGTGAGGCCCTGGTATTCGCCGGCCTGGCGTTCTATGAGGCGCTCATCAACGAGTACGGGGCCAACGCCGGTGGCCTCGCTGATGACGATGGCGGTGTTGTGGGCACGCTCGAGGGTGCTGGCCACAATCGCGTCAAACACGCCGGCGTTGAAGCCGGCGGCTCGCGCCTGGGCCCAGCCGAGCTCAGACAGCGGCGGGTCGGACTGCCCTTGCCAGCGGCCGAGGGCGTTCCATTCACTTTGTGCATGACGGGCGAGGAGAAGATTCAGCATGCGCGGCCGACCGTACTGTCGCCCTGTGCCAGTTAAGCGGATGGGTCGAGATCGACCCGGATGTCAGTCGATCGTCTCTGGGTAAACGGCGAGCCGTCGGCGGGCGACGGGGGGGGTACGAGATCCGAGGCCTTGGCAGATAGCGTGACGCTATGGCCCGACTTCGACTGTTCGCGAGCGCTCGAGAGGCGGCGGGGACTGGGTCCGACGAGTTCCCCGGCGGGAGTGTCGGTGAGATACTCGACCAAGCTGGGGAACGCTATGGCGAGCACTTCGTGCGTCTGCTCGACACTTGCAAAGTCTGGTGCAACGGCGAACCCGCCGACCGTGACCACCCGGTCTCGGACGGCGACGAGATAGCGGTCCTCCCCCCAGTTTCGGGCGGCTGATCCGAACACCGGTAGACTCGCGTCTGATGATCCCTCACCTACAACGCGTGCTTGAGTCGACCTACCTGTCTGGTTTGGTCGCTCTGTCGACCGATCGTGTCCGTGAGATGCGTCGGGACTGCACCGATCTGGAGAACGGCTTCTCGTACGTGCGCCGTGTTGCGCAGGGCCGACTCGACCTCCTGTCCAAGGAAACCGAGAGCCGGGCCAGCGGTGGTGGCGGTGATCTGCGCGACCTCGTTGAGAGTCTTCCCGAGATGTTGAGTGGTGGCGTTCGTGCTGGCGTCGGTGGCCGCGTCGAGCAAGAACTTCACCCCCCAGACCATGTTGTGGACCCACTCACCGAAAAGCTCGATGGCGTTGTGGGACCCAGCGTGATCACCTCTGTCGCGGAGCTCGCCGATGAGGCATTGTCCTCCGGCGTGATCGCCCTCTCCAACTTCGAAGAGGAATTGTCGACTGCTCGCCGCTCGCTCCATAGTGTTATCGACTCCATCAATGATGAACTCGCCCGCCGTATTGCCGGCAGCGAGTCGCCGGTGACCCCAGCCTGATCATGACAACGGTTTTGCACCATTCGGAATGCAGCGGACATCAGATCGGTTGAATACGCCGTGAACCGAGCAGCCGTTCTTTCCTTGCACACGTCCCCCCTGGTCCAGCCCGGTGGCGGCGACGCGGGTGGAATGAACGTTTACGTCCGTGAGTTGGTGTCGTCGTTGGCTCAGGCCGGCACGGAATGCACCGTGTATGTGCGGCGTTGGACCGAGGGTCTGGCTGATGTCGTTGAGGTCGAACCCGGTTTTCGAGTGCGCCACGTTGATGCCGGACCTGTCGATCTGGCCAAGGAAGATCTGCCATCGGTTGTGGACGAGTTCACCGATCGGGTTCGTGACGATTTGCTCAAGAATCCGGTTGACATCATCCACGCCAATTACTGGCTGAGTGGTATCGCTGGTCATCGTCTCAAGCACGAGTTGGAGCTCCCGCTTGTGTCGACGTTCCACACACTCGCTCGGGTGAAGGCCGAAACCGGAGATCTCGAGCCCCAGGCTCGCATCGATGCCGAGGCTGATGTGATCGCATGCAGCGACGTCATCACGGCCAACTCGGTCACCGAATTGCATGAGCTCGTCACCCACTACGGCGCCGATCCCGATCGCATCGAGGTCGTGCCGCCAGGCGTTGATCACGCGTTCTTCTCTCCGGGCGCTCGCCGGGGTGCCCGCCATGCACTCGGTTGGGGGCAGGAACCGGTGCTATTGTTCGTCGGCCGTATCCAGCCGCTCAAGGGTGTCGACGTCGCGGTTGAAGCACTTGATCTGATTGAGCGCAGCGATGCGCGGCTGGTCATCGTTGGTGGTTCGAGTGGTCTTGAGGGGGACGACGAGGTTCGTCGCGTCGAGAAGATCGTTGACGCCCGCGGTCTCGTCGACCGGGTCACCATCATTTCGCCACAGCCCCACCATGTGTTGTCCACCTATTACCGCGCCGCCGATCTCTGCTTAGTGCCGAGTCGGTCCGAGTCGTTCGGTCTGGTAGCGCTCGAAGCCGCCGCCTGCGGTACCCCCGTCGTGGCCTCCGATGTTGGTGGGCTACGCACGTTGGTCGATCACGGTCGTACTGGTCTTCGGGTCAGTGGCCGCAACCCGGCCGACTTCGCTGCCGCAGTCGACCGGATTCTCGGCGACCCGGTGCTGGCGGACCGTCTTTCGTTGCGTGCTGCTGAAGTTGCTGCGGCGTACACCTGGACCTCGATGGCGGCTCGCTTGCGTCGCGTCTACGACGACCTCTCGGCTCGGGCCCTCGTCGACTGCCTGGGCTAGTGCAGTCGCCTCCCGCCTCGTCTGAAGAACTGGCCGCGCTCGAAGCTCAAATTGACGACTGGCTCGAACGCGAATCGACGGAGAACTCAGCGATCGACGCGGTCGAGCGAGACACAGGTGACCTCGTGCGCTGGTACGTGCGCCTCCTCGGCGAAGAGAAGGACATCTGGACAGCGTGGCTTACGTTGGGCCAGCGCACGCTGCGCTATGAGACGTACGTGATGCCGGCGCCTGAGGAGAACGAGGGCGAGTTCTATGCGCATATCCTCCGTCGCAATCGCAAACTCACCGGCCTCAATCTGGAGATCGGCGAAGAGGAAGCAATCTTCCTGGCGGGCTCCATTCCGGTCGCCGCCGTGACCGATATCGAACTCGATCGGATTCTTGGCTCGATGTGGGCCGCTGTCGAGTTGGTGTTCAAGCCGGCACTGCGAATCGGCTTCGCCTCTCGCTTCAACACGTAGCCGCGAGCCGGGTGCTGGGCACGAGGTGCTCAGATCCTGCAACAATGAGGACACCCGCAGAATCGAGGTCTCCCATGTTGATCAGCCAGCTTCTCCAGCGCAAAGGAGCCAACGTGGCGACGGTTCTGCCGGACACCTCGATGGCGGAAGCGGTAGCGGCGTTGGCCGCTCATCGCGTCGGTGCCTTGATCGTGTCGACCGACGGTGTGTCGGTGGATGGGATTCTGTCCGAGCGAGACATCGTCCGGGGTCTCGCCGCGCATGGCATGTCGACGATGGATCTGACCGCCGCGGATCTTATGACCGTAGACGTCGTCACCTGCTCAAAGGAAGCTACGACTGAGCAGCTGATGGTAGAGATGACAGCACGGCGATTCCGCCACGTCCCCGTCACCGAGGACGGTGCGCTGATCGGAATTGTAAGCATCGGTGATGTCGTGAACGCCCGAGTACGCGAACTCGAGACCGAAGCCGAACAACTCAATAACTACATCATCGGACGCTAAATAATTGTGTTTCACCTCATTTCATGTAATATGATCTCTTGATGGGCGGCGGCCCACTCGGGGAAGTGTGGAAGCCGTCGTCCATCGTCACCTTCACGGAATCCTCGGCAACCGAATACGGTGCGAGCGTGACGAAACTTCAGATGATCGGTGGCGGCAAGATGGCCGAGGCACTCCTCGGAGGCCTGGTGGAGCGAGGTTGGGCGAGCCCCGAGGAGCTGCACGTAGTGGAGCCGGCCGAAGAGCGGCATCGTGTGCTCAAGGCCGCCTACCCCGGCATTTCGGTTGACAACATCCCCGTTGCCAGGGTCGATGCGGTCATCGCGGTCAAGCCCAACATCGTCGAGCTCGTTCTCCCAGTCCTACGTGAAGCGGGCGTGGATCGGGTCCTCTCGATTGCTGCCGGTGTGCGCACCGGCGCGATGGAGGCGGGTCTTCCCGAAGGTACGAGGGTCGTCCGTTGTATGCCCAATACACCGGCGCTCGTTGGCCATGGTGCTGCAGCGATAGCCGGCGGATTGATGGCCACTGAGGCCGATCTCGACTGGGCGGCTGAGATTCTCACCGCAGTCGGCATGGTCGTTGTTGTCGAAGAGCCCGATATCGACGCGGTCACCGGCGTCTCTGGTTCCGGACCTGCCTATGTCTTCCATCTTGCCGAGGCCATGACCGCTGCAGGAATTGCCGAAGGCCTGAGTCCGGAGACCGCAGATGCGCTAACCCGCCAGACGCTGCTCGGTGCGGCCACGCTGCTGAGCGAAAGCGGCGAGGACCCAGCCCAGCTGCGGATCAACGTCACCTCCCCGAACGGCACCACTCAGGCTGGCCTTGAAGTATTCGCCGAGGCTGACTTCATGGGCTTGGTCGCCCGAGTTGTGAAGGCGGCCGCTGATCGTTCCCGTGAGCTGGGTGGATAGCGTCATCTCGTGAGCTTGCGCTTCAACACGGTCTCCTTCCTGTCCGACTTCGGTCTCACTGACGAGTTCGTCGGCGTGGTGCATTCGGTCATCCACTCGATCTCACCTGACGCGCGCGTGGTCGACATCACCCATGGCGTTAATCCACACGATGTGCGCGGTGGCGGACTCGCTCTCGCTCGTGCGGCCAACTATCTGAACCCTGGTGTGGTCATAGCTGTCGTCGACCCTGGCGTCGGTACTACTCGCCGGCCCGTGGCCGTAGAGGTCGGTCACGGTGCATCGATTCTTGTCGGACCGGACAACGGGCTGCTGGGGCCGGCGGTCGCCCTTGTCGGAGGCGCTACCCGAGCCTTTGAGATCCGCAATCCGGACTACACCCTTCCCCTCAACGGGGGCGCCACGTTCGACGGCCGCGATGTCTTCGCTCCCGCCGCGGCGCATCTCTGCAATGGGGTGCCGATCGAGGCGCTTGGTCCCGAGATTGACCCGGCTCTCCTCGTCCCGGGGGTCATGCCTCTTTCGCACTTCGCTGATGGTGAACTCACCTGTGAGGTGTTCTGGGTTGATCACTACGGCAACTGCCAGCTCAACGTGGCCCCCGACGAGATCGATGTGTTCGGCCGTGAGTTGGAGATTGAGGTTGCGGGCGAGCCGCGACTCGCAGTGCGCGTCGATGCCTACGAACAGATCCCGGTGGGTACCGCTGGGCTCATTGTCGACTCGAGCGGTCTTGTTTCTGTGGCCATCGCCCGTGGATCAGCGGCCGCCGAGTTGGGCCTTGGTGAAGCCATCGAGGTCAAGCTGCGTGCACTCGATGAAGGCGATCGAGGTGGCGCGGTCACGAACGTCCAACTCGGTCGTCGAAACGGAGAATCATGAGAAGCGGCACCACTATCTCGATCGCCATTTTGCTGATGATGATTCTGGGCGCTGGCGCGCTCCAGTTCTTCCTGCTCGCCCGCTGAATAACGAGCCGACCTATCCGCAACGCACGAATGGGGTCTGTCCCCAGACGTGCGTTGTTAGGTCGAGGCTGCGATGCGATCGCGGGTGAAGCGCGAGGCGCCGCGCCAGATGAGTAGGAGGGCGATGAGCCACAGCAGCGCACCGACGCCGATTGAGACTTTGAGGTCGACGAGTAGCAGACCGGTTGACTGGCCGACAGCGAGGAAGATGAGCGGCAGGATTACCGCTCCGCCGAGCTGGTTCGCTTCTTGACTTGTTTGGGCCCGCGCTGAGACGCGGACCATCACGCCGAGGCTGACCATGGCAACAGCAGGGGCGACCCACAACACCATGATGAGCCAGAGTTGGTTCGGAACAATGAGGCCTTCGACGTGTTGCCAGGAAACCGCGTTGGCAACGACGGTGAAGGCGGCGAAGCCGCCCCAGGTGACCCCAAGAGCTGGGATATAGCTGGTGAGGAGTTTGGCAAGAAACAGGTCGCGGTCGGTGATCGGGAGATGCAACAGCATCTCCATCGTGCGGCGTTCCTTCTCACCGGCGAAGGCGTCAGCGGCGATGACCGCCGAGACCATCAACGGCACGATCATGAACAGTGGAGCCAACAAGTACCCAAGGACCAGCCGGAGCAGCTGCTCTTGTGGCGGCTGAGCGAGGATCTCTGCCGCTAGTACGTTGGGCACGGCATTGAGAAAGCCGAGAGGGGCGTTGTTTTGACTGCTCGCCTGGGCAGCGGCGAAACCGACCACCAGCGGCAACACCACCATCAGAAGAGTTGGCACCAGCAGCATGGGCAAAACGACGGCCTTGCTTCGTCGAATGGCTCGCAGGTCTCGGTCGACGATGGCCCAGATAACTGGCCAGTCGCGACCGCGGCGAGCAGCCGGGACTTCTTGTGGTGCGACAATTGGCACGATCACGACACCGATTTCGTGGTGAAGGATTCCTCGAGCGCGAAGTAGACGTCCTCCATTGACGCCCGCCGGAGGTTGGCCCCGAACACATCGATTTCGTTAGCGGCGAGTTCTCGCAGCACGGTTGCCATGGCCGCACGATCGCGAACGCCGACGGTCACGCCCGCGGCCCGAGTCGAAACATGAAGAACGCCGTCGAGTCGTTCGACGAGTGCGACTACCAGCGGGGTCGGTGGCTGACCGAGGTCGATATCGGCCGGGATGCCGGCGCCCCAAAGCTCAGCAGCGAGTTCGTCGGGCCTTCCGCTGGCTCGAAGCCGGCCGTGGTCGAGCACCGCCATACGATCGGCGATACGACCCGCTTCGCCAAGGAAGTGGGTGGCAAGCACAACAGTGCGCCCGTGCTCGCTCGCCAACGAGCCGATGAGATCGGTGACATCACGAGTCGCGCTCGGATCGAGGCCTGATGTCGGTTCGTCGAGAAAGAGAATGTCAGGGTCATGGAGGAGGGCGCGGGCGAGCGCGACGCGCTTGCGCTGACCGGTCGAGTACCCGATCGTGCGCTGGTCGGCCTGATCGTGCATCCCGAACCGGTCGAGTTGGGCGTGGACGCGATCGCAGGCTTCGGCCTTGGAGTAGCCGCGCATACGCGCCGTGTATACGAGGTTTTCGCGAGCCGTAAGACGATCGTCGAGCCCGGCATTCTCCGTCAGCACGCCAGTCCGGCGGCGTACGGCATCACCATCAGTAGCGGGGTTGAGCCCAAATACCGAGGCAGAGCCAGAGTCGGGCGAAAGCACACCGTTGAGGAGCCGAACCGTGGTGGTCTTGCCTGCGCCGTTGGGGCCCAGCAAGGCGAGCACTTCGCCGCGATGAACATCAAGGTCGAGTCCATCGAGCGCGACCTGTCCGCCAAAAGAGCGCGTGAGCGAGTTGACGGTGATGACGGGTTCAGCCGTCATCAAGCTTAGGTACCGACGAGCTCGACCATTCCGACCAGTATCACGACCCGGGCAGCGTCGATAGACGGCGGTGCGAGAGGAGGAAGTGTGGTGCTCGGGGGAATCGTCGATACAGGTGGCGATGGAGTCGGGTTGGTTCCCGCGGTTGTGGTCACTGGGGGTGCGGTGGTGGCGGGGGGTGCGGTGGTGGCGGGGGGTGCGGTGGTTGTCGTGGTCGCCGTTTGGCCTGGCACCGCGATGAATCGATGGGTGGTGTACAGCGCGTTCTCGAGCCAGACGACGCCGACGCCGATCTGTGTGAAGTCTGGGTCGACGATGTTGCGGTAGTGGCCGGGACTGGCGACAAATGCGTCGACGAGGGCTTGGATGCCTCCGCCGATGCCGACGTTCTCGCCCATCTTTGACCACGGGCCGTTGTAGCCGGCACTGATCGGGTCGGCGTGGAAGATGCTGCCGGCGTCTGCCATCACCTGGGCGTGGCCACGGGAAAGGTTGGAGAGTTGGGAGTTCATCGCGAGTGCAGGTAGCCCAACATTCGCTCGTACCTGATTCAGGGCAGCGACGAAGGCGGCCTCGTCTGAGCCGCTGGCGGCTGCATCGTCTGCGCTTACGGCGGTGAGGGAGGCGACCGCCATCAGCAAGACGGCACAGATAGCCGCGAATCGGATCGAAAACCCTGGTTTTGACGAAGAATTAGGTACGCGCAGCATCTTGGTATCTCTTTCGGCTCGCGCACCCTTGGCCTTGAGGATGAAGCGCGGATCTGTCCCAGTAGTTTCGAGCGCCCTCGACGTGCAACAATCATCGGGATACCCACTCCCAAGGGAACACCGTGAACCTCGCCAGTCTTATTGATGATCATCCAGCCGATCGCACCGCGATCGTTGCCGGTGGTGATCGCATCTCCTATGGGCGCCTTCGCGAAGAGGTTGCTAAGACCCGAGGCGTGCTCAAGTCGCTAGGACTTGAGCCGGGCGATCGAGTGGCGATCCTCTGTGGGACAAATTTTCGGTTCGTGCGAGCCTGGTTCGGCATCCTTGGAGCGGGCATGGTCGCCGTGCCGCTCAACCCCCAGAGCCCCGCCAGAGAGATCCAGCGCGAGTTTGCTTCGGCCAACGTGCGGGCAGTTATCGCCGGACCTGCCGGAGTCTCCGTCCTCCGTGATCTTGATCGCGCTGAGACCCCCGCGCTCGAGCATGTCCTTGTCCCGGCTGGTGTCGAGATTGACGGCGCCGTTGACCTCGACATGCTTCGAGAGGACGTCATCCCCTCTGAACGGGTCGACCGCGATGACGAAGATCTTGCGGCGCTGCTGTTCACCAGCGGTACTGCCGGTGACCCCAAGGCCGCCATGCTCACCCATGGAAACCTCGCTGTGAATCTGCGTCAGGTGCAGTCAACGGGCGGACGGATCGCTCGTCCCGATGATGTATCCCTTTGCGTTGTTCCGCTTTTCCACGTGCTCGGGCTCAACTCCATTCTCAATCTCACGCTCTGGACGGGTGCCACGCTGGTGCTCGTAGAACGTTTCGACCCGGTCTCGATGTTTGAGACGATCGCGGAGGAGCGGGTGAGCGTCATGGTTGGTCCCCCGACCATGTGGGCTGCCATGAGCCAGGTTGAGCTAATAGCCGACGATGCATTGTCGACGGTTCGACTCGCTGTCTCGGGTGCGGCAGCGCTGCCGGATCGGGTTGTCGAAGACGTTATGGGTCGCTTCGGCGTGCGGATCTTCGAGGGCTATGGCCTGACCGAAGCATCACCGAGCGTCACGGTGTCCACAGAGGACGAGACCCCAGTCGGCAGTATCGGCCGTCCGCTTCCCGGCGTCGAGGTGAGGGTCGTCGACACCGATGGCGGCGACGTCTACATCGGTGACGCCGGTGAGATCCTCGTCCGCGGCCCCAATGTTTTTCTCGGTTACCTCGGCGACGATCAAGCCACCTTGGGAGCTCTCGATGGTGAGGGTTGGCTCCACACCGGAGATGTCGCTGTGGTGGATGACGACGGCTACCTCTACATCGTTGACCGGATAAAAGACCTCATCATTGTCTCCGGCTTCAACGTTTACCCCGCCGAAGTCGAACGGGTTCTCAACGCTCATCCGGCGGTGGCGGAGTCCGGCGTGATTGGTGTCGCTCATCCCCACAGTGGCGAAGCGGTGAAGGCTTTTGTGGTCGCTGAGCGTGGGCGCGTCGTGGAAGAAGACGACCTGATCGAGTGGTGTGCCACCGAGCTCGCCCGCTACAAGTGCCCAACCAAGATCGATGTGGTCGACGAGATCCCTCGGGGCCTCGGTGGCAAAATCATCCGCCGCAAACTCGGCTCCTGATTGATGCGGGCCAGCCGGCTCGGTGATGGGCCGATTATCTCGGCCAACTCGGACCCGAGCATTGGCCGCAACATCCAGGGCCCGTCGGTCATTGGTGTTCCGGACTGGGTGGTGGAGCCCCTTGGTCGCTTCTATCTCTACTTCGCTGACCACAAGGGCGGCCATATCCGCCTTGCCTACGCCGATGCAGTTGAGGGCCCGTGGACCATTCATTCACCGGGCGCACTCGGGCTGGTCGACTCGCACTTCCTGACTGAAGAGATCGAACTCGACGATGCCACATTCGCCTCCATCGAGGTGGCGTACTCTGAGGCGCTCGGTGATGCGGCACCCGTGGATCTTCGCTCCGATCTGGTCACTCCTCACATTGCTTCACCTGATGTGCACGTGGATGACGATCGCCGCGAGGTCGTCATGTACTTCCACGGCCTCGAGTCGCTTGCGGTCCAGTCCTCACGGCGCGCGGTCTCCGCCGACGGCATCCACTTTGTTGTGGCGCCGCTCATCCTCGGTCCGTCCTACTTCAGGGTCTTTCAATACGCCGGCTGGCACTATGCGCTGGTCATGCCGGGGACCATTCACCGCTCGGTCGATGGAGTTGCGGACTTCATCACCGGCCCCACGTTGTTCGACCCCGCGATGCGTCACTCGGCGGTCCGAGTTGTCGGCGATTTGCTCGAGGTCTACTGGACGCGAGCCGGCGACAACCCCGAGCGGATCTATCGCGCCACGATCGATCTCCGTCCCGACTGGATGGACTGGTCGGTCAGCGCCCCGACGGAGATTTTGCGGCCGGAGCGCGACTGGGAGGGTGCCGCTGAACCGTTGGCTCCATCGCTTCGTGGCGCGGTCAACGAATTCGTCAACCAGCTGCGGGATCCGTGCATCTTTGAAGACGGAGGCCGCACTTTTCTCTTCTACGCCAGCGGCGGCGAGTCCGGGATCGGTCTGGCCGAGCTGCTCGCATAGAGTTAGCGAATCGAGCGAATTGACTTGCGCCAGCAGAGGCTGGCGGCGACCACGATGGTGGCCACGCCAACGGTGCGCATCGTTTCGGTTGGCCCCATGAGCCTCGATAGCGCTGCGGCGATGCCGGCACCGATCGGAAGTCCGCCCATGAATCCCATCATCATGAGCCCCATGACCCGTCCCATCATCTCTGGCGCAGTGTTGTGCTGCAGGACGGTGCGATGGCTGGCCATGGCGATGCCGGCATTCATCCCCCAGGCCAACATCACGGCAACTGCGACGAGAAGGTTGGGAGCGAAGCTGAGCGAGAGTTGGCCGCCACCAAGCCCGATGCCAATGCAGATAGCCATGTTCCTGCCATGGTGGGCGTTGGTCCGATTGGCCATGAATACCGAGCTGATGAGCATTCCGAAGCCGAACGCCCCGAGCACTGTGCCGGCGCTGGCGGCTTCGCGTTCGTAGACGTCTTCGACCACGCGAGGCATCGAGATCTGCATGACTGCGAACGAACTCCCGAGAACCAAGCTGACGAGCAAAAGGTTGCGGATCAGTTCGGTTTGTGCCGCGTAGGTGAAACCCTCTCGGATCGACTTGCCGAGGCTTCTCGAGGCTGTCTGTTTGGACCCTTCGGTGATCTTGTCGGGGGGGATCACAACCTTGCGGATGCTGAACAACGAGATCAGCGCGAACCCTGTGAGGAGCGCGAAGCCGCCGGCGTCGCCCAGGACTTGGATGGCCACGCCAGCGATGATCACGCCAGTAAAGCCGGCTGCCTGCATGGCGCCGTTTTGAAGCGCCACTGCGTTCATCAGCCGGTCGCCGGGTACGAGCAGCGAGACCATTGCGTTCAAGTTCGGAGGGTTTACTGTGATCAGGGTGCCAATAAAGACGGCGGCCACGCTGGTCCAGAACGGGGTCGCCCACCCGGCGGCAATCACCACGGTGAAGATGGCGAGGCCGACGACTAGGGCAGTTGTGCACACGACGAACAACTGCTTGCGGTCAACGCGGTCTGAATAGGCTCCAGCGGGGAGCGACAACAGCATTGCCGGAAGGCCAAGACAGACGGCAACGAGTCCTTCGGCGGCCGTCCAGTCGGTGAGCGTGATCACGAGCCAGACAAAGGTGAATCGTGAGGTCCCGTTGATACCGGCGGCGAAGGTCTGGGCGACTAGGAAGCCTCGGTAATTCTTGTCCTGGAGGAGTTCGCCGGCGGGGTTTGACATGACGGTGTGACACTAGTGAGCTGGCCGCTTGTGCGATTGTGATTGTGAATTGATGCACAAGCTCGTACGTTGGACGGATGGCTGGATTGGGACACATCCCGGAAGCAACTGTGGCTCGGCTCCCGCTTTACCTGAGGGCGCTCGGTGAGGTCACGCCCTCCGAGCAGAGCACTGTTTCGTCTGAAGAACTGGCCGATCTTTCCGGTGTGAATGCTGCCAAGGTCCGCAAGGACCTTTCCTACCTTGGCACTTATGGCACTCGCGGCGTTGGCTACGAACTCGACTATCTGAAATTCGAAATCAGCCGTGCGCTTGGTCTGTCCAACACCTGGCCAGTGGTGGTGTGCGGCCTCGGCAACCTTGGCCGGGCGCTCGCCAACCACACCGGGTTCACCGATGCCGGCTTCCCGGTTGCCGCTGCCGTTGATACAGACCTCGACAAGATTGGCGCCACCATCGATGGCGTACCCGTGTTTGCGCCCGCAGACCTCAGCGAAGTGGTCAACGAGTTCGAGATCGCCATCGGAGTCATCGCCACACCGGCGAGCGCCGCGCAGGGAGTCGCCGAGGCACTCGTCGAGGCTGGGGTGAAGTCGATCATGAGTTTCGTCCCAACAGTTCTGACCGTCCCCGACGACGTCGAATTGCGGGTGGTCGATCTGGCCACGGAGCTTCAGATCCTCGGCTTTCATCTGCACCGCTCGAATGGGAAGGCGGGGATGTGACGGTCATCGCCCGACGGGCCTCTCGCGCCGCGCGAAGGGTACGGTAGACGCCGATGTCTCTCGTCGCTATCGGCTGCAACCACCGTTCCACGCCGCTCGATTCTCTCGAACGCATGACGGTCGCGCCCGAGGAGCTGTCGAAGGCTCTTGCCGACCTCGGGTCAGCGGAGAACCTTTCCGAAGTCGTCGTCCTCAGCACCTGCAACCGAGTCGAGATCTACGCTCTCGCTGAGCGATTCCACGGTGGCTATCACGACGTGCGCGAGTTCTTGTGCCGTCACGCCGGTCTGGCCCCAGAAGACGTGGCCGACCATATTTACGCTCTGCACGACATCGAGGCCGTCCGGCACCTCTTCTCTGTTGTCTCCGGGCTCGACTCCGCGGTTGTGGGTGAGCACGAAATACTTGGTCAAGTCCGCAGCGCTTGGGACACTGCCCGCGAGGAAGGCACGTTGGGGTCCACGCTCGAGCCGCTATTTCGGCATGCGGTCGAGTGTGGCAAGAAGGTTCGTACCGAGACCGCCATTGGTCGAGGCATCGCTTCTGTCAGCCAGGCCGCTGTTGCCATGGCAAAGGATCGCCTCGGTGGGCTCACTGATCGAACTGTGCTTGTGCTCGGCGCCGGCGAGATGGCCGAAGGCACCGTCAAGACCCTCGCTGCCGCTGGTACACAGCAGATTTTTATCGCCAATCGCACATGGGATCGGGCCGAGCGACTTGCCGGTGTCTGTGACGGTCAAGCCGTGGCTCTCGACAACCTCACCGAGACGCTCACTCATGTCGACGTCCTCGTCACCACCACCGGGGCCACCGAGCTGATTCTCGAGCGCACCGCCGTCGCCGACCTCGTGGCGTCGCGTGAAGGTCGCGAGCTCTTGATTGTCGATGTGGCCGTGCCTCGTGATGTTGACCCTCAAGCCGCTGACCTGCCTGGCGTCACCCTCCTCGACATGGAAGCGATCGGCGAGTTCATCGAAGTGCAGATGGAAGGCCGCACTGCAGTTGTGGTCGATGTCGAGCACATCGTCACCAGTGAGGTTGAACGATTCCACGCCCTCAACTCGGCTCGCGAAGTCGCACCGTTGATTGGTCAGCTACGGGGCCAGGCGAACAAGATCGTTGACGGCGAACTCGATCGTTTCTCGGCCAAACTCGCCGACCTCGAGCCGTCTGAGCGTGCTGCGGTCGAAGCGTTGGCCCGCGGCTTGGTCAACAAGATGCTCCACGAGCCCACGGTTCGGCTGAAGGACGCTGCTGGCAAGGCCCGCGGCGACCGTCTCGCCGAATCGCTGCGCGATCTGTTCGATCTCTAGAGCGGGCATGTCTCAGCATCGGCCGTTGCGAGCCGCCACCCGCGGAAGTGCTTTGGCGTTATGGCAGACCCGCCATGTCGCCGACCTGCTTGGTTACCCGATCGAAGAAGTGGTCGTGTCGACGGTCGGTGACCGGCGTACGGATGTGCCAATCCACTCGATGGGCGGCAAGGGCGTGTTCGTTAAGGAGGTCCAGGCCGCAGTTCTCGACGGCCGCGCTGACTTGGCCGTGCACTCTGGCAAGGATTTGCCAGCGGTCACACCCGACGAGCTTGTCGTTGCCGCCATCCCAGCCCGCGCCGATGCTCGTGACGCTCTCGTCGGTGCGTTGTGGGACTCGCTTGCCCCAGGTGCCAGGATCGCCACGGGATCTGTACGGCGTAGAGCGCAGATGGCGTGGCATCGGCCCGATCTGAATTTTTCGGAGCTCCGCGGCAATATCCAAACCCGTCTTGAGAAGGCTGCCGGCTTCGATGCGATTGTCATGGCTGCCGCTGCCATCGAACGTATGAACATCGACGCTGGCATCGTCGACGTGCTCGACCCGTCGATCATGGTGCCTCAGGTTGCGCAAGGCGCGCTGATGATCGAATGCCGCGCCGATGATGTCGACACGCTGGCCGCCCTCGCCATGATCGATGACGCGCCGACCCGTCGGGTCGTCGATGCGGAGCGTGCGTTCCTATCTGAGCTGGGCGGCGACTGCGATCTTCCGGCCGGCGCCCACGCGGTGCTGGTCGGTGACGAGATCGAACTGGTCGGCATGTTGTCGTCGCTGGATGGGCGAGTGCTCATTCGCGAGCGGCGCATCAGTTCCGAACCTGATGTGCTTGGTCGGAGCGTGGCCCGGTTCCTGCTCGACGACGCCGGAGGCACGGACCTCCTCGCTGACATCTGATGACTGTTGGGCCGCTGTGCGGACTCCGGGTGGTGGTCCCACGTCCTCCTTCGCAGGCCGCTGCGCTTGTTGCTGCGCTTGAGGCAGTTGGGGCCACAGCTCTATCGGTGCCGGTGATCGACATTGTCGACCCCGACGATGGTGGGGCGGTCTTGGAGTCGGCCGTGCGATTGCTTGCGCCCGGCGATTGGCTTGTCTTCACCAGTCCCAATGGCGCATCTCGGGTTGATTCGGCTGAGGTTGCGACAGGCGTGCGCATTGCGTGTATCGGGCCAGGCACCAGAGCCGGAGCGGAGGCCCTCGGGTTCACCGTTGATCTCGTTCCCGATCGATCGATTGCAGAAGGACTTATCGAAGCCTTCCCTGCACCACCTGCGTCTGGCGGACGAGTCGTGCTCGCCCGGGCTGCTTCGGCCCGATCGGTGCTGCCCGACGAGTTGCGCGCCGCGGGATGGAGCGTTGAGGACGTGGCCGCCTATCGCACGGTCGCAGTGACGGTCGATGACTCGGGCCGAGAGGCATGTCGCGATGCCGACGCGGTGGCGTTCACGTCGGGCTCCACAGTGGCTCACCTCGTCGACCAGGTTGGCGTCGATGGGCTTCCGCCGGTGGTCGCCGTCATCGGCCCCGCCACTGCTGAGGTTGCCGCGGACCTCGCAGTTGAGGTCACCGCCGAAGCCGCCATCCACACGATCCCGGGTCTGGTGGACGCGCTGGTCGGCTATTTCAGCGATCGGGTCGTGATCCACACCGAGGACGGCTTCGACACCGCCCTCGCTCCCGGTGCTGGCCCTGTCTGACCCACACGAATTGCCGCCCCCCGATGTCGCTGATATCACGCACATCTGGGTCGACGGGTCCGTGCAGGATCGTGGGCTTGAACGGCAGCTTCTTGAGTGGCTCGTCGCCGAGGACCCTCGGTGTGGTCTGCGGCGGTTGCAGATGGAAATGAATGAGCGGTTCAACGATACGGCCCATGCTCACCTCCGGTTCGCTCTTGACCTTGATTGAGGTCATGATCACCGGGTGATTCTTTCCGCCGTCATATTCGACTTTGACGGCACGATCGCTGACACGGAGTGGCCGATCTTTGAGATGGTACGAGCCGCTTATGAGGCACACGATCTCGAGGTGCATCTTGAGGACTGGGTGCATTCGATCGGCAAAGCTGACAATCGCCCCTTGCACGAGCATCTCGAAGAACGCCTCGGCCGGCCTCCCGATGCCGACGCAATCGAGCAGGCCCGTGTGGCCCACGAGCATGCTCGTTACTCGGTCCCGGCCTTGCCCGGCGTTGTCCAGGTGATCGAAGCCGTCGTCGCCGCCGGCCTGCCGTTGGCCGTAGCAAGTAGTTCGCCGATCTCGTGGGTTGACCCTCATCTTGAGCGGCTCGAACTCCGTCAGCACTTCGCCGCAGTCCGCACCCGTGACCATGTCGACCGCGGCAAGCCCCATCCCGACCTGTTCCTCGCCGCGGCTGCCGCTCTTGAGGTCGATCCAGTCGAGACTCTGGTCATCGAAGACTCAAAGCACGGTTGTTCTGCCGCTAAAGCCGCAGGGATGACTTGCATCGTGGTTCCGAATCGCATCACCAAGCTCGATGTCCATCCCGACGCAGACCTCGTTCTTGACTCCCTGCTGGACTTCCCGTTCCGCCGTTTCGGCCTCTGAAGCTTTTCCGACGAGAGAGCCGCGCCCCGCGCACCTTCGTCGGCGCAAAACGTGAGGCGCTAGCCTTGAGGGGTGAGTTTCCCGCAGCGTCGCCTTCGTCGCCTTCGTCGTACTCCTGCCCTTCGGCGGATGGTCCGCGAAACACGGCTTCATCCCGATGATCTGATTGCGCCGCTTTTCGTGCGCGAAGGCATTGATGAGCCGCAACCGATTGGATCCTTGCCGGGCCAGATGCAGCACTCTCGCGAGTCGTTGCGCGAAGAGGTCCGCCAACTCAAGGACCTCGGCGTTCCTGCGGTGATGCTGTTTGGCGTTCCGCTGAACAAGGACCACGAGGGGAGCGAGGCGTTCAACCCGGATGGCATTGTTCAACTTGCGATCCAGGATCTGCGCGATGACCATGGTGACGACCTCGTGATCATCCCCGACCTCTGCGTTGACGAGTACACCGACCACGGCCACTGTGGCGTGCTCGACGATCGCGGTCAGCCCGACAACGACGCCACCCTTGAGATCTACGAGCAGATCGCTGTTGTCCAGGCCGCCGCTGGCGCCGACATCGTGGCCCCGAGCGGAATGATGGACGGTCAAGTTTTCGCTATTCGTGAAGCGCTTGATGACGCCGGCTTTGACGAGGTTGCCATCCTCGCCTACGCGGCAAAGTACGCCACGGCTCTCTACGGCCCTTTTCGGGACGCGGTCGATGTCACCATTGTCGGTGGCGGTGACCGGAAGGGCTACCAGCAAGATGTTGCCAACGCCCGCGAGGCGATGGAAGAGATCCGCGAGGACATTGGCGAAGGCGCGGACATTGTCATGGTCAAGCCCGCCATGCCGTACCTCGACGTGATTTCCCGAGTCCGCCAGGAGATCGACATCCCGTTAGCCGCATATCACGTGAGCGGTGAGTATGCGATGGTTCACGCCGCCGCTCAGAACGGTTGGCTCGAGCTCGAGCCCGTGGCGTTTGAACACGTCGGTGCCATCAAGCGAGCCGGTGCCGACCTCATTCTCACCTACTTCTCCCGCCTCATCGCCGAAGGATTGCAGTGACCACTACCAATGCCAGCCTTTTCGAGCGCGCACAGGCTGTTATCCCCGGTGGGGTGAATTCGCCAGTTCGAGCCTTTGGCTCGGTCGGGGGCATTCCTTACTTTGTGGCGCGAGCTGAGGGTCCGTTTGTGTACGACGTCGAGGGACGCCGCTACATCGACTATGTCCAGAGCTACGGTCCGTCGATTCTCGGGCACGCCCACCCGGCGATCATCGGTGCCATCCAGGATGCGGCGGTTCGCGGAACCAGCTATGGGGCTCCGACTGAGAACGAGGTTCTGATCGCCGAGGAGATGACCTCTCGGGTCGCAGGAATGGACAAGGTACGGCTCGTGTCGAGCGGCACCGAGGCCACGATGTCGGCAATACGGCTTGCTCGCGGTGCCACCGGCCGCGACAAGATCATCAAGTTCGCCGGCAACTATCATGGCCATTCCGACTCGCTGCTCGTGGCCGGCGGCTCCGGCATCGCCCAGCAGGGTCTCGTCGGGTCTGAAGGCGTTACTGCCGGAGCGGTCGCTGACACCGTGGTTGCGCCCTACAACGTTGTGCCTGAGATCGATGAGAGCGTCGCGGTTGTTTGCGTCGAGCCGGTCGCCGCCAACATGGGTCTTGTTGGCCCAGCTCCCGGCTTCCTCGAAGGTCTTCGTGACGCCTGCAACGCCGCTGGAGCGTTGCTGATGTTTGATGAGGTCATCACCGGCTTCCGCCTTTGTCGCGGGGGCGCGGCTGAGTGGTTCGGCGTACAGCCTGATATCTGGTGCTTTGGCAAAGTCATCGGCGGTGGTCTCCCCATGGGTGCCTTCGGTGCCTCTCACGAGATCATGGGCAACCTCGCCCCGCTCGGCGGCGTCTACCAGGCTGGCACCCTGTCCGGGAATCCGCTGGCAACGGCCGCGGGCCTCACTGCCATGCAACACCTGACTGTCGAGGCCTATGACGAACTCACTGCCATCGCCGCCCGCCTCGCAGACGGCATGCAGGCCGCCTTCGATACAGCGGGTGTGGCCGCCGTCGTCCCCCGGATTGGTCCGCTCGTCGGTTTGTTCTTCGGCGACACTGCCCCAACCGACTTCGACAGTGCCAAGGTGATCTGCGACAACGGCGTCTACGCCAAGTTCTTCCACGGCATGCTCGACCGCGGTATCACGCTCGCACCGGGCGCTTACGAGGCGATTTTCCCGTCGCTGGCGCACACCGATGCGGAGATCGAAGAGACTCTCGTCGCTGTCGCCGAGGTCGCAGCCGGCCTCTGATGCGCAAGACGAGCAAGGACTGGGCATGAACAAAAAGACATTGGTTGGTGGAGCACTCGCAGTTGTAGCGGTTCTCGGAATCGCGGTGTGGTGGTTTGTTTTCAACGGCGATGCGCCGGAAGCAGTGTCGGTTGATGCCGCCAGTGCGCAGTTGGATGAGGATCTTGCTGCTGCGGCAGGTGCTGTGTCGGATGATGGCGGTTCTGACGATGATGCCGTGTCGGATGATGGCGGTTCTGACGATGATGCCGTGTCGGATGATGGCGGTTCTGACGATGATGCCGTGTCGGATGATGGCGGCGTCAATGCCACCTGGATTATCGATGATGAGATCGGTTCGTTTGACTTCGAGACCGCCAGCGGCAGCTTTGCTGGCTTCCGGGTTGATGAAGAGCTCACGGTCGGCGCTGTTGTCGCTGTCGGCCGCAGCGGCGGCGTCACTGGATCACTCACCATCGAGGGTGGCAGCCTCACCGCTGCGAACATCGTTGTCGACATGACCACGATCGTCTCCAACGATCGGCGCCGCGAGAGCGCCATTCGTAGAACTATCGACGCCAACAGCTTCCCGACTGCCAGCTTCACGCTGACCCAGCCGGTTGAACTGCCCGCTGGTCTTGCTGATGGGGAGACCGTGACCGTCGCCGCCGTTGGGGATCTCACCATCGCAGCCACAACCAACGAGGCGACGTTTACCATTACGGCGATCGTGCGTGCCGACGGCTTCGGCATCGTTACCGGGTCGGCTGGGATGGTATGGCAAGACTTTGGCATCACCGCACCGTCAGCCCCAGTCGTCGTTTCGATCGCGGATGAGGGCGTTATTGAGTTCCAGCTCATCGTTGCCAAGGGGTAGGCGATCGCAGAGCCTGCTGCTCCTGATCACGTGCATCACCATGGCTGTCTCGTTCCTCTCGTTCCTCTCGTTCGCAGCCACCAACCAGTTTCAGATCGCCAACGTCGACGGTCATCCGAGATGACTGCAATCGTTGTCGGCGCGGGTCCGGCTGGCCTGATGGCCGCTGAACGTCTTGTGACGATGGGTCGTCACGTGACGGTCATCGATCAACGCCGATCATTCGGTCGAACGCTGCTGCTCGCTGGACGAAGCGGGCTCAATCTGACCCACAACGAGCCGCTCGATGATGTGCTGGTTCGATACGGCCCTAGCCGTCCACAGCTTGAACCGATGATCCGGGCGTTCGACCCCGTCGCTCTGCGAGCGTGGGCCGACGAGCTTGGAGCTGAGACGTTCGTTGGCTCGAGCGGCCGAGTTTTCCCGGTGGGGCAGAAGGCAACGCCCTTGCTGCGAGCCTGGCTGGCTCGGCTTGTCGAAGCGGGGGTGGAGTTTCGCACCGGACTTGCGTGGTCGGGGTTCGTTGATGGTGGGATCTCTGCTGTTGCCGAGGATGGCTCGACGCAGGAACTCCGGGCCGCCGGGGTCGTGCTCGCCCTTGGCGGCGGGAGTTGGCCGCGGGTCGGTGGTGATGGGAGCTGGATCGAGATCCTGCGAGACGCCGGGGTCGAGTGTGTTGACCTCGCCCCTGCGAACGCAGGAGTTCTCGTCGATTGGACCCCCAAGCACCTCGCTGACTTTGAAGGTGAGCCGCTGAAGAATGTGGCGGTGTCGATCGCCGGTCAGACCATCCGGGGCGAACCCGTCGTTACCCGCGGCGGACTCGAAGGTGGGCCCATCTATGGGCTCGGGCCGCAGATACGAGATGAGCTCAGCCGCAACCGCGCGGTAACGATCCAGATCGATCTGCTCCCCGACGTTTCGCACAATGGCCTGGGCATTCGGCTCGAAACGAAACGCCCGAAAGACAGTGTCTCGACATACCTTCGCCGAGCCGGAATCAAGCCCGTCGGTATCTCCCTTCTGCGTGAAGCCACCGGCAATCGGTTGCCCGACGATCGAGTCGGGATGGTATCGCTGGTCAAGGCGGTCCCGGTGCCGATCACGGCGATGGCCCCGATCGAGCGAGCGATCTCGACCGCAGGCGGCGTTGCATGGTCAGCGGTTGACGAGTCCCTCCAGCTGAATGCGCGTCCCGGCGTCTATGTCGCTGGCGAGATGCTCGACTGGGAAGCCCCAACCGGTGGCTACCTCATCCAGGCCTGCTTCAGCACCGGAGCCTGGGCCGGGCGGTTCGGCCGTGGCGAGTCCGATGTCGCGTGACCAAATCGATGTGTCGTTCCTGTTGGAGGCGTCGGCGACTGGGACCACCACTCGGGGTGCCACGAAATAACGCCGGAGACAGACCAGGCGTTAGGTGGTCAGATGTCGACGTTGCCGTCCACGCAGGTGACAGCGTCGCCGCCGACCCAAATCTCACCGTCGGCTTGGTCGACGAACACTCGCCCCGCCCGACCGAGTGCGGTGCCTTGAGCCGCTACATACGGCGCAGCGAGGGTGCCATCGGCCAGTAGCCATTGGGCGAGCGCGGCATTGAGACTGCCGGTGACCGGGTCCTCGGCAGGTTGTCCACCAGCGCGAAAGAAGGCGCGCACCTCGATGGCGATGTCGTCGTCCCTGGCGCCAACGGCTCCGATCTTGGCGGTCCCGATCACCCCGACGGGGCTAGGGCCAACGACGCCGATGTCGTAGCTTTCCACCGCACCGAAGTCAGGCTCGAGGGCCAGGACGGCCTCTGCACTGGCAAGGCGGACGGCGATCCAGCCCGGGCCGTTGTCGCACCATTGGGCGTCGAGCACATCGGCACGATCGATCTGAAGGACCAGGCAGACACGGGCGATGTCTTCTTCATCGGCGGGACCACTGCGGATGAGATCGGGGGCAGCGAATGCCAGCCGCCCATCTGCTTGACGAAGGTTGACGAGGCCAACCCCGCACTCCTGCACGACGGTTCCCTCTGTCGCCGGGACGCCTCCAGCTTCGAGCCAAGCGTGGCAGGTGCCGATGGTTGGATGGCCGGCGAACGGGAGCTCGGACCCGGGCGTGAAGATGCGGACCCGGTAGTCGGCCGCAGCATCTGTTGGCTGCAGGATGAACGTGGTCTCGCTCAGGTTCGTCCAATGAGCGAACTGCTGCATCTGTTTGTCGGAGAGGTCGTCGCCGTCGAACACGACAGCCACCGGATTGCCGCGGTATGGAACCGCGGTGAATACATCAACTTGCTTGAACGGACGCATCCGCGAACCGTACTAAGTAACGGGCGGGCAGAGAAGACGGCGCGGTGCAGCCCCCGCATCACTTTCGCATGGCCCGGTACCTGCGGATCAAGGCGTTGGTGCTGGCGTCGTGGTCCAGGACTGGTTCGTCGTCGGCGGCGAGTTCGGGGATGATGGCGGCGGCCAGTACCTTGCCGAGTTCGACCCCCCATTGGTCGAACGAGTTGAGTCCCCACACCACACCCTGGGTGAACACCTGGTGTTCGTAGAGTGCCACGAGTTGGCCGAGTATCGAGGGGGTGAGCGACGGCGCCATGATCGTTGTCGATGGCCGGTTACCGGGGAACGTGCGATGGCTGACCAGCGCCGGGTCGGTCTCGGTCGCGGCCACCTCAGCGGCGGTCTTGCCGAACGCCAGCGCCTCGGATTGGGCGAGACAGTTCGCCACCAGGAGATCGTGGTGGGCTTCGACCCCAGCGAGTTGATCGTCGGTGTGGTCGGGGGCGCTCATCAGAATGAAGTCGGTGGGCACAACTGTGGTGCCCTGATGCAAAAGCTGATGGAACGAGTGCTGCCCATTCGTCCCCGCCTCGCCCCAGATGATCGGCCCGGTCTCGTACGTGACGGGTTCGCCATCGAGCCGCACTCGCTTGCCGTTGCTCTCCATGTCGAGTTGCTGGAGGTAGGCGGGGAATCGGTGGAGGTAGCGGGAGTAGGGCAGGACTGCCCGAGTCGGCAGGTCACAGAATGTGCGGTACCAAACTTCGACGAGTCCAAGGAGCGCCGGCACGTTCTCTGCAAGTGGGGTCGTTACGAAGTGGTCGTCGACGATCCGAAAGCCATCGAGCATTTCGCTGAACGCATCGGCCCCGATGGCAAGCATGAGTGAGAGGCCGATGGCGGAGTCCATCGAGTAGCGGCCGCCCACCCAATCCCAAAAGTCGAACATGGCCGCGGTGTCGATCCCGAAGGCGGCCACGTCATCAGCGTTGGTTGACACTGCGACGAAGTGTTTGGCGACGGCGTCGTCGCCAAGCCGATCGACCAGCCAGCGACGAGCGGACGTTGCGTTGGCGAGTGTCTCTTGTGTGGTGAACGTTTTTGACGAGACCACGAACATTGTGGTGGCCGGATCGAGGTCAGAAACGGCCGCGGCGAGATCGCTGCCGTCGACGTTGGACACGAACTTGCAGCGGATGCGTGGATGACGGAACGCAGCGAGCGCCTCGTATGCCATGACGGGGCCGAGGTCGGATCCCCCGATGCCGATGTTGACGACTGTCTCGATGGGCATGCCGGTCGCACCGACCCAGTCGCCGTCGCGCACCTGATCGGTGAACGTCGCCATCTTGGCAAGCACACGGTGTACGTCCGGCACGACGTCCTCGCCATCGACCTTGACCATTCGGCCCACGGGGGCGCGAAGCGCCGTGTGTAGAACCGCTCGGTCCTCCGTTGTGTTGATGCGGTCACCACGCATCATTGCTGCCGCTCGATCAGTTACACCGGTCGTCTCGGCCAGCGCGATCAGGTCGGCCAGCACAGCGGGGTTGACCCGATTCTTTGACCAGTCGACGACCAGATCGCCGACTGACAATGTCATACGGCCGACGCGCTCTGGATCGTCAGCGAAGAGCGACCGCAACTCGAGGTCGGCGAAATGTTCGGCGTGGGTGCGAAGCGCCCGCCATGCGTCAGTCATCGTGATGTCCACCTGGTCTCCTCGACTTCACTGCCTCGACACATGATCGCTAAGGCATTCAACCCGTTTGCACCATGATCGCGGGCGCAACACCGCAGGCAGGTGACCCAGACGCATGAGTTCTCCGTCCCATGTTGCCCAGTCCAATGGTTTCTCGGACCGATATCGAGGGGGGACTTTGCTGGGTCTGAGGCTCCCGGCGCTGCTACGTTGCACCCATGAGCACGCCGCCGCCGGTTGAAGATTGGTCCATTGACTGGGATCATCACGCTCCTGAGTGGGTTGCGGACCCGTGGCCGATTTGGGATGAGCTGCGAACGGGCTGCCCGATTGCGCATACTGATCGCTACAACGAGGGAGTGTGGTTGCCGACCCGCCACGAGGACCTCTCGGCGATCGCTCACGACACGACCGTATTCTCAAGCGGTCATAGCGGCGCAACCATCGGGGGCACGAAGCAGCGAGCGAAGTTTCCGCCGATTCATCTTGACCCGCCGGAGCACATGGACGTTCGCCGCGAGCTTCTGCCCTTCTTCAACCCGAAGCGGGTGATGGCCTGGGAGCCAGTCATCGAGGAGCACTGCGAGGGGCTGGCCCGTGAGCTGACCAAACGCGATGTCGTCGACCTTGCGAGCGACTACGCCGCCCATATACCGGCGGCCGTGATCGCGATGATTCTTGGTATCCCACCCTCTGACGGCGACCGGTTCCGGCAATGGATTCACGCGCTCGAGCTTGGCGATCTCGATACGGATATGCGCGACGTTGCCGTTGGCGAGATGGCGGCCTACTTCGGCTCGGTGATCAACGAGCGACGAGCCGACCCCCAAGATGATCTGATCAGTTACCTGCTGGACATTGAGATCGACGGCGAACGATTCGACGATGAGACGCTCCAACGAATCCTCACCCTGCAGCTCATCGCTGGGATCGACACGACCTGGGGTGTGCTCGGTGCCTCTCTTTTACATCTGGCAAAGACGCCCGCCGATCGTGAGCGCCTCGTCGCTGATCCATCGCTTATCCCGACTGCGATTGAGGAGTTTCTCCGAGCGTTCGCGTCGGTGAGTCTTTGGCGCACAGTCACCGAACCGGTTGAGATCGGCGGCGTCGAGATGGTCGAAGGTGACACGGTGATGATGGCGTTCCCCGCCGCGTGCCGCGACCCTGAACTGTTTGAGGATGCAGACAAGGTGATCATCGATCGCGAACGAAATCGCCATGTTGCATTCGGTGCCGGGATCCATCGGTGCCTCGGTTCGAACCTTGCTCGGCTCGAACTCAACGTCGGCATTCGGACCTGGCTGGCCCACGCCCCAGATTTTGAACTCGTTGCGGACGCCAACGTGACCTGGGCCGAAGGCGCAATTCGTGGTCCCCGTTCTGTTCCCGTTCGAATCGTTCACTGAAAACGACGGAACCCGCCTCCGAGGAGGCGGGTCCGTGTCAGTTCTGTTTGAGCCGAGTGGCCAAGTCAGCCCGCAGCATGCTCCGAGTCACCGCCAGCGCGGGCGGTGTCGATGAGGTGCTGGAGGTCTTCGGCTTGAAGATCGGAGTTGAGGTCAGCGCCTTCTTCCTCCATCACATGGAGGAGTTCTTCGAGTAGGTGAAGCTCGGCCTCAGCGGCGGCATCGTCGAGACCGCCGTGGGTGACTCGCTCGTAGTAGACGACGGCGACAAGTTCTTCTGCGGAAAGACCGCCACCGAACCCGCTCATCTGTCCGAAGCTGCCAGGGGTGCGAGCGCCGCCAGCGCGTGCCGGGTCGCCGTAGGTGGCAGTGCTGGTGCCAGCGGTGCCGTTGGCAACCCATGCGATCTGGCCGGCGATGCCGTCGTAAGCCTCGCCGGCTTCAGCACTCGGGAAGGTCAACAAGACCTGGCCGTCGTTGAGTTGACGGCCGGAGCCGCCGCCTCCGGTGCCACCATGGCAACTGGAGCATTGGCCGCTGAAGATCTCGCCACCCTCGACAAGCAATCCACCGGCATCGGCGGGGGGATTCTCGAGATAGCCCACGTAGTAGATGGCCCAGATCGGCAAGAACAAAAGCACGGGAATGATCCACGCTGGGATTGTCTTGCGGTTCAGGCCGGCCTCGACGTACGGGGCAACAGGCTCGGGGGCCTTCGGCTCCTCGGGAACGGCTGGTGCCGCTGCGACAACAGGGGCAGCAACGGCGGGCGTCGCGGCCGGTGTGGCGTCTCCGCCGTCTCCGCCCCCTTTGCCAGTAAGGCGGGCGCGGGCTTCGGCCGCTCGTTTCAGCAGGTGCTCGGGAAGTTCGGTCACCGTGGTCTCCGGTGCGGGGCTAAGGACAGATTGGCTGCGCCCTCACACAGCCTTCGCAAAGACAGGGGTGATGACGCAGACTTCTAGAGGATAGAGGCAGTGTCGCACGTCCGGCCAAGTGGGCGGAGGAATGTCGCGAGATCTGTCGCCGAATGTGTGGAGATAGGAATTGACATGGTAAACCGTCCACCCAACCCGAGGGCTTTGGCCCGACGGGACTACACTTGTGCGCGGTTTCACGAAGTTCGTGAACTCCCGCCTCCCACCTGGAGTCGAGCGTGGTTGCTTTTGTTCTGTCCTGCATCGTTGCCCTCGTGATCACGGGTGGCATCCTCGCGTATTCAAAGCGGTTCCCAGCCGACGCGTCCATGACGTGGGGCCAAGCAATGCTGGGATCATTTGTCGTCTTCTTCTTGATGTTCTGGGTATACGGCGTCGTGCCTCACCAGTGGTTGGTGTGGGCGGACAACGAACTCAATTGGCGTGTCGACAAGTTCTTCGTTGGGCCTGGCGGGATTCTGAAGCACTCCCGGGATGGCGGCTTCATGCCGCTCGATATCACCTATGTCGTGCTCCGTGACCTCATCGCCGTGATCATCTACGGCGTCGCCTTGGGCGCCAATATCTCCCTGTGGTCGACCTGGCAGAAGCGTGGTCAGGATGCAGTCGCTGCTGCGCCTGAGCGTTCGGTCTTCGGCCGTCCGCTCATCAAGGAAGGATCGTCGGCGTGAGTAATGTCGACGCAAACCCTCCGATGCCGGTTTTCCGGGACGATTACGTCCTTCAGGAAGTCGATGGAGCGTGGCTCAGTCAGCGGGTCAAACCCAAGCAGTTCATTCATATCGACCAGTCCGAGTGCATCATGTGCGAAGGCTGCGTCGACATCTGCCCGTGGAAGTGCATCCACATGGTGCGCCCGGATGCGATCGATGAAGCGATCGGCACCGAGCAGCCCGGCAGCGACCCCAACGATCATGTGATCTTCACGATCGATGATGATGTGTGCACTCGTTGCGCGCTTTGCGTTGATCGGTGCCCGACAGGTGTCATAATCCTCGGCAAGATCAGCGATGCGCCGGCTGCCGGTGACTCTCATCAGCGGACTAATACTCACGGCTACGGATACGGAATGCGCCTCAGCTGAGGCGTAGGAGAAACAAGAACTCAGATGGCTACCGACGAAGATGTAAAGAAGCCGTTCCCGCAACGGATGCAGGATTCAATGTCCCAGATGGGGGATCAGATCCAGGGTTCCCAGGCGTGGAACTCAATTTTCCGACCAGGTTCGATTTTCCGGAAGGGCTACACGGATAGTCCGCGCAACCGGTCCTACGTGATCATGAACAGCGTGTTGTACCACCTTCACCCGGTGAAGGTGAAGCGCCACTCGGTGAAGGTCAGCTACACCTTGTGCTTGGGTGGTTTGTCGTTTCTGTTGTTCATCCACCTCACGATCACGGGCATCTTCTTGATGTTCTTCTACCGCCCGACGGCGGCAGCGGCATGGGACGACATCTACACACTGCAGAACACCGTCACCTTCGGCTTGCTGGTTCGTAACATGCACAGATGGGCGGCGCACCTCATGGTGCTGAGTGTGTTCCTGCATATGGCTCGCGTCTTCTACCATGGCGCCTACAAGCCGCCCCGGGAGTTCAACTGGGTGATCGGCGTGATGCTGCTTCAGTTCACGCTGTTGCTTTCGTTCACCGGCTACCTGCTCCCGTGGGATCAGTTGGCGCTCTGGGCTGTCACAGTGGGTACCAATATGATGGGGTATACCCCAGTGTTCGGTGATCAGGTCCGGTTCGTGTTGCTGGGTGGTGTCGAAATCGGCACAGATACTCTGCTTCGTTGGTACGTGCTCCACGTGCTGCTGCTTCCGTTCGTCGTCGTCATCTTCATGGCGATTCACTTCTGGAGAGTCCGCAAAGACGGCGGCATCTCGGGGCCGTTGTAGGACCAGGGAGAACAGAACATGACTGAAGTTCCCGAACACCTCCGTAAGAAGGCCGCTGAGGCTCGTGCCAAGGCCGATGCTGCAAAGGCTGGATCTGCGGCATCTACTGAGGAGACCGCGCTTACTGCCGAACAGCAGGAAGCGACATCAAAGATCCCCGCGCATTTGCTCGAGCGCTCAAAGGCCGCCGGAGCCAAGTCGGGCGGAGAGGAAGCCGGTGGCGCTATTGCCGCCGCTCCCACGGCTGGCGCCCCTGCGGCTGCTGCTGGCGGGCCGGTTCTGACCGGACCAGGGGGCAATACCCAGCGCTTGCTCACCGTTGTCAAGTCCGGTTCGATCCAAGACACGAAGTCTTCTCCGCAGGACAAGGTTCATACCTGGCCACACCTTCTCGTGGCCGAGTTCGCAGCATCCCTCTTCATCACGGCGTTCATCCTGATCTTCTCGATCTTTGTGAACGCTCCGCTGCTCGAGTTGGCCAACTTCAACCAAACGCCAAACCCCTCGAAGGCTCCCTGGTACTTCCTTGGCCTTCAGGAGCTTTTGACTATGTTCCACCCAATGGTTGCTGGCGTGACCATCCCGGGTATCGGCCTCTTTGTGCTGATCCTGGCTCCGTATATCGACCGAAATCCCTCAGCCAAGCCTGAGGACCGCAAGTTCGCGATCTCACTAATGACGATTCACCTGATGTTCTGGGCGGTGCTCGTCATGATCGGTTCGTTCTTCCGAGGTCCAGGCTTCAACTTCGTCTTCCCGTGGGAAGCCGGACTGTTCTTCGAGTTGTGAGCAAAGGAGACTGCCAATGATCACCCTCGGAATTATCGCAATCGTCGTGCTGGCTGGCATCGCCGTTATTGCCACCATGCGCGGTCGTCAGGCCGACGAAGCGGTCGGTATCTTGTCAAGTGAGACCAAGAAGCGCGACACCGCGAGTTCGGCACTCGGCTCAGAAGCGGAGCTTTCCGGCAAGCAGGTCGAGAGGGCCGCGGCACTTGATCGCAAGGCCTCGTCGCAGCAACTCGTCCTCGCCGCCAACTCTGCCCCTCCCGCCCCGTACGTGCCGCCGGACCCCGAGGTCATCGGTGTCAGCCGACGTCAGTTCTTCAATCGCTCGATCGTTTTGATGATGCAGATCGGTCTCGGTGGCTTCGGCGCTGCATGCATTGCCTTCTTGTGGCCACAGCTTGGTGGCGGTTTCGGCTCGGCCATCAAGATCGGACTTGTCAGCGACCTGCTCGCCGACATCCGCAGTAACAACGGGTTCCTCTACAAGGCCGAAGGCCGCATGTGGCTGACCGAGTACCCCAACGGTGCGGTCGAGAAGGCTCGGGCCTCGTACTCGGCTCCCGAACTCGCCGGCATGGAGGCAGGTGTCACCCTGGGCCTCGACGGTGGCATTCTTGCGCTCTACCAGAAGTGCCCTCACCTCGGTTGTCGTGTGCCCGAGTGTGGCACCTCTCAATGGTTCGAATGTCCGTGTCACGGCTCGCAGTACAATCGAGTCGGTGAAAAGCGTGGCGGTCCTGCGCCTCGCGGCATGGACCGTTTCGCGATGAGCATCGGTAGTGACGGTTCACTCACCGTCAACACCGGCGCCATTGTCCAAGGTCCCCCGATCGGCACCAACACGACTGGCCAGGAAGCCGAAGGCCCCAACTGCATCGGTCAGTCAAGCCACTAGTAACCTCCGTCCGTTCCCAAGCTGAGTATTCAGACCAAAGATTCAGAGTTCTCCACGCGCATGCTGCTCGCCGCTTCAACACAACGAACCATCGGCCTCGTCATTTTGGCGATCGTCTTTATAGGTGGTCTCGTTTACATCTACTTCAACATTCGATCGGCTCGTGATGAGATCGGTTCGGAAATCGAGTTGGCCGCCAACCGGCGCCGATACATGGACGATGACGAGCTTGAGACCAAGCGTCTTGATCTCGCCCTCGGCACCAGCCTCGTATTGCTGACCATCACAGCGGTCACGCTGCCGCTGTACTGGCTCGGTGAACCCGGACGCCACGAGGGCCGCGACGTCGACACGGCCCGTATCTTCACCAACCGTGGCGAAGACATCTATGTCGAAGGCGCCCAGTGCGTCGCCTGTCACGGTTCGGAAGGTTCCGGCGGTGCTGTCTCCACTGCCATCACCACCGAAGACGGCGGTTTCCTCGCCCAGGTGAGCTGGAAGGCCCCCGCTCTGAACACCTTGCTCTCTCGCTTCACTGAGAATGAAGTGATCCACACGCTGAACTTCGGCCGCAATGGCGTCATGCCGGCATGGGGAGGCGGTGGCGGTGGCCCGCTCACCGACCAGCAACTCGATGAGATCGTTTACTACATCCGGTCGATCCAGATCGACGAAGATCAGATCAGCCGCGAAGTTGCCACCGGTATCCGTCAAGGGGTCGAGACCAAGCTCCGCGCCGAGAGCGACACCGACTGGGCCATTGAGTTGCGCGCCGTGAACGACGACAAGGACGCCACTGCATGGGACGTCACTTTAGCCAGCCGAGAGATCTTCGGATTCGACTGCACCGAACAAACAGATGATGCCCGCTGCGTCGCAGACAACGACGCCGCCCAAGCGCTGCTCGCGGCCGAGACCGAGCATGCGGATGCCCTCGATTCGGCGGTTACGGCATGGCTCTCTGATGTCGACGCTGTACGTCAGAGCGCGTGGGATACCGCCTTGGCCGCGAACTCGTCGCTCGACAGCGAAGGCAACGAGGACAAGTGGCGCTTCGCAGCGCTCGAGCTGCTGTCCACGCCTGGGGAGGTCGAAGGACAAGAGCTGTACTTGGAGTACGGCGAGATCCTCTTCACCAACACGGCCGCCGCTGGTACGTACAGCTGCGCCCGATGCCACACCTATGGTTGGAGTTTCGATGCCACCGGGCCCTACAGCCTCGAGCTCCAGGGCACCGATGATCCCATCCTCGACAACTACACGCAGGGCGGCGGCTTCTTTGGCCCCAACCTGCGTGGCGGCACCACGCTCGAACAGTTTGAGTCCGCTGCCAGCCACGCTGATTTCATCACCAAGGGTCAAACCATGGGCGCCACCTACGGTCGCGGTGGTTCTGGAGGCGTCGGCCAGATGCCAGGCTTCGGCCCGAACACTGACTCTTCCCCCATTGGACCTACCATCGCCAACGGCGACGAGTTCTCTTACCCGGCCTTGCTCACCGATGAGCAGATCGACGCAATTGTCGCGTTCGAGAGGAACCTCTAATGGAGATGCTCGACATCATCGCCGGTCTCGCCTGGGACCCTGAAATCCGTGGTTTCATGGCCGTTCTCACGGGCATTGTGGTGCTCATGGGGTCGGTTTGGCTGATTATCAGCACCAATACTGGCCCCCGCCTCGGCACGCTCCTGTCGCTCGCCGGCTTCTTCGGATGGATGGCGATCATGGCCTCTATTTGGTGGATCTACGGCATCGGCTATGCCGGAGACAAACCGGTTTGGGAGCAGGTTGAGATCGTTCAGGGCACCGACGATGAGGGTCATCTCACCTTCGCAGCGCTCGACGCTACCGACGATCTCGCCACTGAGAATCTGAGCGATGCCCACTCGGTCGTCATCGCGGCCGCCGACCAATTGATCGATGAGTACGGCGATAGCGCACTCACCATGTCGACCTCGGGCCTCTCGAGCGACGACGCTGAATACCTCGCCGAAGTCCAGACCGCATGGGCCGAATACGGCATCGTCACCGCTGATTCGCTCACGCCAGAGCAGATCGAAGGACTATCCGACGACGAGATCGCTGCGCTGGCCGCTGACGAACAAGCAAAGAACGAAGCCACCACGCTCTCGGAGTTGGCTGCGATCGCACCGGGGCTGATCAACCAAGACAGCAGCGACCTTGGCGGTTGGATCTTGTTGTCCACCGCTCAGTCCGGTGAGGCACAGGCATCTGCAATCGCGATGCTGCTCCGGTCCGGTGATTTCGACTTCCAGGCGGCCGCCGATTTCAAGGTTCTCGATGCGTTCACCATTGGTGGCAAGCGTGGGCTGCCCGAGGACCCGTCCCGCTGGGATCGCATCGAAACCCAGGTTCGCACCGCCCTCACCATCAAGCATCCGACTCGCTATGGCATCGTCCAGATCCAGCAGGTCACCGAAGAATCGATCACAAACCTTCCGGGCACCGCTCCAAAGCGCCCCGAGGTTGATCCAGACGCTCCGGTCGTGTCAATTGTCATGATTCGCAACCTTGGCAATCTGCGCCTCGTGCCCGCCATGGTCACGATGGGTTCGCTCATCATCTTCCTTGGCCTCTGTTACATGCTTCACGAGCGCGACAAGCTTGTGCTGGCGCGCCGGGCAGAATTCCAGGCGGGCTAGCGAATGCTGGGCCAGTACCTTCCCCTGCTGGCGCTCTTGGTGCTCGCAGCGCTATTTGCTGCAGGTAGCTTTGTCGCCTCCGGCGTACTGGCTCCTCGCGATCCCTCGATCGCCAAGCGTGCTGCGTACGAATGCGGCATTGTCCCCAGCCGAGAGACCCCGGAACGATTCCCGGTTCGGTTCTTCCTCGTGGCGATGATCTTCATCGTCTTCGATATCGAGATCATTTTCTTCTACCCCTACGCCATCGCATTCGGAGGCCTTGGTGTGTTTGGTCTCGTCGTGATCATGGTGTTCACGTTTGCCGTCTTCGAATCGTTCGTGTACCTCATCGGAAACGGCGCCCTCGAATGGGGCCCTCTGAAGCAGGTCGCTCGCCCGAGTGGTGCCGTGTCGCCTGATCGGACCGCCGAAACCACCATCCGCCGAGTCGGGCTTGAGGACCGTGGAGTCCCTGTCGACAATGGGCAGGCTGCCTGATGGCGCAGATTCCGCTGCTGGGTGACTCCGCCTCGATCGCCGAATCCGGCCTCGAGGGGATGGATCACAACTTCCTCACGGGCAGTATCGAGGACCTGGTCAAGTGGGCACGCTCCCGCAGTTGTTGGCCAGCAACGTTCGGCCTCGCCTGTTGCGCCATCGAAATGATGGCGAGCGGCACTGCGCACTATGACCTTGCCCGCTATGGCATGGAAGTCTTCCGGGCTTCGCCGCGCCAGGCCGACCTCATGATCGTTGCCGGCCGCGTCTCTCAGAAGATGGCTCCGGTCCTTCGTCAGGTGTACGACCAGATGATGGAACCGAAATGGGTCATCTCCATGGGCGTGTGCGCTTCCAGCGGCGGGATGTTCAACAACTACGCAATCGTGCAAGGTGTCGACCAGGTGGTACCCGTCGATGTCTATGCCCCGGGCTGTCCGCCCGGCCCCGAAACCCTCATGCATGCCATCTTCACGCTTCACGAGAAAATCCAGAGCGGCGAGCTCACCCAGCGCCGCGAAGCTTCTGGCGCTGGAGCAGCGATCACGATTGAGCAGCGAGACGGGCAGACCGCCGGTCTCACCATCGGCGGCTGAACATGAGTGACGACAACGCAGCTGAGGCTGCAATAGAAGACCCGGGCCCAGTGCACGAAATTCGCTATGCCTCCATCGTGGCTGACTCGAATGGTGACGTAATCCTCCACGCTTCCGTTCACGCCTATCTCGACACGATTAGCGCAGCACACGCCGATGGCTTTGATCAACTGATCGATCTCACAGCTGTGGACTACTTGACCTATGCCGGTAAGCGTGATCTCCCAGAGGGCGTCGAAGCCGGCCGCTACGAGGTCGTGACTGCGCTCATCAACCATCACCGTCGCGAGCGCATCCGCATCAGGGTTCAGCTTCATGGTGACGAACCCACGATTCCCACTGCGTTCGATCTGTACCCCGGCGCCGAGTATCTCGAGCGTGAGGTTTATGACATGTTCGGCATCGTGTTCGCCGATCATCCCGATATGAGTCGAGTGCTCATGCCCGAGGACTGGGTCGGCTATCCACTCCGCAAGGACTACGCGGTTGGTTCGATCCCGGTGCAGTTCAAGGCAGCGAGCAACCAACGATGACAAGTACCGACCGGGAAAGTGTCGAAGCAGCTGGGGTCGCCGGCCACGAAACCGATGGTGCTGAGCGGGTGAAGCGCCGCGGCGACGACTCTGCGGTCCTTCGTCTCAGCGAGGCAGAATGTGCCGAGATCGGCAACGACCCAAACTCCGGGGCCGACGACGAGCGCGTGCTGCTCAACATGGGACCCTCGCATCCGTCGACTCACGGCGTGTTGCGTCTGATGCTCGAAATGGAGGGCGAGACCGTCCTTCGGTCCAAGCCCGTTGTCGGATACCTCCACACCGGCATGGAGAAGCAGGCTGAGCAGCTCACCTATCTCCAGGGCTGCACCAACGTCACCCGCATGGACTACGCCTCGCCGCTGTTCACCGAACTGGCGTTCAGCCTTGCTACCGAAAAGCTTCTTGGCATCGAGGTTCCCGAACGTGCCACCTGGATCCGGATGCTCATGTGTGAGCTCAATCGGATGTCGTCGCATCTGTTGTTCATGGCCACCAACGGCATGGACCTCGGCGCTGTGTCGATGATGATCTACGGCTGGCGTGAGCGCGAAGAGGTGCTGCGATTCTTCGAAAAGGTCACTGGCCTTCGTATGAACCACAACTACATCCGACCCGGTGGAGTAGCCGCCGATATGCCCGATGGCTGGGAAGCCGACGTCGAGCACCTGCTCGAACTGATCCCGCCTCGCCTCGAGGAATACGACATCCTCATGACTGGACAGCCGATCTGGCGCGAGCGTCTCCAGGGCGTGGGTGTTCTGAACGCCGACGAGGCTCTGGCTCTCTCGGCCACTGGACCCATTCTTCGCTCAACTGGCTATGCCTGGGACCTCCGTCGCGATGAGCCGTATCTGGCATATCCCGACGTTGACTTCGACGTCATCGTCGGCAGCTACGGCGACTGCTATGACCGCTACGCCATCCGCCTCAACGAGATCCGCGAGTCGATGCGTATCGTCGAACAGATTCTCGACAAGATGCCTCCTGGCGAGTATCGGGTTCAAGACAAGAAGGTCACCCCGCCTCCGCGTGTGCGCATCGATCAGTCGATGGAAGCGCTGATTCATCACTTCAAGATCTTTACCGAGGGCTTCAAGGTGCCTGAGGGTGAGACCTATGCCTGTGTTGAGTCGCCCCGCGGCGAGCTAGGCGTCTACATGGTGAGTGATGGCACATCCACCCCGTATCGCATGCATGTCCGCGGCCCGAGTTTTATCAATGTGCAGACCATGCCCCATCTCATGCAGAACGGCCTGATCGCTGACGGCGTCGCCATCATTTCGAGCGTTGATCCGATCATGGGCGAGGTTGACCGATGATCGAGCACTTCTCCACAGCCAATCTGGCGACCGCTCACGAGATCATTGGTCGCTACCCGAAGCCGAAGTCAGCATTGATTCCGCTCTTGCATCTTGCCCAAGAGCAGGACGGCTGGGTTACCGACGACGCCATGCGGCAGATCGCAGAACTCACTGCCACGACCCCGGCAGAAGTCAAGGGGACCGGGTCCTTTTACGAAATGTTCAAGTTCCACCCGGTTGGCAAGTACATGGTCAATGTGTGCACCAACCTGTCGTGCCAGTTGCTCGGCGGTGAGGAGCTGCTCGCCCATGCCGAGGAGAAGCTCGGCGTGAAGGCCGGCGGTACCACCGCTGACGGCATGTTCACTGTCGAAGACGTGGAGTGCATCGCGGCGTGCACCGAGGCCCCGGCCCTCCAGGTCAATTATCGCTTCCGGCATCGCATCACCATCGGCGAATTCGATGCGCTGATCGACGATATTCGCAGCGGCAAAGCTGATGACATCCCTGAGCACGGAACTCTCGCCCGGGTCCGCCAGTCGATTCCAGCTGATGCCGGCGCGGGAATCTATCCGCCCGAGCAGGCCAACGAAGCCCCTGTTTGGCTTGCTCGCAACGATGTGGGCAGCGACGAAGGAGGGGAGGCCTGATGCCAACCCACGACTACATCGCTCACGCTGCTGGTTATGTCGACAACGACGGTCCCAAGATTGTCACCAGTCGTTTTCCCTATGAAGATTCGTACACGCTTGAGCGGTTCGAGGCCACCGGCGGCTACGACGGGTTGCGTAAGGCGCTAACTCGTCGCCCCAGCGACGTCCACAGCGAGGTTCGTGACGCCACGGTTCTCGGTCGTGGTGGCGCCGGCTTCCCCGCCGGCGTCAAGTGGGGTTTCATGCCCCCCGGCAAGTTCCCGTACTACCTCGTTGTCAACGGCGATGAGAGCGAGCCCGGCACGTACAAGGATCGGCTCCTCATGGAGCGCGACCCGCACCAGCTGATCGAGGGTTGCCTCATTACCTGCTACGCGCTGGGTCTCGCCCAGTGCTTCCTCTACGTTCGTGGCGAGATGGCGTTGGCCCAAGAGCGCATCGGCGAGGCCCTCAACGACGCATATGCCAAGGGGTATGTCGGCAAGAACATTCTCGGCACCGACTTCAGCGTCGACATCACCCTTACCTGGGGTGCCGGCGCGTACATCGTGGGCGAAGAGACGGCCCTCATTGAGAGCCTCGAAGGCAATCGCGGTATGCCGCGGCTGAAGCCGCCCTACTTCCCGGCGGCGATCGGCCTCTACGGTCAGCCAACGATCGTCAATAATGTCGAAACGCTGGCAAACCTGCCATGGCTCATGAACAATGGTGCTGACCAGTACAAGACCTACGGGTCCGAGTCGTCACCGGGCACACGCATGGTTGCGGTGTCGGGCCACGTGAAACGTCCTGGCGTGTATGAGATCGAGCAAGGCGTCACGACGTTCCGCGATCTCTTCTACGGCGACAACTTCTGCCAAGGCATTCGAGAGGGCCACGAGCTAAAGATGTTTGTGCCTGGCGGAGGCTCTGCTCCGTGGTTTTTCCCCGAGCAGGTCGATCTGCCACTTGAAGCGCGCGCAGTCGGCGCCGCTGGTTCGATGCTCGGCTCCGGTGCCATCATCGTGATGGACGAGACGACGGACGCGGTGAAGGCCGCTCTTCGACTGGTGCGCTTCTACGCCCGCGAGTCGTGCGGCAAGTGCACTCCCTGCCGTGAAGGCACCACCTGGGAAGAGCGGGTGATGCAGCGTATTCTCGACGGTGAAGGGCGCCCCAGCGACATCGACATGCTGCTCGATATCGCCGACAACATCTCGCCTGGCCCGTACCCGGTTGCCGCCGATCCTTCACAGGGTCTTGAGGCTGTGCCGTTCCCGCCGAAGCAGACCACCATCTGCCCGCTTGGCCCATCATCGGTCGCTCCGATTGCGTCGACGATTCGTCGGTTCCGCCACGAGTACGACGCAAAGATCACCAAGCGCGACACCATTCCTGTCACTGTTGAGGCGTTCTCATGACCGACACACACGACACCGTTTCCACTGTCTCGGTCACCGTCAACGGTGAAGCGATCGAGGGCAACGTTGGGGAGTTGCTCATTGACGCCTGCGAGCGCAACGGCACCTACATCCCGCGCTTCTGTTATCACCCGCGCATGACGCCGGTTGGCATGTGTCGCATGTGTCTTGTTGAGGTCGACACGGGTCGTGGACCATCCCTTCAGCCGAGCTGCATGCTGCCGGTGGCCGATGGCATGACTGTCGATACCGAGAGCGAACTCACCAAGAAGGCCCAGGACGGGGTCCTCGAGTTTCTTCTTATCAACCACCCTCTTGATTGCCCGGTCTGCGACAAGGGCGGTGAATGCCCGCTCCAGGATCAGACCATGGCCTTTGGGCCTGGCGAGTCGCGCTTCATCGAAGAAAAGCGGCACTTCGAGAAGCCGATCGCCATCAGCGACACCGTCTACCTCGACCGTGAGCGCTGCATCCTGTGTGATCGTTGTACCCGTTTCGCTGACGAGGTCGCCGGCGACACGCTGATCCACTTCATGGACCGGGGGAACAACACCCAGGTCAACACTTTCCCCAACGAGCCGTTCGCCTCGTACTTCTCGGGCAACACCGTGCAGATCTGTCCGGTCGGTGCGTTGACGGCGAAGCCCTACCGCTTCAAGGCCCGCCCGTGGGACCTTGAAGAAAACCTCTCAACGGCGTGGACCGATTCGGTCGGTTCGCGCATCACCGTGCAGTCGTCGCGCAACAAGGTCCTGCGTGTCCTTGGCGTCGACAGTGACTCGGTCAATTGGGGCTGGCTTTCCGATAAGGAACGTTTCGCGTTCGAAGCTCTCAACAGTGACGGCCGCATCACGCAGCCCATGGCCCGCGCCGGCGCTGACGCCGACCTGACCTCAACAGGTTGGGCCGCGGCGATGAAGACCGTTGTCGATGTGCTCACCGATGTCGACCCCACTCGGGTCGGTGTGATCGGCGGCGCTCGCCTTACCAACGAGTCTCAATACGCCTGGGCAAAACTCGCCAAGGGTGTCATCGGTACCGACAATGTCGATGCTCAGCTCAGTGACGGCCTTCCCGCTGAGGTTGTGCTCGGCTTGCCTCGCGCCACGATTGCCGACGCCTGTCGCCCTGGCGGCACGATCATTTTGGTGGGCCCTGACCCGAAGGAAGACCTCGGCGCTCTCTTCCTGCGTCTCCGTCACGCCGTGGTCAACGACGGTGCCAGGCTTATTGAACTGACGCCGCACCGCACCGGTCTTTCCGGAATTGCCGCCCACTCTCTTCATCCTCGTCCCGGCGAAGTCGGCAACCTCGCTGCGGCCCTCGTCGCCGCAAGCTCCGGGGTGGCAGTCGACGCCGCCGGAGTCTCAGCTGACGCGATTGCCGCCGCCGCGGCATCCATCAGCGGACCGGTCACGGTTGTGCTCGGGCGGGCCTCGCTCGCTGAGTCATCGGAGGCTGTGGTCGCTGCCGCTGCCGCTCTCAATGGGCTCGCAAACGTTTCGTTCCTGTCGGCGCTGCGGCGTGGAAACGTGCACGGCGCGCTCGACGCAGGCCTCGCTCCTGGTCTGCTGCCCGGCCGCACGACCCTTGCCGACGGTGGTGCTGCGTTCACAAAAGCCTGGGGCTCGATTCCCGAGGCTCCTGGCCTTGACACCGCCGGCATGCTTGCCGCAGCTGCGACCGGTGACATTGACGTGCTCGTCCTTCTTGGCGCGGATCCGCTGAGCGACTTCCCTGAAGCCGCAGCGGCCGAAGCCGGTCTCCGTGGTGCCGCCACTCTGATCGCCATCGACACATTGCCCAACGCCTCGGCCCTGGCCCATGCCGATGTTGTTTTGCCCGCCGCGGCAGCCACCGAAGTTGAGGGAACCTTCACCAACCTCGAAGGGCGAGTGAGTGTCTGCGAACAGAAGGTCACACCGTGCGGTACCGCTCGGGCTGACTGGATGATCGCCGCTCAAATCGCTTCTCGATTGGGTGCCGATCTCGGCATCGACTCACCGGCCGCAGCACGCGCCGAACTTGCTGCACTGTCGTCGGTCCATGGTGGTCTCACCGAAGAGGCTCTCGCCGCTGCTGGCGTCGAGGGTGTGCTGTGCATTGGCAACGGATCTATCGCTGCTCCGGTTGCCAACGACGTGAATGCCCCGATCAACGATGCCTATTCGCTTCGTCTCGTGGCCACCCGGCGGATGTATGACGCCGGCACAACCCTGGCTCATTCACCCTCGAGTGCGGGCCTTGCCTCTTCCGTCGAGGTGCGCCTGAACCCGACCGACTTCGACAAGCTTGGGGTCGCTTCTGGCAGCTTGGTGAAACTGACCTCCAGCAAGGGTGAGCTGATGGCTCCTGTTGCCGCCGATCTGGGTGTGCCGGTCGGTTCGGCGGCCATCCCAACCAACTCCCCGGATGCCAACGCCAACCGACTGATCGACGCATCGCAGTCGGTCACCGATGTGCGGGTGGAGCGTTCATGATCCTCGGCCTTGATCCCCTCTACGTCGGCGACTTCATGGGTGACCTCCTGGTCACACTGCTGAAGGTTGGCGTGGCGTTCGTCTTCCTGCTCATCTCGGTGATGTTGATGATCTGGTTCGAGCGCAAGCTCATCTCTGACATGCAGAATCGCATCGGCCCGAGCATCGCTGGTCCCTGGGGCATCCTCCAGACTCTGGCTGACGGCATCAAGCTTTTCTTCAAGGAAGACCTGGTCCCCGACAACGCCGATCGCTTCGCGTTCAAGCTCGCTCCGTACCTCTCGTTGGTGCCAGCATTTCTCGTCTTCGCTGTGGTTCCGCTCGGCGGCGACTTCAACGGCGATGACGGCGATGGCGTCATCACCTTGTTTGGCCATGACACCTTCATGCAGGTCGCTGATCCGCCAATGGGCATCTTGTTCTTCCTGGCCATGTCATCGATCGCTATCTATGGCGTGATGCTTGCTGGTTGGGGTTCGGGATCGAAGTACCCCTTGCTCGGGTCCGTCCGTGCTTCAGCGCAAATGATCTCCTATGAAGCTGCGCTGGGCCTCGCCATCGCAGCCGTCGTGTTGCAAACCGGTTCGCTCAGCACGCACGACATGGTGATCGATCAGGCCGCACCGGGCTTTTCGTTCGGCTCGTTCGGCATCCCGAACTGGAACATCATCGTGACCGGCATCGTGCCGTTTGTCGTGTTCCTCATCGCCGGCACAGCAGAACTCAACCGGCCGCCCTTTGACCTTGTGGAAGCAGAGCAGGAACTGGTTGGCGGCTTTCACACCGAATACTCCTCGATTCGTTTCGCCCTGTTCTTCTTGGCCGAGTTCATGAACACGATCACCATGTCGGCAGTGATCGTCACCTTGTTCCTGGGTGGCCCTGCCGGTCCGGCGCTTTTGCTGCCGGAAGGCTGGTGGATTGGCACGATCTGGTTCTTCCTGAAGCTCTTCATCTTCTTGTTCATGTTTGTTTGGTTCCGAGCCACGCTTCCTCGCTTTCGCTACGACCAACTCATGGATCTCGGCTGGAAGCTCCTCATCCCGCTGTCGCTCGCCTGGTTCATCATGTTGGCAGTCCTTCGAGTGGCCGAAGGTGAGAACTGGAGCGATGTCAAGACGTACTCGGTCGTGCTTGGATTCATGGCCTTCTGTGGCGTGATGGCCAGCCTGCTTATGGCCGCGATCAAGACGGCTCGGTCTGAGCGCATCAAGGCGATGGAGGATGCCCATGGCTGATCCACTCGACTATTTCCGCGGCTTTGCTGTCACCTTCAAGAAGCTCTTCGAGGATCGCGTTACCGGCGACTATCGAGGCGGCAAGGCGAAGGAAGGCGCACCGGACAACAAGCGAGCGAAGCCGGCGCGGTTCCATGGTCGCCACGTTCTCAACCGTTACGAAGACGGTATGGAAAAGTGCATTGGATGCGAGCTGTGCGCCGGGGTCTGTCCCGCCAAATGCATCTATGTACGCGGTGCTGACAATGACCCTGACGAGCCCACCTCTCCGGGTGAACGCTTCGGCTACGTCTACGAGATCAACTACCTGCGCTGCATCCACTGTGACCTGTGTGTCGAGGCGTGCCCAACGCAAGCAATCACTGAGTCGAAGCTCTTTGAGTTCTCGTTTACAAATCGCAGCGATGCCATCTATACGAAGAACGAGCTGGTCGTCGACGACGATGGCATGCCGCAGAAGATGCCGTGGGAAGACTGGCGTGAAGGTGACGATCAGTTGACTTCAGGTTGGATGCGAGCGACGTCGTCATCCGGAGACCATCGCTATGAAGGTTCTGTGCATTGGGCCGGTGAGCTCGGCTATGGCGTCCGTGCCCCCGAGGTTGGCCAAAGCGGGGCAAAGGACCCCAGCGAAGCTAACGAAGGCGAGGATTCATGAGTGAGGAAATCGTCTTTATCGTTAGCGCCGCGATTATCTTGGCCGGCGCGCTGGGTGTCGTCCTGTCGAAAAACCCGGTGCATTCGGCCTTGTTCTTGATCCAGACTTTGATGGGCGTGGCGCTGTTGTTCCTCATTGAGGATGCGCATTTCCTCGCCGCCGTGCAGGTGGTTGTCTACGCCGGCGCCATCGTGATCCTGTTTCTGTTTGTGATCATGCTGCTCGGTGTCGACAAAGCCGAAGCCATGGGCGTTGATCCGATCGGAGGCCAGCGCGAGCTAGCGCTCGTGCTCGGAGCTTCGATAGCGGCGCTTACGATCGTCACCGTCGGTTGGGCCGTTGATGGCGCTACCGGTGCGGGCCCCTCGTCCCAAGAGCACGCCCTCGACAACGGTCTGACCGATATTGAACGCATCGGCCGAGTCTTGTTCACCGAGTATGCGTTCGGCTTTGAGATCACCGCAGCCCTGCTCACCATTGCGGTCATCGGTGCAGTCGTGCTTACCCGTTCGATCAGCCGTGACGACGTGCTCGATGATCTCGTGCCCGCCTCGATGGCGTTGCCGTCCCTTGCTCCCGCCGGAGCCAACGATGAGGATCACGGCGATCACACTGAGGATCAGACCAGTGATGAGGGGGGAGATTCCTGATGGAACTCACCACTACCTGGTACCTCGTGTTGTCGGCGATGATGTTCTCGATTGGAGCGACAGGTCTGTTGATTCGCCGGAACCCACTGGTGATGTTCATGTGCGTGGAGCTGATGCTCAATGCCGTGAATGTCTCGTTTGTGGCGTTTGGTGCGGAACTGAATGATGTCGGCGGCCAGATCGCCGTGTTCTTTGTCCTGGTGGTCGCTGCTGTGGAGGTCGTTGTCGGCCTTGCCTTGGTTGTGGCGATCACCCGTCGTCGAGCGGATGCCACCGCCGATGACCTGTCGGTGTTGAGGGGGTAGGCGTCGCTCATGCTTGATGCTGCTTTTCTGATCCCCGCGTTCCCATTGCTGGGTTTTGTCGCGATCTTGATCTTTGGTCGCAAGCTCGGTGAGCCGGGGGCGGGCTGGTTGGCCACGTTGGCGATGGGCGGCTCGTTTGCCTCCGCCGTGGTCGTGTTCATTGGTCTGGTCAACGAGCCAGAAGAAGAACGCCGCTTCGTGCAGACGCTGTGGGAGTGGGTGCCCGCCGGTGACTTCTCCGTCGACGTCGGCTTCTTGGTCGACCCGTTGTCGGTCACGATGACGCTGTTCATCACCGGCGTCGGTGCCCTGATCCATCTGTACTCGATTGCCTACATGCACGGCGACAAGAACTTCTCGAAGTTCTTCTTGTACTTGAACCTGTTCGCCTTCTCCATGTTGATGCTGGTGCTGGGTGACAACATGCTCATCACGTTCCTCGGCTGGGAGGGCGTGGGTGCCTGTTCGTACTTCCTGATCTCGTTCTGGTTTACCGACGAGGCCAATGCGTCTGCGGGTAAGAAGGCGTTCGTCACCAACCGAATCGGTGACTGGGGCTTCATGGTCGCCATGTTCCTCACCTTCACCACGATCGGGTCAATTCAGTACGTCGACCTGCTCGGCAACGCCAGCACGCTTACCCAGAACACGGCAACGGCGATCACCGTCTTGTTGTTTGTGGGAGCGGCTGGTAAATCCGCTCAGATCCCGCTCTACGTATGGCTGCCCGATGCTATGGCTGGTCCCACGCCAGTTTCGGCGCTGATTCATGCTGCCACGATGGTCACCTCCGGCGTCTATTTGTTGACTCGCGTCAACCCGGTGATTGCTGAGTCGGCTGCCTGGGCCCCGTCCATGATCGCCTGGGTTGGTGCGGGTACAGCCTTGTTCGCGGCCACTGTTGCGGTTGCGCAGAACGACATCAAGAAGGTTCTTGCGTACTCCACCGTGAGCCAGCTTGGCTATATGTTCTTGGCTGTGGGCACAGGCGCGTATGTTGCCGCCATCTTTCACATGGTCACTCATGCCTTTTTCAAGGCGCTTTTGTTCCTTGGCTCTGGTTCGGTCATTCACGGCATGGACAACGATCAGGACATGCGCCACTACGGCGGGCTGCAGAAGTTGATGCCGATCACATCGATCACGTTCATCATCGGCTGGCTCGCCATCGCTGGTGTTCCGCCGTTCGCCGGGTTCTGGTCGAAGGATGAAATCCTCGCCTACGCCTACGAAGAAAACGTCGCGCTCTGGGCCATCGGCCTCCTCACCGCGATCCTCACCGCTTTCTATATGAGTCGCCAAGTTTTCATGACCTTCTTCGGTCGTTATCGGTTCGCTGACGTGCGTCCGGAGGAGATTGCTGAGGTCTGGCAGGGCCGCGTTGCTCTCGCTGAAGCCACGCTCGTTGATGCTGAGTCTGAAATCGGAAGTGCCGAGGACGGCATCACCAAGGCCGAGGAGAAGCTGGCCAAAGCGCAAGAGAAGCTTGAGCAGCGTCAGACTGAGATGGCTGAGGTCGACCAAGCCGATGAGAAGGCTGCCGACAAGGCCACCAAGAATCTTGAGAAGGCGAACGATGGTGTCGTCAAGGCTCAGACGTCTGTCGACGAAGTCGTGGTAGCCGTCGATGACGCTCGCACCTCTGTGAATCAAGCTCGCCTCGATGTCGAGTCGATCGTCAACGCCGCTGCCGCTGGTGGTGACGACCTCGACGGTGTCTCCGAAGATGATCTTCCCGCCGCGGTGCGGGCGCGCCGTGAGTACCACCCCCACGAGTCGCCGTGGCAGATGACGCTTCCACTGGTCGTGCTTGGCGCTGCAGCGGTGGTGGCCGGCGCGATGAACCTTCCGTTCAGTAGCGATCTCCACTTCCTGGGTGACTGGCTCAAGCCATCCACGTTTGGCAATGAGGCTCACCTCAGTTCTGGTGGCGGCACCCTCTGGGTCCTCGCCATCATCGCGGTGGCCGGTGGCATCGCTGGCATCGCCGCTGCGGTCGCCGTTTATCTCAAGGGCCGGTATCCGGCCGAGAAGATCGAGTTGCCGATTCTTGAGCAGGCCTGGCGTTTCGATCAAACCATCAGCGATTTCATGGGTGGCCCCGGACGCAAGGGCTTTGACCGTGTCGCCTGGTTTGATGCCACGTTCATCGATGGTGCCGTCAATGGTGCCGGACGTCTGGTCAGAGAAGGCGGTGGCCAGTTGCGAAGGCTCCAGACCGGCCTTGTGCGTTCCTATGCCGCCTTGGTCGCGGTTGGCGCTGTTGGCCTCCTTGCCTGGTTCCTCACAAGGACGACGATCTGATGACTTCCCTTCTTGCCACGGAGGCGGGCGCAGCAGCCGTCTCGTTCCCCGTCCTGACCGCGATGGTCTTGACGCCGTTCCTTGGTGCGATTTTCCTGCTTGTTCTGCCCAACAACCGTCCTGAGTACTTCAAGCAGGTTGCCTTCCTGGTTTCCGCCCTCACCGCGGCGATGACCGGTTGGGTCATGGTTGAGTTCGAGAAGGCCCATGCGGCCACGTTCCAGTTCGTTGATCAGTTCGAGTGGATCGAATCTCTCGGGATTTCCTGGGCCCTTGGTCTCGACGGGATCTCGTTGTGGCTGGTGGTGCTGACGGGGGCCCTGTTCCCGATTGTGATTCTGGCGCTCGACGCCGAGCATTCGCCGAAGCCTTACTACGCATGGATCCTTGTCCTTCAGGCGGGCTGTATGGGCGTCTTCTTGGCGCTCGATCTTTTCGCTTTCTTTGTGTTCTTCGAGATCGTGCTCGTGCCCATGTACTTCCTCATCGGCCAGTGGGGTCACGGTGAGCGGGCCTACGCTGCGACCAAGTTCTTCATCTACACGATGATGGGCTCGGCTCTCATGCTCGTCGGTATCATCTCGACGGCTGTCATCACCGCGAATACCACTGGTAACGATCTCACCTTTGGTCTGATCGAACTCGCCGAATCGCAGGCGTTGGCGACCAATACGGCTCGCTGGGTCTTCCTCAGCTTTGCTCTCGCCTTTGCGGTGAAGGTTCCGCTGTTCCCGGTCCACACCTGGCTGCCCGACGCCCACACCAATGCGCCAACGGCGGGCTCGGTGATTCTCGCCGGTGTGATGCTGAAACTCGGCACGTACGGCTTCCTCCGCTTCGGCATCTACCTGTTCCCCGAAGCGGCCGTCTACTTCGCTTCGTGGCTCGTGGCTCTCGGCACAATCGGCATCATCTACGGCGCCGTCGCCGCCACCATGCAACGCGACCTGAAACGACTCGTCGCGTACTCGTCGGTTGCTCACCTCGGCTTCATCGTGATCGGCACCTTCGCCCTCAATACCGAGGGCATTGAGGGCGGCCTACTCCAGATGGTCAACCATGGTGTCTCCACTGGCGCGTTGTTCCTCCTGGTCGGCATGATCTACGAGCGACGCCACACCCGTGAAATCTCGGAGCTCGGTGGCCTACAGAAGCCAGCGCCGATACTGGCGGGCATCTTCATGGTCGTCATGTTGTCGTCGGTCGGCCTTCCGGGTCTCAACGGCTTCGTCGGCGAGTTCCTTACCCTGATCGGTGCCTTCGCCGCCCACCGTTGGTGGGCTGTTGTGGCTGCGTCGGGCGTGATCATCGCCGCCCTCTATCTCCTCTGGGCCTACCAGCGGGTATTCCACGGCCCGGCCGAGGGCGACAACGCCACGATGCCTGACCTCACCGTTCGCGAAGGTCTCACCATGGTGCCGTTCCTGATCGCCATCGTGTTCATGGGCGTTTACCCCAAGCCGGTGATTGAGCGCATGGAACCGGCGGTCGATGCCTTGGTTGCTCATGTTGAGACTCATGTCGAAGGCTTCGAGGAGCCGGTGGCGGACATCGCGCCTCATGTCGAGTTGGAGGATCTTTCCAACCTGGGCACTGATGGCCACGGTGAAGAAGACGGAGAGCACGACTGATGCTTGCCCAACTAGACAACGTGCCCGTTGAGACGCCGGAAATCGTCTGGGCGGGACTGCTCCCGCTCCTGATCCTGTCCGCTGGGGCCTTGCTGCTGGTGATGTTTCGCTCGGTGGTGAAGCGACTGCCTGACGACATCGAACCGCATCTGGTCACCGCCGTCGGCCCCATCACTGTTCTCGGCATGTGGTTCGCGGCTGGATTCGCCGGCACCGAGGCTCCACTCGGTGCTGTTCGTGACGACATCGGCGACCCGGCGTTCTTTTTCGGCTTTGTCCTCGTGATGGCATTGGCTGGCTCGCTTGTCCGCACGATGGAGATCGGGCTCGATGCTGCGGTCACCGCCGGCCTCGGCCTCGCCGCGTTCGCTGCGACCTGGGGCCTATGGGACGACCGTTGGCAAGTTGACGGACCGTTTAACGCCATCGGGGATCAGTTCTCCGTCGACGGCTTCGGACTTGTCTTCTCGGGGGTGCTCGCCGCTTCGGTGGTGCTCGTTGCCTTGTTGCTCGACGACTATCTGCGCCGCGAGAATCTCGACGGACCTGAGATGTACATCCTCATGTTGTTGTCGGCCGCGGGCGGCATCGTGATGTCCGGCGCCAATGACCTGATCGTGATCTTCCTCGGCATCGAAACCCTTTCGATCGCCGTGTACGTCATGGCCGCCATGCACAACCGGCGAACCGAATCTCAAGAAGCCGGTCTCAAGTATTTCGTGCTCGGCGCCTTCGCTTCCGCCTTCCTGCTGTATGGCATCTCGTTCACCTACGGGGCCACCGGCTCGACCAACCTGCTCAACATCCAATCATTCCTGCGCTCGGGCCAACTCACCGACAACGGCCTGCTTATGGCGGCCTTTGGCCTCCTCCTAGTCGGCTTCGGCTTCAAGGTCGCGGCGGTGCCATTCCACGCATGGACACCTGACGTCTACCAGGGTGCGCCCACCCCGGTCGTGGCTTTCATGGCCTCGGCAGTAAAGGCAGCCGGGTTTGCTGCATTGCTCCGTGTCTTCATGCTTGGCTTCTTTAGTCATGTCGATGACTGGCGCCCAGCGGTCGGCGCTCTCGCCGTGCTCACCCTCGTGGTGGGTTCGGTCATGGCCATCGTGCAAAGCGATATCAAGCGCATGCTCGCCTACTCCTCGATCAGCCATGCTGGCTTCATTCTCGTTGGTGTGCATGCAGCGTCATCGGCCGGTATCAGTTCCGTCGCCTTCTACGCCGTTGCCTACACGTTCCTCGTCATCGGCAGCTTCGGTGTGCTCACGGTGGTGTCGGGTACCGGCGACAGGGCCACGTCGCTTGATGACCTCAATGGAATGGCAAAGCGCCGTCCGGCACTGGCCTTTGTATTCACAGTCTTCTTGCTCGCTCAGGCCGGCGTGCCGCTCACGGCCGGATTTGTGGCCAAGTTCGAGGTGATCCGGGCGGCCGTTGACGGCAAGTTCTACTGGCTTGCGGTGGTGGCTATGCTCACTGCCGTCGTATCGGCGTTCTTGTACCTGCGGATTGTGCTGTCGATGTACCTCGGCACGCAGGCTGCGGATGCTGCCGATCTTGGTGATCCGGTTCCTAAGGCAGCGGCTCTGGCGATCGGTATCGCGTTTGTGGTCACCGTCGGCTTCGGGATCTTGCCCGGCCCGCTCAGCGATCTCACCGGCGATGCTCTTCCTGCCCTAGTCGGGGCTGGCTGATCACATGAAAAACCCCAGCGACGGCTCTGGCGCCGACGAATCCGAGTTGCCGATCAGCTGGGACGAAGCCCGAGAGATCGTTGTGGTTGTCTTGCTGACCGCGGCCGTGCTTCGCGTGTTGTCGCCGTTTCTCGGCTATCTCGATGCTGGACTGGGCGGCGCGCTCGCCGATGACATTGCTGAGGTCACGCGCAACGCCGATGTTTTCACCGGCATCCTGCTGCTTGGCGCCGGTTGTCTGGTTGCCACAACGCCTCCGGTCGATGTCGTGCCGGCACTTCGACGAGCTGGGGTTTTGATCGCCACCGCTGTTGCGGTGATGGCCGGCTGGGCGCTGGTGGTCGAGCTCACTCGAGCATCGGGGTCAGGCATGCTGGGCCGATTGCAGTCGGTGTTCGCACGGAGCGGCCCTGGGCTGCTCCTGGCCGCAACAAGCGCCTGGCTCGCTCGGCGCGTAGTCCCCTTCGGGAATTAGTCTCAGCGCTCTCTGCCAGCCGGCATCTACCGAGGATGAGGGGGCGTTGCGCCCCATGCCAACAGAGTCCATAGAAACTTGGCCGAAAACCCGTCGGCCGATCACGGTGAAGCGCTCTAGTCGGGGGTATCCTCTCGGCGCTGGGAAAGGTGCTGTCCCCGGCTTTGTTCTGCCCAAAATTCGCTGATTAGGCTCTTCATTCGTGTCGGATTTTCTCCGTAGCTATCTCACAGTTGGAATCTTTGGCCTTGTTGGCGTCGCCCTTGTTGGGGTGTTCCTCAGCTTGGGCCGAATTCTGCGTCCAGACCACCCCAACGCCGCCAAGAACGAGGCGTACGAGTCTGGGGTTGAGCCCACCGGCGACATGTGGTCACAGGCCAACATCCGCTATTACGTCTTCGCCCTGCTCTTCGTCATGTTCGACGTGGAGGCAGTCTTTATCTTCCCGTGGGCTGCTCGTCTCGAGGCCTACGCAGTCTTTGGTCTGATCGAGATGGCGATCTTCATCTTCATCCTGCTGCTCGGGCTCATCTACGCCTGGCGCAAGGGAGTACTCAAGTGGGTCTAGTCGAATCGGGAAAGATCGGTGGCGGCCTGCAATCGCTGCTGAACATGAGCCGCAAGTACTCGATGTGGGTGTACCAGTGGGGCCTCGCGTGCTGCGCCATCGAGATGGGCGCGGCCTTTGCGTCACCTCGCTATGACGTGATGCGCCTCGGCGTTATTCCGCTGCCCGCCAGTCCCCGTCAGGCCGACCTTCTGGTTGTGTCAGGCACCGTCACCGACAAGATGGCGCCCTCGGTCAAGCGTCTCTATGAGCAGATGCCTGAGCCGAAGTACGTGATTTCCATGGGATCATGCGCCAACTGCGGCGGCCCCTACTGGGACAGCTATAGCGTTACCAAGGGTGTCGACCAGATTGTGCCGGTCGATGTGTACGTGCCCGGCTGCCCACCCCGCCCTGAAGCTCTGCTCGAGGGCATTGTGCTTCTGCAGGAGCGCATCCAGAACGAAGACATGGCCGAGCGTTGGAGGGGTGAGCCGATTGTCATCGACTGATACCCCAACCGAACAAGACGCCAGTCCCGCTACCGATGCGGAGCGCGACGAGATCGTCGCTCGCTTCGCGGCCCATCTCGGCGACGGTCTTCTCGAGTCTTATGTCGCGCCTGACGTCGACATCTGGCTGCGCGTTTCACGCGAGTCGTGGCGTGAGGCTGCCGAGTTCGCCAAGAACGGTCTCGGCTTCGCGTACTTCAGCTTTTTGAGCGGCATCGACTGGATGCCTTCCCCGTTTGGTCGAGAAATGGACTCACAAATCGACATTGCTCTCGGCAACGACGAAGCCAGCAAAATCGATCAGACCATCGAGCAAGGCATCGCCGGCGGCGACACCCGCTTTCAGGTATTCGCCCGTGTCAACGACATCGTCAACGGGCTTGGCATCACACTGAAGGTCGATCTTGATGACGACGACCTCAGTGTTGACAGCTGGGTTTCCGTGTACCCGGGGGCCAACTGGCACGAGCGCGAGGCGTGGGAGATGTACGGCTTCACGTTCAACGATCATCCTGGCCTGCGTGCCCTGTATCTGCCTTCAGAATTTGAGGGTCACCCGTTGCGCAAGGACTATCCGCTGTTGGCCCGCCGCATGAAGCCGTGGCCTGGCATCGTTGACGTCGAGCAGATGCCCGGCGAAGACGACGATGAGGATGGAGCGAGCAGTGACTGACGCCGCCCTCAGTAATCGCGCGCAGCTGAGCTATATCGCCGCTCAGGCCGCCGACGCACGCGTCAATGTGGAACTCGAAACCGAGGGCATGACCCTCAACATCGGTCCGCAGCATCCGGCCACGCACGGGACCCTTCGCATCATCGCCAAGCTTGACGGCGAGCAAGTTGTCGCCGTCGACCCGGTGATGGGCTACATGCACCGCGGTTACGAAAAGCTGGCCGAGGTTCGGACCTACCCGCAGGTCACCACACTGATCAACCGCATCGACTGGGTTGGCAGCTTCGCCAACGAGGTGCCGTTCATCCTCGCCGCTGAACGACTGATGGAAGTAGAGGCACCGCCTCGGGCCCAGTGGATCCGCACGATTCTGTTCGAGATGAGCCGCATCGCCAACATCACCTTGTTCCTCGGAGACATGGGTTTGCAGGTGGGTGCGGTGACGCCGGCGTTCTTCGCGTTCCGTGACCGCGAGCACGTTCTCAACCTGATCGAAGCGGTCACCGGTGGCCGCTTCCATCCCAACTTTGACCGCATCGGCGGCATCAAGGACGACCTGCCCGCGGGGTGGATTACCGAGACCCGTCGGGTCATGAAAAAGATGCGCCAGTATTGCGATGAGATCGAAACCCTCGTCGAGGGCAACGAGATTTTCCAGGCCCGTACCCGCGGCATCGGCGTCGTCCCTGCCAACATTGGCCTCAGCTACGGCCTCTCTGGCGCCAACATTCGTGGCTCCGGCGTCGACTGGGACGTGCGTCGCGACAACCCCTGCGGCATGGTGCACAACGAGACCGATTGGAAGGTCTGGACTCACCCGGACGGCGACTCGTTCGCCCGCTTCTGGGTGCGTCTACAGGAGACCCGCGAGAGCACTCGGATCATCGATCAGCTCATCGACAACATTCCGTCGGGTCCGATCATGGCCAAGGTGCCGCGCATCATCAAGGTGCCAGCCGGTGAGGCATACGTCGAGACGGAGAACCCGCTCGGCGTTATGGGCTACTACGTGATCTCCAAAGGCGAGCTCGTCCCGTATCGCGTGAAGATCCGGTCGGCGTCGTTCAACAACATCTCGATCACTCCTTGGCTACTCAAGGGCGTCTACGTGCCCGACATCATCACGATTCTGGCCTCGCTGTACTTCATCTTGGGAGACATCGACCGGTGAGCGCGTCCCTCAATATCCTTGGCGAACTCTCGTACTGGCAGCAGACCGGCATCCGTGTTGGCGCTGGCCTGGCGGCAGTGTTGCTCATCGCCGGCACGCTGGTGTACCTGCATCTGTTCAAGCTGGTGTCGTTCATGCAGAGCCGCCTCGGCCCAATGGAGGCGGGTCCGTTCGGTTCGCTCCAGCTGCTGGCTGAGGTGGGTAAGTTTCTACAAAAAGAAGACATTTTCCCCCGCAAAGCTGACAGGTTTGTCTTCGCTGCCGCACCGTTCGTTGTGCTCATGTCGACGTTCCTGCTCGTGGTCGTTGTGCCCGGTGGTCCTGATGCGTGGTTCATCGATACCGAGCTCGGTATCTATCTGGCCATGGCAGTGTCATCGGTTTCGGTCATCGGCATTCTCATGGCGGGCTGGGGCTCCGCCTCGAAGTATTCGATGCTCGGGGGACTGCGCGCTACCGGCCAGCTCATCGCCTACGAGCTTCCCCTGATCCTGGCTGTGCTCGGCGTGGTCATTCAGGCCGGCACCATGAACATGCAGGGCATTGTTTACGCCCAGGCCGAGGGTTCGATCTTCGGTTGGGACGGCATCGGTAACCCCTACATCCTCACCCAGGGCGTGGCCTTTCTGATCTTCATGGTCGCGATGCAGGCCGAGCTCACGCAGGCACCGTTCGATATGCCGATCGCGGAATCCGAGCTCGTGTCGGGCTACATGACTGAGTATTCGGGCATGCGGTTCCTACTCTTCTTCATCGGGGAGTTCGCCACCGCAGGCGTTTTCTCCGCCATCGCAGCCGTACTCTTCCTCGGCGGCTGGTCGGTTCCGGGCATTGATCCCAACGACAACATCATGAACGTCCTCGGGCCGCTCGTGATGCTTGTGAAGATCGTGGGACTCACGTTCGTCGTCTTCTGGGCCCGCTTTACTTTCCCCCGCTTCCGTGAAGATCAGCTCCAAAAGCTGGCATGGAAGGTTCTCATTCCGCTCGCTCTCGCCAACATTGTGGTGACGGGCATTCTCAAGGTCGCCTTCTAGGACATCTCATGGGACTCGTACCAGGACTCATTAAAGGCCTCGGCGTCACCGGCGGCACAATGCTTCGCACCATCTTCCCTGACGGGTTGAAGAAGCCGATCCCCAACCCTGTCAAGGGCGCGGAGACCGTGCAGTACCCGCACGAGAAGGAAGCGCCTCCCGCACGGGCACGTGGCGTGATCGCCCTTCACGAGGAGAACTGCACTGCGTGCATGTTGTGCGCTCGTGAATGCCCCGATTGGTGTATCTACATCGAGGGTCACAAGGAAAAAGCACCGCCTCGCCGAGCCGGTGGCAAGCCCCGCAAGGTCAACGCCATCGACCGATTCGACATCGACTTTGCGCTTTGCATGTTCTGCGGCATCTGTGTCGACGTCTGCCCGTTCGATGCCCTTTTCTGGAGCCCTGAGTACGAATTCTCTGAGCCCCGCATCGCCGACCTTCTCCACGACAAGTCTCGCCTGTCGGAATGGATGGAAACGGTCCCCGAGTTTGAGCCCTACGAGGCTGGCTCGGAAGCCAAGGTAAAGAAGGTGCCCGCCACATGAGCACCCTGATTGCCGCGGCCTCGGCCGACTTGGATCTCTATGTCGCGCAAAACGTCTTCTTCGGTGTTATCGCCGCGCTGATGATCTATGCCGCGTTCCGGGTTGTTACCACCGCCAACGTGGTTCATGCTGCGTTGTGGCTGGTGGTTGTGCTGTCCGGGGTTGCGGTTCAGTTCATTTTCCTCGGTGCAGAGTTTGTTGCGGTCACGCAGGTGCTCGTGTACATCGGCGCCGTGGTCGTGTTGTTCCTGTTCGGTGTGATGCTCACCCGAGCCTCGATGGGCGCCGACGAGTCAGTGGCCAGCGAGAAGCGGGCGATGGCGGCCATAGTTGGCGTCCTGCTCTTCTCTGTGATGGCCGTTTCGCTGATCGATACGTTTGAAGATACCCGTCTCGTTATCAACGAACCTCAGTCCACCACTGCGGTCAGCGATTCGATTTTCAGTCAATACATCGTGCCGTTCGAAGCGGTGTCCGTGCTTCTGCTCGCCGCCCTGATCGGGGCCATCGTCGTGGCCCGACGGGATTAGGAGGATCGTCTGATGCTTCTCAACCAGTTCCTCCTCCTTGCCGCAGTTCTGTTCTGCCTCGGCGTCTACGGCGTCTTGGCGCGCAAGAACGCCATGCTCGTCTTGATGTCGATCGAGTTGATCCTCAACGCCGTCAACATCAATCTCGTCGCTTTCGGGGCTCTCAACGATGACGTTGGTGGCTCCGTGTTCGCGCTCTTCACGATCGCTGTGGCCGCCGCCGAAGTCGGCATTGGCCTCGCCATCGTCTTGCTCATGTACCGCAACCGCCGCAGCATCGACCTCACCCAGGTCGACCTGCTGAAGGGCTGACGTCGCCGTGTCGTTCTCTGTTCTTGCCGCCGAAGCCGTGTCTGGGGTGTCTACTCGCACGCACGATGCCAACTGGTTCCTGGAGAACGCGTGGATTATTCCGCTGCTTCCGGCGCTCTCTTTCCTGGCGATCTTGTTCTTTGGCAAGCGCATGCCGAAAAAGGGTGCCGAGGTCGGTATCGCCGCCGTCGGTATCTCGTTCATCCTTGCCATTCTCACCGGTGTTGCCTGGATCGATCACCGTGACAACTTTGAGGTCGAAGGCAGCCACGCCGAGCACGCAATCGTGGCTGACGGCTCAACTGTGGGCGATGAACTGGTCCTTACCGCTGATGCAGAGGATGAGGATCACGCCGAAGCTGACGACCATGCGACGGAGCACGATCATGAAACCGTCGGCGATGCCCACGCTGACGAAGGTCACGCTCCGGCGCATCCCTATGTAGCAGTCCAAAACTCCACCCAGTGGTGGCAGAGCGGTGGGATTCAATTCGACGCCGGCATCCTCGTCGATGGCCTCTCGGTGATGATGCTCTTTGTGGTCTCGTTGATCTCGCTGCTGGTGCACGTCTACTCCACTGACTATGTGGGCGGAGACCGGCGTTACACCCATTACTTCGCTTTCTTGTCGCTGTTCACGGCGTCGATGTTGTTCTTTGTTCTGAGCGACAACATCCTGCAGATGATCGTGGGCTGGGAACTTGTTGGTGTCTGTTCGTTTGCCCTGATTGGACACTGGTGGGAAGAGAAGCCCAACAGTGATGCCGCCCTCAAGGCCTTCCTCACCAACCGGGTCGGCGACATTGGTCTGCTTATCGGCATGATCACGCTGTTCTTCGCCGCTGGTGGCGGCAAGACCTTCGACACGATCACCATCAACGAAAACATCGTGCAGGGCACCGTCGGGCACACCGCCTTGGTCGTTGCCGCGGTCAGCCTCACTGCTGCGGTGATGTCGAAGTCTGGTCAGTTCATTCTCCATACCTGGCTGCCCGATGCCATGGCCGGCCCCACGCCCGTCTCAGCGTTGATTCACGCCGCCACCATGGTTGTGGCCGGGATCTACATGGTCGCCCGCCTGTATCCCGTGTTCTTTGAAGGGATGCAGATTGGCGGTTCGAGCATCAACCTGCTCGCCACTGTCGGCGCCATCACGCTTGTCTTCGGCGGCCTGCTTGCCTTCGTGCAGGACGACATCAAGAAGGTGCTCGCCTATTCCACGGTGTCCCAGCTCGGCTACATGGCCATGGCCCTCGGTGTTGGTGCGTGGACTGCTGCGGTCTTCCATCTCTTCACCCACGCCTTCTTCAAGGCCAACCTCTTCCTCGGTTCGGGTTCGGTGGCCCATGCGGTGCACAGTTTCGACATGAAGAAGGACATGGGCGGCATGCGCAAGTTCATGCCGAAGACCTACATCACCTTCATCATCGGCTCACTTGCACTCGCTGGGGTATTTCCGCTTGCCGGTTTCTGGTCGAAGGACGAAATCCTTGTCGGGACCGGCGGCTGGGGCCTCTTCGGCGGCACCGGCGGCAACGGCGCCTACACCCTTCATCTCACGATGGGCATGATTGGCGCTGCGCTCACTGCTGCCTACATGACCCGCGCCGTCTATCTCACCTTCCATGGAGAGTTCCGGGGCGACACCCATGGTCATGGTGATCCTCACGAGTCCGGCCCGCGGATCCTTGTGCCGCTCTACATCCTTTCGGGCATGGCTATCGTGGTCGGGTTCTTGAACTTGCCGCCGGGCCTTCAGGGCATCCCGGAGTCCTGGCAGGAACGCTTCGGGCACTTCATCGAGCCGACGGGTTCCTCGTACTTCCCGGGCATCGCCCACGGCACGCCGAGTTGGTCGTTGGCAATCGTGTCGAGCCTCATTGTCTTCGTCGGCGCTGGCATCGCCTTCCTCTACTACTTTGTCTGGGTCGACCGCCGCAGCAAGCAGGCCGGAAAGTCACTCACGGGTCTGCCCAACGGCCTCACCACCTCCAACGCGGTCGCTCGTACCGGGCACAAGGTGCTTGTCAACAAGTACTACCTCGATCACCTCTACACCGGGGTCATTGCCGGGTTCACCAAGGGCCCTCTTGCCCGGGCCGCCAACTGGGTCAATCAGAACATCATCGATGGCACCGTCAACGCCGTCGGCGAGTCGTCGGTGCGCACCGGAAAGCTCGTCTACGAAAAGATCGACCAGGGTTTGGTCGATGGTTTCATCAACGGCGCTGGGGTTGTCTCCGATGCCACCGGCCAGGAACTCCGCCGCATGAACTCCGGCCGGGTTCAGAACTACGCCGCCATCCTCTTCGCCGGCGCCGCACTCGCGGCCGGTGTCTTCGTCCTCATCCTTGCTCTTTAGAACCCATGCTCTCTAACTCTCGTCATCTCTCAAATATTCTTCGACTGGTAACCAGGAACAACACTCATGCCTGAATTCCTCACCGACTGGGGCCTCCTTGTCATCACCTTCGTGCCGCTCGCCGGCGCACTGCTGATGATGCTCATTCCGCAAGAGAATGAAGAGACCCATAAGCAGGTTTCTCTGCTTGCGTCACTTCTCGCGCTTGCGTTGGGTGCTTGGTATCTCATCGACTTCAACTATGGCGCTGCGGGGTCGCTCCAGTACGTCGTCGACGAGAGCTGGATTGACGTCATCAACTCGCGGCTGATCATGGGTCTCGACGGCATGTCATTGCCCCTGATGATGCTCAGTGTGTTTGTGATGCCGCTGGTATTCATCTACTCGTGGGATCACATCCCGCATCCGGGCAACGCCAAGTCGTTCCTGATCTTGATGCTCATTCTCGAGACAGGCATGATCGGCACGTTCCTGGCGCAGGATCTCATCCTCTTCTTCGTCTTCTTCGAAGTCGTCCTGCTCCCGATGTTCTTCATGATCGCTGTCTGGGGCGGCGAGGATCGTCGCTACGCCTCACTGAAGTTCTTCCTATACACCCTGTTCGGGTCGGCGATCATGCTGCTCGGCTTCCTGGCGTTGTTCTTCCTCTCCAAGGATCCTGTCTCGGGCGAGTTGATGCGCACCTTCGACATGCGTGCTCTGTCTGATGTAGCCGGTGCTGGCATTGTTCGCTCGTCGCAACTGTTGATCTTCGGCGCAATGTTCCTCGGCTTCGGTGTCAAGGTCCCGCTGTTCCCGTTCCACACTTGGCTGCCCGATGCCCACACCCAGGCGCCAACCCAGGGTTCGGTCATCTTGGCCGCCGTGCTTCTGAAGCTCGGAACGTATGGCTTCATCCGTATCGCCATCCCGATGCTGCCCGAGGCCGCTGAAGCATGGGCTCCATGGATTGGCCTGTTTGCCGTCATTGGCATCATCTACGGAGCCCTTGGCTGCCTGGCTCAAACCGATATGAAGCGCCTGATTGCCTTCTCCTCGGTGGCCCATATGGGCTTTGTGATGCTCGGCATCGCCACGCTCACTGACTTCGGTATCAACGCCGCCATCTTCGGCATGGTCGCTCACGGCCTCATCACCGGCATGCTCTTCTTCATCGCCGGTTCGGTGAAGGACCGCTACCACACGCTCGATATCAAGCGTTTGGGCGGCATGCTTCTCCAGGCGCCGAAGCTCGGTTGGATCCTCGGCTTCACTGTTATGGCTTCGCTTGGCCTTCCTGGCCTCGCAGGCTTCTGGGGTGAGTTCCCCGCCATTCTTTCGGCCTATCAGCCCGCCAATGGCATCCCAGAGGAAACCTTCCGCGGTTACATGGTGGTCGCTGCGGTCGGCACCGTTTTGGCTGCCGGCTACCTGCTTTGGCTTCTTCAGCGCACCGCTATGGGCGAACCGTCAGAAGAGTTCGTCAACGATCCAGAGATCGTCGACGTCAAACGCACTGAATGGATTGCCTGGGCACCGTTCCTTTTCCTGATCGTTCTCTTCGGTGTGGCCCCCGGCCTCATCTTCGAAGTCACCGATCCAGCCGTCGTCGAGTCGCTTGACAACTGTCTGCAACTCGAAGGTGGCTGTGAGGGTGTGGCTGCTGCCACCCAGGCCGCCTTCGGAGGCTGATCGCCATGTTCGCTGTGTTCGCTGCTGAGGTCGGAGACTTCGTCCGGCCCCCCATCGACTGGCATGCCGCCGCTCCTGAGCTCACCCTGCTTGCGTTCGGTGTCCTACTCACGCTGATGGACATTGTCTGGCTCGAACGCGGCCGTAAGTGGGCACCGGCTCTCGCCTCTGTCGGCCTGCTCGCCACCATGGTCCCGATCATCACCCTTGCAGTTGACGGCGCCGATCGGTCCATGTTTGGCGGTGCCTTCGTCGTTGACAACTATGCCCTCATCATGAAGGCCGTATTCATCCTCGCCGGCTACATCGTCGTACTCATCTCGAGTAACTACATCGCTGAGGGCGATTATTGGGAAAACGAGTACTACGGGCTTCTTCTCAGCTCGATCCTTGGCATGGTGCTCATGGCTTCGGCCCGTGATCTCATCACGATCTTCGTCGCTCTCGAACTACTCTCGATCCCGGCCTACATGCTGGCTACTTGGCGAAAGCGTGATCTCAAGAGCAACGAGGCAGGCATCAAGTATTACCTGATGGGTGTCTTTGCCTCGGCGGTGATGCTCTACGGCATGTCGCTGCTCTACGGCGCTTCAGGCACGACGCTGCTGGTCGATATCAATGAGGCGGTCAGTGCCTCTGACTCGCCGTCGGCAATCGTGGTCATGGGAATCATTTTTGTGATCGTCGGCTTCGCTTTCAAAGTCTCTGCTGTGCCGTTCCACACGTGGGCGCCCGATACCTATGAGGGTGCGCCTACCCCTGTCACCGCGTTCTTGTCGGTTGCGTCGAAGGCTGCAGGCTTTGTGGCGCTGATGAACATCTTGTTCGTCGGCTTCATCGGTCGTGAAGATGTGTACGAGCCGATGATCCTCGTGCTTGCCGTCGTATCGATGACCGTTGGCAATCTGGTTGCCTTGCGCCAAACGAATATCGTCCGCATGCTTGCCTATTCCGGGGTGGCCCAGGCCGGCTATATGTTGGCCCCGTTGGCAGTTGCCAGTGACGTCCCCGACTCGGCGCTCGCCGCGACCGTGAGCTATCTCGTAATTTACGCGGCGATGAACCTTGGGGCATTCGCCGTGGTGATCGCTGTCGCTCGCAAGACTCGATCCGCAGAGATCGAGGACTATCGCGGGCTGTTCCACTACGCCCCTGGGCTCACGGTTGCGATGACCATTTTCCTCTTCGCGCTGGCCGGTATCCCGCCGCTCGGTGGATGGTGGGCCAAGTTCCGCATCATGGGTGCGGTCATCGAAGCCAACACCGTTTCCGGCGTCGTGCTCGGTGTGTTCGTGGCCGTCAACTCGGTGATTGCCCTCTACTACTACGCCCGCATCGGAGCGAAGATGTGGGCTGACGAAGCGCCTGACGGGGACCTCACCCGAATCCGGATTCCGGCCTCGCTTACCTCCGCGCTTGTGATCACTGTGGCGGCCACCATCGTGTTTGGCATTCTGCCCGGACTCGTGGGCGACATCACCAAGGTGAGCTTGCTCGCCGGCGTTGGCGGCTGACCCACCAATGACGGCCGAGTCGCTCGCCGGCCGGCTTCGAAACGAGATCACTCGGCACGGGTCGATGGCTGTATCGGACTATGTCGAAGCCGCGTTGTATGACCCTGAGGACGGCTTCTACTCCGTGGCGGGTCGAGCCGGGCGCCGTGGCGACTTTCTTACTTCGCCCGAGGTTGGGCCACTGTTCGGCGCTGTCATCGCGCGGGTCATTGATCGCGAGTGGATTGCCGCTGGCCGACCGGAGGAGTTCAGGGTCGTGGAGTACGGGGCCGGGCCGGGGACATTGTGTCGGGCCGTGCTCGCGGCCGAACCCGGGTGCGCTGCGACCGGGTCACTTGAGTGGGTGATGGTTGAAGTTTCCGTCGACCAACGGGCCGGTCATCCGACGGGGCCAAACTGCCGTAGTGCTGCGGACGACTCTGAAATCGTCGGAGCGAACTTCCTTCTTGCCAACGAGTTTTTCGACAATCTCCCTTTCGACATCGTTGCTCACCGAGCTAAGGGCTGGGTCGAGCGTCGGGTCGCGTTGCACGATGATGTGTTCACGCTTGTCGATGGCGAAGCGGTTGATGCTCCTGCAGGTGCCGAAGCACTTCCGCCCGGCACTGAGTTACCCGTTCACACCCATCTGGTTGCATGGCTGACCCGTACCAGTGCTCGCTTTACTGAGGCCACTCTCCTCGTTTTTGACTATGGGGCTACGGCGTCGGAGGTGGCAGAACGGGGTATGGGTTGGTTGCGTGCTTTTCGTTCCCATGGCAGCCGAACCGACTGGCTGGCGACTCCCGGACTCTGCGATATCACGACCGATGTGGTCCTGGAGCAAGTTGATGCCGCTCTCCCGATCTCGCATGTGGAGACACAATCTGAGTTTCTGCGTCGCTACGGAATTGATGATCTGGTCGAGGAAGGGAAACAGGTGTGGGCTGGGTCGGGTCACATAGCGGACTTGGCCGCAGTAAAGGCCCGTAGCCGAATAGGTGAAGCCGAGTCGTTGTTGGATCCTGCCGGGATGGGAGGATTTCTTGCTCTGTCCTGGACCGTTCGGTAACTTTTTGTAGGAGACGACCTGAGCCTGAAACACTGTGGCGAGGTAGACGGTGATCCCACCGATGAGCAGGGTGATCCACTCGACGTCGGATCTATGAAGTCTGGAGCTGAAAGATTCGACCTACGTTCTGTCGACACATGCGCTCGCGTGTGGCTTCGCCCATCTTGTCTGAAGGTTCGAGCCTGATTCGGCGGGAGTTCTCGGGCCCTACACTCGGGCCCTACACTCGGGCCATGACAGTCGTTGACCGTGAACCGTTGACCCGTGGTCGCGTTGCCTATGCGGCGCTTTCACTGATCGACGAAAATGGCCTAGATGCCCTGAGCATGCGAAAGCTCGGGGCATCTCTGGGCGTCGAGGCAATGTCGCTGTACAACCATGTGGCCAACAAGGACGATCTTCTGAATGCGGTGACCGACCTTGTCTACGCCGAGATCTTCAGGTCTTATGGGAAACCGGCTGGCGATTGGCGGGAAAAGGCCCGGCGCCTTGCGGCGTCGTATGTCCACGCTGCAGAAGCGCACCCCGAATCCCTTCCACTCTTGATCGACCGACCGGGTGATACCCCAGGTGGCCTCCAACTCATGGACCGAGTTGCGTCGATTTTCGATGGGGTCACCGATGATCTGAGAGCACCTGCTCTGGCGTTCTCGGCGGTTTCGGCGTATGTCGTCGGCACGTTGATTCAGGAACGTTCGGCGTCGCACGCAGAGAGCGCAGACCCTTCCACAGCTGTGGAGTTGCCGGATGGCTTCGAGGCAGTAGCTCGCTTTCGCGCCGCGCTTCGCACGATGTCGGTCGCCGAACGTTTTGACGAAGGCCTCGAAGCAATGCTCGATGGAATCGAAGCCCGCTACTTCAGTTAGCTCCGTCTCACGCAGACCCGAAATCTCAGCAGCTACTCGGTATTGACCGACCGGAAGGACTCGACGGCTGTCGCTCCCTCAATCCCGGACGCGTTGGCGTTGTCTCGCGCCCATTCCCGGATCATGCCGGGGAGGACTTCCGCTCGGCCGTCGTTCTGGCTGTGGTGCTCGAGCAAAGCATCGATCTTGCGGTCGATGGCACCTGAGATGTCTACCCGCAAGTTGTGATCAGTGCCGGCCATGAGCCAGATGCGCTTCACGGCGTGGGGTTCGTGACCCTCATCCAGCAGCTCGGGATACGACTTGGCGTTGCGGGCATCCGGATAGACGGCACTCACCACGGCCTCACCCGTCGCCAGGTGGTCGGGATGCGCTGCGTAAATACGGTCCCAGTTTCGTTCCGGTGTCTGGGTGATCACGAGATCGGGCTTCACGATTCGAATCAGACGCGAGATTGCCTTTCGGAGCAGGAGCGTCGGCTCGACGGCGCCGTCGGGGAATCCGAGCCAGTGCAGCTCGCTCACGCCAACAACCTTTCCCGCGGCGGCCTGCTCAGCTTGACGGACAGCGGCGAGGTCCGCGGCGCTGAGCTCGGCGGGTTCACCGGCCTGGCCGTTCGTGACGAGTCCGTAGACCACCTCGACGCCGTGATCGGTGAGAGTGGCGACGGTTCCGGCAGTACCAAAGTCGATGTCGTCGGGGTGAGCGACGATCACCAAGGTCTTGGCGGGCACGAAATCGTCGTCGCTGTGGAGAAGTTCAGAAAGTGCGGGCACCGCGAGATTCTACGTCGTTCACCATCTTGGGCGTGAGCGGCGGTGCCTGGCTCGTAGACTTTCGGCGCTATGGATACCGCGATCACCCAGACTCCCGCTGACGGGGCAGATGCGCTCTCCGCCATCCTGATGGCGGATGACGTCGCCGCGTCCTTGTGGTCGGCCATCGACAGTGGTCTCATCGAACAGCTCGTGCCCGAGCTCTTGGCGCTACGGATGGAGCAGGATCCCATTCATCGCCACAAGGATGTGTTGTCGCACACGGTGGCGGTGGTGGCGAAGACCCCCGGTGATGAGATTGTCCGGCTGGCCGCCCTGTTTCACGACATCGCCAAGCCCCAGACCCGTAGCTTTGAGCATGGGGGCGTTACCTTCCGTCATCACGAGGTCGTCGGCGGTCGCGTCACCAAGAAGCGGATGACCGCACTCGGCTACTCCGAGGAGACGGTCACCGACGTCGCCGAGTTGGTCAGGATGTCGGGTCGGTTCAAGGGCTACGCCGATGGCTGGAGCGACACGGCGGTACGCCGCTATGCCCGCGATGCCGGGCCGCTACTCGGACGGCTCAACTCGCTGGTTCGCAGCGACTGCACCACTCGCAACAAGGCCAAGGCGCAGAGGATCCAAGAATGGATCGACGATCTCGAAAAACGCATTGCCGAGTTGGCCGAAGAGGACCGCAAGGCGGCGGAGCGCCCACAGCTTGACGGTGCCGCAGTCATGGCCCACCTCGATATCGAACCCGGCCGTGAAGTTGGCCAGATCATGAAGTGGTTGCTGGAACTAAAGCGATCCGAGGGTGTCCTTGACGAAGCTGACCTGCTCGCTCGGCTCGACGCGTTCTACGCCGAGATCGGCTAGTCGCCGCTGGCTGTTCCCAGCGGTTCGATGAGTCAGGGGGCTACAGGCAGACACGATTCTCGGGCTGTGGCGAAGGATGGGCATCTTTAATAGTGTGGGCGAAGTGGCCGGTTGGTCGCGGTAGCGAACCGTAGTGGTTCGGTTGTGTGAAAGGAATCTAATGAGGCGATATGTGATGGTCCTCGGGGCGGTACTCGCGCTGCTTGCCACTGCCTGTGCTGGTGGAGCGACAGACGAAGACTTCAAAGCTGAGTTGACGAAGGACGGCATGTTCACCGACGAACAAGCCGACTGCGTAGTTGACAAGCTCAACGAAGCCGGAATCAATCCGGGTGATCTGACCGATCAAGCCCTCGGCGATGACGATCCCCCGATTGAGGCAATCGCCATCACCACTGAGTGTTTGATGGGGGGCCTCACCGACGAGATGCAGGACGACGTCGCTGACATTATGAGCCGGACCGAAGGTGACGTCAGCCTCGGTACCTACGGTGATGATCCCGAACTCGACAAGCTGTGGGACGCCTGTGAAGGCGGCGAGATGCAAGCCTGTGATGATTTGTTCTTCCAGAGCCCTTTCGGTAGCGACTACGAAGCATTCGGTAACTCCTGTGGACGCCGAAACGAACCGGGAGGCTTGTGCGCCTGAGAATGCCTGGTGTGAGAGCGGCACGCTGGGGATGAACCCCGCGTGTCGCTTTCGATGGCAGCCGTTTTGCGCCGATCAAGCACGCCCTTCATCGTCTAGGTCTTCATCATCCAGGTCGAACGCCAGGTGACCGTGGTGAGCGGTAGCCTGACCATATGCATGTAGGAATCGTTGGCGCCACCGGACAGGTGGGCGCGGTTATGCGGACTCTTCTTGCGGAGCGGGGCTTCCCCGTCACCTCGCTGCGGCTGTTTGCGTCCGCGCGATCGGCGGGAAAGACGATCGAATGGACGGGCTCGGACGGCCGCGCCCAAGAAATCATGGTTGAGGATGCGGCCACGGCCGATTACTTCGGGCTCAACATCGCCATCTTTTCGGCTGGAGGCTCGATCTCTAAGGAACTCGCCCCGAAGGTTGCCGCAGCTGGCGCCATCGTCATCGATAACTCGTCGGCGTGGCGCATGGATCCCGACGTGCCTCTGGTGGTCCCAGAGGTTAATGCTGCTGCTCTGCAGTCGATCCCCAAGGGCATCATTGCCAACCCCAACTGCACCACCATGGTCGCCATGCCGGTCATGAAGCCGCTGGCCGATGAAGCCGGCCTTGAGGCGATGATCGTGTCGACATACCAGGCAGTTTCTGGCGCAGGCATCTCCGGTGTCCGTGAGCTCGATGAGCAGGCCCAGAAGGTCGGCGCAGACGGCCCCGGCCTTACCTATGACGGTCGTTCTGTAGCGCTCGATGCCGGCGAAAACTTTGTGAAGCCGATCGCGTTCAACGTGTTGCCGTTCGCCGGCGACCTTGTCGACGACGGTCTCGAGGAGACCAACGAGGAGCAGAAGCTCCGGTTCGAGAGCCGCAAGATTCTCGGCCTCCCGGATCTCAAGGTCTCTGGTACCTGTGTGCGGGTACCCGTATACACCGGTCATGCGCTTGCGGTGAATGCTCGGTTCTCTTCGGCGATCACCCCTGACCGTGCTCGGGGGTTGCTTGCCGACGCCGACGGCGTCGAACTGATGGATGTCCCCACACCGCTCGATTCGGCTGGTGTCGATGTCACCTATGTCGGTCGGCTCCGCGTCGACGACACCGTGGAGCACGGCCTCAGCTTGTTTCTGGCGGGCGACAATCTTCGCAAGGGTGCTGCTCTCAACACCATCCAGATCGCCGAAAGTCTCGCCGCCCAAGGCCTGGTGTAGTTCGCACCATCTGCTCACAGCGCTATCGCGCTTTTCGCGCTCGTGGCACGCCGCCTACGGTTGGCGATGGCTGACTTCGAATCTGTTCGTGCAATGGCTGGGTCTGAGACCGGACTTTGCGTCGTCGCAACCACTCGTCCTGATGGGTCTGTTCACAGCTCGGTTGTGAATGCCGGACCTATAGCCCATCCCGTGACGGGCACCGGGGTGATCGCGCTCGTGGCGCGAGGCGATGCTCGCAAGGTGGCACACATTCGAGCCTCCGGCCGAGCATCGGTGACGTTCCGCCGTGGTTGGCAGTGGGCGGGGATCGAAGGAGCCGCTGAGATCGTGGCCGACGATGCTGGCTCCGGTGATCGGGGTCTCCGTCAACTGTTACGTGATGTGTTCGTGGCGGCTGGCGGCACCCATGGCGACTGGGATGAGTACGACCGCATTATGGCCGAGGAGGGCCGAGTTCCGATCTTCATTACGCCTGATCGTATTCTTGGTGCTCCCTAGGGCGGATTGTCGACATAGCGCTGCATCGCATCGTCGAGGGAGATATCCATCTGGTTGGCCAGTGAGGCCAGCCAGGCGAGGACGTCGCCGAACTCGTGGATCTGCTGTTCGCGGGTTCCCTTGCGAACTGCCTGGGCCAGTTCGCCGAGTTCTTCGCACAGCCATGCCACCGTTGCGGGCACGCCGCGTGCCCTGTCGGCCTCGCCATAGAGGGCATCCATCAGGGTCTGTAACTCAGCAAGGTCCATGGGGGGACTCTAGGCGTGCGGTCCGAGATCGTTCTGGGAGGGGTGAGGGCCAAGAGCCCAGCCAAGGACGCGGAGTAGCCCGGTTGCCGTGGGTTGGATGACGGCGGGTCCGGCGAGCGGAGGCAGTGGGAGGTGCAACATCCGCCGGGCGTAGCGAGGGAGCAGGCCGACGGCTGCGCCGAAGAGCACGGCGTAGGGGATG
>Ga0315329_10000010_pt1 | contig 95872 bp, 90 predicted proteins | sample M150032315metaG_FD_203459 | JGI IMG/M metagenome (GOLD analysis project Ga0315329, IMG submission 203459) | Ammonia-oxidizing marine archaeal communities from Monterey Bay, California, United States - M1 500m 32315 | ecosystem: Environmental > Aquatic > Marine > Coastal | place: USA: California...
GCGGAACCAATGGTGTATGGAGCGAATGATGTCCAGCGAGTCGGCCTCGTAGGCGGTGGGGTCATCGGCACGGGTTGGGCCGTGCGCTGCCTGGCCCAAGGCCTCGATGTCTCGATGACCGATCCGGGGGATGGAGTCGAGGAGCGAACCCGAGCCGACATCGAGCGAATCTGGCCGGTGATGGAACAGGTCGGTCTTGGTGAGGGAGCGAGTCCTGACCGGTTCAGCTTCCATCCAACGATCGAGGCGGCGGTAGCTGCGGCCCAGTTCGTCCAGGAAAATGTGCCTGAACGAGAAGAGCTCAAGACGGACGTCATCGCTGAGATCTCGCGCCATGCGTCCTCAGAGGCGGTGATTGCCTCGAGCTCGTCCGGCCTCTTGCCGAGCGCGCTGCAATCCCGAGCGAATGGGCCAGAACGGGTCGTGATCGGTCATCCGTTCACGCCCCTCTACCTTCTACCTCTGGTCGAGGTGATGGGCGGCGAGCAAACCAGTTCGGAGACCATTGTCGCTGCCGCCGGCTACTACAAACGCCTGGGTATGCGACCGCTGCATGTCCGTAATGAGATCGAGGCCTATATCGGCGATCGACTCCAAGAGGCGCTGTGGCGAGAGGCCCTTCATCTCGTGAACGACGGTGTTGCCACGATCCCCGAGATCGATGCGGCAATAACGGGCGGCCCTGGCCTGAGATGGGCTTTCATGGGGATCGCCATGGGATGGCATGTCGGGGCAGGCGAGGGCGGGATGCGAGTGAACATGAAGCACTTCGCGCCGACGCTTGAGCTTCCATGGACCAAGCTGGAAGCTCCAGCCTTCACCGACCGCCTCGACGAGCTCGTCGGACAAGGCTGCGAGGACGAGACCGGCGAGCGAGACTGGCGGGAGATGCAGGCTCGGCGAGATCAGACATTGATCAAGATTCAAGAGGTCATCAACGAGTACTGGTATCCCGAAGATGAAGACGGCTGGCCACCGATCACGGGCGTGGCATGAGCGACACCGACCTGCGACAGGATCTGGCCGCGAGCTTCCGGCTCCTGGACAAGTACGGGATGTCGGACCTGACCAATGGTTCGGTCGTCGCTCGCGATCCAGATCACCCGGAAACCTTCCTCACCCACCCGCACGGCATGTTCTTCCACGAGTTACGGGCATCGGATTTCGTGCGGGTGAACCTCGATGGCAGCCCGGTCGACCCCAATGTGGCAGTGAACATGGCCGTATGTCGGCCGGCATCGGCGATCTTCTCGGCCCGTCCGGACGTGAACTCGATAGTCCACGCCCATGGTCACGGTGTCATGGGGGTCGCCGCGCTCGAATGCGGACTGTTGCCGATCTCGGAGGCTGCCTTTCCGTTCTATAACGATATTGGCTACATCGACGGCGACTTTTACTTCGACGATGACTATGTCGCTGCGATACCGAAGGCTCTCGGCTCCCACAAGGCGCTCATCTATCGTCATCACGCGTTCGCGGCGGTGGGCGAAACCGTCGCCGAAGCGTTCTTTTGGGCGTTTCAGCTCAATGTGGCGTGCGAAATTCAGCTCAAGGTGCTCGCCACAGACAAGAAGGTTCTACTCCCTGAACCAGAGGAAGCACAGCGGCACCATGACGCGTTCTTTGCCGATGGTTGGGTGGCAAATGGCTCCGTTGAATGGCCGGGCCTGCGGCGGCTGCTGGATGCCGAGGGCACCGACTACAAGGAATGACTGCGACCCGTGAGCTTAGAGATGCTCGGCGTCGGCAGCCGCAGACTCGATGAGGCCAAACGTACGTTGGCGCATCTCCTCGAGTTCGTCAGGGTCGATCATCTTCTGGCCTCGCCTATAGCGGGCGTAAACGCCGTGCAGAATGCAGGTGAGCTTGAAGCGATTGAATGCCCGGTAGTAGGGCAGAGCTGAGACGTCGCGGCCAGTAGCGGTTGCGTAGCGGTCGATAAGGTGCTGTCGAGACGGAAATCCCTTGGCGAGGCTCGTTGCTTCGGACTTGTCGATCACTGGGTCACCGGGTTCTGCCCAGGCATTCATGGCGTAGCCGAGATCAGCCATCGGATCGCCCAAGGTGGCGATCTCCCAGTCGACGACAGCGGCCACGGTTGAGTCAGCATCGAACATCACGTTGTGAGTGCCGTAGTCGCCGTGGACAACTGTGGTCGGACCCGGTTCGGGCATACCGGCGATGAGGGCATCATAAAGATCGTGAATGCGCTGGTCGTCGATCTCTGCTGCCTCCACTGACGAGGTCCACGAGCGGTACCAGGTCTTCATCTGTCGCTCGATATAGCCATCGCGCCTCCCGAGATCGCCAAGCCCGATCTCGTCGATATCGAGAGAATGCAGCGCGGCCAAGGCATCGATCCAGGATTCGGCGGCCTTCACTCTGTTTTCGGCCGGGATCCAGGCCTCTACATCGGCTCGGCCATACATCGCCTTTGCATCGACAAGGCCCATCACATAAAAGTGGGCTCCGGTGACGTCAGGGCTCTCGCAGAAGGCAAGAGGTTCGGCAACGGGCACTCGTCCCCACAACGCCGAGATGCAGGCCCACTCCCGTCCCATGTCATGGGCCTTGGGTAAGAGTTCGCCCATCGGTGGGCGCCGGATCACCGCTGATTTCGCTCCGTCGGCGCCGTCGATTCGATAGGTGAGATTGGAGTGACCGCCCTCCAGTTTTGTCCATACGTATGGCGCGACAAGCGAAGACAACTGTGAGGAGAGCCACTCCTCGACGGCAGGTATGTCGTAGCCGGGAGTCTGGTCATCACTCATACGCAGTCAGCTTGGCACATGGCCGATGTGGAGCACGGATCGTCTGGCCGGCTCCCTAGCGAGCCCAGAGATGCTCGGCCATGACACCGACTCGAGTCTCGATGGCCTGGGCGGCATCGAGGCAGATGTCCTCCCGGAAGGGACGGCCGATCAATTGGACGCCGATTGGGCCGTCATCGGTCAGAGTCGTCGGAACTGCCGCAGCCGGCAAGCCGAGATAGTTCACGGCCACGAGCGCGGTGTGGCCGCGCAGGATCTCGTGGAACCTCTCCTTACTCGATGCGTCCGCGTTGGGGGCAAACGGCACCTCTTGGGACACTGGGGTGAGCACGATCGGATATTGGTCGAGGAATTTCGTCCATGCTGCGAGGATCTCGCCTCGCCGGGTATAGGCGGCGATATAGCCAGCCAGATCGAGGACCACGTTGTCCTCGAACATCCAGGTGACGGCCCTGGAAAAATCTTCGCTTCCGACCGCCAGAAGTTGGTCCAGTACCGTCACCGAGGTTTCGGTGGCAAGCAGCGATTGCCAGCCGAAGCGGATCTCGTTGAGCGCTGGTGGCTCCACGAACTCCACCTCGTAGCCGGCGTCGGCCAGGTGTTTGGCGGCTGCATCGATGGCGTCGCGGACGGGCTGCTGCGTAGGAATGTCCTCAGCGCCGTACGTCGCCGCCACGCGGATCGGGCCGTCTACTGGTCGTCCACCGATCGGGACGTCACGGTGCCAGGGATCGCGGGGACTCGGCTGGGCCATCACCTCAAGGCCGAGCCGGACGTCGGCGACCTCGCGGGCGAGTGGTCCCTGGGTAGACATCAGTTGCAGCGAAAGGCTTCGGCCCGACGCAGCGCTGGCGTTGTGTGACGGAACACGTCCCAGCGTTGGGCGAATCGTGGCCAGGCCGTTGCAGTTCGCCGGCTGGCGAAGAGACCCGCCGAGATCGTTGCCGTGGGCGATCGTGCCGATACCCGAAACCACAGCCGCAGCGGCGCCACCACTGGACCCTCCCGGGGTGCGGTTACTGGACCAGGGATTCTTCGTCTCACCCCGAAGGGGGTTGTCGGTGTGCCACCGGTAACTCATCTCGGGAGTATTGGTGCGGCCGATGGTTACCGCTCCAGCAGCATGGAGGTGGGCCACGAGCGGAGAGTCCGACGGGGCGACAAGGTCGGCGAACACCGGCATGCCGTTTGGTGTTACCTGCCCGGCAACGTCGATGTTTTCCTTGATTGTGATGGGGACACCGTGGAGTGGCCCGATAGGGCCAGTGGCAGCAAACGTCGTGTCGAGCGCGGCGGCTTTTGCAACGGCGTCCTCACGCACATCGTTGGTGACAGCATTCAGTGCGGGATTGACGGCATCAAGGCGGTCCAGATGGGCCTGGGTTACTTCAGTTGCGCTGATCTCGCCACTTGCGATGTGTGCGGTGGTGGTGGCGGTGTTCCATTGCCAAATCTCGGTCATCGCGTGACTATGCCAGGTCTCGCCGGTGGCTGCATCTCGGCGCTAGTTTTTGGCTATGGATTTCGAGTCGTTGCGAACATGCCGAGTCGACCAGGTGGGAAGCCTCCTGCGGCCGCAAACACTTATCGAGTCGTTCCTAGCCCGGGGCAAGGATGAGATAAGTGAGAGCGCTCTCAGCGAACGCCAGGATGCGGCTATTGGCGCTGTGATAGCGGAGCAGGAGCGACGAGGGCTCCCCATTCTTTCCGACGGTGAATTTCGTCGGCTGAGCTGGCAGACAAGCTTCTGGGAAGTCGAGGGTTGGGAATTGTGGTCGGGATCGTGGGCTGCCACGTTGGCGAACCCCAGCCTGCGCGGCGAGCATGAAACGGCCAATACGAAGGCCGACAATGCGGTCGTGTCGTATGGCGTTGCAGCCACGGGAAAGCTGCGGCTCGTTGAGAGCTTACCCCTGCAGGAATGGAGCTTCGCCGCGGGATGCACCGACCGACCAGTGAAAGCGATGATCATGGGGCCGGATCGGGTGGCCCAGATGTGTCACATTGAGGACTCAGCCCCGCACTATCTGGACCGCCAGGAATTTCTCGATGATGTGGTCAGGATTCACCATCAGATCGTTTCGGGTCTCGTCGACGCAGGCTGCCCATATGTGCAACTCGACGAACCCAGCTACACGGGCTATGTCGACCCTGAGAGCCTTGAACACATGCGAACTCGGGGTCAGGATCCGCTGGCCAACCTCAACGCGGCGATCACTGCCAGCAACGGGGCCATTGCCGGACACGAGGGGCGAGCGGTCTTTGGGGTGCACATCTGTCGCGGTAATCGGGCGAGCATGTGGCATCGCGAGGGTCACTACGACGAGATCGCCGAAGCAGTGTTTGGCCAGCTTGAATTCGACCGACTGTTGCTCGAATACGACACTGAGCGCGCCGGCGGGTTCGAACCGTTGCGCTTCGTACCCAAGGGCAGAATGGTTGTGCTCGGGTTGGTTACGACCAAGACTGCGGAGGTCGAATCGGTGGACGAGATCGTTGCGAGAATCGAGGAAGCATCACGCTTCATCGACATCGATCAGCTTGCTGTGAGCCCGCAGTGTGGATTCGCGTCAGGCATCTCAGGCAACGACCTGACGAGCGATGAGCAGTGGGCGAAGCTGGAGCTCCTGCACGAGGTGTCGGATCGGATCTGGGGTGCCTAGCTCGGTCGAGGTTGGAGCACGGCAAAGCTTGCGGTGGATGAGGCCACGAGTCGGTCGTCGGCGTCAGTGGTCTTGCACTCCAGTTGGATCACCCGGCTTCCAGCCGTGAGCACCTGGGCTATCGCGGTGAGGGTGCCTTGGGCGGCACCGCGATGAAACCGTGTGTGCATTTCGATCGTGGCACAGATGTGGTCATCGGGAATGACGCTGACTGCGGCCGCTCCCATCGCCGTGTCCATCAACGCAAAGGCGACGGATCCATGGGCCACCGCGTTCGGGTTGTGGTGCCTCGCATCGAGCTCAAGCGACGCGGTCCCTGTACCTTCGCCATGGATGGTTGTGAAGCCAAGAAACTCCTGGAGGGGAAAGGACGGACTCTCGGAACTGTTGGTCACGAGTCGGTGAGCGTCGCCATTTGTCGGGTGTAGCTCCCCATGTCGAAATAGTCGCGCCACAAAGAGATCTTGTTGTCGTCGTTGATTTCGAAGATGCCGGCGAGGGGAAGTTCGAGCCATCCAGCACCGATCTCGAATCGGTCAAGGCGTTCGTTGATCACTGTTCGACCCATCTCCCACTGTTCGAGAATCTGCCAGTCAACCCTGTCCGCTGGAGCGAGGAAGACCTCAAGAGTCGCCATCATGGCCTCTCGGCCAACGATCGGCGCCATCGGCATGTTCTCGTAGGAGATGTTCTCAGCGACAAAGCTTGCGGCAGCATCAATGTCCTTTCGCTCGATGGCGCGAATGAACTCGGTGACGATTTCGGCGGGAGTCATGGCGCCCACTATGCAACCGGATGGGGGAGATTGAAAAGGCGGGCTTCGCCGCATGATCGGGAATCTGGCCTGCCGTTCTGTGATGTTTCGCCGCTCCTTGACAGGCTTTGCACCGATGAATGAGCTGCATTTGGGAGACCGAGGTGTTGACAGGCAATAGCCCATCTTCGAGCTGAGAAGCATCCGAATCTGATCGACACCTGCTCTCGAAACTATGGTCTGGCCCATGAGCGATCTCACTGGCAAGACTTTCATCATCACGGGCGGCAATGGCGGGATCGGCCTGGGGATGGCCGAGGGCATCGTGAGTGCTGGTGGCTCGGTGGTGATCTGGGGCCGCAACGAAGGCAAGAATGCCGAAGCGGTGGCGTCGCTCGAAGCACTGGGTGGGAAAGCAGCGGCCTTCGTCTGCGACGTGACCGACGAGGAGCAGGTCGTCGAGACCACGCGACGATCCGCTGAAGCGTTTGGTCGACTGGATGGACTCTTCGCCAATGCCGGCCGAGGGGGTACGAAAGTGCCGTTCCTTCAGCTTTCGCTAGAGGACTGGCGGGCGGTCATGGATACAAATCTCGATGGCGTATTTCTCTGCATGCGGGAGGCGGCACGGTTTCTCGTCGAGCAAGGCGAGGGAGGGAGCCTCGTCGCGGTGTCCTCCACATCGGCGATCCACGGAGCCGCGGGTAACGAAGCGTACGGCACCGCCAAGACCGCTCTGAATGGACTCGTTCGGGCCCTTGCGGTAGGTCTGGCGCGCTATCAGATCCGCGTGAACTCGTTGCTCCCGGGCTGGACGATCACCGAACTGGCGAGCGGAGGCTACGAGAGTGACGTGTTCCGAGAAGCGACGATCAAGCGGACCCCGGTTCGTCGATGGGCTGACCCGGCCGAGTTCCGAGAGATCGGAGCGTTCCTTGCTGATCCGACGCAGACCTACCATACGGGTCAGGAGATCTGCGTCGATGGCGGCTACACGGTCTTCTAGGAGGACCCGAACGGCTCGGGCGTCGCCTCGGTGGCTTTACCGTTCCGGATGCGCTCCCGGGTGCCGTCTCGTTGCGCGGTGTTCACCTCGACTGCCTGTCCGGCGGCCAACTCATCGAGCCGGAGCCCGTTATAGCGTGGCACGACTCTGCCTTCGTCAGCGATGCCTTGGAGACGCGGCGATACCGCAAGCTTCTTTCGCACCTGATGGGGCTGGTACTCGCTCATTTCGGCCGGGCCAATCTCGCGTTCAATAACGAGCGCTCCGTCTCGTTCGGCTGCTTCCATCAACTCCTGACCGATGGCAGTCCTGGCGATGATCGCGTTCGTGCCTGGATCGTCAACGCTGCCCTCACGAGTGGGAGACCCTCCCGGCCATGCATCGGATGCTGCGATGTCGGCGGACTCGCCGATCCCGTCGGGGCAGATCTTGCAGCGCCAGGGGAGCGACCACTGGCTGGCGTCATCGCCCCAATAGTCGAGATAGTGCGCCTCGACGGAACCCTCAGCAGTTTCGGCCCGGGTTGGTCCTGGGCATCCTCTTCCGCGATAGCGAAAGCCGGTGAGCTCGTCGGGACCGACTCCCATGCGCTCGAGGAAGCTCGCGGCAAAAGTTGGTGTGCCCCAGCCACCGCAGACGGGAGTGAGCCAGTAGCGGACGAGTTCATCAACACGCGTATCGTGCCGAGCCCAGTTTCGTAGCGCACCGATATCGCAAGGTTTGCCGATGAACGCAAATGGTCGTCCTCGGTCGAGAACATCGTGCACATTGAGGAGAGGAGCAGTCGGCCCATAACGGGAGCCGGCGGCGGCCATGACATCGGCTTCGGTGAAGCTGAGGGTTGGCTCCCCAAACAATGGCTCGACGGTGGACGCTCGGACATGCAGGATGAAGTCGACTCGGTCGCTGGCCAGGAGGTACTGGCCAAGGGCGGTGAGAACCCCACCCGTGGAACCCTCGTAACGCACCGCCGGGTCTCCGGCCCAGCCTAAAGCGATTCTCCTCCAGGGACCCCAAACCGGGTCGATAGACGTGCCTTCGGTGACATGTCCATCGGGCATGCCATCAACCCGAGTTCCGGGGCAGACGTCGTAGATCGTGTCGACCGTCGAGTGCTCAAGTTGACCGATCACAACCGGGTGTTGGTATCCCGACGGAACCTTCATCATCGAAACCGTCTCGCGACCAGCGACTGATTCGCAAAGGCCACAACCGATGCAGAGCCCCTGCTCAACGATTTGGTAGAGCCGTTCGGTCGGTGTCGGAGAGGTAGCCAAGGTGTGGTGGCTAGGCGAGGGCATAGCCCGCGTCGGAGATCGTCGACTCGGTCTGGCGGCTCTCGGCGCTGGACACCGTGTTAGCGCGAGTGTCGTTCATGGGGAGACCTTACTGGCCGGTCGGCATGGGACGGCGTGTGGATTGGTCCATGGGCGCCGAGTTCGTTAGCGGCGCCGTATTCAGGCAGGCACTGGCAGGTATTCGGGGGCGAGACGCTTTTCATCGTGCGCCCTCATCGACGCAGGGATACTCATCGCTCGACGGCTGATCGTGTCGAAGGCGACACTCACGGACTCTTGCGTATGGAGGAGATCGCGACGGTCAAGATCGTAGACCCATTGCACACGGTGGGTCGCCTTGTCAGCAATTTTGACGACTGCCTCGAATGTCTGGATCGAGTCGCCGAGACGGACCCGCCGGTTGACAACGAGGCGGTTCTCCATCGCAGCGAAGCCCATCTTTTCGCCATTGGGTCCATCGAGAAGCGTGGGCTCCGACGCTTGTCCATCGGAGCGCAGTCCTAACCAACTCATTGAGCTCAAGCAGGCATCCAGATGGGTACCGGAGCTGTCGCACTCATCGGCGCCGATCTCACGGGGCAAGCGGACCATGAGGCCTCGGCTGGTGGCTTCGTCGAGAGATGGTGCCGGCCCGAGTAGGTCGGCATCGAGGGAAATTGAGCGAGGCGCCCCGTGCGCGGGGATGGCGATCGCGTCGGCCTGGAGTCCATCGACGATGTCGTGCTCAAAAAGTTGCGATGTTGGGTCCAGACCGTGCACAAAGGTGGCCGCAATGACATCGGTCTCCACATTGTGTAGCTCGTGGTACAGCGTGATCCGAGAGGGGCTTGCATCAAGGACGGCTGTCCGGACTTCAAGCGCGGCGCCCTGCGTTTGTTCGGTGAAGTGGCGCGTGTAGACATCGACCAGTCGGGTGTCGGCCGCGCTCCGACCGAGACCCGCGAGTAATGCCAGGGTTCCCTCACGAGCATTGACGCCGTAGAAGCGTACGTTCATGTGGCCGAGATGGTCAATCTGCTCGCGGGTGACAGAACTTTCGTGAGTGATCTTCATCGGTCGTGTCGGCTCTAGTCCTTGGGGGAGTCGCCACGTTACTGGCCCATCTTCGAATGTGTGTTCGTATTCCTTACTCGCTCGGGCCCGTGAATCTGCCGTCTATCGGTCACCAGGGGTCATGTAGAACCACAGGGCATGTTTGGCCCCTGCGTCGCGCATGGCCGCGCGGGCAGCAAGGATGATCTTGCCCGTCTCGGTCTCGTCCAGGAACCATCGGGTCCCGGCCCACGCAGAGGGCGCGTGGTCAACCATGGCGAGAGCCGCGGTCTCGTAGTAGCCGCGAATGTCCTGGCTGACCCGAGATGGGATTCCAGGGACACCCGCCTCCTTCCAGGGCACACCATCGGCGACGCGAATGAACGCTTCGATGGCGGCCGGTATGTCATCGGCAGAGACGACTCGTCCGGCCCCGTTGCGAGTTCCGGTTTGAACCGCGCCGCGCTCATAGGCATTTCGTAGCCCGCGGGCCTCGTCAACTGCGGGGTGAGCGTCGGGATCATGACGAGGCGGAAGAGCGCAGGCGATCATCTCGGACGCATCCTCCTCGATACTGATCGGATACTGAGCGAAGACGGGTTCTGTGGCGTCAAGCAGACCGAACGCAGTGGCCAGTACCGCGTGCTGGAAGTCGGCGTCACCAGGAACACCGAGCGGGCGCCCAAGCGGGAAGTCGCAGAAGAGTCCCCGGGGCGGTGCCGTGTGTTCGATGGCGTCCCGCATTGAACCGAGTGCGATCGTGGCGAGACCCTCGGCCTCAAAGACGTGGGCGAGCGTACTCACGGTACGCGTGCAAAGCGGTCAAACAGGGGTCAGTAGCACGACGTCAACGCCCTGCTCTTTTAGCCATCGACCGCCGGCGGGGCCACTGTCCATTCGTACCGCGCTGAGGTCGAACTGGTTGCCCGCATACGCCAGATGATGGTCTGCCACCTTGCCAATGACGCCCTGTGAGGCGAGTTCATCGAGTCGATCGAGCGGGAAGACCGTGTTCATGTCGAAGGCGAACCCGATCGCGTCGAAGTTTGGGCTCCAATGACCGGTTACGTAGTCTCGGCGATTGCCGTCGAGCACCCGATATCCGGCATCGGCGGGCGCGAAGTCATCTTGGTCGGGGTGGTGTAGCGAGGCAGTGGTGACGAGTGCCACGGTGGCCTCAGAAAGTGGCGGCGGCGCGGTGAATGCTGTCGTCTCGAAATCTGGAGTTTCGATGTCGGCGGTCATCGCCTTGAGATCCTGATCTGGCATCGTGAGCCCCTCGGGTCAGTGGTACCTGGAACCTAGACGCTGCTTTCCGCCGATTGGAAACTCAGCTGCCTGAGTTGGGCTGCGCTTCCATCGTTGTGAGGAGCCAGCGATGGAAGCGGGCTAGTGCGCCCTCGAGATGGCTGAGGCGTCCGATGTCTGAGAACTTTGAACGCAGCCCTTCCGCGGTACGCCGATTGATGACGGCGTCCTCGTCATTGATCGCCGTCAAGGTCTGGATGAATGCGTCGCCGATTCCCTCTTCGTCGGCGAACTCGGGCAGGACGAACGCCTCGATCTCGAGGATCGAGTCGCCAGCCGTGATCGGCTCCAATCGGAACCAGGTCATCCCGAAGTTTCGGGATATGGCGATGAGGAGATTCGGGAACGCAACGAGGACGAGGAACGGATCTCGGCCTTCGACGATGCTGACGTGATCGAGGAACACCCAGGGCTCGTGGCCGACACTGCCGATGAAGCTCCGGAAGCCGGGGTATGTGCTCTCGAGAGTGTCCGGGTGAATACCACGATGGTGATACGACTCGGCGAAGTTATTGACGATGATTTTCCAGTTGCAGGCCGTGGGGAACCGGGTCCTGGCCACCGACACCATCTCGGCGACGCGATGCTCCTCGAAGATCTCGCCGAGGGCCGGTGCAACGTCGGGGAGGGGATCAGCATTGGAATCGACATTGACCAGTGCCCAGCCGTGCCACTCGACGACCGCGAACCGGGGGAGGCAGACGGAATCGACCCCAAAGCCCTCGGCTTTATCCATTTGGGGAGCGACCAGTAGCTGTCCGTCGTGGCGGTAGGTCCACAAGTGGTAGGGGCACTTGAGCGATGGTGCCGAGCCTGACGGTTCATCGATCAGCGTCGTGAACCGGTGGCGGCATATGTTGGACAATGCATTGAGTCCACCGGCGCGGTCGCGCACGACGAGACATGGTTCGCCGCCGATCCGGGTCGTGATGAAATCGTTCGGGTTCGCCAGTTCGGTTAACCGAGCGACGGCTACCCACCCCGAGTGGAAGACGCGGTTGCATTCGGCGGCGAACCATTGCGGATCGTTGAACAGCGCCGGCGGGAGTGTCGTTGCGTATGCGTCCTCGTTGCGAGCAGGCTCGGCAAGTGCGATGAGGCTATTGATGTGCTCCTCGGACATGCTGCCATTCTTGTGTAGCGGGTGTTGCATCCGCACATCGGAGCGACGTCGGACGGCTTCTCCCGGTGAATGAAACCAGGCGCGTGACAGTCCCGCAGAGCGGATGTAGTGGCACCGAGTATTCGTTACCGCTGATAGGCGTCCGATCTGGTGTGCCTCATGTTCACAACCCGGCCGCTACCGTCAAGAAGGTGACTCGCCTCCTACCACCAGATCCGCGCAGTGTCGGCAAGGAGCCCGACTATCGCTTCACCCTTGCCAACGAGCGCACGTTCCTGGCATGGGTGCGAACATCACTTGCCCTCGCTGCTGGTGGTCTGGGAGCGGTGAGCCTCATCCCTGACGTCTTCGGCTCGCACGTCCTCGGCATCTTGTTGCTCTTGCTGAGCTTCGCCACGGCGGGAACCGCTTACCGACGCTGGGCCTTGAACGAGACCGCGATGCGCTTGGGTGAGCCGTTGCCACCCTCTCGGCTTCCCCAGTTTATGGCAGCCGGTACCGCGCTGGTGGGTGTGGTGGCCGCGGTGCTGTTCGTTGTCGAAGCCGTCTGACATGGGTTCAGCGGACTCGGGCCTACCGGCCCGGCGCCCGATGAACAGCATCGGCGGTGGTCTTCAACATGAGCGGACGGCACTGGCCTGGGAGCGCACGGCGATCTCGATGATGGTCGCAGGTGTTGTGCTCGCTCGCTTCGGTGCACAAGAGGTGCATTTCTCCGTTGGCTTCCTTGGCATTGCGGAAACGGTCGCGGGTGCGCTGTTGTTGTTGTGGGCTGGACGCCATGACGACGAGCTCCACAGCCCGGCAACCCCACCGGACTCCGTGCCGCAGGTAGCGCTCGCACGCGTGATCGGTGGTCTCAGCGTGGTCTTCAGCGCGGTCGCTCTCGCTGTGGTTATTGTGCGTTTACTCAACTAGGGCTTTTGGTCAACGGACCCGGCCGTAGAAGGTTTCGAGCGCTGAGTGCGAAAGCGTCACTCCGGGTGCATCGTTGAACGCAAAGACAACCAGCATCCGCGTGGTGGCCCCCTCGGTGGGTGTCACTCGGTGGATTGCGTCGCGCCCGCGGAACATCACGAGGGCTCCGGGCTTGAACTGGAGGACCTCCACTGGCTGTTCTCGATCAAGGACCGCGGCAACTCGCTGGTAGCCCTGCTCGCCCGAATCGGCATTGCGCACTGAGGGCACGTACTCGAACACGCCGCCGGCTTCGGGCGCTTGGAGGAGCATGGTCACCGCGAAGGATGAGTTATCGAAGTGCCAGCCGAGCTCGCGCCCTTGTGCCGCGAAATGAACATTGATCGAGGACAAGGCATCGGCGTACGGGTAGATCGAATCGACGCCGAGCACGGCGCTAAGGAACACCCGGAATGTTTCGTCGTTGTAGATGTCGCGCAGGGGGGAGTCGGCGGGGACTTGATCATCGGCCAGGAGTCCCTTGCTGCTCGCGACCTGACGATTGAATGCGTGGTCCGGCGCGAGCGACGCATCGGTCGGCGTGAGATACACGTTGTGCGTTGACGCGGCGTAGAACGCCTCATCTTCACGATGAGCGGACTCGCGGACAATGGCATTGATCGCCTCGGCTGTGAAGAAGCCTGGCAGCACCAATGCTCCTGCAGCGTCGAGCTCTTGTTTGCACGTCGTTGCGTAGTCGGGGTCGTTGATCGGATGCGACCGCGAATCGATGTGGAGCGTCGTCATGGTCAGAACTCCGAACCAAGAGGGCCAATCGTGTGGCGGATCAGGGGGACGCCGGGACGGTACGCAAGGTGATGATGTGATGGCGCGTCGAGGATCACCAGATGTCCCGCGGCGCCGGGGGAGAGGTGCCCCACATCGTTGCGGCGAAGCGCCGCCGCGCCTCCGGTGGTGACGGCCTGGATGGCCTCATCGATCGTCATGTGCATCTCGCGGACGGCGATCGCAATGCAAAACGACATTGAGGTCGTATACGAAGATCCGGGGTTGCAGTTGGATGCGATGGCGACGGTCGCGCCGGCATCGATGACCCGGCGGGCATCCGGGTAGGGCTGGCGAGTCGAGAAGTCGGCGGCGGGGAGGAACGTCGCGACCGTGTCGCTTCCGGCCAGCGCCTCGATGTCGGCGTTGGTGAGATGGGTGCAGTGGTCCACGGATGCACAACCGCACTCGACCGCAAGTTGAACCCCTGGTCCGGTGCCGAGTTGGTTGCCGTGTAGGCGAAGGCCTAGTCCGGCAGCCTTTCCCGCTTCAAGAACGGCTCGGCTTTGGTCTTCGTCGAATGCGCCCGTTTCGCAGAATGCGTCGATCCATTTGGCGTGGGGCCGCGACGCCGCGAGCATCTCGTTGCACACGAGGTGGATGTACTCGTCTGCTCGCCCTTCGTATTCGCTGGGCAGGAGGTGCGCACCCAGGAAGGTGGTTTCGCTGGTGTGGCGCTTCGCTATCTCAAGGGAACGTGCTTCGTCGGCCACGTTCAATCCGTAACCAGACTTGATTTCAATAGTGGTCGTGCCAGCCCGGTGGGCCTCATGCAACCGCAAGCGGACGAGGCGGTCCAGTTCGCTGGTTTCGGTTGCTCGTGTGGCGTCGGTTGTCACTCGAATGCCTCCGCCATCGTAGGGTTGGCCGGCCATGCGGGTCGTGAACTCTTCGGAGCGGTCGCCGGCGAAGACGAGATGGGTGTGGGAATCAACAAACCCCGGTAGTACGCATGCTCCTTCGGCATCAATGTGATCGTCAGCGGTCGCACCAGCCGGACCCACGAACTCGACATCGCCATCGGTGACCACCACACAGGCATCAGTGAGGATTCCGAGGGGGCCCTCGCCGATCGTTGGGTCGTTGGTGATCAGCGAGCCGATGTTGTCGATGATAATCGAGTGAGCGAGTGCCATGGGTCAGTCCTCCATGAGGTCGGTAATCGAGGCGGCGAGTTCGGTGGCGACGTCAATGCCCAGGTGTCGATGATCCTCGACGATGAGTCGACCATCGACCACCACGGAACGAACGTCGGAGGCCGAAGCGGCAAAGACGGATGTTGCCACGGGATCGGAGGGGTCGGCACCCGCGGTGCGAACGCTGTCGAGGGCGACGGTCACAAGATCAGCACGATGACCAACGGCGAGTGTGCCTGCGTCGTGCCAGCCGATGCTTTGCTGCCCTGTCGCTGTGGCCATTCGCAACAGATCCCCGGCGGTATGAACGCCTCGCTCCTCGCTTATGAGTCGCTCGTCGAGTTCGATGGCCCGACTTTCCTCGAAGTGATCAATCACCGCATGTGAGTCAGAGCCAAGGGTGATGGGAATGCCGGCATCGGCGAACTCTCGAGTGGGGCCTACCCCATCGCCAAGGTCCCGCTCGGTCGTCGGGCACATGCAGACCGTCGATCCGGTTTCGTGCAGGAGTGCGATATCTGTGGGACTGAGGTGTGTTGCATGGACGGCGCTGAATCTCGGACTCAGCAGGCCATGGGAGTGAAGGAGTTGGCATGGGGTGCAGCCGTGATGGGCGGAGCATTGCTCGTTCTCCGCTATTTGCTCTGAAACGTGGGCGTGGACAGGGGCGCCCTTTTCTGTGGCCCACGTTGCCACCCCAGCAATCGCCTCTGGATCCACCGCTCGAACCGAATGCACGGCGGCCCCAACGATTTGGCCCTCGTTCGGCCGCAGGCTGTCGACGCGTTCGGCCCAGGCATCAACGGAGCCGTCGCTGTACCTGCGTTGAGCGCCAGTTGGTGCGACATAGCCGTTCGGGCCAAGGCCGCCGTGGAGGTAGAGCGTGTCCAGCAGTGTGATACGGATCCCGGCATCGGCGGCGGCTCCGAGTAGGGCTTCGCTCATGGCATTGGGATCGTCGTAGGGCCGCCCGTCGAGTTGATGGTGTACATAGTGGAATTCACCGACCGCGGTGATGCCTGCCATGGCCATTTCCGCGAACGTGGCCCGGGCCAGGCGGCGGTAGTTGTCGGGAGTGAGTCGCTCTGCCGCGCGGTACATCACCTCCCGCCAATTCCAGAAGGTTCCACGGTTCGCCTGGGTGCGCGAACGCAAGGCCCGGTGAAAGGCGTGGCTGTGGGCGTTGGCCATCCCCGGAATGGTGAAGCCGTAGAGTCGCTGGGCATCGGGGGCCGGCGGTACTCCTGAGGCGATGGCCGTGATTCGGCCGCCATTGACCATGATGTCGACGTCGCGTTCGCTGGTGCCGCCGATGAGCGCTTGCTCGCAGTGAAATCGGGTCACGAGCCGACTCGCTCGACGAATGCCGTGATTCGCTCGACGAACGCATCGCGATGATGCGTTTCGTACTCAGCCCAGGTGGCGAGTGATCCGGGCGCCGCTCGGTCAGTGATCAGTACACCGTCGAGATGGTCGACCTCATGCTGCCATGTACCGGCAGTGAGACCACGTTTCGTCTCGCGGTGAGCGACCCCGTCACGATCGAGGTACTCGACCCGGATATTGACGTTGCGCTGGACATTTCCCCGAAGGGGGACGGAGAGACAGCCCTCGTTGATCTCGACCATCTCGTCGTCGAGTGCGGTGATGACGGGATTGATGGCAACCGTCAGGGGGAGACGAGGCTTGTAGGGGTAGCGGGGGTTCTCGCCGACCTCCATGACGATGATGCGTTGAGGCACTCCGATCTGGTTTGCCGCCAGCCCTGCTCCACTTGCGTCGCGCATCGTGTCGATCAGGTCGTTGATCAGCGAGCGGACATCTTCGCCCTCGATCTCGTCGACCACGACATCAACGGCGACCTCTCGCAGGACGGGGTGGCCGATCGAGAGGATCGGACGGATGCTCATGGCTTCTGCGCCATCGGAACCTGAATCCCTCGTTCTTGCGCAACGTCTGTGGCGCGGTCGTAGCCGGCGTCGACATGACGGATGACACCCATGGCAGGGTCGTTGGTCAGGACTCGTTCGAGTTTCTCGTCTGCCAAGTCCGTGCCGTCGGCCACACAGACCTGGCCCGCATGGATGGAGCGACCGATGCCCACCCCGCCTCCGTGGTGAATGCTGACCCAGGTGGCCCCCGAGCACGTGTTGACCAAGCCGTTTAGGAGGGGCCAGTCGGCGATGGCGTCGGAGCCGTCGAGCATGCCTTCGGTCTCGCGGTACGGCGATGCCACAGAACCGGAGTCGAGATGATCTCGGCCGATTACCAGCGGAGCTTTCAGCTCTCCGGACCTCACCATCTCGTTGAAGCGGAGCCCAAGGCGATGACGTTCGCCGTAGCCGAGCCAGCAGATACGAGCAGGCAGGCCTTGAAACGCTACGCGCTCACCGGCGAGGCGAATCCAACGGGCAAGCCCTTCATTGTCTGGGAACTCCTCGAGTACCGCGCGGTCGGTGGCTGCGATGTCGGCGGGATCACCTGATAACGCAACCCAACGGAACGGACCGAGACCCTCGCAGAACAAGGGTCGAATGTACGCAGGCAAGAAGCCGGGGTAGTCGAAGGCTCGCTCGTAGCCACCAAGTTGGGCCTCGGCTCGCAGGCTGTTGCCATAGTCGAAAACCTCGGCGCCCGCATCCATGAAACCCACCATGGCCTGACAGTGGGTGGCCATGGCACCGCGGGCCCGTCGGGTGAACTCCTGTGGGTCGTTGTCCTTTAGCTCGGCGGCTGCTTGCGGTGAGATGTCGTTCGGTATATAGCTCAGGGGATCGTGAGCGCTCGTCTGGTCGGTGACGATGTCGGCCTCGATTCCGTCAGCAAGGAGACGGGGAAGAAGATCGGCGGCGTTGCCGAGTAAGCCGACCGAGAGCGGCTTGCGGAGTCGCTTCGCTTCGGTGACCCGAGCGATAGCCGACGCATAGTCAGGTGCGATCTCATCGAGATAACGATGGTCGACGCGGCGCTGAAGCATGCGTTGGTCAACGTCGATCACGAGCACGACACCGTCATTCATGGTGACGGCCAGTGGCTGTGCGCCGCCCATGCCACCGGCGCCGGCAGTGATAGTGAGCGTGCCAGCCAGCGTTCCCCCAAAGCGCTTTCGACCAATCTCGGCGAAGCACTCATAGGTGCCTTGCAGGATTCCCTGCGTCCCGATATAGATCCACGAGCCCGCAGTCATCTGGCCGTACATGGTCAGGCCCTGGTGCTCGAGTCGACGGAACTCGTCCCAGTTCGCCCAGTCAGGAACAAGGTTGGAGTTGGCCATCAACACTCGAGGCGCCCACTCGTGGGTACGCATCACGCCGACAGGCTTACCCGACTGCACGAGCATGGTCTCGTCATTGTCCAGGGTGGTGAGAGTTCTGAGCATGGCCCGATAGGCGTCCCATGAGCGGGCAGCTCTGCCCGTGCCGCCGTAGACCACCAGTTGGTCCGGGTTTTCTGCCACCTCAGGATCGAGATTGTTCTGCAACATCCGGTAGGCGGCTTCTTGGGGCCATGCCTTGCAGTTCAGGTCCGTGCCTCGGGGCGCAGAGACGCCAGTCTCTGGTGTGCCAACGTCAAGAGTGCTCATGCTTGCAGTGTGTGCATCCGTCCCGTACCTTGTCAACACGCAACAAGCAATGTCACCTGTTGACATTCACGGAGCTTGAGGATCGATGACGGAACTCAGCAAGTTGGGCGAGCAGAATGACCTGGTGCCAAGGTCGATTGGTCGGGTCCTAGACCTGTTGGAGATCGTGTTGGAGGCGGGCGGGTGCAACCTGGCGTCCGCCGCAACGGCTGCAGATCTCACGCCCACCACGGCCCTGCGTCACCTGCGCGCCCTTGAGGCCCGGGGGTACCTCGAGCGTGATGGATCGGGAACGTTCTCGGCCGGGCCGACCCTGCTTCGGATCTCCGCCACCTTGCACGAGGCAGGACCGCTCGGTCGATTGGTAACGGTGGCACAGCCCCATCTCGATGCCCTCGCCCTTGCAACCGGGGAGTCGACCTATCTCGTCGTGCTCGATGGCAGGGTGGCGACGTATGTGGCGTGCGCAGAGAGCTCGCGAGCAATCCGCCATGTCGGCTGGGTCGGACAGAATGTGCCCCTCAAGGGCAGCGCCGCCGGCGAAGCATTCGCCAATCCCGGGACCACGGCCACTCGCACCGGCGCTGTGGAAGCCGACATCAGCGCCATTTCGTTGGCGATATCAGGGACTGGGGCGCTCGCCGTCGCAGTTTCGGTGGTCGGTCCCTCACACCGCTTTACGGTAAGGACGATGAATCAAATCGAACGAGAGCTCCGCAGCGTGGTTGACGCGATCGCCCAAGACCTCGGACTCGCCCACGAGGAGGCGGCCTCATGAGCGAGCCCTCAGATTCCGGCCACGTTGACCTCGATGGACCCGGTGTCAGCATCGCCGATGTCGTAGCGGTCGCCCGCCACGACGCATCAGTCACCCTCACCGACGGCGCCATCGAACGAATGAGTCGTTCACGCGAAGTCGTCGACCGGCTTGCTGAAGGTGAACCCAAGTACGGCATCTCCACTGGTTTCGGAGCATTGGCCAACGTCTCGATTCCCCTGGATCGACGCCGAGACCTCCAAACCGCACTCGTACGATCCCACGCTGCGGGCATGGGCGATCCTGTCGAGAACGAGGTGGTGCGAGCGATGATTCTGCTGCGAGCACGCACATTGGCCCTTGGTTTCAGTGGCGCTCGTCCTCTGGTGGCACAAGCCATGGTCGATCTGCTCAACGCGCAGATCACGCCCATGGTTCCCGAGTACGGCTCGCTCGGTGCCAGCGGTGACCTGGCACCACTGGCCCATGGCGCTCTCGCACTCCTCGGCGAAGGCCAAGTTTTCTATGCCGATGCGTGGCGACCCGCCGCCGAGGCCCTCGATGCCGCCGGCCTCGCTCCGATCTCTCTCGTGGAAAAGGAAGGCCTTGCGGTCACCAACGGCACCGATGCCATCCTTGGGATGCTTTGCCTTGCTATCGACGACTCGGAGCGCTTGTTGCAACAGGCTGACATGGTCACGGCGCTCACCGTTGAAGGGCTCCTTGCCACGGATGGCCCATTCGCCGCTGACCTTCAGGCCCTTCGGCCTCAACCCGGCCAGGCCATCAGTGCGGCCAACCTTCGAGCGCTCCTCAACGACTCACCGATCGTGGCCAGCCACAAGATCGACGACTCACGCGTTCAGGACGCCTACTCGGTTCGATGTACTCCCGCCGTACACGGGGCCGCTCGAGACACCCTCGATCATGTGCGTCGTGTCGCTGGCTACGAACTTGCCTCAGCGATCGACAATCCGATGGTCCTGCCCGATGGACGGGTGGAGTCCTGCGGGAACTTCCATGGCGCTCCACTGGGGTTCGCCGCCGACTTCCTCGCCATAGCGCTGGCGGAGGTTGGTGCGATCGCAGAACGCCGAATGGATCGCATGCTCGACAAGAACCGCAGCCATGGATTACCGCCGTTCCTCGCCGCGGAGGCCGGCGTTGATTCCGGCTTGATGATCGGGCATTACACGGCTGCCGGAATGGCGTCGGAAAACAAGCGGCTGGCCGCTCCGGCATCTGTGGATTCCCTGCCGACATCTGGGATGCAAGAAGACCACGTATCGATGGCATGGGCCTCCGTTCGCAAGCTGCGAAAGCTGATTGACAATCTGAGGCGCATCTTGGCCGTGGAGTACGTGATCGCCGCCCGGGCGGTAGATCTGCGCGCACCCTTGGAGCCGGCGCCGGCCACCGGCGCAGCCATCGCCGTTCTGCGCACCGTGGTGGCCGGGGTTGGCCCTGATCGGTATCTGGCCCCGGAACTGGCCGCGGCAGAAGAGATCCTTCGTGCCGACACCCCGGCGGAGGCTATGGCTGCACACGGTGTCGTTCTCGACTGAATCGTGGATGGCGCTACTGTCGAGCCATGACGATCGAGTTCCTGGATCCACGTGGTGTGCCCGAGACGGCCGCCGTTCCCTATGAGTTGAGCGCCGATCTTTCCGGCCAAGCGACGGTTGGCTTGCTGGCCAACGGTTTCCCCGACTCCGTTGTCTTTCTCGACCAGGTCGAAGCCGCGATGAGAGCACTGCGGCCCGAGTTGTCCTACGCCCGCTACGACAAGGGCAACGCATCAGCCATCGCAGACGAGACAATGCTCGACTCCATCGTGGGTGAGTGCCAGGCGGTCGTGGCCGCCTACGGTCATTGAGGGAGTTGCACCACCGGCACCGTGCGTGACGGACTGAATGCAGCCCACCGGGGTATCCCGGCGGTGGCATTGGTGACCAAGGACTTCTGGCCCCAAGGCGATTTCGTCGCGTCCGCATTCGGGATGCCTGATGTTCCTCGTGTGCAACTGCCGCATCCTGTGGCGGGCACCGGCCTCGAGAACATGCGATTGGTCGCTGAGAAGGTCGCCGACGAGGTCATCGCCGCCCTCGAGGCCAGCACGAGATGAGCGACACTCTGCGCGCCGATTCCGAGTTCGATGCGGTCGAGGAACTCCATCGCCTTGGCTGCACGGATGGGCTGCCCGTGATCGTGCCCACGACGACTCGCGTTGCACGCATGATCCTTGCAGCCGGCGTTGACGCAGACGCAGCACTTGGCACCATGGGTCCGCTCCACGGCGTCTGCACGGTCGAAAAGTTGGCCACAGCAGCGGTGATGGCCGGCTGTCTCCCTGACCACATGCCCATTGTCTTGGCGGCGGTCAGAGCCGTGATGGAGCCTGAGTTTGATTTGACCGAGATGCAGTCGACGACGTTTGGCACCGCGCCGCTGATCATTGTCAATGGTCCGGCCCGCCACCTGTGCGCGGTTGCTTCAGGCTTCGGTGCCCTCGGACCCGGTCACCGGGCCAATGCCAGCATCGGGCGAGCGCTGCGCCTGGCGATGATCAACCTTGGGGGTGCCCGACCCGGGTCGTCAGATATGACATTGCTTGGACATGGCGGCAAGTTCGGGCAGTGCATGGCTGAGGACGAGGAGCACAGTCCTTTCACGCCTCTTCATGTGAGCCGCGGATTCGATCTGGACCAGTCCGTAGTGACGGTCATCGGTACGGAGGCCCCACACTCCGTCGCTCACCAAGCCGATGCCGACGATCCCACCTCGCCCACCCGCCTGTTGGATGGCCTTGCGGACTCTGTCTGTGCCCCAGGCACGAACAACGCATGGCTTGGTCGGGGCCAGGCCGTGGTGGCGATTACGCCAGAGCAGACCGCGGAGCTTGCCGCGGCGGGCCATGACCGCACGTCGATCTGCGAGTACATCGTGAGCCGGGCTCAGACGCGTGACGGGCGTCGGTCGTTCCGTTCGCCCGATGATGTTTTGTTGGTCGCCGCCGGGGGTGCAGGCCTGTACTCGTTCACCTTCCCAACATGGTGTGCGGGTGCGCATCGAAATCGGGCAGTGAGCGTTGAAGTCGGTGTCGGCCAGGCGTGCGAGATTCCCTGGAAATGATGGTCCCTGGCTCCGTGATGGCAGAGTGACTCTATGGACTTCGATCTCGCTCAGACTGACGCTCTCCTTTCAACCACCCGGGCCGTGCGGAAACGCCTCGACTTCGACCGTGAGGTTCCCGATGACGTCCTGCTCGAGTGTCTTCAACTCGCGGTGCAGGCGCCTACCGGTTCGAACCGGCAGGGCTGGCGTTGGATGGTCATCCGTGATGGCGCGAAGAAGGCGGCGCTGGCCGATATGTATCGGCGTGCCGGCGGCGAGTACCTGGCGGCCGCGGCCGCACAGAGCGACAGCGCGAGCCAGAGCGGCCGCGTCATGGATTCGGCCAACTATCTGGCGCAAAACTTGCAGGACGTGCCCGTCATGGTGATCCCTCTGATCGTGGGCCGAATGGAAGAGTTGGTGGGAAACACCCCAGGTGGTGGAAACCTCACCAATGCAGCAGCGGGACTCATGGGCTCGATCATTCCTGCCATGTGGAGCTTTCAGCTGGCGCTTCGTAGCCGGGGCCTGGGCAGCGTCCTCACCACGATCCATCTTGGCCTTGAGGCGGAGGCAGCCGAGTTGCTCGGCATACCCGCCCACATCTCACAGGCTGGTCTGCTCCCTGTCGCTTACACCAAGGGGACTGACTTCAAACCTGCGGCGCGACCATCGGTCAGCGAGATCACCTATCTCGACAGCTACAAGAACCCGATCGCCTAGTCGGTCGGCCTAGAACGGGTCGAGATCGATCCCGAGCGCGAGCCGACCGAGCTGGTGGGTGACTCTGTCGTGATGCACGTTGATATGCAGGGGCATGGATCGAAAATCGCGGCTCCGACGGTCAAACAAACTGCTCTCGCGCTGCCCATTACCGCCGTAGGTCCGGCCGAGCAGAGCCATCGCCGCCTCTAGATGCTCCACGGCCATGGTGACAATGGCTTGCTGGCGGTAGTAGTCGGCGTCTGTTGGAGGGATCGCGAGCTCAATGCGATGGTCAACCTCATGCGTGGCTTCCTCGATCGCGGCACGAGCGGATGCAGTGAACGCCAGCGCTCGGCCGATATTGGTTTGCACGGTCGGGCGATCGATCATTGACCGACCCATAATTGCCTTACGCGTCCGGAACTCGGCGGCAGCCTCGCTGAGCGAAGCACGAACGACCCCGACTGCCATAGATCCGAGCCAGAGATCTGACAGTCCCACCCAGTCTTCTCGGTAGCGGTGGTTGATCACGGGGACAGTTCGCAGGCTCTCCGCGCGGTTCGCGCCGAACCATTCCACGCAACGGTCGAGTGGTACCTCGACGTCGGTGTAGTGAACATCGTCGGTGGCTGAAGCGCGCAAACCCGATCCATCCCAGGTCGGATCGATCCCGACGCCGGGCTCGGTGGTCGGCACCATCGTGAAGCGGAGGTCGAGTGGCTTGACCGGGTTGGCTGACTCGTCGACAACGGCAAAAACTACGCCGCACCAGTCGGCGTAGCGGGCCCCGGTGCCAAAGGCGGCTCGCCCGTTGAGTACGGCCACATCGCCTGCGACTCGACCATGAACGCCTGAGCCGGCGCCCGCGGGGAATGACACCCACTCACCGCGCTCGACAATTCTGTTGAGAAAAGACAAATGATCGGGGCCCAGGGAGCCGACGAAGAGGTGAAACACACACAGGTGGTTCCACAAACACCACGCCGTGCTCGGGCAGCGTGGTGAGATAGCTTCGAGTTCGAGGCCGATGTGATGCATCGAACGACCGCTGCCCCCGAGCTCGTCGCTTGCCGACATTCTCATGACGTCAGAGCCTCGAATGGCGGCGACGAGTTGGCCATCGATCGATCTGGTCGCGTCGGCCCGCTGAGCTTGAGCCGCGATGGCGTCGAGCAGAGGCGCAATCGTGAGGTGTGATTCGTCTCTGGGAAGGAAGTCAGAAACTGGATCGGATGGCCCTGGGCTATTTGTCACGCGCTCTCTCCTTACCGAGCAGAAACGTAGCCGACAGACTCTTTCACCTTAAACTGCGCTCCACCTGCAGCGAATGAAAACGGGAGTAGCAAATGGACTTGAGCCAGGGGACACCGATGGTCGCCATACCCGGCCCGTCGATTCTTCCGGACGCGGTTCGGGCCGCCCTGGGCCGTGCCATGCCCGACATCTACGGCGGCGGCCTCGTTGATCTGGCCTTCGGGTTACTCGATCGGCTTCCTGATATCGCCCGCACCTCTGGGCGAGCCTTTATCGTCGCGTCGAACGGTCATGGCGCATGGCAGATGGCGATCGCCAACACCATCGCACCGGGTGAATCGGTTCTCGCGCTCGAATCGGGTCGTTTCGCCGTGTTCTGGGGCGCTGCAGCCGAACTCGCGGGGGCCAACGTTGAGATTCTTCCCGGCGACTTCCAGAATCCGGTCGACCCGGCAACGCTCGAGGCTCGGCTCCGGGCCGACACCGACAAATCCATCAAGGCGATCCTCGTCTCCCACGTTGACACCAGTAGTTCGGTGCGCAACGACCTCCCGGCCCTTCGCTCGGCGATTGATGCTGCCCGTCATCCGGCCTTACTCATGGTGGACTGCATCGCCTCACTCGGATGCGACCGATATGAGATGGACGAATGGGGGGTGGATCTCACAGTAGGTGCCTCGCAGAAGGGTCTGATGTGTCCGCCAGGCCTTGGTTTCGTCTGGGCCGGAGAGCGTGCACTCGCCGCGATGGATCCCGATCGCCCCCGAGTTAGCTATCTCGATTGGTCGAAGCGGCTCGATCCGCAAATGTTCTACGAGATCTTTGCGGGCACACCTCCGGTGGCGCACCTCCATGCACTTGAGGCGGCCCTGGGACTGATCGATGAAGAGGGAGGCCTCGAAGCAGTGTGGGCTCGTCACCAGGCCCACGCCGATGCCGTGCGAGCCGCCGTCGCCGCATGGGCGTCCCCTGGGGGCCTGTCCTTGAACATCACCAGCCCTGCCCATCGCTCGAATGCTGTCACCACGGTCCAGACCGGCGACATCGATGCAAACGAGCTGCGGCGGCGGTGTGCGGAGCAGGCGGGACTCACACTCGGCATCGGGATGGTCATCAACCCCAACCACACCTTCCGGGTCGGGCACATGGGTTGGCACAACCCTCCGATGGTGCTTGGCACTCTTGCAACCATCGAGGCAGCATTGAGCTCGATGGGTGCGCCCATGGCAAGCTCGGGTATCGCCGCGGCAGCAGCCTCGATCGGCGAAGCGTTGAACCGCGAGTAGGGAACGAGAAAGGCGCCGTCGGAATGAGCGAACCAGACTCCTGGGAACCAGAACTCGAAGAGCTGTCGCACCGTGAGTCGCTGGCTGAGGAAATGGGCGGCGAGGAGAAGGTTTCTCGCCAGCACGGGCGCGGCAAGCTTGATGTCCGCCAACGGATCCAAAAGCTCGTCGACGCGGGCTCATTTCATGAGATCGGCAAGACTGCCGGATCCGCGACCTATGACGAGGACGGCAACCTCATCACCTTTAGCCCTGCCAACTTCGTCTTCGGCCGGGCAACGATCGATGAGCGCCCGGTGGTGATCGCCGGCGACGACTTCACCGTGCGCGGCGGTGCGGCGGACGCATCGATCGCAGAGAAGCAAATTGCGGCGGAAGCAATGGCCGGCGAGCTGGGATTGCCGATTGTGCGCCTTCTCGATGGGACCGGGGGCGGGGGATCAGTAAAGACCCTCGACCCGGAGCATCAGGACGGTCCCAATGGTGGGTACGGGCGCGGGTTACGTACCTATGTCCCCGCGAATCCGGCATGGGATCATGTGGTAGCGAACCTTTCCCGAGTACCCGTTGTGAGCCTGTGCCTAGGTCCGGTCGCCGGGCTGGGGGCGGCGAGAGCGGTGACCAGCCACTTCTCCGTGATGGTGAAAGGCCTCAGCCAACTCTTTGTGGCCGGGCCAGTCGTAGTGAACCGACTCGGCGGCGAGCAGGTGACGAAGGAGTCGCTCGGCGGCAGCAAGGTCCATACGCGCAACGGGGCCATCGACGTCGAGGTGAACAGCGAGGACGAGGCCTTTGCCGTCGCCCGGCGCTTCCTGTCGTATCTCCCGTCACGGGTTGGCGAGCTTGTGGCGAGGGTGGAGCCGACCGACGACCCTGCTCGCACCACACCGGCGCTACGGGCCACGATTCCCCGTGACCGCCGCAAGGTCTACAAAATGCGTCCGATCATCGAGTCGGTGGTGGACGAAGGAACATTCTTCGAGATGGGACGCTTTCACGGTCGCTCGCTCATCACCGGCTTGGCTCGACTCGATGGTTGGCCGGTGGCGCTGATGGCCGGCGATCCTTATCACTATGGGGGCGGTTGGACCACTGCTACAGCCCAGAAGGCCACCCGGTTCGTGGACTTGGCCGAAACCTTTCGTCTGCCAGTCGTGCACCTTGTCGACAACCCCGGCTTCGTGATCGGTTCGGACAATGAAGATGCAGCCGCCATTCGTCATGGTTCTCATGCACTGGCCGCCATCTATCAATCCACGATTCCGTGGTGCTCAGTATTGGTGCGAAAGGTGTTCGGCGTGGCCGGCGCCGGTCACAGCAATGCCCACCGATGGCAGCACCGTTACGCCTGGCCCTCAGGTGACTGGGGTTCACTCCCTGTCGAGGGCGGCGTGGAGGCCGCATACACCCGCGAGTTGGCAGCTAGTGATGATCCTGAAGCCTTGCTTGAGGAGATCACGGATCGACTCAACCTGGTGCGCAATCCGTTCCGCACCGCCGATGCCTTTCTCGTCGAAGAGATCATCGACCCCGCACGCACTCGGCCGTTGCTGTGCGAGTTCGCCAACCTTGTCGCGCCATTACGTGACCGGGATACGGCCTCGTCGCCATACCGACCCTGAGGAGCCTTGTGTCCAGTCCCGTAGAGAGCCCGGTGGTCGGCACCGTGTGGAAGATCGAGAAAGAGGTTGGGCAGGCCGTGGGTATCGGCGATGTCGTGATGATTCTCGAGTCAATGAAGATGGAGATTCCCGTCGAAGCCGAAGACGCTGGCGTGATTGAGAACATCACAGTTGTTGAGGGTGACTCGGTGGGCGAAGGTGACACGCTCGCAACAATCGGCTAATCAAGGCGGCCGTTTCGGTCGCTGACGACGCAGACCCCTCGATAGCGTTGCACGGATGGAAACGGTCGCCGTCGCAGGCGCAGTCTTTGTGCTCTCGCTGCTGGGAGGATTCGGGCCGCGTTGGTTCGCGCCTCGGCTGTCGGACGGGCGTCTTCATGACATCACGGGCATCTCCGCAGGTTTGTTGCTTGCCTCCGCCCTTCTGGTGGTGATCCCCGAGGGTTTCGACCTGGCGACAGCCGGGCAGAATTCTGGGTTCACCGATGCCCCCGTTGCGCTCGGCGCGGCAATCCTGGCCGGGTTCTCCCTGATGCTCGTGCTCGAGGGCTTCGGTGTCGGCCACGACATCCATGAGGAGCACCACAGCCATGCTGAGGGACATGGGCACGGCCATGTGCACCATCCGTCATCGATGGGTGTCGTCGCCGCTGGACTCTCTGTGCACGCCATGGCTGACGGCCTCGCTATCGGCGCAGCCGCTTTGTCAGGCGAGACCGCTTTCGGCGTGCTCGTGGCGGTGGCGGTCGTCATCCATCGTGTTCCTGCCGCATTCAGCCTCGGCCTGTTCGCGCTCCATGAGACGGTGGATCGGAGCAGAGTGGCGCTCGGGGTCATCGCCTTTGCACTTTCCACTCCCGCAGCAATCCTCGTCACCTACCTAGTTCTTGACGAGGCAAGTGATCGATGGATCGCTCTCGCCCTGCTCTTCTCCGCCGGCACCTTCGTGTATGTCGCAACCGTCGACACGCTCCCGGCGATCCACAACCCCGAAACTGGCCGCCGTTCGGTGACGATGGTGGTGCTGGGCGCCCTGATGTTCGCCGTCGTCTTCATTGCCATCGACCAAGCCTTCGATCTCTCACACAACCACTGAGACAGGGCGCGCGGCCAGGTCGAAACCCACGCCCGGACACCACATCTGACCACCTCTCATCAATGACCGCGACCGGGCTAGGGAGGCGAGTGGCTGTAGCGCCGCGTCGCTAGGGTGCGTCGCCAGAGGAGGGGCACATGGCTGACAAAGAGTGGGACTACATCATCATCGGAGGCGGCTCGGCGGGCTGTGCGCTCGCCAACCGGTTAAGCGCGGATCCGAACAAGCAGGTACTGGTACTAGAAGCGGGTCGCAAGGACTGGCGCTGGGATGTGTTCATCCACATGCCCGCAGCGCTTACGTACCCGATCGGGAATCGCTTCTACGACTGGAAGTACGAGTCAGAACCTGAGCCATTCATGGGCGGCCGCCGGGTCTACCACGCTCGAGGCAAGGTCCTCGGAGGCTCCTCGAGCATCAACGGGATGATCTTTCAGCGGGGCAACCCGATGGACTTCGACAAGTGGGCGGCGGAGCCCGGCATGGAGACGTGGGACTATGCCCACTGCCTTCCTTACTTCAAACGTATGGAGAACCGTCTCGTTGGTGGCGACAAGTGGCGCGGTGAAGAGGGACCCCTACGGCTGGAAACGGGCCCGGCCTCGAACCCGCTGTTCGGCGCATGGCTCGAAGCAGGACCACAAGCAGGTTTTGAGCGGACCGACGACGTCAACGGCTTTCGCCAAGAAGGCTTCGCGGCCTTCGACAAAAACATGGTTCGGGGCCGACGGCTCAGCGCGGCTCGCGCCTACCTGCATCCGGTACTCAAGCGAAAGAACCTGACGCTCCGCACCCTCGCTCAGGTCAATAAGATTCTCTTTGAGGGCACGCGCGCCGTAGGTGTTGAGTACCGCCGGGGCCGACGAACTCACACCGCCACAGGAGCCGAGATCATCAGCTGTGGCGGAGCCTTCAACTCTCCCCAACTGCTTCAGTTGTCCGGCGTTGGCGATGCCAAGCATCTTCAGTCGCTTGGTATCGATTCTGTGGTCGACCTACCCGGGGTAGGAGCCAATCTTCAGGATCACCTTGAGGTGTATATCCAATACAGCTGCAAGGAACCCGTATCCATGCAGCCGTATCTGGCGAAGTGGCGAATGCCGATCATCGGGCTCCAGTGGCTTTTCCGTCGCGGGCCCGCTGCCACCAACCATTTCGAAGCCGGCGCATTCGTCCGAGGCAACGATGAGGTCGACTACCCGAACCTGATGTTTCATTTCCTGCCGATCGCCATCCGCTACGACGGGTCGGCGCCCGAGGGTGGCCACGGCTACCAGGTGCACATCGGCCCCATGTACTCCGATGTGCGCGGCACTGTGAAGATCACCTCCACCAACCCGCGCACGCACCCGGCCGTGCAGTTCAACTATCTGTCGACGGGGAACGATCGTCGAGAATGGATCGAAGCTGTCCGCACAGCCCGTCACATTCTCAACCAGCCTGCTTTTGATTGCTACAACGGAGGAGAGGTCACGCCCGGGCCATCGGTCGAGACCGACGAAGAGATCCTTGAGTGGATCGCTCGTGATGCCGAGACGGCACTGCACCCGTCGTGCACAACGAAGATGGGTGTTGACGATATGGCCGTGATCGATCCGCGCACCATGCGGGTGCACGGCACCCAAGGTCTGCGAGTGGTCGATGCATCGGTTATGCCGATCGTCAGCAACGGCAACATTTACGCTCCAACGATGATGATCGCGGAGAAAGCTGCTGACATGATTCTTGGCAATGAGCCCTTACCCGCTGACCCGACCTCCGTCTACCGGGCACCGGCATCGCACTAACGCGGCGGTCCCGTGATGACCTCGCTTGACCGCTCTGAGTCTCATCCCGGGTACTGGCCATCACCGTGGCCAGTTGAGTGCGGCGGCAATCGACGCCAGAAGTCAGCGCCAGGCCGACTTGACGCGGCGATAGGCAGCGCCACGGTGATCTCACGACGTACTGACCGTTGGGATGTCATGACCATCCGTAGGGAGCCAGGGGAGTGGTACGTGGGCGGCACGATGCCTGCCTTCGTGGGGCCGCCGCCGTTTGGATGGGTCGAGCGGTTTGATCCTGACACGCTCGATCCAATCGTTCGGTCACCCAACCTGGCGTGCGGTGAACATGTGTGGTGCGGGGCCATCTTGGCTCATGCCAACGGTTCGATCCTGTCGGTGAACGGGTCGTACCTGCACCGACTCGATGCGGGAGACCTCACGATCCAAGCTGAGCGTCAACTCGTGGACTGCAGCCACAACGGTCTGCTCGCACTCAGCGACGGCACGCTGATAACCAAAGATCTACGACTCGAGGGCCAAGGGGGCACGACGGTTACGCGCCTTTCCGCCGAAACGCTCGAAACAATTGGCGAACCCCTGCAACTGGTCGAAGGCTCCATGGGTCGTATCGCCTCTGACCTGATCGACGGTGTCGACCATGTGTATGTTCCCGGCACGGAACATCTCTGGCGAATTTCGGTTAGCGACGACGCTCTGGTGGTCGACGACTGGCGTCCGCGCTATCGAAGCCCTGGCGATCAGTGGGGCTTGTGTTGGGATGCCTGCCTGTCCGATGGCCACTGTTGGGTCATGGACTGCGGGGACATCGAGTCTGTCCGCCATATTCATACGACCTTTCCGAACGGACGATTCCACTTCGCGCCAGCACTGTCTTGGCGTCAACCGGCACCGTGGCGTGGGGCACAGCGTTTACTTCGGGTGAGTCTTGATGACCCCACCAACGTGACGGCGATCGAGCCGTTCGGAACGCCGGGGGGCGGCATCATCGCCCCACCCGTCCATGTGCCCGAGCACGAGATGGCGATCGCCTGGGATTCGGTGAACGGCGGACTCGCCGGAGTAGCAACGGGCGACGATCGGCTGGAGGTGGCGTGGCATCTCGACATCCGCCCCAGCATGCAACCAGTGGTATATCCCGAGTCGGGCGAGCTTGTCATCAACGACTTCACCGATGGTGGCAGCGATGATGTCGTGGTCGTCGATGTCAGTTCAGGAGAGCTCATCGACCGAGTCGAGACCGGCTCGCGAATCGCCAACGGGATGTTCCTCAGCGCAGGCGATGATCGAGACGTGTACTACTGCTCGACGACTAGGTTGGCCCGAGTCTGTTGGACCTGAGGGTCACCGGCTTGTCGCCCATGGAAAAGGTGAGCACTCCGTCTTCGATCTCGGCCTTACCGATGAGCTTCTTCTCCGCGAGATAATCCTGAGTGTTGAGCCAGGGTTGCCGGTCGCCCTGTCGAGGAAACTCATGCATGGTCCGCTGCATGTAACCCGACGAGAAGCCATCGACCCACGGGCGTTGGGCCATGTCGGTGTCGGATTCTCGGAGCTGCGGAGTCACAACCAATGTCCCGGTAGCACGCATGTGGTTGAGCACACGGGTGACCCACTTGGAGGTCAGATCGGCTCGAAGCGTCCATGAGGCATTGATATAGCCAAAGCACGATGCCAGGTTTGGTAGGCCCGAGTAGGCCATCCCCTTATAGGTCCATCGTGCCGAGAAGTCGACGGGCGTTCCATCCATCGAGAAGTCCATCTCTCCGAGGGCCACCATCCGCAACCCGGTTGCGGTAATGATGATGTCGGCGTCGAGGTGCTCCCCGGATTTGAGCTCTATACCGGTCTCGGTAAACGACTCGATCTCGTCGGTGACGACCGAGGCCTTCCCCTGATTGAGCGCGTCGAAGAAGTCATTATCTGGCACCAGACAAAGCCGCTGGTCCCATGGGTCGTAGTTGGGTGTGAAGTGAGTGTCGACGTCGTAGCCCTCGGGCAGTGCTTCGGTAATCGCCTCGAGCAGCATCTTCTTGACCTCAGCGGGGTGGCTTCTCGATCGGCGGTAGATCAGGGCAGAGCGGTGTATGTTTTTCCAGCGGGTGAGCCGATAGGCGAGCCGGTCAGGAAGGAGCCTTCGCAGCCGCACCGCGGTCTGATCGACGGAGGGTCCAACGGCCATGTAGGTAGGGGATCGCTGCAGCATGGTGGTGTGGGCGCTCTTGGAGGCGATCGCGGGGACAATCGTCACCGCGGTTGCACCTGAACCGATCACGACCACTCGTTTGCCGCCATAGTCGAGGTCTTCGGGCCACTGCTGTGGATGGAGGATTAACCCAGGGAATCGGTCGCGACCTGGGAAATCCGGGACGTAGCCCTCCTTGTACGAGTAGTAACCGGCGCACATGTACAGATAGCTGGCAGTGAGTTCGATGTCGTCGCCGGTGTCGGTGCGGCGGCCAGATATGTGCCATCGAGACTCGTCGCTGCGCCAATGGGCTCCATCAATATGGTGGTTGAAACGAATCCGAGGGGTCAGGTCGTAGTCCTGCACTGTCTCCCGCAAATACGCCAGGATGGACGGGCCGTCGGCGATCGCCTTGTCGGCCGTCCATGGCTTGAACTCAAAGCCGAGGGTGTGCATGTCGCTGTCGGAGCGGACGCCGGGGTATCTGAAGAGATCCCAGGTGCCACCGAGGTCGGCGCGGCCCTCAAAGATTAAGAATGATCGGTCAGGCGCCTGGTCTTGGAGGTGATAGCCGGCCCCGATGCCAGATATTCCGGCACCGATGACGAGTACGTCGACGTGTTCCACTCTGGCAGTTTGGCCCGAGGATGACCTCAGGTTCGAATCGTCGGTTAGTTCTCGATCGGTGGTTTCGTCACCACAACTTCACTGGCCGCCTTCGCCGCACTGGGTAGCGTGGGCCCGAACCCCGGCTGCGGATGCCCTGGAGCGTACCAGTGAGGCTTTTGGCACGGCAGTCCCCGGCCTAGCATTGGGTCATGTCGATGACCACGCTCCCTGCTGAGCTTCGCCTGACCCATCTGCGACAACTCGAATCGGAGAGCATTCACATCATTCGTGAAGTCGTGGCGCAGTTCGACCGGCCCGTAATGCTGTATTCGATTGGCAAGGATTCGTCGGTTCTGCTCCATCTCGCCCGCAAGGCGTTTGCGCCGGGGAAGATCCCTTTCCCACTGCTGCACGTTGACACGACGTGGAAGTTCAGGGAAATGATCGAGTTCCGAGAGCGGATGGCGGCCGAATTGGGACTCGAAATTCTCTCCCACACCAACCAAGACGGTGTCGCCCAAGGGATCAACCCCTTCGACCACGGGTCGAAAAACTACACCGACATTATGAAGACTCAGGCGCTAAAGCAGGCGCTCGACGCTGGCGGTTACGACGCAGCGTTTGGTGGCGCTCGTCGCGATGAAGAGAAGTCTCGGGCCAAGGAGCGGGTGTTCAGCTTTCGTGACAAGTTTCATCGCTGGGATCCAAAAAGTCAGCGGCCCGAACTCTGGAACCTCTACAACGGACGGGTTAACAAGGGAGAATCCATCAGGGTCTTTCCGATCAGTAACTGGACAGAACTCGATGTGTGGCAATACATCCACCTTGAGGAGATTCCGATCGTTCCCCTCTACTACTCGGCGGTTCGCCCCGTCGTTGAGCGCGACGGCACCCTGATCATGGTCGACGATGACCGCTTCCAGTTCGAACCGGGCGAAGAGCCGCAGATGCGCTCTGTGCGGTTCCGGACATTGGGTTGTTATCCGCTGTCCGGCGCCGTGGAATCGACGGCGACCACACTGCCCGAGATCATCCAAGAAATGTTGCTCGCAACCCGTTCAGAGCGCGAGGGGCGCGTCATTGACTATGACCAGTCGGGGTCCATGGAAGAAAAGAAGCGGGAAGGATATTTCTAGTGAGCCACCAGAGCGAACTCATCGCTACCGACATCGACGCCTATCTCGCCGAGCACGAGCGTAAGGACCTTCTTCGCTTCCTGACGTGCGGCAGCGTCGACGACGGCAAGTCCACCCTCATCGGCCGTCTTTTGCACGACTCGAAGATGATCTATGAAGACACCCTGGCCACCCTCGAAGCCGACTCGACCATCACCGGTCATGCCGGCGAGGCCGTCGACTTGGCGTTGCTCATGGATGGGTTGAAGTCCGAGCGTGAGCAGGGCATCACGATCGATGTTGCCTACCGCTACTTCTCGACCACTCGCCGCAAGTTCATCATCGCCGATACACCTGGGCACGAGCAGTACACCCGCAATATGGTCACGGGGGCATCAACCTGTCAACTGGCCATCATCTTGATCGACGCTCGCTACGGCGTGATGGCCCAGACGAAACGACACAGCTTCATCGCGAGCCTGCTCGGGATCCGAAACGTGGTTGTCGCCGTCAACAAGATGGACCTCGTCGATTGGGATCAGGTCCGCTTTGAGGAGATAGGTGAGAGCTACCGGGAATTCAGCAAGAGTCTAGATCTCGGAGACCCGTACTTCCTGCCGATGTCCGCTCTCCTTGGCGACAACGTTGTTGATGTAAGCGAGAACCTTGGTTGGTTCCATGGTCCGCCACTGATGGAGCACCTCGAGACGGTGGACGTCGAGGTTGGCGTGGATCTCGAAAACTTCCGAATGCCTGTGCAAATGGTCGTGCGACCGGACCTCGACTTCCGTGGGTTTGCCGGCACCATTGCCTCTGGGACTGTCCGTCCAGGTGACGATGTCGTCTCGATGCCGTCTGGCGTGTGCTCGACGGTTGAGCGGATTGTCACCTTTGATGGGGATCTCGAAGTTGCCGGTCCCGGTAGCGCTGTGACACTCACGCTGGCCGACGAGATCGACGCCAGCCGCGGTGGTCTGCTCGTCAGCCCCGGCGCCCAGCCGCGCCGCGCTCATGAGGTCGAGGCCATGGTCGTCTGGATGGGCGAAGAGCCAGCCGAGCGCGGGCACCAGTACCTCCTTCAATCGACCAATGGGGTGAGCAATGCGATCATTTCGGCTATTCGTCACCGCGTGGAGATCAACACGCTCGCCGAGGAAAGCGCTTCAGAGCTGAACCTCAACGACATTGCACTGTGTGCGGTGACTTCTGACCGCGAACTGCTCTTTGATCCATACACCGACAACCGGACCACTGGTTCATTCATCCTGGTAGATCGACTCTCGAATGCCACCGTCGGTGCGGCGATGATCGTCGCCGAGTCAACGGTATGGGATCAGGTTCCTGAGTCGAGCCTGACCCGTCAGGTGTCGGGTATCGAGCCAACGGAGCGATCCATCCGATTCGGCCAGCAACCGTGCACCGTGCTGATTACCGGTTTGACCGCCGCAGGCAAGTCAACACTGGCCACCGCCCTCGAGCGTGAGCTCTTTGACAGGGGGAAGGTCAGTATTCGTCTCGATGGCGAGAACGTGCGGATGGGCATCAGCCGAGACCTCGGTTTCGGCAGCCAAGATCGATCGGAAAATCTTCGACGGGTGTCGGAGGTAGCGCGACTGGTCAACAGCCAGGGGCTGATTGCCATTGCTGCGCTCGTCGCACCTGACGGTGAGGTCCGAGGCCGGGTGAAGACCCTCATCGGTGTCGAGCGCTATGTTGAGATATTTGTCGACACGCCTATTGGTGTGTGTCGCGAGCGCGACTCTAACGGTATGTACGAGGCCGCCGACAGCGGCGAAATCGCCGGGTTCCCGGGTGTTAGCGCCGAGTATGACCGGCCGACCGACATGGATCTCCAACTCGACACATCACGTCAAGGCGTGGAGGAATGCGTCGACCGGATACTCGCCGTGATGCAGGCGCGAGGGTTCCTTCGTGGCTGATGGCCCCGTCTCCAAGAACATCGTTCGAGCCGAAGGCCGCGTCACCGGCGAAGAACGGGAGTCTCTACTTGGCCACACCAGCGTCACGGTTTGGTTCACCGGCTTGTCTGGCTCGGGCAAGTCGACGCTCGCGTTTGCCGTCGAGGAAGCGCTGGTGCACGGCGGATCGGGGGCCTACGTACTCGATGGCGACAACATCCGGTTCGGACTCAACCGGGATCTTGGCTTCTCGCCCGAGGATCGCACTGAGAACATTCGCCGCATCGGCGAGGTATGCCGCTTGTTTCAGGACTCGGGGATGATTGTGCTCACGGCGTTCATCTCGCCGTATCAGGCCGACCGTGATCAGGTGCGTTCCCTACATCCGGATGGTCGGTTCATCGAGGTCTTTGTGGATACGCCGCTCGAGGTCTGCGAGAAGCGCGACGTGAAAGGTCTCTATCAGAAGGCGCGGACCGGGGAGATTCCGGAGTTCAGTGGAATCTCCGCCCCGTATGAAGCCCCAACGAATCCTGAGCTTCGAATCGACACCAGCAAGCCACTCGATGAGTGTGTCGCTGAGGTCCTCGCCCGTCTCTTGCCCTGAGTTGTTGCTCGAGAAGTCGAAGGCGGACCGCCATCGAGATTCGATAGGTCCCGCCAAACGACGACTCAGTTCAAGAAGCCGGGATCGTCACGCATGAGCTCGTCCCACCAGGGCTGGAACTGGAACCAACCGGCGAGATCGTGTCCCTGGGTGGCGTAGCCCGACTCACAAAGCCCAGCGGGGATCTCAATCGGGTCACCGGCGGCCTCGGCCACAAGCTGGCTCTGCATGCAACGTTCGAGGGCCACGTACCACCACACGGCGGCATCGACGCTGCCACCACAGGTGATATGGCCATGGTTCTGGTGAATGAGCGCCTTGCGGTCACCAAGAGCCTCAGCCATCTGGCGCCCTATTTCGAGGTCCACCACGACCGCTCCACTGCCCACGCTGCAGAGGGCAACATCGTTGTAGAACGCAGTGGCGTCCTGGGTGATCATCTTCAGCGGCTTGCCTAGCGTCGAGAAGGTGCGGCCGTACATCGCGTGCGTGTGAGCCGCCGCCACAACGTCCGGGCGAGCCTGGTGGAGCTGGGAGTGGATGGCGAATGCTGCGGCGTTGACGGGCCGGTCGCCTTCAACAACCTCTCCCTCGTGGTTCACGAGGATGAGGTCGGACACGGTCATCAGCTTGAAGTTGTGACCAAATGGGTTGACCCAGAAATGGTCAGTGAACTCCGGATCGCGAGCGGTCACATGACCGGCGACGCCTTCGGCCAGATGAAGGCGCCCCAAGATGCGAAGGCCAGCGGCCAGACGTTCTTTGCGGTCCTTTCGCACCGCGTCAACGTCCTCGATGACCGCCGGCGTCGGCAGGCTGAACTGATTGTTACTCGCGGTGACGCCCTTTGCTGTTTCGGTGGGTTCCTGGATATCAGTCATGGGTACTCCTGTGGCCTGGGATCAGCGTACGAGGGCGGAAGGCTCAGTGCGAGTCGGATGCCTCGGCGCAGCAGCGAGACGAACGGCAAGCGGTTGACGTCTGCTCGCTAGCTGAGAACGTTACGGACCGATGCGAGACGATCAGCGTCAACGCGAAACCATGCCCACTTGCCGCGCTGCTCTCGTTCAAGGATCCCCGCGTTGACGAGTTGTGACAGATGGTGGCTAACGGTTGGTTGTGACTTGCCCGTGGCGGCAGGGAAATCGCAGGCACACCCTTCGCCGTTGGCCGCGATGATACTGACCAGCTTGAGGCGAACGGGATCGGCAAGCGCTTTAAGGATAGCGGCCAACTCGAAAGCGTCGTCATCAGTCAGCGGTGATGAAAGCAGCGGAGAACAGCAGATCTCGCTCATGTCGTAGATGCTACTGGATCTATCGACAGTGGTCGATGTGTGCTGCTCCAGAGGATCGGGAGAACAGTCAGCATTCCGATAGTGGCCCCGGTTGCGCCATAGATGACCGCAGCGGTGTAGCCAAAGTGATCGATGAGCCAGCCGGCCAGCGGTGGGCTAAAGAACGCGCCGACAGCGGCCGCGGTGTAGAGCATCCCGATCATTCCGCCTAGGCCAGCCAGCCCGAACCGATCGGCAAGCACGGCCGGGGCGAGTGCGATGAACCCGCCGTAGCCGAGGCCGAGCAGCACCGCATAGGTCACCAGCATGGAGTACGAAGATCCTGCGATCGACCACGTCCAGTGCGCAATAGCCATGAGGAAAAAGCTGGCGACGTACAGGCGGAGGCTGCCGAGTCGATCGGCCAGGCCTCCGAGCCCGAGTCGACTGATGACGCTGACGCCGCCGATGATGCCGACGAGGGCCGCCGCCTTCACATCCGATATTCCGCGATCTTCGGCATAATCGGCCAGGAAGACGAAGGGAACGAAAAGCCCCAGGGTCGAGAAGATGATGGAGACGTAGAGGAGGGCGAAGTCGCCATTTCCCAGCAAGGTTCTCAGCGACTGAGGCTTGGGAGCCAGCACCGCGGCCGGGCCCGGCTCGATCACGAGGCTGGCGAGCATGAGCACAGTGCCACCAAACAGGGCAAAGATCACATAGGTCGTGCGCCATGACGTGGCGTCAATCAAGCGAGCCGCCGTCGGAGATCCGACAAGGGTTCCAAGCCCGATTCCGGTCACCGAGAGGCCAAGGGCGGTGGCGCGACGGCGCTCGAACCATCCCCCGACGGTGGCGACCATGGGGACGTAGGCACAAGCGATCGCGAACCCGACGCCGCCGCCGTACGTCACATAACCCAGCCAGAGGTTCGGCACCGCAGCGGTCAATAGGAGACCGATCGTCAAAGATGCAGCTGCGGCGCGCATTACCGGCTTCGGGCCGACCCGGTCACACCACCGTCCGGTCAACAGTCCGAGCAAAAATGACAGCGAGATTGTGATCGAGAACACGAGGGCCGTTGCCGATGACGATGTCTCGAACTCTTCACTCATTGAGTTGAAGAAGGCCCCAAAGCTATAGCCGACGCCAAAGACGGCAAACATCCCTGATGCCGCGGCAGCAGCAATGAGCCATGCGCGGCGTGAGTCCAGGCCCGCGTCCATTGTCGGGGGTGACGCTCTAGTCCAGCTGAGCGTGGAGGAATTCGATGACCTGGGGCCAGAGTTCGCCAGCTAGCCCTTGGTCGTAGATGCCGAAGGGGTCTTCTTCGTTCATGAATGCATGGGCAGCATCGTGGAACGAGATTTGGATGTCCTTGCCCATTTCCTGAAGTCGGCGCTCCATATCTCGGGCTCCGGCGGATGGAAAGTGTTCGTCCTGTTCCGCGAAATGACCGCGTATGACAGCGGAGAGACCATCCCAATCGGGCTCACCGCCAGCGGGATAGCCATAGAAGGGGACGGCAGCCTTGACCACGTCACCACGTGTAGCGGCAACCATGAAGGTCATCAGCCCACCCATGCAGAAGCCGATCGCACCAATGCCGATGCCGGTCGTCGCTTGGTGAGCGGTGAGGTAGTCGACGGCCGCGCTCATGTCGCCGACAGCTCGCTCGGGAGCCAGGGTGGTCATCAGATGACCAGCCTTGTCCATCTCGTCATGACCGGCCAGCTCACCTCGGTACAGGTCGGGAGCCATGGCCACGAACCCCTTGGCCGCCATCATGTCGGTGACGCCCATGATCTGGGGATTCAACCCCCACCATTCTTGAAGGACAAGCACGCCCGGGCCATGTCCCGATTCGGGAATCGACACATAACCGCGTGCCCCTTCGCTGCCGTCGAGATCAACGAGTTCGCCCATGAGCGGACCTTAGTGCAATGCCCTGGCAGTGCTCGGATCACGCAAAGAATGCAACGACGTCGCGACGGACGACCTTGCCGAGTGAGTTGCGTGGGAGTTCGTGCACGACCTGGATCTCGGAGGGAACTCGGTCGCCGCTGAGGGTGGCGCGAGCATGAGCGCGAAGCGCTTCGGCATCGATGGCGTCACTATCGAGGAGTTCGCTGACGATGACTTCACTGTCGATGACCACTGCGGCGGCGATGCGTTCACCCAGGCGTGCATCGGGCACACCGACGACGGCAACCTCACAGACGAGCGGATGGCTGAGCAGGGCGGCTTCGATTTCTGCGGGCATCACGTTGGTGCCTCCCCGAACGATCACATCATTTATGCGACCGACAACGCGAAGACGTCCGTGCTCGTCGATCTGACCGAGATCCTCGGTTAGTAGACCCTCACCGTCGAGGGCTGCGGCGGTGCCGGCGGGATGATGCCAGTACCCGAGCATGGGTTGCCAACTACCGGCCCAGGGGCCCTCCATCGTCGGCTCGATACGGATACGACCCGTGGTGCCGACGGGTGTTTCGCGTCCATCCTCATCGACAGTCGAGATACGAACGGGTGGCATTGCGGCTGCACTGTGAGGATGCTGGCTGTCCGTTCGAGCGACTCCAGTGGGCGTCTCGGACAATCCATAGCTGAGCACAGGACGTATCCCGACAACGGTCTCGAATCGTTGGCGTAAGTCGGGAGCAGTGCCGGCGCCTCCGACAAGTACGGAACGAAGAGTGACCGGGGGAGACGCCCCGGTTTCTTGCAGCTCCTGAGCGAGGTCGTGTAGAAGCGTCGGCACGGCGATCAGGCGTGTGACGGAGTGTTTCTCGATCGCGTTCAGGAGCGCGGCCGGGGACGCGGTGGAGCCGATGACCACGGTTCCGCCCCGAAGCATTGACGTCAGTGGGCCAATGGTCATCAGTGTCAGTGTGGTGAGCGGGAGCGCGCAGAGTGTGCGTTCGTTCTCCTCGAATGGCTCTGTCGCGATGCTGGACAGGCCAGGCCACAGCAGGCCGTGCTGAGAATGGACGACCAGTTTCGGCTGCCCCGTGGTCCCTGACGTTGGCGACATCACCGCTGGGGCATGCGGGTCAATGGGTTTGTTGGCGAGAAACGGCGTGGACTCCGGAGCCACTGGCCACTTGAAGCCGACGTCGACGACGATCTGGGCGCCGCTTCGCCTCACCAGATCGGCACGAGCGTCACCGGGCAGCCGAGGATTGACGCCGAGCCAGACTCGGCCCACTCGTAGGGTGGCCAGGAATCCGATCACAAGCTCGGCAGAGTTGGGTACGCACCAGGCGAGTACCTCTCCGGGCCTGGTGCCGGCTTGAATCGCGGCTGCGACGCGGTGCACCTCCTGGTCCAGTTCGATATAGCTCAAGACGCCCATATCATCGATCACTGCGGGACGATTGGGATGATCTCGGACGCCAGCGTCAAGGACTGCCGCGACAGACACAGGTCCAGACGGGTAGGGCCGCGGCGCGGGTCGGCGAATGAGCCCGGTTTCGAGGTCTATGTCGTTACGGTCGGCCATCGTGACGAAGTCTGGCATGCCGACGAGTCGGGGCCGATACAGTCCGGGCACGATGCGTGATCCCGAGAAACTCGAAGCGGAGACGTGGCTTGTCTCCGCGGGTCGGCCTGAAGAGGCTGGCCAGCCACTGAATACCCCTCTGGTGGCGGCCTCCACATTCCGTCACGGCGCTGATCGCGGCTATTCCCGTAACGAGGGTTCTCCCTCATGGGAGTCGTTTGAGGCAATCATGGCCGGGCTTGAGGGGGGAGAGGCAACGTCGTTCTCGTCGGGCATGGCGGCTATTGCTGCAGCAATCGATCTCGTGCCTGTCGGTGGGGAGATCGTCTATCCCGATGACTGTTATCAGGGCCTCGCTACTCTTTTGTCCAAGGGTGCGTCGCAGGGCCGATGGACCGTGCGGAAACTCCCGGCGGAAGATACCGAGGGTTGGCTTGCCGCCATCGACTCCGCCGCGATGCTCTGGCTCGAGTCGCCGTCGAATCCACTCCTCGCGATCGGCGATGTTTCGGGAATCTGTGAAGCGGCGCGAGACAGCGCAACGCTTGTTGTGGTCGATAACACCTTCGCAACGCCGCTCAATCAACGCCCGCTCGAACGCGGGGCCGATGTCGTCGTGCACTCAGCGACGAAATACATCGGCGGTCACTCTGACCTGCTGTGTGGCATCACAGTGGCGCGGTCTTCAGAACATGCCGCGCAGATTCGCTCCTCACGCACCATCCAGGGTGCTACTCCTGGGACCATGGAAGTCTTTCTCGCAACACGGGGGATCCGTACACTCGCGGTGCGGCTTCGCGCGGCTGAAGCCAACGCTCTTGAACTGGCTGTCCGCCTTCAGGCCCACCCCGCGATCATGGCGACCCGCTATCCGGGCCTTCCTGATCATCCAGGCCATCAGCTTGCGGCCCGGCAGCTCGATGGTTTCGGGTCGATGATCAGCTTTGATCTCGTCGACGCCAGCGCTGCGGATCACGCTTGTGAGCGTGTCCAACTTATTGAACACGCCACCAGCCTGGGCGGGGTTGAGAGCACGATTGAGCGGCGAGCAACGACACCCGGCCAGGAGCACCTGCCTCCGGGCCTCTTGCGGATGAGTGTGGGGATCGAGGCAGTTGAGGATCTCTGGGCTGACCTAGAGCAGGCAATTACGCCCTGAGGATCGGAGGTGCTCCGTTAGGCGCTACTCCATCAGGCCTGCGGCCATCGCGGCTCCGAGCTCCCAGCACGCTTCGAGCGCGGTCTGTTCCGGCGCCCCGATACACGACACGGGTGGCTGGGCGAGTCTCCAACACAGACCGGTGGCGATCTTCTTCACTCCCAGAAGGGCGCCTGATGTGTCGGATTCGCCGTGTACGAAAACCCCGTAGGGCAACGCTTCAGTCGTTCCCAGGCACTCATTGTACGCGGTGTCAAAGAAGTGCTTGAGCGCTCCGCTCATGTATCCGAGGTTGGCTGGCGTCCCTAAGATGATCCCGTCGGCCGCTCGCACCAGCGATGCATTGGCATGTAGCGCCTCCACCGCGTGGCTCTCGACGCCCTCGATGCCCGCAGTAGTCGCGCCCGCAAGAAGCTGGGCGAGCATGGCGCTGAGCGCTGGCCCGGGGGAGTGGTGCACGATGAGCAGAACGGCCATGGGCCGACAAGTTAGTCGAGGCAGTTCGCTGCCCCGTTCAGTGCCGTTGCCGGAAGATCTAGACATTCTGATCGCGATGAGTACGATGCCGCAATGAACGACTCATCCGCACATGACTACGACGCCATCATCATTGGGGCGGGCGTAATAGGTGGCGCCGTCGCCCACGAACTCTCCGGCCGCGGGTGGCGGACGCTGACTATAGACAAGGCCGACTCGGCGGGAGCGGGATCAACGATCAACTCTTGTGCAATTGTCCGTTTTTCGTACTCGACCGTTGATGGCGTGATGCTCGCGTGGGAGGGCTACCACTACTGGCCAGACTGGGCGAACTACATCGGCACCGACGATGAGCGGGGACTGATCGAGTACCACCAGGTCGGCCAACTCTTGGTCACAACCTCCGACGAGGACAGTCACACGGAGAAGGTCAAGAAGGTCTGGGACAAGTGCGGTATTGCGTATGAGACCTGGACCGCAGAGGAACTGACTGAGCGGATTCCGATCCTCGACCTGGGGCTCTACGGCCCGCCGCGCCGTCCTGACGACGAAGGCTTCTGGGATGACGCACACGGCCAGATGACCGGTGGCTACTTCACCGGCGAAGGCGGCTACGTCAGCGACCCACAATTGTCGTGTCACAACCTGCAGCGCGGCGCAGAAGCCCGTGGCGCTACGTTCTGGTTCAACGCGCAGGTCGCCGGTGTCAACAAGGTTGACGGTCGGGTTTGTGGTGTCACGCTCGCCGACGGACGTACCCCCACCGCGCCCGTGGTCGTGAATGTCGCCGGGCCGCACTCGAAGATCATCAACCAGATGGCCGACGTCTATGACTCGATGAACATCAAGACCAAAGCGTTACGCCATGAGGTTCACCATGTGCCCTCACCTGAGGGGTTCGACTTCGAAGCTCAAGGTGTGGTTGCCTCCGACGATGACCTCGGTATTTACTTCCGGCCCGAGGTCGGGAATCACATTCTCGTCGGCAGCGGTGACCCGGTTTGCGATCCGCGCGAGTTTGTCGACCCTGACAACTACGACCGGGCAATCAGCGAGAGCCAATGGGAAGCCCAGGTCCTTCGGGCCAACCGTCGGATGCCCTCGCTGGGCGTGCCGCACGAAAAAAAGGGCATCGTCGATCTCTACGACGTCTCCGACGACTGGATCCCGATATACGACCGCACGGATCTCGATGGCTTCTATGTCGCCATCGGTACGAGCGGCAACCAGTACAAGAACGCCGGGGTTGCCGGCCAACTCATGGCAGACCTGATCGAGGCGGTGGAAGACGGCCATGACCATGACAACGACCCGGTTGTATCAATCGGCCGCTACACGGGTACGGAGATGAACATCGGCTTCTTCAGTCGAAACCGAGAGATCAATCCCGACTCTTCCATGTCCGTGCACGGCTGAGCCTGGGCGCTGTTCGGCGTCGCAGCTGACGCGGATACGCCATACAGTCGAGGTGGCGGGCATGGCCAGCTACGAGGAGTGCGACATGGGTGTGGGCCGAGTTCGACCAATCGTGAGAGATCTCGCGCCATACCGGCCCGGCAAGGGTGCAGGGCAGGCCGAGGCCGAGCACGGCATCACAGATGCCATCAAGCTTGCCAGTAACGAGAATCCCTACTCGCCGCCGTCCTCGGTGCAGAAGGCCATTCAGGCTGCCGCGGCGGGTGTCAACCGCTACAGCGACCACGGGGCAACCGAACTCCGATCAAAATTGGCTGCCTGGCTCGGAGTCGACTCTGCCTGCGTGGCCGTCGGTTGCGGCTCCTCGGGACTCCTGCAGCAAGTGTGCGTCGCCTACATCGAGCCCGGTGACGAGGTCGTGTCACCGTGGCGATCGTTTGAGGCGTACCCAATCTTCGTTTCGCTGACCAATGGGGAGCTCGTGACGGTCCCATTGACCAGTGATTATCGGATCGATCTCGACGCTGTTGCCGCTGCGGTCGGCGCCAAAACGAAGGCCGTCATGTTGGCAACGCCCAATAATCCGACCGGGCTGGCGCTGTCAACGGCAGAGATCGCTGAGTTCATGGGCAAGGTCCCTGGCGATGTGCTCGTCGTCGTTGACGAGGCGTACCGCGAGTTCAGTGATCCGGCGTTTGGTGATCCCGTTGAGGATCTCGTGGGTCGCTTCCCCAATGTCGTGGTAACTCGAACGTTCTCCAAGGCCTATGGCCTCGCTGGTCTCCGAACCGGTTATGCCGTGGCCGACCCTTCTGTTATTGAAGAACTCGACAAGGTGCTCTTGGCCTTCTCGGTCAATCTGCTCGCTCAGGCGGGCGCAATCGCAGCCTTAGACTCTCTTGACGAGATTCAGGTTTTGGTCGCCTCGCTACTGAGTGAGCGGGCGCGTGTGGTCGATGGTCTGAGGACAGCTGGAGCGGATTTCCCGGATCCCCAAGGCAACTTCGTCTGGCTCCCGATCGGCGCCAGCACCGACCACGTCGCCCATGCCCTTGAACAACGCGGCGTGGTGGTACGTCCGTTCAGCGGCGAGGGAATCCGAGTCACTATCGGTACGCCCGAGGAGAACGACCGTTTCCTCGCTACCTACGCCGAGGTCATCGCCTGAGCGGATAGCTCAACTGAGGAACCCATCGAGCACGTTCACCATGTTGGTGCCGAGTGCTTCAGTGGCATAGCCACCTTCCATCACGAAGACCATCGGCCGGTCCACGCTGGCGAGGCGTTCTCCGAGCCGGATGAAATCCTCCGACACCAACCGGAACTGTGAGATCGGATCATCGACAAAGGTGTCGACGCCAAGGGAGACAACGATCGCGTCCGCCTCGCGTCGCTCGGTCCACTGAAGCAAGGTTTCCAGCGCGGTGAACCATTCGCCTGATTGAGTCCCGTGGGGGAGTGGCACGTTCAGGTTGGCCCCGACGCCGCCAGCCATGCCGTCCTCGTCGGCATGGCCAAGGAAGTAGGGGAACTCCACCTTCGGGTCCGCGTGGATTGAGCAGAACGAGACATCGTCACGATGGTAGAAAATGTCCTGCGTGCCATTGCCGTGGTGGTAGTCGATATCAAGCACGGCCACCCGGTCTGCTCCACTTTGGCGCAGACGCTCCGCCGCGATTGCTGCGTTGTTCAGATAGCAATAGCCGCCGAACTGATCCCTTGAGGCATGGTGCCCGGGTGGCCGACAACGAGCAAATGCGGAGCGAGCCCCGGCCGCCACGTACTGAGCCGCAGCATCGGCCGATCGGGCAGCGTCGGCCGCGGCCATCCATGTGTCCGCGGCGATTGAGCAGTCGGCGGCGAAGCTGTAGTAGCCGAGTTGGGCCAGGAGTCCCTCGGGCCGGATATCGCGCATCCGTCGCGCGGGCCAACCATTTGACATGGCGCAGGATCCCGCCCTGCCTTCGGCCACCCAACGCTGGTGGGCAGTTTCTAAGAAGGCGACATAGGTGGGGGCATGCACGTGTTCGACGAGCGCTCGATCCAGGTCGCCGGGTTGTCGAACGTCGGTGAATCCGCGAGCGAGCAGCTCGGCATCGACGATGTCGGCTCGATCCGGGCTTTCCCAGCTCTGGCTGAGCCGGCCGTCGTCGAGTTCGAGGCAATGATGCTGGTGATGGGCCGTGGTGGCGTAGATCCGCATTCGTACTCCTGTGGTCGGCGGCAAATCGGGCCATGAGCTACCCGTGGGCCGCGCGTGCACTCTAGGTTTCTAGATATGTCTCAGAACCTTAAGTTCGGTTGGTTGTCTCCGGTGATCGGAAACCAGTGGAGTGGACACGAAGCGATCGTCCTCCATCAAGAGCGCCACGTCCTGCCTGAAGCGCTTCAGTATTTCGATTCTTTGTGGATCGCAGATCACTTCTATGGCTTCGATGCGCGTACGGATCCGTTCCTCGAGGCCTGGACGACCCTCACTTGGCTCGCTGCGAAATTCCCCAATGTGATGCTGTGCCATCACGTTCTGGGGCACGGGTATCGCCCGCCAGCCCTCACCGCGAAAATGGCGGCCACACTGCAGACCCTGTCGGGCGGTCGGTTCATCCTGGGTATCGGGGCTGGCTGGCGAGGCGACGAGTACGCCGCGTACGGTTACGACTTCCCGAAGCCGTCAGTCCGGTTTGCCCAGCTCGAAGAAGTCATACAGATCTGTCGCCTGATGTGGACGCAGGACCATCCGTCCTTTGACGGGACGCACTACTCAATCGTTGATGCAGCCGCCCCGCCGCTGCCTGACGTCGTGCCCCCGATCTGCATTGGCGCCGCCGGCGAAAAGATCGGGCTCCCCCTTGTGGGACGTCAGGCTGACATGTGGAACTCGGCATTCCGTGGCGAAGAGGACTGGAAGCGCAAGGTCGGAATCGTCCACGACAGCGCCGTTGCCGCAGGCCGGGACCCAAAGGCGATCGAGATCGGCACCACGCTCGAGACCCCACTCCCGACCAGTGACGACGAAAGCGAGCGTCTGCTGGAGCGGGTGGCCAATCTCGCCGCCAGCGGAGTTCAGCACTTCACCATGGACTTTGGGCATCCGCCCACGGCGGAGCACGTGCATCGCTTCGCAGAACAGGTGATCCGCCCAGCTCGTGCCACCTGAGTCAAACACACTGACCCCAGATCGGACGCCAGACCGCACCATCCCGTGGGCGCTGCGCGGATTGTTTCTCTCGTTCTTCCTGTCTGGCTTTGCCATCGTTGGCCAAATCACGGTCATTGGAAAGCAGGTCTTCGACATGACTGGGCGGGAGCTCGATCTTGGGCTTTTGGGCCTGGCCGAGTTCTTACCGGTGGCCTTCCTCGTGCCTTTTTCTGGCGCGGCCGCTGACCGTTTCGACCGCAGGCACGTCTACGCCATCAGTCTCGGGGGCGAACTTCTTTGTTCCCTTGGCTTGTTCTTCTACATCTCGTCTGAGCCCACATCGGTGAAGCCGATCTTCATTCTCGTCGCCCTGTTTGGCGTCGCCCGCTCCTTTGCTTCGCCCTCCGGCCAGGCCTTACCGATCGACCTCGCCACGTCGGAGAATCTGGAACGGGTGATGGCATTGAGGTCGGTGGCGTTCCAGTCGGGATTCATTGCCGGCCCGGTCGCGATGGGCTTCATCTTCGTCGTCGATCCGGCATTCCCGTACCTGGCCGCCGTCGTTGCGTTTTCTCTCGCCATCCCCATCCTGGTCATGATCCCTCGGCCTGGTACCCGGCGACTTCAGACGCGAGGTGGGATGCAGGCCCTTCGAGACGCGCGGGAGGGACTGCGTTTCATGCGCCGCCAACCCGTGGTGTTCGGGGCGATTTCCCTCGACCTCTTCGCGGTTCTCTTTGGCGGCATCATCGCCCTGCTTCCTGCGATCGCCGAGGATCGTCTCGGTGTCGGCGCCGTCGGCCTCGGCTGGCTACGCGCCGCCACAGGGATCGGCGCAGGGACTACGGCGCTCATGCTCTCCGTTCGACCGGTGCGGCGGCACGTCGGGCGAACGCTGCTCCTCGTAATCGCCATCTTTGGTGTGATGACGATCCTCATAGGCCTCGTCGACAGCTATGCGATTGTCTTCGTTGCTCTACTCGTCGCGTCCGCCGCTGACTCCGTTTCGGTCTTCATCCGGTCGACCCTGGTTCCCTTGGCCACCCCTGAGGTGATGCGGGGGCGGGTGCTCGCAGTTGAGCGGGTGTTCATTGGCGCCTCCAACGAGCTTGGAGCGGCCGAGAGTGGACTGAGCGCGGCCGTCTTCGGTCTTATGGGGGCAATTCTGTTTGGAGGGATTGGCACCCTCGCCGTGGTGGCTATCTGGTGGAGATGGTTCCCCGCCCTCCGCGATGTCGACCGCTTCGATGAAGTACGAGTCCCAAGTTCTTGAACGAGTTGGGACGCCGGTGACCTAGCCTCCGTGCGTGGCCATTCTTCTCAGCCTGCTGACGGCCTTTCTCTTCGGCACCGGTGACTTTTTCGGCGGTATGGCGGGCAAGCGCATTCGAATCGCCCAAGTGCTTCTCTGCGCTCACATCATCGGCGGCATCGGGATCTTCGTTATCTCGCTGGCGATCGCTGACCAGTTCCGCTTCCAAGACCTCGGCTGGGGAGCGATCGCCGGGGCGTCAGGCATTCTTGGCCTCGCTCTGCTGTATCGGGGTCTGGCTCGCGGACCTATGGGAGTTGTCGGGGCGCTCACTGCGATCACCTCAGCCGCGGTGCCCGCCGCGTGGGGCACCCTCGTAGGCGGTGATCGCCTCGCCACACTGGCCTGGATCGGTGTGGGGATAGCACTGGTCGCGATTGGGCTGGTGTCCTGGTCACCAAACGAGTCGAACACCAGCGTCACGAGTCGAACCATCGTCGAGAGCCTGATTGCCGGGGCCGGCTTTGGCTTCATGTTTGTCTTGCTTGATTACAGCGATCCGGCATCCGCGCCGTGGCCGATTGTCGGTGCCCGGGCGCTTACCGCTCCACTGCTGCTCGCCAGCTTTCTGGTCAAGCGATCGCCGGTCTGGCCGCGTGATCCCGTTGCACTCGGTCTGGTGTTTGGCGTCGGTGTCACGGACACGGTTTCGAACGCACTTTTCCTCTACGCGACCCAACACGGCTCGCTGACCGTGGTGGCAGTGCTTTCCAGTCTCTATCCGGTAGCCACGGTGGTGCTGGCGCGTACCCTCTTGCACGAACGCTTGACGCGCGTTCAGTTTGGTGGCTTCGTGCTTGCTATGGCGGCCACCACCATGATCGCTGCTAGCTAAGGAGTCGCTATTAGAGCATCGAACAGATATGGCTCACGGTCTAACCTTGCGGAATCGACTCCCAGGCTGCACAATAAGTCCGTACAAATGTCAATCGGCATTGACGCCTACGGGGCAGGAGATACGTGACCAGACTTGGATTCCTTCTCGACAGCGATTCGTGTATCGGTTGTCATGCGTGCACGGTTGCCTGCAAGAGCGAGCACGACGTGCCGCTGGGCGTCAACCGAACATGGGTGAAATACATCGAGACCGGTTCGTTCCCCAACGTCAGTCGACACTTTTCGGTGATGCGCTGCAATCAGTGCGAAGACGCACCCTGCATGTCTATCTGCCCAACAAACGCCCTGTTCCGAGCTGACAACGGTGTCGTCGACTTTAACGACGACAACTGCATCGGCTGCAAGGGCTGCATGAACGCGTGCCCCTATGACGCGCTATACATCAACCCAGCGACCAACACGGCCAACAAGTGCAACTTCTGCAACCACCGGGTGGAAGTCGGCCTCGAGCCTTCATGCGTGGTGGTTTGCCCCACCCACGCCATCAAGGTCGCTGACCTTGATGATCCAAACAATGAGGCAACCAAGATCATCGCCCGCGATGATGTGGCCGTTCGGTCTCCCGAGCAAGGGACAAACCCGAAGGTTTACTATCGCGGCGCCGACCAGGCATCCCTCAACCCCTTGCGTACGGCGATCGCTGCCGATGGCCTGATCTGGGCCGATCAAACGCCCGGCCATCCAACCCTTCCGCCCGACGCTCACGGAGTGGTGGCGCGCACCACCTACACGACGTCGCACCAGATGACCTGGAAAGAGAAAGTTTCCGGCTATTTGGTCACCAAGGCGATCGCTGCTGGCGTGATGCTCGTCGCCACGATGCTGGTGATGATGGGCCACGCCGGTGAGCAGGCCGCTGTCGGTGTTATTCCACCAATCATCGCCGGCGTATTCCTCGGACTCACGGGCGTCCTGCTCGTGACCGACCTGAAGCAGCCCGGACGTTTCCACTACCTGATTACGAGGGGTTCGTGGGAGTCCTGGCTTGTCAAGGGCGCATATATTCTGATGGGCTTTGCACTCCTCCTGGCCTGTTGGTGGGTGGGTGGCCTCACCGAATCTTCCGGCTTGATCGAACTGATAGCGATCCCCACCGCCTTGTTTGCGGCCGGAACCGCTGGTTACACCGCGTTCCTGTTCGGCCAGTGCGAGGGTCGTGATCTTTGGCAAACGCCACTTTTGCTACCTACCCTGCTGGCTCAGGCCGTGACAGCGGGTGGAGCCACGTACGCCATTGCTGACCTGTTCATGGACGTCCCCGAAGTGAATGCCATTCGTTGGACGCTTCTCGGTGGCGTCATCGCCACCGGGGCCCTGATCTGGGTCGAGATCACCTCGAAGGGCACGCCGCACGTAGAGGCCGCCATTTACCAGATGACCATGGGCGAGTATCGCAAGAAGTTCTCCACCGGTGTGGTGCTTGGATTACTGATCCCTGGCGCTCTCGTGCTCATCGCACTGTTTGTCGACGCCGGCCCTGGCCTTCCAGCCATCGCCGGCTTCGCCGCCCTCATTGGCATGTGGGCGTATGAAGATTCGTTTGTCCGTGCCGGCCAATCCGTGCCGTTGTCCTGAGGAAATGACCGATGACTGACCTCACCCAATACCCGCCCCACGAAGACTGGCACGACTACACCTCGCTCAACGCGAAGGCATGGCCGGACAAGGTTGAAGAGCATCACACCTTGGTGCCCACGACCTGCTTCAACTGTGAAGCCGCCTGCGGCCTCCTCGCCCACGTCAATCACGAGACAGGTGAGATCGACAAGATTGAGGGCAACCCACTACACCCGGCGAGCCGCGGCCGCAACTGTGCCAAGGGACCAGCGACACTCAACCAGGTCTACGACCCCGAGCGGATCATGCATCCGATGCGCCGCGTCGGCGAGCGGGGGAGCGGCCAGTGGGAGCGGGTCAGCTGGGAAGAGGCACTCGACGACATCGGTAACCGGATCGGCGTTGCCATGGACGAGGATCGTCGTGATGGCGTCATGTATCACGTCGGCCGTCCCGGTGAGGATGGTTACGCCGACCGAGTGCTCAAGGCATGGGGCGTGGACGGCCACAACAGCCACACCAACATCTGTTCGAGCAACGCCCGTATCGGCTACCAGAGTTGGATGGGCCACGATCGGCCGTCATCGGACTTCGCCAACGCCGAGGTGATCTTCCTCATCTCATCGCACCTGGAGGCCGGTCACTACTTCAATCCACACGCCCAGCGCATCATTGAGGCGCAAGGCAAGGGCGCCACCGTCATCTGTGTCGACCCGCGACTGTCGAACACGGGCTCCAAGGCCGACCATTGGCTGCCTGCATGGCCCGGCACCGAGCCGTTCATGCTGCTCGCCATTGCCCGCTTGCTCATCGAGAGCGGCAGTTGGCAGAAGGACTTCGTGCGCCGTTGGGTCAATTGGGAGACGTACCTGCGAGAGACCCGTCCTGACCTGCCCGTCGAAATTGACTCCATGCAGCAGGCGTGGCTCGACGAGTATTGCGAGTACACGCCCGAGCGTGCCGCCGAAGTCTGTGGCATCGACGCCGATCAACTACGCGAAATTGCCGACATCATCGGCGCTCACCCCACCAAGTTTGCGTCGCACAACTGGCGTGCCGCTGGTGCGGGCAACCTCGGTGGCTGGCAGACAGCGCGCTGTCTCTTCTTCTTGAACGTACTTACCGGCTCCGTTGCCACTGTCGGAGGCACGAGCGGAACCGGCTGGAACAAGTTCAAGCCCCACCAACCCAAGGGCGCACCGGCACTGCATGAGTGGAACGAGATGAGCTGGCCAAAGGAATATCCGCTCTCGTACCACGAGATGTCAATCCTGCTCCCGCACTTTCTGAACGAAGGGCGAGGCACGCTGGACGTCTATTTTAGCCGGGTCTACAACCCGGTTTGGACCAACCCCGACGGGTTCTCCTGGCTCGAAGCACTCAAGGACGAGGAGAAGGTCAAGTGCCACGTGGCGCTGACTCCGACCTGGTCTGAAACTGCCTGGTTCGCCGACTACGTCCTCCCCATGGGCGTCGGCACGGAGCGGCACGACATCGCCAGCTTCGAGACCCATGCCGGCCGCTGGATCGGTTTCCGTCAACCCGTGTTTCGTCGTTACGCGGAGATCCGCGGCGAGGAACTCAACCACGAAACTCGCACGCATGAATTCAACCCCGGGGAAGTCTGGGAAGAGAACGAATTCTGGATCGACCTCTCGTGGCGTATCGACCCCGATGGCTCTCGCGGCATCCGCCAGTGGTTTGAGTCCGATGAGAAGCCCGGCACTCCAATCAGCGTCGACGAATACTACGGCACGATGTTCTCCGAGTCGGTTCCCGGACTCGCAGAGAAAGCGGTGGAAGCGGGCAAGACTCCACTTGAGTACATGCGCGACATTGGTGCGTATGCCATACCCGGCGATGTGATCACACCCTACGAGCGCATCGTGGGCGCTGAGGCTCTCGAAGGCTGCGAGAAGGACGACCAAGGCGTGTTCCGCAAGCCGGGCACGAGTGGGATGTGGGACGGCACGACCGACGGACTCGACGACATTGCCTTGGCTCCTCTTGGCGACGGTTCGCCCGGAGTCGAGGTTGACGGTGAGATCAAGGAAGGATTCCCGACACCGTCGCGAAAGCTCGAACTGTTCTCCACGACGCTCAAGGACTGGGGTTGGCCGGAGTACGCCACCCCGACCTGGATTCCATCCCATGTCCATCATGAGGACCTGGACATGGAGCCTGATGCCGACGGCGCTGGAGGCAACGAGCGCATCCTGCTGCCCACATTCCGAATCCCCACACTGATCCACACCCGCTCGGCCAACTCCAAGTGGCTGAGTGAGTTGAGCCATCGTCACCCGCTCTGGATTCATCCAGAGGACGCCGAGAAGCTCGGTATCGAGGTGAACGGTCTCGTTCGTATCTCGACCCGCATTGGTCACTTCGTTATTCAGGCTTGGCGCACCGAGGGCATCCGTCCTGGCGTGGTCGCTGCCTCTCATCACATGGGTCGCTGGCGCCTTGAGGAGGACAAGGCTCGTTCATGGGGTACTGGCAAAGCGGAGATCACTCAGGACGGCTCCTCGTGGAAGCTTCGCCGTACGGATGGCATCAAGAAGTGGAAGTCCAAGGACGACGACACCGGTCGGGTGTGGTGGAACGACACCGGTGTGCATCAGAATCTCACCTTTTCTGTCCAGCCCGATCCGATCTCCGGTATGCAGTGCTGGCACCAGCGGGTCAGGGTCACTGCGGCCGAATCCGGTGATCAGTACGGAGATGTTGTTGTCGACACGGCCAAGAGCCGTGAGGCATACCTGGACTGGTTGTCAAAGACCCGCCCGGCTCCCGGTCCCGGCGGTCTACGACGTCCGCTATGGTACGCCCGACCGCTCAAGCCGTCGGCGGAGATGTACAACCTCGGCGACTGAGTCATCCCGCGTTTGCGGGTTCTGTAAGGAGTTTCATGGACCCCGTTGTCGGCCATCTTGAGGCGCTCGGAGTCGAGTACGAAATCGTGCCATGCGATCCCGAACTGGCAGACACGGCCGCGTTCTGCGAGGCGTATGGTTTTTCTCCCGACGACAGCGCCAATGCAATCCTGGTAGTTGGAAAGGCGGAAGCCCGGCCGATGGCGTGCTGTGTCGTGTTGGCCTCCACGCGGCTCAATGTGAACGGCACCGTGCGCCAACGGCTGGGCACCCGCAAGGCCTCGTTCGCTGGTGCCGAAGAGACGATCGAGCGCAGCGGCGGCATGGAGATCGGCGGCGTGACCCCGTTCGGTCTGCCCCCTCACCTGATGGTCTGGGTCGACGCAGCCGTCAAGGCCCGCGAGCGAGTCATCGTCGGCGGCGGCTCCAGAGACCGCAAGATCCTGTGCCCACCAGCATCGCTGCTGGCAATATCTGGTGCCGAACTCGTCGACGGTCTCGCGAAGCCAGCACCCCCACCAGAGCTGCCAGAGACGTAGCGGCGGATGCTCCTGCATCGGCCACATGCGATTCATCAGATCGTTCGCGATGATTACGGCGGGCCCCTGTCGCGCCTCAGCGGGCTTGAAGGCCTAGGGCGATCGGTCACGGTCACCGTGCTGCCACTGGCCGCGTTCGCCTCGCTCGGATCCAAGGAAGCCGTCACCTACGCCTATTTCGCGGGCTCCCTTGTTGCTTTGTTCGCAACGCTCAACGTGGGCACGCTTGAGAGTTGGATGGCCCGGCGTTGGGTAGTGACGCTCGGTATCTCGAGCCTTGTCGTGGCCAACCTGATCGTGCTCAGTGACCTGGAGCCACTCATCCCCATTGCCATGGGATTGGTGGCAACTGAGGCGGCGATCTTTACCGTTTGCATGTCCCTGTTCATCATGGACTACATCGACAAGCGTGAGCTTCGCCGCAACGAGTCCCGACGGATGATGCATAACGGCCTGGCATGGGCCATCGGGCCGATGGTGTCGATTCTTCTCTATACCGAGGTGGACGACCGTCTCCCGTTTCTCGTGGCAATCCTTTGCGCCCTCGTCGCACTGACATACTTCTGGGTGTTGCGAATGGGCACCAACCCCGTGCTCTCGACGCCGAAGTCGAAGGCGCCCAATCCGCTGCAGAACATCCCGCGCTACTTCCAACAGAGATACCTTCGGATCGCGTATCTCATCACCCTGGTCCGCGGCACGTTCTGGGCGTCATTCTTCATCTACGCGCCGCTCTACACCGTGGAGGCCGGCCTTCCGGCATGGACGGCTGGGGGAATCGTGTCGGCGGTCGCGGTACTGCTGATCCTGAGCCCCACGGTGCTCTGGCTCACCGATCACACATCAACACGATTCATGATCATGGCCGGATTCGTACTCATGGCGGTATCGCTACTCGCTCTTGGCGTTCTCGGCGACGCTCAAGCGATCGGCGTGGTCTTCTGGATCACTGGCGCATGGGGCGCTTCTTGGCTCGACGTGCTCGGCAACATCCCGTTCATGCGCACAGTGAAGCCACGAGAACGTATTGCGATGACCACGGTCTTCTCCTCGTGGCGAGAGACATCGTCCTTTGTCGCTCCCGGCCTGGCGGTCTTGATCTTGCTAACGGGACCATTCTGGATCTATTACTTCGTCCTTGCTGCGGCGTGTCTCGCCACGGTGTTCGCGGCATCGACGCTCCCACGGAGAATTTAGGGAACAACGATAGGGGCATCCTCGGTCACGGCTCGAAGAGCGAAGCTAGAGCGCAGGTTTGCGACACCGGGAAGCCGGGCCATATGGGTGCGGTGGATGCGTTCGTAATCGGCCACATCAGCGACGGCGACCTTTACCAGGTAGTCGGAGTTACCGGCCATCAGGTAACAGCTGACCACCTCGGGTACCTGACGGACGGCATCCTCGAATTCGTCGAGCAGGTCCTCGTTCTGACTATTCAGCGAGATCTCGATGAAAACTGTGGTGCCTAGCCCCACGGCCTCGCGATCGAGACGGGCGACATAACCGCAGATCACGCCTTCTTCTTCGAGACGGCGTACTCGACGCAAACACGCCGAGGGCGACAGGTGCACGAGGTCAGCGAGAGCGACATGGGTGGCCCGGCCATCTCGCTGCAATTCGGCGATGATGGCGCGGTCAGTGGCGTCGAGTTCGATGAGCACAGGAATACCCCGGTTATAAGTCGTTTGGTGCACCGATCATGCACATGATTAGCCTATACCTAGTAAAGACGCACGGAAAGGTACCGCAATTCGTCGTATCGTGCGTGAGCTACTCCAGCATGAGAAAAAGTGGGCCAGCAATGCACATCGGTATTCCCAAAGAAGTCAAAGTCGCAGAGCGCCGGGTGGGCCTGACCCCGATTGGGGTACGCGAACTGGTCGCCCATGGTCATCGGGTCACCATCGAAACCACTGCTGGTACTGGTATCGGGGCCCCTGACTCCGTCTATGTCGAAGCCGGTGCCGGCATCGCGGCCGCTGCCGCCGAGGTCTGGGGCACGGCTGAAATGATCGTCAAGGTGAAGGAGCCGCAGGCCGCGGAGCGCGCCATGCTGTCCTCGGACCAGACGCTTTTCACCTATTTGCACCTGGCCCCCGATGTGCCACAGACAGATGATCTCATCACGAGCGGTGCCACGTGTATCGCCTATGAGACTGTCACCGACGGGCATGGGGGTCTCCCCCTCCTCGCCCCCATGTCGCAGGTAGCCGGTCGAATGTCCATCCAGGCCGGCGCTCACTGCCTCGAGGCGCCGAACGGTGGTGCCGGGCTGCTGCTCGGCGGCGTGCCCGGCGTTCCGTCGGCCCGTACCGTCGTGATTGGCGGAGGTGTGGTTGGAGAGAATGCCATCGAGATGGCGATCGGCCTCGGCTCCCAGGTCACGGTCCTGGACCGAAGCCTTGAGGTACTCGACCGACTAGCCCGTCGTTTCGGCGCTGAGCTAGAAACCGTGTACTCGACCACGGCGTCCCTCGAAGAGGCTGTGCTCGCTGCGGATCTCGTTGTCGGCGCGGTACTGGTGAAAGGGGCAACTGCCCCCAAGCTCGTGACTGCCAAGATGGTGAAGGCCATGAAGCCTGGCTCTGTCCTCGTAGACGTAGCCATTGATCAAGGAGGCTGCTTCGAGACATCACGGGCCACCACCCATGCAGAGCCGACATATGTCATTGATGATGTTGTGCACTATTGCGTGGCGAACATGCCTGGCGGAGTGCCTCGCACCTCCACTTACGCCCTCAACAACGCAACCCTCCCGTTCACCCTCTCGATTGCCGACCGCGGTCCCCGCGACGCCCTGCTTTCTGACCAGCACCTGCTGGGCGGTCTGAACGTCTGCGGGGGAATGATCACCGAAAGTCACGTCGCCGAGGCCCAGGGGCTCACGTACGTGGAGCCAAAGAAGGCGCTCGAGATCGTCTACGGCTGAGGCCGATGGGTGGCGTTCGCACTACGGTTCGAACGTGATCCCAACTCCAGCACTCGTCGTCGAACAAGCCGACCTCGACCACAACATCTCCACCATCGGCGCCACCTTGCCGGGGGCGAAGCTGCGTCCGCACGTGAAAGCCTTCAAGTGCACGGCCCTCGCTCATCGGCTCGTCGCTGCCGGCCATAGCTCCTTTACTTGTGCCACCGTGCGGGAGGTGGAGGGAATGGCGTCGGCCGGGCTGGGTGAAGATCTTCTGCTTGCCAATGAGGTTCTGGACCGTGACCAACTCGAGCGGCTTGCCGCGGTCGAAGCCAACGTCACTCTCGCCGTCGACAGCAGCGAGGGAATCGCCCGAGCGGCCGCGGCCGGCATCCGCAATGTGTTGATTGACGTCGACGTCGGCCTTCCCCGTTGTGGCTGCACGCCCGACGATGCCGGACGCCTCGCTGACCAAGGGCGGGCCGCCGGCATGCATGTCCGCGGAGTCATGGGCTACGAGGGACATCTGATGATGGTTCGCGATCGCGCCGAGCGCATCTCCAAGGTCGAACATTCCATGAGCAAGCTTCTGCGGGCCGCTGACGCAGTTGGTGGCGAGCTCGTCTCGGGCGGTGGCACTGGCACATACGACACCAACACGTGGGCCAACGAAATCCAGGCCGGCACCTTTCTGCTCGGTGACACGCAGTACGCCTCCCTTGACTTGCCGTTCCGCCAGGCGGTGCACTTGGAGTGCTCGATCCTGTCGTTGAACCACAATGGTTGGGGCGTGGCCAACGCTGGCCTGAAAGCGCTCGGTATGGACCACGGCAACCCGTCGTGGTCCGGTGGAGAGGTGCTCTACTGCAGCGACGAGCACACCACCCTCACCGCCGGTGAAGGAGTAACCCTTGAACTCGACCAGCGTGTGCGGCTCGATCCTGCCCACCTCGACCCAACCGTCGCCCGCCACGAGGAGATGTGGCTCGTAGATGGCGCTGAAGTGCTGGAACGGCTGCCCATTGACCTGAGACACTGGTAATGGCAAAACGACCGCATGTCAGCAACTGGGCGCGAAACCAGCGGTTCCGGCCCCGAGAGATTGCCCGGCCAGCATCCGAGGACGAGTTAGGAGCCACCATTGCGGCGGCGGCCGCAAACAACCAGCGTGTGCGGGTCATGGGGGCGGGCCACAGCTTCACTGCTGCCGCTGTCACCGACGATACGCACGTGACGATCCACGACCTTGACCAGATCCATCACCTCGACGTTGCGAGCGGGAGAGTCACTGTCGGAGCCGGCATCACCATCAGAGCGCTCAATCGCGCGTTGGATGGCCATGGACTGGCACTGGCCAACATGGGCGACATCGATAAACAGTCACTTGCCGGGGCGGTCAGCACGAGTACCCATGGCACCGGGTTGGCCTTTACAGGCTTTGGCGGTCAAGTCACGGGTCTGAGACTTGTTGGTCCGTTCGGCGAATCTCGTGACATCGATGCGAACAATCATCCCGAGGTCTTTGCCAACGCACGAGTGTCGCTTGGCGCCCTCGGTGTGATCTCTCGGGTCACACTTCAGACGGTCCCATCGTTTCGACTCCATGCCATCGAACAGAGTGAGCGTCTCGACGACGTGCTCAACAGTTGGCGAGAGAGGATCGACACCGCCGACCATTTCGAGTTCTTCATGTTGCCGGGTTCCCAGAACGCGATGACAAAGACCAACCACCGCACAGACGAGCCCACGGCGCCGTTGTCTCGTGTTGGGTATGTACGGGACAAGATCCTTTTGGAGAACGTCGGCCTCGACGTGCTCTGCCGCGTCGTTCGGCGCTGGCCGGGTTCGGTGGCCAAGGTGAGCAAGGTTATTGATGCGGCCGGCGGACATCGGGAGTACACCGATCGGTCCTTTGATGTCTTTGCGACGCCAAGAATTGTCAAGTTTTATGAGACCGAGTGGTCGGTGCCGGTCGATGCAATCCCGGACGCGGTCCGCGAGGTGAACGCCATGGCCAGATCTCTGGCTGCCCCCATCATCTTTCCTATCGAGGTGCGCGCCACGGCCGGTGACGACGTTCCCCTCTCGACGGCTCAGGGACGCGAGAGCGGTTACATCGCGGCTCACGTTTACCAGGGCACCTCACACGATGAGTACTTCGCGAACATCGCGGCCATCGCTCGAGCCCATGGCGGCCGCCCGCACTGGGGAAAGCTTCACAATGAGACAGCTGAGTCTCTCGCCGCCCTCTATCCAGACTGGGACCGCTTCCAAGCAGCGCGATCAGAAGCCGATCCTGAAGGGCGATTCAGCAATGCCTACCTCGATCGAGTGCTCGGCTCACTGAGTCAATGAACTCGTGGCTTCTGTCGAGATCCAACCCAATGACGCTCTGACCTAGGTAAGAATGATCAATGCCTCACGCCTACATCGCTGGTCCGCTGTTCGATGAAGGAGAACGCTGGTGGATAGAAAAGGTTGACGCCACCGTCGTTGCTGCTGGATACCAGACATTTTTGCCCCACCGGGATAATCCACCCAAGACGGCGAAAAATGTCCAAACCATCTTCCGCAACGATGTCGGTGGTCTTGACCGCTGCGATCTGGTTGTTGCGTCACTCAACGGCATCACGACCGACGACGGCACCGCATGGGAGATCGGCTACGCGATCGGCATCGGTACGCGGGTTATCGGGCTCCACACAGATTGGCGGCGTCGGTTTGACGACGAGATCGTCAACCTGATGATCGAGTGCTCTGTCGAGACCATCGTGCGATCTCTCGACGAATTGGCCGAACTACTTGCGCAGTAGCACGCTTAGGCCGCGGCGCGGGTGCGGCGCAGCAGTGGCTCGGCCATCGCCAGCGTCTTGTCGGCGACCCGAACCACGCGACCCGCAGCCCCGGGTGTATCGGCATCGACCAGGTTGCCCATGACTTGCAGCGTGATGTTGGCGATGGCCTCTGTACCGACGGCAAAGCGAAGGCCGGACCGCAAGATACGGGGATGGCCAATCAAGAATGAGAAACGGCGACCGGTGCGAAGGAAGCTGTCAAACCGCTCACCGAGAAGACGGTCGTACTCGTCGGGAGCAGTCGTCGGATCAGCATTGAACAGATCCGCGATCAACATCCCGGACTCGAGCCCATAGTCGATGCCCTCACCGTTCATCGGGTTGATGAGGCCCGCAGCGTCACCGACAGCGACCCAACCTCGGCCATGCCGACGCTGGGCGCTCATGGGAAGCCGCCATGCCCGGGGCTTCTCGATGTCAGGGCCCAGTTCCCAAGACTCTTGCACGAGCGAGCGATAGCTGTTTTGGAGAGTGTTGAGGTTGAGCTTCTTGAACCCTTTCATCGTCGAGAGCGCTCCGACCCCGATGTTGACGGTGCCGTCGCCGGCCGGGAACATCCAGCCGTAACCGGGCACGGGAGTGCCGTGTTCATCCCGGAGGGTCAGGCACGCTTCGATGTGGGGATCGGCATGGCGGGGAGACTCTGCATAAGTCCGGATGGCAAGACCGAAGGGTTCCCCTTCAACACGACCGGTGCCGAGCATCTTTGCGACAGCCCCCGGTGCGCCAGTGGCGGCCACGGTCAAGTCTGCCATCCAGCGCGTGCCAGCGGCGTCTACACCAATGACAGACCCGTCGTCACCGAAGACGGGAAGTGCTTCAGTGTTCCAGATGACCTCAGCGCCGGCCTCTTCAGCTGCGGCGACGAGATACGCATCGAGACGACGGCGGGGCCAAACCGCACCGTGGGGAGCGAACTGTCCTCCCACCGGCCACGGGAGTTCGCGCTCCGTTTTATTGGCGATCATGCGCAGACCCTCGATGAGATGCGCGTCGTCGAGCTCAATCCCGAGATCGTGAAGAGCGGTAACGGCGCGTGGGGTGAGGCCGTCGCCGCACACCTTGTCGCGCCCGCGAGAAGCTTTATCAAACATCACCACCCGGGCCCCATGACGGGCAGCCTGGATGGCCACGGCTGCGCCGGCGGGACCAGCGCCAATCACGGCGATATCACGATGCTCCATATGCACATAGCCTGCCTGATCGCGAGCCGATAGCCGCACGCGGGCGGTGTGACTCAGGCGACAGCGCTAGGGAAGCCGTCCCGTGTGGGCAAGGGCGAGACGTAGGAGACGGTCATGACCGCCGGTCATCTCGCCCCGGACCTCGTCGGAGTCGGCCTCTTCGGGGGTCACCCACGTAAGGTCGAGCGCATCATGGCCCGGCTCGGAATCCCCATCGATGGGCACGACATAGGCGAGGCTTACAGCGTGTTGGCGCGGGTCGTGAAAGCCCGAAACATCAGGGTCGGGAAAGTACTCGGCAACAGTGAAAGGCGCGGGGTTGGTGGGAAGTCGCGGTAACGCAAAAGGCCCAAGGTCCTTCTCGACGTGGCGGAGAAGAGCGTGTCGGATTCGTTCGCCGAACAAGACTCGACCGGTGATAAGGGCACGACTCACCGTGCCGTCAGGCATGGCACGAAGAAGCAGACCAACATGGGTGACCTCGCCCGCCGAGTCGACTCGAACCGGCACAGCATCAACGTAAACCATTGGCACCCGACCGCGAACGCTTTCCAGATCAGACTGGCTCAACCAGGTCGTATCAGTCTCAGTGATGTCAGACACGACGGCAGCTTCGCACCTCTTCATCGAGTGAACGGGGACCACCCTCATCGAGTGACCGGGGACCGCCGGGGCCGGCCCCGCACGCCGGCCCTCGCTGGCTAGGGTCCGAGCGTGACACCGACGACAGATTGGAACCCGATTCTGCGGCCGGAGTTCGATAAGCCGTACTGGACCGAACTTCGGGAGTTCGTTGCCGCAGAGCGCTCGAGCCACGACGTGTACCCACCTCACGACAAGGTGTTTGCTGCCATGCACCTCACCCCCTATGCCGATGTGAAGGTCCTGATCCTCGGGCAGGACCCCTACCACGGCCCTGGTCAGGCTCATGGGCTGTGCTTCAGCGTGTGTGCCGGTGTTCGTGTGCCGCCGTCATTGGCCAATATCTACAAGGAGATGGAGACAGATCTCGGATTGTCGATCCCGCTCAGCGGCAACCTTGAGCGCTGGGCTCGCCAGGGGGTCCTCCTCCTGAACACATCTCTCACGGTGCGATCCGGTGAAGCGGCAAGCCACCAGGGGAGAGGATGGGAGGTGTTCACCGACGAGGTCATTCACGCGGTCAGTCGCAAATCAGATCGGGTGGTGTTCGTTCTTTGGGGTTCGGCCGCGCGCAAGAAGAAGGCCTTCATCGACCAAAGCCGCCATGTCGTCATCGAGTCGCCGCATCCGTCGCCGTTGTCGGCGTACCGAGGCTTCTTCGGAAGTCGGCCTTTCAGTCGTGCGAACGCCGCCCTGGTCGCGGCTGGTCGCGAGCCCCTCGACTGGAGTCTCGAGCCGTCCGGAGGGAATCAGTGAGGGACCGCTGCTCGGTCGCAGTCAACGCCTCCCACTGGCCCGCGGTCAGACCAGCGAGGGTGATCGGCCCTATTGCCTCGCGTACAAGGCGCAATGTTGGGAAACCCACAGCTGCGGTCATGCGGCGCACCTGACGGTTCTTGCCCTCAGTGAGGGTGAGGCGAAGCCATGTGTCTGGGATCGATTTCCGCACGCGTATGGGCGTGGTTCGCTCAGGGAGATCTGGCGGCGCCGACAGGACCTCCACCTGCGCAGGTCGGGTACGGCCATCCTTCAGATCGACGCCACTTTCAAGGCGTCGACAGGCTTCAGAGGAGGGCCTGCCTTCGACCTGGGCGAGGTATGAACGCGGGTGACCGATGGTGGGGTCCATCAGTTGCGTGCGAAGAACCTTCCTTCGAGTGAGGATCAGTAGACCCTCGGAGTCGCGGTCCAAGCGACCGGCGGCGTAGACGTCGGGCACGTCGATGAAATCGGCGAGTGTGGTCCGCTCGTTCTGATCGGTGAAGGCCGTGAGTACATCGAATGGCTTCCAAAACCGTAGGGCGAGGTCCGAGTGGTCAAGACGCACCGTGGACAGCCGCTCAGAAGTACCAGGGGAACGCGGACCAGTCAGGAGTCCGCTTTTCGAGGAAGGCGTCGCGCCCCTCAACTGCCTCGTCGGTCATGTACGCCAATCTGGTCGCTTCACCGGCAAAGACCTGCTGGCCCATGAGACCGTCGTCGATCAGGTTGAATGAGAACTTGGCCATACGCTGCGCCGTCGGGCTCTTGCCATTGATCTCGCGGGCCCACTGCAGCGCCGTGGCCTCCAGTTCTGCATGCGGGACAACAGCGTTGACCATGCCCATTTGGAAGGCTTCCTGCGCTCCATAGTTGCGGCCAAGGAAGAAAATCTCGCGGGCCCGCTTCTGCCCCACTTGGCGAGCCAGGTACGCCGAGCCGAACCCCCCGTCAAAGCTGGCGACGTCGGTGTCGGTCTGCTTGAAGATGGCGTGCTCCTCACTGGCCAGGGTCAGGTCGGCAGTGACATGGAGGCTGTGGCCGCCACCGACTGCCCAACCTGGAACCACCGCGATGACAACTTTCGGCATCGTGCGGATCAGGCGTTGGACTTCAAGGATGTGCAGCCGGCCCGCCCGAGCCGGATCAATCGTGTCTGCTGTTTCGCCCTCGGCATACTGATACCCGACCTTTCCCCGGATGCGTTGGTCGCCGCCGCTGCAAAACGCCCAGCCGCCGTCCTTCGCAGAGGGGCCATTGCCGGTGAGAAGCACACAACCGACATCGCTCGACATCCGGGCATGGTCGAGGGTCCGGTACAACTCATCGACGGTGTTGGGGCGAAACGCGTTACGAACTTCAGGCCGGTTGAAGGCGATACGCACCGTGCCCTGATCCACGGCGCGGTGATAGGTGATATCGGTGAGGTCGAAGCCGCGGACCGCGGTCCAGGCTGTTGGGTCGAAGATCTCAGAGACTGACGAGTCGGACATGGCGCCGAGGCTAGGCGGGAACGCGGGCCAGGCGCGCGTCGAAGCGATCGATCCAGGTTTCCAAGAGATCGCGGCCCCGGTCCTCACCGAAATCCATCGAATCAAATGAGGTAGCCCGGTGAAGAAGCAGCAACAGAGCCTCGGTGTAGTCGGCCTGGAGCTGAGCGAAGGAGTAGTTCTTCACCCCCGCGCTGACGAGTTCATCGTGATAAACGCCGAGGAGATCATCGATCTCTGACTCTGGGACGCTTGCATCGAGTGACGAGACCAGGAAATAGCCAATGTCGAGCACAGCAGGTCCAAGATTGGGCATCTGCCAATCGATCACGGCACGGACATCTATCTCGGAGTCAAAGAACAGGTTGTCGAGTCGAAGATCACCATGGAGTACGCACCGAGGCGTCTGTTCATGGAGATCGGTGATCCGCGCCCGTCCGCTGCGCGTGATGCTGTGAAGCACCGCGAGTGAATGGGGGCCCATTCTGGTTCTGGCGTACGACCTGAATCCCTTACGCGAGTTGAGATGGGCGGCCTGGAACAGCCGGGGAGCGATGTCGCCGCCGGACAGCCAGTGGTGTTGTTGGGGAAGTCGTGGACCCCATGTCGAACCGTGAAAGCGAGCGGCGACCCGTAGAACTGCTGCCGCTCGCGCTGGGCTGCAGCCCGCCACTTGATCGCCGGGAACCGCATCGTGCAAGTCCTCTAGGAGCAGGAGCGCGGGCGGCACTTCGGTGGTCTTCTGCTCACGGCGAACCAGGATTCGCAGCGCCCAGATCGGCAGCCGATCCGCCTTCACCACCCGAGCGAGATCAGCGGCACCGGTGGCACCCTCCGACAGCAGCGCTGCGTACGCCACCGGGACAGGTACGTCGACGTTCGGCAGTAGGTCCAGATAGGCCCGGACTTCGCGTTCGTAGATCCCGAGCATCTGACCCGCCCCCCGGTTCTCGGGCACCGTCGTTGGGATCTTGGCGATGAGCGAGGCCAGTGTCTCGGACCCGTCGTGTCCGAGACTCACGCGCGCGATCTCACCCATGAAGCCCTCGCCGACCCCTAGGAGTGTCTGAGACGTGGCATTGATGGTGGTGCGCTCACTGATGACGCCGACGGCTCGCAGCGTTCGAGTGAGCCAGTCAGCGGTCACCGCATCCAGCGAAGTGGGTATGTCCTGGCTCATTCGATGACGCTAGTCGTCTGCGAGGACGCGGTCAGGGGCGGAACGCGTCCAACACATCGCCAGCATCCGCTTTGAGCAGTAAAACCTGGGCCCCGGAGTCGGTGACCCAAGGAGTGGTCGGCACGGTCGCAGTGGCCGGTGACGAGCCGCGAACGGCAAGACCGAGCCGGGCTGCGTCGTTGAGGGAGAGGCCTGAGTCCACCCGCACGTTGCGAGCCACTGCGTCGAGTGCATCCAGCATGGTGACCGGGTTCATGGTTCCGCCAAGCTCTGCGAAGAGCGCTCCCAGGAACTGTTGCTGACGCTGCACACGGCCGAGGTCTGACGTGGGGTCGCGACGCTCGACTCCGTCCACGAGTTCGATGTAGCTACGTGAACGCACGAATGCCAGGGCCATTGAGCTGTCGAGCTCGACCAAACCCTCACTAGGGATATCGAGACCAGACTTGGGGTCGCGCGCTGGATAACGAAACTCGAGGGTTATCCCGCCGAACGCATCGACGAGGCCAAGAAAGCCGGCGAAGTCAACTTCGAGATAGTGATCAATGCCGATTCCAAGCTCCGATTGCACTGTACGAATGAGACTGGCAGGTCCACCCCGTGCAAACGCCACATTTATGCGGCTCGGGGAACCACCATCGATCGGCAGGTAGAGGTCTCGCGGAATGGCGAGCAGACTGACCTCGCCGTCCTCGATACGAAGCACTGCAATTGTGTCGGTACGTTCGCCCGCTACACCCTCGCCGAAGATGACGCCTGCGTTGGCGGCGTCGGCGGCGACACCATCGCGGCTGTCCGTTCCCACGACCAGGAAATTCGTAGCCCCGGGGCTGCCCGCTAAAACGGTCTCAAGCTCGACTCGCTCGACGGCTCGCCACGACCCCCATGCCATTCCAGCGATGACGAGTGCTACGACCACCAGCAGGCTGAACAGGGCGAGAACGGCCTTGCCAACAGGAAACCGGCGGCGGTGCCGAAACGCCTGATCGGGCGTATCGGGGGCAACCATCGGGACCGGTGGGGGCACGGGGCTGCCAATGTGGATTGAGCGTGGGTCGTTGGGGAGATCGGTCATGGCGCGCTCAGTTCAGCACGCGAGTGAGCCGATGCGGTGTCAGTGCCACCACTCGCGGCGCCATGATCATTACGCTCGTAGAGGCGGGCGGAACCGCACCCTCGTCTCTTTGTTGTGCCTGCTACCTCTCCCCGCTCCCGTTTCCGCTTTGGAAGCCGCCTCGTCCTGGCGTTGAGTGTCTGCGTGGTGCTTGCTGTGCCCGCTGGCGCCGACGAGACCATCAGCGACATCCGCAAGAAACGAGAGGAGGCGCGTGAGGCTCAAACTACAGCCCTCGCTGAAATCGATCTGCTCAAAGAAGAAGATGAACGAATCGCAGAGGTTCTTGCGGAGGTCCAAGCGATTATTGATGCCCAGTGGTCTGCCGTGCAGAGTGCCCGCCAGGCTCTGCTCGATGCTGAGACCGAGGTGCAGTCACGCGAAGACATGGTCGTACAGTCTGAACTGCATATCGTTGCCACCCTCGACGAGATGCGGGTCCGCGCCATCGAGGCTTATGTTGGGACATCGAGCGAACTCGATGTGTGGCTTGCCTCTGGCGATCCGAACCGCACCGCTGTGCGCCAGGCCTTGCTCGGCTTCGCTGCGGGGAGCGAGCGCGACATCCTCGACACGTTGCGCCGTCTTCGAGCAGAACGCGAGGAGCACGTCATCGCCGGTGAGGACGCCCGCAAGGAAGCCGATGGGCTCCGCCGTGACATTGAGGCTGAGCTCACAACCTTCGAGAAGCATCAGGCCATCCAGGTCGAAATTCAGAACGAGCTGAATACTCGAATCGACACCTGGTATGGGGAGCTTGAACAGTGGGAGGCCGATGATGCCGACTTCACGGCCCTTATCCGAACGAAGCAACAGGAGGCCCTCGGGTTTGACCCAGGGGCTCCGGGAGCGCCTTCTGTGGATGGCTTTGCCATGCCAACCAACGGTCGGGTCGGATCACCCTTTGGGCCTCGTCTTCATCCAATCTTCGGCACGGTGAGGCAGCACACTGGAGTCGATATTGCCGGATCAACCGGCGACGCCATCTGGACCTCGAAGGAAGGGAACGTCATCTTTGCCGGCTGGAAGGGTGGCTACGGCAATGCCGTGATCGTGTCGCATGTAGATGGCATCGCCACGCTATACGCCCACATGTCTCAGATCTTCGTCTCGGTCGGCGACAGTGTCGACCAAGGTGATGTGCTCGGCGCAGTCGGGTCGACTGGATGGAGCACCGGTCCGCATTTGCACTTCGAGACCCGTGTCAACGGGGTCCCTCGGGACCCAATGATATTTCTGCCGTGACCAGAGTATCGACGGGGGCAGACCACGCCGCTAGGTTCGCGATTGTGCCAAGGGAGCGACCGCCATGGTGAAAAACACCGACAAAGGGACCACAACGTTCAAGCGGCGACTGCTGGGCTATCGCCGGAAAGAGGTTGATGCCGGAATCGCGTTTATCGAGGCCGAACTCGCGCGGCGCACCGAAGGTCTGGAGTTGGAGGTCGGCCGTCTGACCGAAGAACTCGCCGTCGCGACAGCCGCCAATGAGGACCTTGCATTTCGCGCCACTCGCCGAGCTGTGGAGACCATCCTTCGCGAGGCAGCGACGGAGGCGGCTGGACCGCCTGACGAGACCATCGCGTCGTAAACGCTCAGATGCTGCTCACCATCGGCGACCTTGTTGAGGACATACTCATCCAACTTTTGTCTGAACCACGTCGCGGTGCAGACACAATTGTTCGGTCGGCTCGGCTTCGCGGCGGTAGCGGCGCCAATGTCGCGGCACTCGTCGCCGAAAGTGGCGGCGCGGTTCGATTTGTCGGACAAACGGGTGACGACACCATCGGACATGTTCTGGCCAATGATTTGCGCGACCGCGGTGTGGACACCCGTGTTCGGCACCTAGGAGGAACTGGCGTTACGGTCACCACTGCTGGACAAGGCAGCCGGAGCCGGCTTGTCGATCGCGGCGCATCCTCTCGGGTGACTGTGATCGACGATGACGTCCTCGATGATGTCAGCCATGTCTACCTACCGGCATCGGTCTTCGCCGTCGACCCCCTTGCATCTGCCATGGACTCGGTATTGGGAGGTATCCGAGATCGCCGGGTGCCCCTTACTCTCGGTGCACCCGGTAGCGCCGACCTCGAGGAGATAGGAGGGCCTGCGTTCCTTGAACTCGTGAGGACACTTGAGCCTGACGCAGTCGTCTTGAACCGCTCCGAGCATGCCGCGCTTGGCTGCACCCCGCGCGAACCCCTCGATGGCGCGCGTCTCACAGTGGTGACGGCGGGTCCGAGACCAACCCTCGTTCTGAGTGCATCTGGTGACGACAGTGTGCCCGTGGCGCCGGTGTCGATTATCCGCGACCGCACTGGCGTAGGCGACGGCTTCATCGCCGGATTCGTGATGAGCCGCAGGACGGGCGCTGACGGAGTAGCGGCTTCGCACGCTGGGCACCGAGTAGCGGCTCGTGTACTGGGTGAACTCGGCCCTACGACAGGCCGCCGGCCGTGACGTCAGTGCTCTGGTCGAGCATGGTGGCGCCGAAGTAGGTCAGCCACGACCTCGCCGATCGGTGGGGGAGCGATGACACCGAGTGGCTCAAGCGTGAAGGCAACGCTGACGCCACCTTGTGTAGGTTCCCCAACGTCAACAATCAAACGGCCAACTCCGGGTTCTGGCCCGACAATGATCTCGAGAAGACCTGACACCGGGTCGACGAACACGACCTCACCAACATCATGTCCAACGTCCGCCAAGCATCGCAGGAGTTCAGCCGGCGAGTCGAAGTCAAGCACTGTCGACGGTGAGCGTTCGCTGGCTGGGGCGGGGGAGTCCGGGGGAGGGGGCGGCAGGGGGTATTGCCCGCCGTTCGTCGCTCGTTCGAGTACACCGAAGGCTTGGTTTACCTGAGCTGCTCGATCAGTGGAACCGCCGACATCAGGATGCGAGCTACGGATCGCCTCACGATGCATGGTTCGTACGGCAGTCCAGTCAGCACCATGTTCGAGGCCCAGCACTCCGAATGCGGTGGCGATGTCCATCGTCAACAGCATCGCGGATCGCAGCGCTTCTGGCGAGGCAGTACGTCAGTCACGTGCACAGCGGCCAGGGATGGCTCACTCGTGACGTTTCCCGACGCTGATCGTCTGCTGAGTCACCCAAACCAGGCCAACGCCTTGGCGGTGGAAGCCATTGTGTGGCTGAATTCCCGGAGAACGCGCAATACCTGAATAACACGGTGTGAATGCTTGTAGGCAGCTTGTCTGGTCTGTAGCGTTGCACGGTCTTTTGCAACGCGCAACGACAGGAGAAACTGTGAGCGCTGTCCCCTATTTGGCCTTGATCTCGGCGATCGCCGGGCTCATCGTGGCCGGCTACTACTACAAGGCTGTTGAAGCCGCTTCACCAGGCAATGACCGCATGGTCTTCCTCATGGAGGAGATCCAGAAGGGCGCCAGGGCATTCCTGAAGAAGGAATACACCTGGGTGTCGTTCTTTGTGGTCGCCATGATGATCCTTCTTGCGGTCGTGATCGATCCGCTCGCGTCGGTTAGCTACCTACTCGGTGCGTTCCTTTCGGGTCTTGCCGGCTATATCGGTATGACCGTGGCCACAATGGCCAACGCTCGCACGACTGAAGCTGCCAAGGACGGGCCGAGTAAGGCACTTCCCGTCGCCTTCCGTGGTGGCGCCGTCATGGGATTCACCGTTGCCGGCCTTGCGCTCGGCGGATTGATGCTCACCTACTTGGCCTTCGTTGAGTGGTTCGCAGTCGACAATGCCTTCGAAGTTCTTACGGCCTACGGTCTCGGCGCTTCCTCGATCGCCCTCTTCTCTCGTGTCGGCGGCGGCATTTTTACCAAGGCTGCCGATGTCGGCGCCGACCTCGTCGGCAAGGTTGAAGCCGGAATCCCCGAAGACGACCCTCGTAACCCGGCCACCATTGCCGACAACGTGGGCGACAACGTGGGCGACGTCGCTGGCATGGGCGCCGACCTCTTCGAGTCCTACGCAGGCTCAATCATCGCGCCAATCTCGGTGACCGCATTTGCTCTCGGCCTTGCCGCCGATGACGCTGGTAGTGCAGGGGCGATCTCGCTCATCACCTTCCCGATGGCTATCGCTTTCGTCGGTATGATTGCCTCGATCATCGGTTCCTTCTTGGTCAAGGGTGGCACTAGCACCGACTCCAAGGCGCTCAGCAAGGCGCTCCATATGGGAACCAACGCGGCGATGGCCATTACGGTTGTGGCGACCCTCGGTGTGTCCTACTGGATGTTCGGCGATAGCGCTGACTTCGCGGAAGGGGCCCCCTACGGCCTCGCAGTCTCCGTCATCGGTGGCCTCCTCGTTGGTTGGGCGCTCGGCAAGACCGCCGAGTACTACACGTCCGATCACTACGGTCCCGTGAAGAAGATTGCTCAGCAGACTGAAACTGGTCCAGCGACAACGATCCTCTCCGGCATCAGCGCTGGCATGATCTCCGTTGCTTCGTCAGTGGTTCTCATTGTCCTCGGTGTTGGCATTGCCTACTGGGGTGGCGAGCAGACGCTCGGCTCTGATCTCCCGAACGGTTTCGGCGGCATCTACGGCATCGCTGTTGCTGCAATCGGCATGTTGGCCACCACTGGTGTGGTTGTTTCGGTCGACGCCTACGGTCCGATCGCGGACAACGCTGGCGGCATCGCCGAAATGGCAGAGCTCGACCCATCGGTGCGCGAAGTCACCGATGCCCTCGACTCGCTCGGCAACACCACGGCTGCTATCGCCAAGGGCTTCGCCGTTGGGTCGGCTGCGCTTACCGCACTAGCGCTCTTCAAGAGCTTTGAGTTCGCGATCGCCCAGGCGAGCGGTGGAGAGACTGTCTTGAACCTCAACATCGGTGAAGTTGATGTCTTCATCGGTCTGTTCCTCGGTGCGGGGCTTCCGTTCCTCTTCGCGGCGCTCACGATCGACGCAGTCGGCCGTGCGGCGGCCGCAATGATCGAAGAAGTGCGTCGACAGTTCCGTGAGATCCCTGGTCTGCGTGAAGGCAAGGAGGGCGTGGTGCCCGACTCCGCTCGTTGTGTCGCTATCTCGACCGAAGCCTCACTCAAGGAAATGATCATCCCGGGCGCGCTCGCGGTAGTCGTTCCCCTGGCGGTTGGCTTCGTCAGCGTTGATGCGCTCGGCGGCCTTCTCGCTGGTGCGCTCGTTACTGGGTTCGCTCTCGCCATCTTCATGGCGAACGCTGGCGGCGCGTGGGATAACGCCAAGAAGTACATCGAAGCCGGTGCCATGGGTGGCAAGGGTTCTGATAACCACAAGGCCGCCGTAGTCGGCGACACCGTTGGCGACCCCTTCAAGGACACCTCCGGACCGGCTATGAACATCCTGTTGAAGGTCATGACCATCGTGTCGCTGGTATTCGCCAGCGCCTTCGTCTAGGTCCAGTACCAAAGATCCGGCCATCGATCTGGTGGCCTATCGAGTGTGAGCAACGGGGATCCGACTCGGGTCCCCGTTGCTGCGTTCGGAAGGGGTAGCGTCGACGTATGGGCGACCAGGCCACAGAGCGGCAGGTGATGCGCCAGGTGCTGCGTGCCCGGCGCGCTGGACTCGATGAGAGCGATCAGGGGGCAGCATCCGTTGCAGTGCTGGCCCGACTAGCTCGCATTCCTGTGCTGCGATCAGCCGACGTCGTTGCCGGGTACCGCGCAGTCCGCGGCGAGGTCGACATTGATGCGTCGTTGATCTTGCTTGAGGAAGCGGGAGTTCTCGTCACCGTGCCGCGTGTTGTTGGCGAACATCTGGAGTTTCTTCCTTGGTGCCCCGAGAAGGAGACAGTGCGCGGGTCCTTCGGAATCTGGGAGCCACTCGACGGCGTGCCGGTGCCGATGTTGCGCCACGATGTCGTGCTTGCGCCGCTCGTGGCGTTCGACGAGCACGGGCATCGACTCGGCCAAGGCGGCGGCTATTACGATCGGACTCTTGGACCGATCACTCCTGAGTTTCGTCCCATAATGATCGGCATCGCTCACTCATTCCAACAGCTCGAACACGTGCCCTCGGAGGCATGGGACGTTCCGCTCGACGCGATAGTCACCGAAGATGAAGTTCGTGAGTTTCGTCCTGGGGTGCTTGACCCCCCAATTCACTGAATCAGGGAGTAGAAAGAACTCGTGCACGTTGTCGTGATCGGAGCCGGAGAGGTCGGTTCGTATGTCGCTGAAATTCTGAGTCGCGAAGAAGGCCACGAGGTCCACATCATCGACATCGATCAGGAGAAGCTAAGCGACCTCGGCGGCGACATGGAAGTGTTGACTGTGTGCGGAAGCGGCACAAACCCGGACACTCTCCGCAAGGCGGGCGTCGAGAGGGCCGATCTCCTCGTCGCGGTCACTGCAAATGATGAGGTCAACCTGATCGCATCCATGCTGGCCAAGTCGATCGGTGTGAAACAGTCCATCGTGCGAATCGAGGCAGCTGAACTCCGCGGTGAGGCCGGCGAAGAAGTCCGGACAGCGTGTGGTGCAGACCTGATCATCGACCCCGATGCAGAGACCGCCCAGAAAGTGCTGGAACTGCTTGACTTCGCAGGCGCCGATGAGGTGGCTCGAATGGTCCGTGGCGAAGTCATCGTGATAGGCGCACGCTTGCCGGCCCATGCACCCCTTGTCGGCCGTACTCTTGGAGACATCGCCGAGGAGTATGAACCCGACTGGGACTTCATGGTCGCCGCCATCGGTCGAGGCGATGAAACCATCATCCCCCGCAAGGACTTTCGTCTCGAAATCAATGACCACGTTCGTGTCGTCGCCAAGCGGCGGGCCCGACGGTTAGTGATCGAGTTATTGGGCCTCGACACGGATAAGAAAAGCCGGGTAGCGATCCTGGGTGGTGGACGAACCGCTGAGCTGCTGGCCCATGGCCTTGCTGACCGTAGTGTCCAAGTTGAGATCGTGGAACGCGATCCCGCCCGGGCCCGTGAGCTTGCCGAGGCACTGGACGACGTCAGCGTGCACCGGGGTGAAATCACCGATGCCAAACTCCTCGACGAGATCGATATCGGTCGATTCGGGATGGTGGCCGCCCTCACAGGCGAAGACGATGCCAACATTCTCGCCTGCTTGTTCGCGAAGAGAGCTGGAGCCGGGGAGACGATCGCCACGGTCCACCGCCTGGAGCTCTTGGAGATACTTCGTAGCGCCGGAGTGGATGTTGCGCTCTCGCCGCGCACGGTGACCGCCAACGGCGTGCTCCGATTCGTTCGTGGTGGCATTGCGGCGGTAGCCACCTTCCTTGACGGTGATGTTGAAGTTCTGGAGCTCGAGGTGCAGTCGGGGAGTCCCGCCGATGGCGAACTCGTCCGCGACCTCAGGCTGCCAAAGGACGCCCTGATCGCTGCAGCCGTTCGGGATGGAAAGCCGCAAATCATTCGTGGTCGTAGTCGGCTTCGAGGTCGTGACCAGGTCGTGGTCGTCGCTATGCCCGCGGCCCTCGACGCCGTTCGCAGCGCACTCGGGTGAGCCGACCTCGATTCGCTGATAAGGGCGTGGTCTTGCTCGGGCCGAAGCAACGCAGTGAGTCGTTCAACCGCCTCGCCATTACGGATTCGCTCTTGGCGCTTGGCATCTTGTCGGGTCTGGCCGGATTGGTTGGGGTTTTCGACGATCGCGGCGATGGCGTGGTTCTCCTCGTCACGAGCTTCGTCTCGATATCGATTGGCATCGCCGGTAGGCGCACCTATCAACAACGCCGCCGACCAACGCCAGGTCGGGTGGTCAGCGGACTCGCCGCCACGTGGGCAGTGCTCGTTGTCATCGGAACCGGCGTCTATTTGGCCAGCGACGCCACCGATAGTGCCGCCAGCGCACTGTTCGAGTCTGCGTCGGGGTTCAGCACCACAGCGTTGACGGTCCTCGATCCAAGCCAATTGTCGGTGGGCATGCAGCTGTTTCGCGGTGGTACGCAGTGGTTGGGCGCATTGATCGGACTCCTGGCTGCAGTGGTGTCGCTTCCCGGCGTGCTTCGAGGCAGCGTGCACGTTCCCGTCGGCCAGGGGCGCCAGCTCGACCGACTATCGCCAGGAGCGGTCACCGGACGGCGCCGTGTCAGTGGCATCTATGTCGGCCTCACGGCCGTGTGTGGTTTTGCCTACGCCGGCACCGGGATGGGCATCAAGGACAGTGTTGTCCATGCCTTGACAACCGTATCGACCGGCGGATTCACCAATAGGGCCGACAGCTTTGCCTCGTACGGGGCCGGTCCACAGATCGTGGCCACCGTCTTCATGACCCTGGCCGGCATGAGCTATTTCGTCTTCTGGTGGCTGCTGCGGGGCCAGACCAGGCGCTTTCTTCGAAGTACCGAAATGTGGCTGTATTTCGCCATGATTGCCGCTGTCACGATCTCCATTCTGCTCGCCGTTGACGGCATTGCGCTGCGACATGCGGTCTTTCAGGCTGCATCAGCCGCCAGCACGACGGGGTTCGCGTCGGCGGACTGGACTCTCTTCCCTCCATTCGCACTGGCCGTGCTCCTGATCGCCACAGCGACGGGAGCGATGGGAGCGTCGGCTGGCGGAGGGCTCCGCATTGCTCGCGCCGGGGCACTAACCGCCTACGCCAGGCGAGAGCTTCGCCGCCATCTCGACCCCCATATCGTCACGGTCATAAAGCGCGGAGGCCGAGTCGTTGCCGATGACGAACTCGAACGGCTCACCGGCTACCAGATCGCCCACCTCGGGCTATGCGCCGTGGGCGCATTTCTCCTCGCGACGACCGGTGTCGATATCGTGTCGAGCCTTTGGACGGCGATCTCCGCGTTGTCAACGGCCGGCCCGTCCCCGATTACTGGACCCAGCGGCGACGCCACGAACCTCCCAACCGCGGCACGATTCCTTCTGATTCCCGGCATGCTCGCTGGGCGCCTCACGATCCTTCCGCTCCTGGCGGCGATGGTGGTGTTGCTGCAAGCGAAGGACCATTCGATCAAGCGGGTCAAGCGACTCGCTCGAGGTCGATGATGAGGATCGATCGAGAGCGAGCGGTCCGGAGCGCAACCGACTTCAGCGACAAGCGAAGGCGGATACGCAGCACGCCCTTATACGTGACGGGAATGGCCCTCCTGTTCGTCTCGGCCGGCATGGTTCTCAGCTCCCTCATCGAGTGGGGTTCTACCAATCGCGACACCACCGCGTTGTCCGTGTCGGGGCTCTTTACCCTGGGGCTCGGCGCCCTCCTCTTTTGGGCAACCCAGCCAGGTTCGGCACGGGCGCGAGATGTCTTCGCCGCGGTCGGATGGACGTGGATGGCTATCACGCTTGTGGGAGCCTTGCCGTTCATTCTCGCCGGCACATTCGACCTGGGCGACACATCAATGACCGAGCAAATCGTCAACTCCATCTTCGAGTCCGCCAGTGGATACACCTGCACTGGCTCAACGGCGCTCCAAGACTTCGACACGCCCGGTCGTGGACTCTTGATGTACCGCCAAGCCACCCAATGGTACGGGGGGATGGGCGTCGTGGTTCTGGCGGTTACCGTGCTCCCGTTCCTCGCGGTGGGTGGCCTCGACCTGATGACCGCAGAGGCACCCGGCCCGACGTCTGACCGTCTGACCACACGCGTCGCAGATACAGCAAAACGTCTGTGGGTCGTCTACGCGCTGCTCACAATCGCGATCGGAATAGCTCTGTTCGCCGCCGGCCTCTCGCTCTATGACGGTCTGGCCCATGGTCTCAGCACCGCCTCCACCGGTGGCTTCTCCCCGTACAGCAGATCGATTGGTCACTATGACAGTCTTCTGGTCGAAGCGGTGATCATTGTCGGCATGGTCATTGGGGGGATCAACTTCGCTCACCATTGGCGGGCGCTGACAGGTCGCTTCTCGCACTATGGCAACGACCCCGAGCTGCGTACCTATCTCATAATGCTGACCGCCTGCACCGCACTCGTGGTCGGCCTGCTCTGGATAGACGGAGGTTTCGCTCTCGGAGCCGCGACTCGAGCCGGTTTGTTCAACGTCGTGGCACTGGGCACGAGCACCGGATTCGGCAATACCACCGGTGCGGCCTCCAACGGCAACTTCGTTCTCTGGGTGCCCGCTGCTCAGATGGTGCTGCTGTTCCTGATGGTTGTCGGCGCATGCGCTGGCTCCACGGCCGGTGGCATCAAGGTCATGCGAGTGCAAGTTCTTCTCGGACATTCGATTCGCTCGCTCCGGCGTACCCAGCAGCCACGCGCGGTGATCCCCGTTCGTCACGGCGCCACCGCCGTCAGCGAAGACATCGTGAGCCGCGTAGCGGGCTTCTTCGTCTTGTACCTGTTGCTCGTACTCAGCGGCATCGTGATTCTCACAGGGCTCGGAGCAGGCCTGCTCGAGTCGATCGGCGCCATAGTGGGGTCACTGAGCAATATGGGCCCAGCGCTGGGCGAGGCTGGCCCTACTGCGTCGTTCTCCGTCGCATTCTCACAACCCGCTCGGCTCGTACTCGCGTTGTTCATGATTATCGGACGGCTTGAGATCTTCCCGATCATGCTGATGTTCGCCGGACCGGCGCGGGCGCTTCGCGACCGGATCTCTTGATCAGCCGATCATCACCTCGCGCAGCACAGCACCGAAGTACGCCGGGTCGAGTGCCCCACACATCTCGCGGGCTGAGTGCATGGCGAGTTGGGCACATCCTGCGTCTACTGCCGAGATCCCCAGCAGCGCCGCGGTCGCCGGACCAATCGTGGATCCGCATCGCAAGTCGGTTCGCGAGACAAAGCGCTGCATTGGTGAGCTAGCCGACTCGCAAGCGATTTGAAATTCAGCCGCACTAACAGCGTTGGTCGCATAGCGCTGATTCGCGTTGATTTTCAGGACCGGTCCGGCATTCAGAAAGATTTGGTGTTCTGGCTCGTGGCGATCGGCATAGTTCGGGTGGGTGGCGTGGGCGCCATCGGCAGAGATCACGAGACTTGCCCGGCGGCTGTGCGCCGCATCTTCGGGGCTGGCCCCGAGCTGGGCCTGAATTCGGGCGATCGTTGACGACAGTAGGGGAGCGGCCGCGCCGGTAGCGCTCACACTGCCGACCTCCTCATGATCGAACAGTCCGATCATGGGGATACGCGTACCCGGCGTGTCCGCGGCGGCGATCAGTGCATCGACAGCAAGAAAGCATGACAGTTGGTTGTCTACTCGAGCGGAGGCTATGAACTCCTCGTTGAGTCCGACGATGGCGGCAGGCGTGAGGTCAAACGGCATGGCGTCCCATGACACGATGTCGTCGACAGTGGCGTCGAGCCTCGTGGCGAGGTAGCTCCGGAAGTCGGCTGCGCTGGCGATACCGCCCCAGACGGGCACCATATGGCGTTGCCGGTTGAGTTTGAGGCCCTTGTCGCTGATCTCGTCATCGAGATGAATCGCCAACTGGGGGAGGCGAAGGATCGGTCGGTCATCCCGGAAGAGTCGTACCGCCAGTCCATCTGGGGTGCGAACCACTACCCGTCCAGCCAACCCCAGATCACGATCCAGCCACGAGTTGAGAAGTGCACCTCCGTAGACCTCGACACCCAACTGTTTCCAGCCAGCCGTCTGGTTGTCAGGGGTTGGTTTGATTCGCAGGTTCGGGCTGTCGGTGTGGGCGCCCACAATGCGATAGCCGGACGCCGCATGGTGATCAGGTGACGTCGCCCAGGCGATCAAGGCACCGCCGTCGTGCCAGAATTGACGACCGGGTACCAACGCGCTGGCCTTGCTCACGTCGATGAATCCCGCAGTTTCAAGTTGGGCAATCACAGTCTCGACGGCGTGGTAAGGCGTGGGTGATGCGTCGAAGCGGGGAAGAAGCGAAGCGGCGACTGCGAGATCGGGCTGAGTCATGACCCCATCATGGCGCACAGCCAAGCCAACTGGTCGATCGGACCCGATACTGGCTATCCTGCGTATTCCTGGAAGCCGGGCCAACGACGTCCCCGCCTCCGATCGGCCCCTTGCGGGCCGCGTTCGTAGGAAGAAAGACGTCCCGATGCCTGTTTCGCCCGTACCTCGCGACCTCCCCCAACCTCAGGGGCTGTATCACCCGCGCCATGAGCATGACAGTTGTGGCGTCAACTTCGTTTGCGACCTCCACGGCCGTGCCAGCCACGATATCGTCGCCAAGGGCATCGGCGCTTTGTGTGCGATGGAACACCGTGGAGCCCAGGGTGCCGACATCAACACCGGTGATGGAGCGGGCATTCTGATCCAAATCCCCGATCGTTTCTATCGCGACGTGATCGCCTTTGACCTTCCACCCATGGGCTCATATGCAACCGGCATTGCGTTCCTACCGCAGGACTCCGGTACGGCAGCACACGCCCAAGCCGCCGTCGATCAGATCCTCACAGAGGAAGGGCTCGACGTTATTGGTTGGCGCGATGTCGAGGTCGATCAGTCGATCCTTGGCTCAGCGTCCTTGATGACCATGCCCACCTTCCGTCAGGTATTTGTGTCTGCTGAACCTCTCAGCGGGATAGCCCTCGATCGCCGGGCGTACGTGGCCCGCAAACGGATCGAACATGAGATCCGAGTTCCCACTGGTCGCGACACGGTCGACGAAGCGATGGGTGGGGCCTCTGAGGCCCATGACGGCGTCTACTTCCCGTCCCTGAGCGCCCGCACAATCGTCTATAAGGGCATGCTCACCACGCCCCAACTAGCGGCCTTCTATCCCGAACTCATGGACCTGAGGGTCGAGAGCGCCCTTGCCTTGGTGCACAGCCGCTTCTCGACCAATACGTTCCCATCTTGGCCGCTGGCTCACCCGTATCGGTTCATCGCCCACAACGGCGAGATCAACACCATCCAGGGAAACCGCAACTGGATGCGTGCCCGTGAGGCCCTACTGGACAGCCCCCATCTTCCGGGTCTGGAGCGTGCCTTCCCGATCTGTACACCGGGAGCCAGCGATACCGCAGGATTTGATGAGGCCCTCGAATTGTTGACCCTCGGCGGCTACTCGTTGGAAGAGGCCATCCTCATGATGATCCCGGAGCCCTGGGAGCATCATGAGGAGATGGACGAGAGCCGAAAGGCGTTTTATCAGTACAACGCTGCTCGAATGGAACCGTGGGATGGTCCGGCCTCCATTGCGTTCACCGACGGCAGCGTCATAGGAGCGGTGCTCGACCGCAATGGCTTGCGCCCCTCTCGCTACTGGATCACCGCCGACGGCCTCGTGGTCATGGCCAGCGAGGTCGGCGTTGTCGATCTGCCCCAGGAGACCATCGTTGAGAAGGGTCGTCTGCAACCCGGTCGCATGTTCTTGATCGACACGGAAGAGGGCCGAATAATTCGCGATGATGAACTCAAGGCTCGTATCTCGGGTGCTCGGCCCTATGGCGAGTGGATCGATCAGAACCTGGTCACCTTGGGCGACCTTCCTGAAGCTACGCCCACGCTGACTGATGAGGGCACACTCGTGCAACGTCAGGCAGAGTACGGCTACACCATCGAAGAGAAAAAGCTGCTGCTCACCCCGATGGCTCGAGATGCCAAAGAGGCCACCGGGTCCATGGGCACCGATACACCGATCGCCGTGCTGTCGGGCCGGCCGAGGCAGCTGAGCGACTACTTCCAGCAGCTCTTCGCTCAGGTCACCAATCCGCCACTGGACGCAATCCGAGAGAGGCTGGTGACGTCTCTGTTCGCACGCGTTGGGCCCGAGGCCAACCTCTTCGATCCCACACCCGAGGCGTGCCGGACGATCCATCTCGACAACCCCATCATCACAGACGGTGAATTTGCTCGAATCGCAGCGCTCAACGCCAACGAGGGGCCAGCCGGTTTCGTCGCGGCCGAGCTCTCGACGCGTTATTTGGTCGCTGGTGGGGGGGAGGCGATGTCCGCGGCGCTCCTTCGCATTCGTACCGAGGCTGACGCAGCAATTGCTGAAGGGGCAACGGTGCTCATCTTGTCTGATGGCGGTGGCGACGAGTCCAGCGCGGCGCTGCCGTCGCTACTGGCCACGAGCGCTCTACATCACCACCTGGTACGGAATCAGACTCGGACACGTGTCGGACTCGTGGTTCACGCCGGGGACGTCCGCGAGATTCATCACATCTGTCTACTGCTCGGCTATGGCGCAAACGCCATCAATCCGTATCTCGCATTTGCCACCCTCACCGACATGGTCCAAAGCGGAGCCCACGGGCTCGACGCCTCCATGGATCCAACCGCCGCGCACAACAACTACATCGCCGCGGCCGGCACCGGCATTCTCAAGGTGATGTCGAAGATGGGCATCAGCACCGTGGCGTCCTACACGGGTGCCCAAATTTTCGAAGCCATCGGTTTGGGCACCGATGTTGTCGACGAGTACTTCACTGGCACGGTCAGCCGACTGGGGGGTATCGGTCTCGATGTCATCGCTGATGAGGTCGCGGCACGTCACGCCCTGGCATACCCAGCCAATGCTTCAGAGCGGGCCCACCGCACACTCGAGGTCGGCGGCGAATACCAGTGGCGTCGGGAAGGCGAATACCACCTGTTCAACCCAGACACCGTCTTCAAGCTGCAGCACGCCACTCGTGAGGGCCGTTACGACATCTTCAAGGAGTACACGGCCGCTGTTGACGACCAGTCGACGCGCCTCGGCACGCTACGCGGGCTCTTTCGTTTCCGCGACGGTGAGCGTCCCTCGATCCCCATCGACACGGTCGAGTCGATTGAATCAATCATCAAACGCTTCTCGACTGGAGCCATGAGCTACGGCTCGATTTCGTCGGAAGCACACGAGACGCTGGCAATTGCCATGAACCGCATCGGTGCCAAGTCCAATACCGGTGAGGGTGGCGAAGACGTTGACCGCTTCGAGATGGACGAGAACGGTGATCTCCGCCGAAGCGCGATCAAGCAGGCCGCCTCAGGCCGGTTCGGAGTGACCTCTGAGTATCTCGTTAACGCCGATGACATTCAGATCAAGATGGCGCAGGGCGCAAAACCCGGCGAAGGGGGCCAGCTTCCCGGTCACAAGGTGTATCCGTGGATCGCCAAGACCCGACATTCCACTCCTGGCGTCGGGCTGATCTCGCCGCCGCCGCACCATGACATCTATTCGATTGAGGATCTGGCGCAGCTGATCCACGATCTCAAGAATGCCAACCCGAATGCCCGTATCCATGTGAAGCTCGTGGCCGAGGTTGGCGTGGGAACCGTAGCCGCAGGCGTCTCCAAAGCTCATGCGGATGTGGTCCTGATTTCGGGACACGACGGTGGGACAGGGGCTTCGCCACAAACCTCCATCAAACATGCAGGTGCTCCCTGGGAACTCGGCCTGGCCGAGACCCAGCAAACGTTGCTCCTCAACGATCTACGGGACCGGATCGTCGTGCAGACCGATGGTCAACTCAAGACCGGTCGAGATGTCATGATCGCCACCCTGCTCGGTGCAGAAGAGTTCGGTTTCGCCACAGCGCCTCTCGTTGTTATGGGATGCGTGATGATGCGCGTTTGTCATCTCGACACGTGTCCTGTCGGCGTGGCGACTCAGAATCCCGAGTTGCGGGCCAAGTTCAGCGGCGAACCGGAGTTTGTCGTCAACTTCTTCGAGTACATCGCTGAGGAAGTCCGCGAACTCATGGCAGAGCTTGGGTTTCGCACACTCGACGAAGCGATCGGCCAGGTCGAGTTGCTCGACACGTCCGATGCAGTCGAGCACTGGAAGGCCGAGGGTCTCGATCTCTCACCCATTCTCCACCTTCCAGCGATCGCCCGCGAGTCGCGCAGACACCAATGGAAGGAACAGGACCATGGCCTGGAGCTCGCACTCGACCAGACTCTGATTCAGCTCGCCGATGGTGCTCTACAGGACGGTCGGCCTATCAGCATCGATATTCCGGTGCGCAACGTCAACCGCACCGTCGGCACTCTGCTCGGCTACGAGGTCACAAGTAGGTATGGCGGCACGGGATTGCCCGATGACACCATCGTCGTCAATCTGACGGGCTCCGCGGGCAACAGCATGGGTGCGTTCGTGCCACGGGGAATTTCGCTACGACTCGAGGGCGATGCCAACGACTATGTCGGCAAGGGACTCTCGGGGGGACGCATCGTTGTACGTCCCCCGGCAGTGGCGCCGTTCATCGCCGAGGACAACGTCATTGCCGGCAACGTGATCCTGTACGGCGCCACCGCCGGAGAGGTCTTCCTGCGAGGGAAAGTCGGAGAACGCTTCTGCGTCCGCAACTCGGGAGCCGTTGCCGTAGTGGAGGGCGTAGGCGACCATGCGTGCGAATACATGACGGGGGGGCGAGCAGTGATACTGGGACCTACCGGCCGGAACTTCGCGGCCGGTATGAGCGGCGGTGTGGCATTCGTCCACGACCCCGAAGGCATCTTTCCCCGACGTCTGAATACGGAGATGGTGGCTATTGAACCTCTCACCGACGATGATAAAGCGTGGCTCCACGACCGGGTGGACAAGCACCGCCATGAGACCGGCAGTGCTGTCGCCGATCGTCTTCTTGGCGACTGGGGGACATCCATCACCCAGTTCGTGAAGGTAATGCCAGTCGACTATCGCAGAGTGCTCCAAGCCCAAGCAGAAGCCCGAGCAACGGGCCAGGACGAGACCGAGGCCATCATGGCTGCGGCTCGAGGGTAAGGGGCGCGCCATGGCTGATCCAAGAGGATTCATGAAGCACGAGCGGGAACTCCCCTCTCACCGTCCCGTTCCCGTCCGCCTGAAGGACTGGAAAGAGGTGTACGAAAACTTCCCTGAAGACAAGCTCCGTGCCCAGGCGAGCCGCTGCATGGACTGCGGGATCCCGTTCTGCACGAACGGCTGCCCGTTGGGCAATATCATCCCTGACTGGAATGATCTGACCTATCAGGGCCAGTGGCGCGACGCCATAGACCGGCTCCACAGCACCAACAACTTTCCGGAGTTCACGGGCCGACTGTGCCCGGCTCCCTGCGAGGCAGCGTGTGTGCTCGGGATCCACGAGCCACCGGTCGCTATCAAGCGAATCGAGGTTGAGATCGTCGATCGCGCGTGGGACGAAGGTTGGATCACTCCCGAACTAGCGGGGGAACGCACCGAAAAGCGTGTCGCCGTCATCGGCTCCGGTCCTGCCGGGCTCGCCGCTGCGCAGCAACTCACCCGCGCCGGGCACATGGTCGTCGTATTCGAACGCGCCGATCGCATCGGCGGTCTGATGCGCTACGGCATCCCTGAATTCAAGATGGAGAAGCGCCACCTCGACCGCCGTTTGGCGCAAATGGAAGCAGAAGGCACTGAATTTCGTGTCAATGTTGACGTCGGCGTCGATATCACCGCGGAGCAATTGCAGGGCAGTTTTGATGCTGTCGTTCTGGCCTGTGGCGCAACCCAAGCAAGGGACCTTCCGATTCCCGGTCGGGAGTTGAGCGGCATCCATCAGGCAATGGAGTTCCTGCCCGGGGCGAACAAGGTCCAGGAGGGGGACCTTGTTGATGCGCCCATCAGCGCTGCGGGGAAGGACGTCATCATCATCGGTGGCGGGGACACCGGTGCCGACTGCCTCGGAACCTCGCATCGTCACGGGGCACGATCGGTCCATCAGTTCGAGATAATGCCACGACCCTCGGACTCTCGTTCCGACGCCAACCCGTGGCCCACCTGGCCGATGATCTACCGAGTCAGCTCCGCACACGAAGAAGGCGGCGACCGCGAGTACGCCATCAACACGGTGCAATTCCTGGGGGACGCCGACGGTAACGTCGCGAGCCTCGAGACCGTACGCGTCGAGCAGACGTTTCAAGATGGTCAGATGAACTTCAAGCCGGTTGCCGGAAGTGGGCAGATCTTCCCCGCTCAGCGGGTATTCCTGGCAATGGGCTTCACCGGCCCAGAGCAGGGTCCGTTGCTCAAACAGTTTGGGGTCGATCTGACAGCTCGCGGCACTGTCGAACGTAACGATCAGTGGCAAACCAATGTCGATGGCGTGTTCGTGGCTGGCGATATGGGTCGAGGCCAAAGTCTCATCGTGTGGGCGATCGCAGAGGGCCGTTCTGCGGCCGCGGCCGTCGATGAGTGGCTCATGAATTCGACGCAGCTTCCATCTCCTATACAGCCCACGGCTGCGCCACAGCGCTAAGACGACGTCCGGTCCACATAGGCCGTACGGATCAGTCATTTTCCGGGAGCCCTCAACTCGCCGCGGAACTGTCCGACGTGATTTATGAGTACCCGATCGGGTGCGCATGACTCGTCAGAGGCAGTCCTTCAATGTTCAAGAGGATCAAGATCCGCGGCAAGCTGCTCTTGCTGCTCGCTGCACCCTTGATGGCTGTTCTGTTCTTGGCGTTCTTGGGCATTGTTGACCGGACTGAAATTGTCGACGCTCGGACAGAGAATGCTCGGCTGGCCGAATTCGCCCAAGCCCATGCCGACCTGTCGGTGACGTTCCAGATCGAGCGCTTCCAAACGCTGCTCACCAACCAATTGGCTCTCCCCGGCGATGGGCGTCGTCCCGACCAGCTCGCGACTGACGAGCAAGTCATCACGTGGTTGGACACTGTCACCCAATCACTGGGCAGTATCGAGTCCACCGAGCTCCGCAATAAGAGCATCACAATTCGGGCCTGGGTCACGGACCTGATCACCCGCGAACGCACCGAGAGATATCAACCGGTTGCTCTCTCGGCCGAGCTCAACAAGATCTCCGCAGAGTTGCAGACACTGAACTCAGAGCTCATCGCTGAGGCAGGGGACCTTCAACTCTTCCGTGCCCTCAATCTCAGCGCAGAAGTTGGCAGCATCCAGGAGTCCTTGGCCGAAATAGCCTTCATTGGCTCAGACGCGATCTCCGCTGGAGAACTCACGACAAGCGGAGCAAGCGCTATTGACTCCGCAACGTCATCTATTGGCAACCGGATCCGCAGCATTCGCGGTAGCGCCGCCGCTCAGTACGTTGGCATTCTTGACCAGCTCCAAGAGGCAGGCTCGCTTCCGTCCTATGACGGCGGCACCGTGAACCGATCAGGGCCATGGGTTCCGGGCACCGCACTTCTCGAAGCCATCGACAGCGGCGCCGGGATCGGTGCCGTCAATTGGGTGAGCGACAATGAAGAGCGCTTTCTTGCTGTGTCTTCTCTGTCCAACGCCATGCTCTGGGATGCCAGTGCCGAAGCGGATCTCGCCTCGGCAGCGGCCACCGACGAAGCTCGATCCTTCCTGGTTCTTGCCGGTTCAGTCGTCCTCTTCGCTCTTCTACTGGCGTTCATGGTGGGCCGCTCTGTGTCTCGTCCGCTCACCGAACTGACCAAGAGCGCCGAGCAACTCTCCACCGAAGAACTCCCGGCTATGGTCGAATCTCTCCGTACTGCCGGTCGTACCAAGTCTCCGAAGCTCACGCCAATCAAGGCGAAAGGGCGAGACGAGGTTGCGTCCCTGTCGCGTGCCTTCTCTGAGATTCAAACCATGACCGCGAAGGTCGCCGACGACCAGAGACAGCTCCTGCGACGTGGTATCTCGGACATCTTCGTGAACCTGGCTCGCCGCAATCAGAGCCTGCTCGACCGCCAAATCGAGTTCATCGACCAGCTCGAAGCGCAGGAAGAGAATCCTGACGTCCTCGAGAATCTGTTCCGCTTGGATCATCTTGCTACTCGAATGCGCCGCAACGCCGAATCCCTGCTCGTTTTGGCTGGAACGGAGCCAGCTCGCCGCCGTGGCCGGCCTGTTGATCTGGCCGACATCGTTCGTGTGGCCATGGGTGAGATCGAAGACTTCGACCGTATCCAGCTCCTCTCAATCGATCCCGCGACTGTGGCTGCCTCCGTCGCCGTCGACCTTGCCCACCTCATGTCGGAGCTGATGGAGAATGCCACCCAGTTCTCGCCACCCGAGACCCGCGTTGAGGTGGTCGGCCTTCGCAAATCCGATGGCGCATACCAGGTAACGCTTTCCGACCAGGGCATAGGTATGAGCGGTGAGCAGTTGCTCAACGCCAACAAGACGCTTGATGAACCGCCGATTATTGGTCTTGACCTGAGCCGCTCCCTCGGGTTCATCGTGGTCTCGCGACTCGCTCACCGTCGCGGCATTGGCGTACGAATTGCAGGTGGTACCGACGGCGGGGTGTCAGCAGTCGTCACTGTTCCCGCGGAGATGGTGGGAAACCCGACCGAGACCGAGGCTCCACCCGCCCCTGTCGTTGATGAGCCTCCAATGCCGGCTGTGATACCTGCTCCTTCGCTACCCCCTGTGTCGGTATTCGCGGCGCCGGTCGAAGCGCTGGCTACGTTCGACACATTGCAGGTAACCCCGGTGCCGAGCGGAGTCAGCGAACTCGCCACCTTGCCGCGGCGAAAGCCGCAGTGTCAGACGGCGACGGCGGCGCCGCCGGTCAACGCCCCTGCTGTTCGCCTCGCAGCGCCCGATGCTGCCATACCGCCCGAACCTGTCGAGCACCGGTGCATCGCCGACCCTGGAGCCGATGACCACGCTGTCACGAAGGCCGGCCTCATCCGACGTACCCCGAAGCAGGTCGACGTTGCAGACAGCTCCCAGTACTTCCCCGGGCCATCGCAAGATGCTCAGTCGTCCGCACCGGTGAACCGATCCCCTGACGAGGTGCGGCGGATACTCACGCAGTATCGCGCCGGTCTGCGCAAGGGACGTTCTCCCGAACCGCTCGGTGACAACCCAATCCGACCTAGCTGAGGAATTACATGAGCAACATGAGTACCGCAGCCATCAATGTCAACTGGCTGGTGACGAACTTCGTCGAGCGAGTGCCTGGCGTCAGCGAGGCGGTCGTCGTCTCGTCGGACGGGCTCCCGATCGCGATGTCGGGCGGCCTTGATCGCGATGCCGCTGACCGCTTTGCGGCTGTCGCATCAGGACTGATCGGCCTTGCCTACGGCGCCGCCGGACGGTTCGGTGGTGGCCGAGTCAACGAGGTCATCATCGAGATGGAGCACGCCTTTCTCTTCGTGACGGGCGTGAGCGACGGCTCCTGTCTTGCGATCGTTGCTGACGCTGAGTGTGATGTAGGACTTGTCGGTTACGAGATGGCAGTGTTGGTTGAGAAGACCGGTCAGTTCCTCACCCCCCAGCTTCGCGCCGAGCTGCTAACCTCTCTGCCCCGATGACAGACGGGCCCCTCGAATCTGCCCCGATGACAGACGGGCCCCTCGAATCTCGCTTACGTGTACGTCCGTACGCGCTGACCGGCGGCCGCGTCCGATCCTCTATCGAGCTCGCGCTCGAGACGATCGTTCGCGTCACCACGCGGGGCGAAGCCAGCGCTACCGAGCTTGCGTCAGAACGTCGACAGATCTGTCGAATCTGCGCAAACCTGTCGTCGATTGCTGAGGTGTCAGCACACCTCAAGTTACCCCTCGGTGTCGTCCGCGTACTCGTGGGCGACATGGTGACGGAGGGACTCCTGGAGACCAACGCAACGACCATGATAGCCGACCAAGACCCCCGACCTGACCTCCGCCTCCTCGAAAGGGTCCTCGATGGCCTTCAAGCGCTCTGAGCCCACACCGGAAGCTGGCGGCGCGATTCCGATCCCCGTAAAGATTGTGGTTGCCGGTGGCTACGCCGTGGGTAAGACAACCTTCGTCGGCTCGATCAGCGAGATTGAACCCCTCACTACCGAGGCATCTCTCACGTCTCATAGCGCCGGCGTCGACATTGCGGGAGAAGCAGCCAAGACGACCACAACGGTCGCGATGGATTTCGGCCGCATCGGCCTCGGGGACGATCTGATCCTTTACTTGTTCGGTACCCCTGGCCAGGACCGGTTCCACTTCATGTGGGATGACCTCGTACGGGGTGCGATCGGCGCCGTGGTCCTCGTCGATACGTCACGATTGGAAGACTGCTTCGCTGCCGTCGACTACTTCGAGTCGGCGGGTCTTCCGTTCGTGGTCGCAGTGAACGCGTTCTTCGGGAGAATTCACCACTCGCTGGAGGACGTTCGCGAGGCGCTCGCAATTTCTGCCGGCGTGCCGATGATGGTGACGGACGCTCGTGATCGCGCGTCCACCAAGGCCACCTTGCTCGAGTTGGTGCAGCACGCGCTCGCGAATGCCAACGCACCTGCCTGACTTCCCTAGCCCTCGCTAGCGCATCGGAGAGTCCACGGAGCATCAAACAATCCGTGGCATCGTAGGCGGCGTTCAGAACGCCCATTCCTTGGAGTCGTCCCAACGTGCCTTCCGTCGCCCCGATCACCGTTGTGCTGGTACATCGCAATAGTGTCGAGTCGATTCGTTTGACGCTGAATGCTTTTCGAGGCCAAACCGTGGCGACGGAACTGCTCGTCGTCGACAGCGGCTCCAAACATGACATCGAATCGAGCCTTCGGTCACTTGTCGAGCCCGATGAGTTGATAGCGGTTGGGCACAATGTCGGCTTTGGCCCAGGGGCCAACGTGGGTCTACGCCGCTGGCTTCGTGAGTCAACGGGGGAGTGGTGTGCGATAGCCCCTCATGACGCGCTTCCAGACCCTGACACCTTGGAGAAGATCCTCGACGCAGTGAAGGAACGGCCCTTCGTCGGCCTGGTGAGCGCTGACGTCGGCGACCCGGGTCGCCCCATCATCGAACCGTTTCTCGGTCCGATCGATGCACCCGCCACCGGCACAGGCGGCCTTGAGTTCGCCGACTATCCGCACGGCACCTTGATGCTTGTTCGCCGACGCTGCATCGAGGAGGTGGGGCTGTTCGACGAGCGCTATTTCGCGTATTGCGAAGAGGCCGAGTTGGCCCTGCGAGCACGGGCCGCCGGATGGCAGTCGGGGATCGTTCGCGGCGCCATGGTGCACAACCCAGGCATGAGTACCAATGTCGAGCGTGTCGCCTACTTGCAGCACCGCAACACGCTCCTGATGCTCCGGGAGCATTTCGGGCGCTGGAATGCATGGTTTCGCCTCGGGGTGGCGCTCATTCAGTTGCCAATCGGGATCGTGTATCCGCCTGCACGGGGGTTGCACTGGTCGCCGGCCGGCCGTCTCAAAGGCATTCGGGATTTCGTTCGCGGCCGCTACGGACCCCCGGCACGCGACGTTAGAGGAGCGTGAGGCGGTCGATTCAAGCGGACCTGGCGTGAACGCTATGGTCTAGGTATGAAGTCGTCGCTGTTTGTCTGCCCACGTTGTGAGTCCGAGGTTGAGGAGGATTATTACGGACCGTGCACGTCATGCCGTGGCGAGCTACGTGCATCGCAGGGCAGAGACCAGCAGGATGTGGAGGCCCCGGAGTACGTACCCACGATTAACGTCACGCCGAATGCGGTCGCTCTCAAGGACGATTGAGCAGGCCAAGGGGCCGGCAACGGCCCATAAAAAGAACGAAGCCCCGAGTAGCCTTCCGGCTTGCGCCAGTCAACTCCTCGGGACTCCGAGATCGACACCATCACCCAGCTCAATGGACCCGACGGCCCACTTCGCCTTCTGGAGCAGTCTCCCTTACGTGGGATTCTGCCCTGCTCAACTCCCGTGAGGACGTCCCCCTCGTTCGTTGCGCTGAATCAACCATCGATACCCGGCGGTATCTAGCCCGCTTCACGCCACCACGCTCCCCGTCGGAACCATTGTGTTGCGATGCGACCCGACATCTCCCGGCTTCGAGTGCCTCCCGGCCCGACCTCACACCCGACGGTGTGTGCCTGACAACCTGGTGCTTCTCCGCTGAGCGAGATCTCTCCGGTCCTCCCTTCGCCTCCCTCGTGAGGATGCTCCGTTTGGTCCTTTGATATCTCGACGATGTCTCCGGTCAATCCGCCGGTTCCCGAGGGATCCGGCCTGATCTTGCCGTGTCGGCCCGATTCTCCGGCCCTGAGGTGCTCGGAGCTTCACTCCCAGCTTGCGCCGCTTGCTCCACTCCGTCGTCCCAGTGCCTTCGCTCCGTGTCGACAAGACGCATGATGCTGCGAACCGGTCCATCGGTCAAGCCGATGGACGAAATCCCCAGGACCGGTGCCGTTAACCACCGGATGTCGCCCATTTCGCACAGGTTCTCCACAGCTTCGCCCCCAGTTGAGGCCAAACGACAGCTAGCGGAGTCGACCGTCGAGAACCTCGCGATAGTGCTCAGCATGTCTGTTGACGTCAGCCACGTAGGCGTCCGACGTGTTGTAGCCAAAGTAGGCACGCTCAAGACCAGTCGCTGACGTTAGGTCCCCGCCGAGATGGCACAAGTGGCGGCCGGTGGAGTACGCGGCATCGTAAATGTTATGGGGATCAGTGATGCCATCGTTGTTGCCGTCACGCCCACGACTCGACCACGTCTCCGGGACGAATTGCATTGGACCGACCGCTCGATCCCAGACCGAGTCGCCGTCAAGCCGACCACCATCGGTGTCAACGACAGCACGCACACCCGGTCCGCCATCGAGCGCGATACCGATGATCCTGGTCGAAGACACGCCATTCGCGGCCAGACGTCGCCCACCGAGTTCTCCATGACGGCTCTCAATTCGTCCGACACCGGCGATCATCCACCATTCAATTCCGCACTCGGGCGCAGTTTCGGCGAGGAGTACCTCGGCCTTCAGGTAGGCATCAAGCGCCGTAACCGGGATATCCGTGTCTGAAATATCGGCATGTCGTCGGCCATCTCGCACGCCATCAATCGCGTTGGCAACCCGGTCCTGTGACCCAGGGAGCGTTGCACGAGTACTGATGATGTGAGACACAAGGGCCAGTTCCCGAGCCCGCAGCTCCAGCTTGCGCCCACCGAGTTCTGACAGTTCGCCGCTCATCTGCTGCGACCGGGCCGTGAGGGTTCGCCAGCGTTCCATCTGGAGGTCGTGCGCTTCAGCTGAGAGCTGAAGTCTCCTTGCCCCTTCGGTGGGGTTCTCGACCGACGCGAGTATGTCCGACTCCGTTTCGCCGCTCCGCACGAACCGAGCTATCGCTCCGGCCTCGAGCACGGCGCGAGCTTCAGCGATATTGGCGTCGAGGTCGATCGAAACTCGTTCCGCGTCCCTGTGATCGACAGTGACAAGCCTCAGGTCTGCGCGAACCTCAATCAGCTCTTGGCGTGAGCGCTCAAGCCCACGCTCGATTGTCTGATGTTCGAATAAGGAAGCGTCGAGTTCAGTCAGCGCTGCGTGCCATCTCGTACCGCCGAGCTCAAGAGAGAGTATGCGAGGGTCCAGGGACTCATCCGGGACAATCGAACTGATCGGTTCAACACTCGTATCGTCACGACCGAGCGCCCCCTGAGATGACAAGAACATGCCTGTAAGCAGGGGAGCGACGACGACAACGAGCAGTCCGACACGACGCGACCAACGACTTCGCACCATAGGTGCGAAGTCGTTTCGGGAGCGGGAGCGAGAACTGGGGGTCATGGTGGATAGGCGACACACGCCAAATGATGGTCAACTAGCCCGGGGATCCCGCTTCGACCCGTAGACAGTGTACTGAGGTCGCGTTTATAGGAGCGGATGCCCGGCGCGTCCGGGCCGATTCCCGTCAGTCGGGCCAGTGACCGCGCTTGCGGTACACGTCGCGTAACACTTCGGGCTCATCGGTCATGATGCCGTCAACTCCGAGGTCCAGCAAGCGCTCCATCTCATCAGGTTTATCGATGGTCCAGACATGCACGTGTTGACCCCCGCGGTGAGCAGTCTCGATGAAGCTCTTCGTTACCACTTTGATTCGCCCGTATTCGACAGGGACCTGGAGTACATCGGCTCGTTGACCAAAAGTCGGGAGTCGCCAACCCCGCGCAAGCGCGCCGGCTACCTCGGCGGGACCAGCGCCCGTGCACAGCAAGTCGCCGACTTTTCGCTTCACCCGCCGTGTCCGACGGGCACTGAAGCTAGATACGCAGACGCGTTGCGCTGCTCCGGCGCGCTCCAGTACATCAACGAGTGGGTTCACGGCGGAGTCGTGCTTAGGATCCAGGTTGAAATATGTTTCGGGAAACGATGCCAGTAGCTCATCGAGTCGACATATCGGGTGTCCCCCGGCGAGTCGAGCCATCGACACCTCGGCCCACTTCTTCTCACCGATCTCGCCGGTTCTGTCGGTAAGTCGATCGAGAGAATGATCGTGAAATGCAACAGCAACACCATCGGCTGTGACGTGCACGTCTGTCTCGAGATGGGTGTAACCGAGGCTGACCGCATGCTCGAACGCCCGCGCAGTGTTCTCTGGGTGAATGCTCGCCCCTCCGCGGTGAGCGAATGCAAGTGGTCGAGCGACAGTGAGGTACGGGTTCACCACATTCTCAGCGTATCTAGTGGCGTGTGGGCCACCACGGACAGGGCATCCGCCGACATGCCGGTTCGAAGCTCGCTACGGTGGCGACATGGACCCATCCGCTGAGTTTGTCGCCTCGATGTGCGACAGCGACGCACCACTCCGGCTTGATCGGGCTCTCCTTTTGCTGACGGCCACGCTCCGGGGGAACCCCAGCATCGTGGAGTTGGGTCTGTCGAATCTCGACCGCCTCGCCGAGTCATGTCCTGACCACTCGCGAGGTGGGCTGGTTCGGCACCTGTTCCATGACATGGGTTTCGTCGGCGACACCGACGACTACTACGACCCCAAGAACTCAATGCTTGATGTGGTGCTGACGTGCCGTCGGGGCATGCCGATCACGCTTGCGGCTGTCGCTATTGAAACTGGACGGCGGGTGGGAGTCGTGCTGGATGGAATTGGAATGCCTGGTCACTTCCTGGTTCGTGACCGCGACGAGCCGAGCTGTTTTCTCGATCCGTTCGATGGCGGTGCCACCCTGGACCGCGCCGCCTGTATCGCTCGGTTCCAGTCCATCCACGGCAGCCGCGCCACCTTTGACGACCGCTTCCTCGATCCAGTGAACCCGCGCAGCATTGTCACCCGTGTGCTCAACAATCTGACGGCCTCGCTCAGATCACGAGATCCCCGCAAACTCGACCGCCTTCTGGCCTTGCGAGTGCAGCTACCACTCGCTCCACCGGAGCTCCGAGCACTCGCCGAACTGTGTGAACGCCGGGGCCGCTTTGATGACGCGGCTCGGCTTCTCGACCGTCTCGCTGAGGCCACACGCACGGAGGCCGCGGCCGAGCATGCCAACAGACTTCGAGCGCGTTTGAATTAGGTGTGAATTCGATTCGACCTCGGGCCAGAGCGCAGGTGGCCGATATCATTCTCCGGTATGGACCGCCGCACAAAGATCGTTGCCACCATCGGGCCCGCCTCAGAAGATGAGGAAACACTTCGAGCCCTAATCCGGGCAGGTATGGACGTAGCTCGCCTCGGACTCGCCCACGGCACGATCGAGGAAGCGCTCGAGCGACTGCACCGCATTCGTCGAATCGCAGCAGAAGAGGGCCGACGCGTTGGGGTACTCGTTGACCTCCCCGGACCCAAGGTGCGATCCGGATCCTTCGGTGAGATCGGCGTCGATGTACCCACGGGCTCAACCGTTGAGCTACGCGTCGGCGACGCCACCTCCGATGCTTCCGTAATCGAAGTGGACTACACGTTTTTGATGCGCGACATCGAGGTCGGCGACCGCCTGACGATCGGTGATGGCGGTGCCATCCTCGAGGTCAGCGACAAGTCCGACGACAAGATGCTGGCCAGGGTCGTTCACGGCAGCCTTCTTCAAGGGCGCCCAGGCGTCCACGTACCGAGTGATCGCCTCTCGATCTCCACGCCGACACCCGAAGATTTCGAGGCGATCGATATATTTGTCGCGGCCGGCGTTGACATGATCGCTGTCTCGTTCGTGCGCAGCGCCCACGATATCCGTCGGGTGGGCACGGAACCCCACCCTCGCGGTCCTCTCGTGATCGCAAAGATCGAGACACGGGCCGCCGTCGATAATCTCGCTGGCATTATTGAGGCCGCCGGGGCAATCATGGTCGCCCGCGGCGACCTCGGAAACGAATGCAGCCTCGAAGAGCTTCCCCACCTACAGAAGCAAATCATCCGAGACTGCATCGCCGGCGGCCGGCCGGTGATCACCGCGACACAAATGCTTGAATCAATGGTGACCGCCCCGGCGCCGACACGAGCCGAGGCCTCTGACGTCGCCAACGCTGTCTTTGACGGCTCATCTGCGGTGATGCTCTCCGGTGAGACCGCTATCGGTCAGGATCCGGTCAACGTCATTCGCACCATGAGCCGAATTGCCCACCGAGCAGATGAAGAGATGGACTACGAAGCGTGGGCACGCCAGCTCGCTGAAATTCGGATGACCGATGTGGCGACCGAAGCGGCCTCGGTCACCGACGCCATGACCATGGCGACATGGCGCGCAACTCATGAGCTCGGCATCGACCACGTCCTATGCATCTCGGGTTCTGGATTCACAGTCCGATCTATGGCTCGGTTTCGCCCGAACGCCAACATCCTTGGCTTCTCGACCAACGAAGCAACCGTTCAGCAACTCACGCTCAGCTGGGGAACAACACCCATACTGATGGAGACGGGCGGCAGCAACGAGGAGATGGTTGTGGAGGCCATCCGTCTTGCTCGCGAGGCCGGCCATGTTGTCCCGGGCGACCGCGTAGCGGTGTTGGCGGGCTCGGATAGCCGTTCACGCTCAACAAACATCTTGCGAATCGAGCAGGTGCCCTAGACGACCGTGGCCTACGCCGTGCACCGATCAGGGCGCCGGTCCTCAGGTATTTCAACGTCCTGGCCATAGACCGAGCACGAACACGTGTCGACACAATTCTGAAGGTCCTCTCGCTGGACCCAGAGCGATAGTCCGAGGCCAGCGAGCAGGATAAACAGCAAGAAGCGGGTCAGGGCGCGGCGAACGGTACGCGCCACGACATACATGAGGTAGAGCAACACCGCTATGACGACGAGGATCGTCCATTGCAGGGTCTCAGGATCCAACCAGTCAGGAAGCACACAACGAGGCTACCGCCATCAGTAGGCTCCCAGGATGACCGACCGACCGGTAAACCTGTCAATGTCCGGCCCGCCGGAAACAATTCTTGATCCTGAACCTGCGGCCGCGGTCGAGGCGTTACGTGAGGCTCAGGCCAGTACCGAACCAATCGTGGCGATCGGCGCCGTCTGTACCGAGTACCCCCGGTGCATCGCAGCGTGGGCGGCACTCGGTGACGTGGCTGAGGTCCCGGCGCTACGGTACGCGGCCTACCGTACCGGCTACCACCGAGGCCTTGATCGCCTCCGAGCCAATGGCTGGAGAGGTAGCGGTTTTGTGCGCTGGCGCAGTGAGACAAACCGTGGCTTTCTCCGT
>Ga0315329_10000012_pt1 | contig 87711 bp, 82 predicted proteins | sample M150032315metaG_FD_203459 | JGI IMG/M metagenome (GOLD analysis project Ga0315329, IMG submission 203459) | Ammonia-oxidizing marine archaeal communities from Monterey Bay, California, United States - M1 500m 32315 | ecosystem: Environmental > Aquatic > Marine > Coastal | place: USA: California...
TTGGCCTCGAGCACGTTCTCGCCGGCCCACTCGACGACCTCGTCGGTGAACCGACCCGAATCGTCGACAGGTACGACCATGCCGATGCCGGCTTCGCCGACGACCCGCTGATCGTCCTCACCGAAGCCAGGTGCCATGTGTACGACGCCGGTGCCTTCGGCCGTATCGATGAAGTCACCGGCGAGCACTTGGAACGCCCGTTCTGTCCCGTGGTGAGCCTTCTGTGGGTCAACCTCGGTCATGTCCGCGAAGTAGGGGAAGAGCGGCACGTAGGTGCGACCGAGCAGATCAGCGCCACGGATCGTGCCGACCTGTTCGGCGTCCGCAAGTTGCTTCGCATACGTCTCGACGGTGGCAGATCCGAGGATGTAGCGAGTGCCATCGGAGTCGGCCATGACGGCGTACTCGCGGTCGGGGCCAACGGCGAGAGCGAGGTTTGATGGCAAGGTCCACGGTGTGGTGGTCCAGGCAAGAATTGCGGCGGGAGCGCTTGCGTCTCCGGGTAGACCGTCGGTGGCATCAAGCGTGAACGCGACGGTCACAGCGGGGTCCTGGCGGGGACGGGTGGCATCGTCGAGGCGGATCTCGTGGTTGGACAGAGGTGTCTCTGCTCCCCAGCTGTAGGGCAACACGCGGTTGGCTTGATACACCAGGCCTTTGTCCCACAATTGCTTGAACGCCCACATGACCGACTCCATGTAGTCGAGATCCATGGTCTTGTAGTCGTTCTCGAAGTCGACCCAGCGAGCCTGCCGGGTCACCGTCTTCTCCCACTCCTGGGTGTACTTCAGTACCGATGTGCGGCAGTACTCGTTGAAGCGTTCGATGCCGTAGTCGATGATCGATGCCCGTCCCGCGACGGGAAGTTCTTTTTCGGCTTCCATCTCAGCGGGTAGGCCGTGGCAGTCCCAGCCGAACCGACGTTCTACCCGCTTGCCCTTCATCGTCTGATAGCGCGGCACCACATCCTTGACAAAGCCGGTGAGGAGATGGCCGTGGTGTGGCATGCCGTTGGCGAACGGCGGTCCGTCGTAGAACACATATTCGTTGTTTGTTGAACCCGTGCCAACGGGGCGTTGATCGATGCTTTGTTCGAACGTTTTTTGGGTCGCCCAGTTGGCAAGAATTCGACGCTCGATGTCCGGAAGATCTGGACTCTCGACCGGGGGATACGGCGGCTCGACGGCGTCACTCATAAAGGACAAGGCTATCGGCTCAAAATATGAGGGGAACTTGAGAAAACACGGCGATTATCGAGATCGAGAAACGCCATAGTGAGTTCTCGACGACCTATGGGATTGCGACCAGCGGGATTGCGACCAGGGCGAGAATCACGCCGTACAGCTGGACCCGGCGCAAGCGTTCGTCGAGAAGTAACCGAGCGAGCAACACGGTGCTGACCGGATAGAACGCGCCGAGCACTGCCGCCACTGCGAGTGGACCCCGCTGATACGCCCATAGCGCGCAAACGCTGGAGACTCCCTCGGCGATCCCGGCGGCGATGACGATGAGCCGGGTTTGGCCCGACAGCGTTGTGACGCCACCGACGATGAGTGCGATCACGATCACCAGAGGAACCGAGACCACCCGAGCGGCAACGAGCGGCCACAGTCCCGCCCCGTGCTGGGTTTCGGCCAGCGCGAGGAAGAAGATCGAGAAGCCAATCCCGGCGATGAGAGCGAGCGCAAAGGCGATAGGGGGCGTCGCTTCGCCGTCACCCTCTCGGTCCTGGGTGACAAAGGCGATGGCGGTGAGAGCGAACACGATACCGACGATGTTCATCGCGGCCAAAGCTTCGCCGCGACCAACGCCGACAAGAGTTGGGATCACGGCTCCGACGGTGGCGGTGACCGGGGCAAGCAAGCTGATTTTGCCTCGGGAAAACGCGGCGTAGAGGGCTACGTAGGAGAACGTTGCCGAGAGACCGGCAACGACGCCAGCGCTCAGATCAGCCGTCCGAATGTCGGGGGCATCGATGAACCAGACGGCAACGAAGAGCAGTCCGAGGCTTGCTGTCTGAATCCAACCGGCGACCGCGAACGGGGACGCCTTTCGTGCGGCGACGCCTCCACCAAAGTCGGACGCGCCGATGACCATGGCACTGATGAGCGACAGTAGGGCGGTCAAGGGCCCACTGATGTCAGTACGTGCACCGAGCGTGGTCCACGAAATTCGAAGCCGTGTAGTTCGACCTCGCGGCTGGGGTCGAGTCGCAGATCGGGGAATCGGGCGAACAGGCGCTCTACGCCGACGCGGACTTCTTGGCGACCGAGCCATTCCCCAAGGCAGCGGTGAGCGCCGAGTGCGAAGGCAGCGTGAGATCCCTCTCGACGGCCGAGGTCGATGACGTCCGGATTGGTCCAGTGCGACTCATCGAGGTTGATCGAACGCAGCACGCCGCTGACGAGATCGCCCTTGGCAATAGCCACCCCAGCGAGTTCGAGATCCTGTGTGGCCTGGCGGGTAACCGTGCCAACGGGGGAGTGCACTCGAAACATTTCCTCAATCAGGCGTCGCATCTTCGTCGGCTCGGCGTCGACGGCGGAGGCGAGCGAAGGCTCGCTCAAAAGGAGCCACGCGACCAGACCGATTCCGTCGCGGGGTTCATTGATGCCGCCCGAGATCATAAGTCTGACATTGTTGACGATCTCCTCAGGGGTCGCTCCATTCTGCACGAACCACGAGATTGCCGACCCGTTATTACCGGCTTCGGCGATCCGCTTGGCGAGGACCGCTCCGAGATCGGCCTTGGTCCGCTTGCCGATGGCGGCGAGGTCAGGATCATCCTCAAAGTTGGCTAGGTCGGTGCAGAGACCCTCACACCAATCCCACATTCGATCAAAGCCGTACGAGTCGAGCCCCAAAACTGTGGCGAGCGTGCCTGCCGACAGCGGCTGCGCATAGTCGGCCATCACGTCGAAACCAGCAGGGTCGACGGCATCAAGTAGCCGATCGGCAATACCAGTCAACTCGTTGGAGACGAACTCACCGCTGCGGCCGCCTGGCTGGAACGGCGGCTGCATGATCTCTTGTAGTCGGGTGTGGACCGGGGGGTCGCAGGTGAGCATGTTGGAACCCAAGGTGCGTGCCAAGAAGGAAGGTTCAGTGGCTGCGGTGAACAGTTCTGGGTGCTCCTCCATGAAAGCAACGTCGTCCCAGCGCGTGACGAGCCACATGTCCATGGCTGGTATCCAGCAAACCGGTTCTTGCGTCCGTAGACGGGCCAGGATCGGGGCAGGCTCCCGTTCGAGGTCCGCGAGGCTGATCGAGTCGCCGAGTCCCATCTCAGTGACGTTACTCGTTCGGTACCAAATGGATCTGATCAGCTACATTTCCTCCCATGACTCGTGCTCCCCTGGTTGGTCTCGTTGGCCGTCGCAAGATCGGTTCGCAAATCATCGGTCAACCTGAAGTTCTCGGCCACATTGATATCGAGCTCTTCTATCGCGACTACGCCCGAGGCGTGATCGAGGCAGGCGGCTTCGCCGTCAACCTCCCGCTCGACAGCGATCCGGCTGAAGCAGTGTCGCGCTGCGACGGAATTGTGCTCAGTGGGGGAGCCGACATCGATCCCGCTCGTTATGGGCACGAACCTGAGACCGACATGTTTCCGCCAGAGCAGGTGCGCGATTCCTTTGAGATGGCGATCCTCGATGCTGCGTCATCGCTGGGCACGCCGGTGCTTGGAATCTGCCGCGGTCTTCAAATGGCGAACGTGCACGGTGGTGGAACGCTCCACCAGCACAATGCCATGCACTCGCGCTTCGACGTATTGCCCGATACCCAGGTCCATGAAGTTGCCGTGACGGCTGGGTCCACGCTCGGTTCGGTGTACGGCGAGAGTCGGTCCGTGAACTCGCTCCATCATCAGACAGTGGATGAGGTTGCTCCGGACTATCGGGTCACGGCGCGCTCAGACGACGGCACCGTAGAAGGCCTCGAGCACAAGTCGCTTCCGATCATTGCCGTGCAGTGGCACCCGGAGATGATGCAGACCCGAGCCACCGACCCAGTCTTTGCATGGCTGGTCGAGGCGGCCACAAAGTTCGCCGCGTCTCGGGACGCGTGATGCTTCCCCCGATTCGAGTCGGCGTCACGACCGGCTTGTGGATTTGGCGAGAGTCTCTGGCCGAGCGTCGGGTCGCCATTGATCGCATCGCCGAGGCAGGCATCGACCATGTCTTCTTCGCTGACCATGTGAGCTTTCACGACGGAAGCGGCAAGGACGGCATGGTGCAGGCCACCGCTATTGCCAACCTGCATGATCAGCTCGGTATCTACGCCGGGGTTTACCTGCTCGCACTGCGTCACCCAGTCACCGTGGCTCGCCAAATTTGCGACGTGGCCCAGATGGCCCCCGGCCGATTCACCTTTGGTGTCGGGGTCGGTGGAGAAGACCGGCACGAGGTTGAAATCTGTGGCATCGACCCGTCCACCCGTGGTCGGCGCACCGATGCTGCCCTCGATGTGGTGACACGGCTCATGGCGGGCGAGACCGTCGATCATGAGAGTGAGTTTTTCTCAATCGAACAGGCATCGGTGATTCCGGCGCCGGCTACGCGGGTGCCGATCATGATCGGCGGCCGTTCAGGGGCGGCCATCGCTCGGGCTGGGCGTTTTGGCGATGGCTGGTTGGCCGCATGGGTCTCGTCGCGCCGCTTCGCTCAAGCAGTCGCCGCCTTCGATGAGCAGTCGGCTGCGGCAAACCGCTCTCCGGTTGGCGATCATGGACTACAGATCTGGGTCGGTGTTGGCAGCGATCGCGACACCGCTCGCCAGAATGTGGCCGCCGGCATGGAGGGCTTCTACAAGGTGCCGTTTGCTGCGTTCGAGAAGTACACGCCGTGGGGGACAGCGGCCGAGATTGCTGAATGGCTCGCCCCCTACGTGGATGCCGGCTGTCGCCACTTCAATCTCACTCCGTGTGCTGACTCCGAAGAGGAGGCAATCGAAACGATCGCCGAGGTCCGCCGGCTTCTGCTCGCCTCCGAGTGACCGTGCAGGCGCGAGCGGTCGACGGGAAGGCGAATTCGGCCACACGAATCGGTCCAAGATGGTGGCTATCACGCACCCATCCGATGGGCTCACCACCGTTATCCAGGAGTTGATACGCCAATGACGATTGCCTTCGAAGGGTTTCATCTTGCCGAGGTCAACCTGGCCAAAGCTCGTCACGAGATGGACGACCCTCGTATGGCTGGGTTTGTTGACAACCTCGACAGGATTAACACCCTCGGGGATGAGTCTCCCGGTTGGGTGTGGCGCTATCAAGACGACAGCGGTGCGGCGATTGACACCCAAGTCTTCGATGACTCACTCATGTTCATCAACCTCACCGTGTGGGAATCGATAGAGGATCTTCGGGCCTTCACAGTCGAAGGCGAGCACGTGGGTTTTCTTCGGCGACGGCTTGAGTGGTTCGACCGGATACCCGCTCTCCCGATGCTCACGATGTGGTGGCTGCCGGCTGGCATGCTGCCCACGCTTGACGACGTCGTGGATCGGGTCCACCATCTCCGCGACCATGGGCCGACGTCGTATGCGTTCACGTTCAAGGATCACTTCCCTCCGGAGGGTTGACCATGCTGCTGCCGAGTGAGCTCCAGTCTTTTATCCATGGCACGACGCTCGATGACCTGCCCGACGACGTGGTTGCCATGGGCCGTCGTTGCCTCCTGGATCTGATCGGGGTAGCTGCTAGCGGTTCTCGGACTGACTTGTCGCGTCTGATTCGGGGGCACGCAGTCGATCACTTTGCCGCCGGTGGGGCAGGCGCGCCCCTTCTCCTCGACGGACGAATCGTCAGCCCGGCAGGAGCAGCACTCGCCGGCGGCATGACGATCGACTCGCTCGACGCCCATGATGGCCATCGCCTGACCAAAGGGCATGCCGGGTGCGGCCTGCTTCCCGCGCTGATGGCCTACACCTCAGCCGAGGGCGTGGCTGACGGTGGCGAATTTCTCGCCACCCTCATCGTTGGGTATGAGGTGGCGACCCGTGCTGGCATTGTGCTCCATGAGACGGTGCCCGACTATCACACCTCTGGCGCTTGGATTGCGGTCGCTTGCGCGGCGATCGGTGCTCGAGTGCTGGGGCTTGACCCCGCTGTCACCGCTGAGGCTGTTGGCATCGCCGAGTACCACGGCCCGCGTAGCCAGATGATGCGGGTCATCGATCACCCGACAATGCTCAAGGATGGATCAGGGTGGGGCGCTATGGCCGGTGTCTCGGCCGCGTACCTTGCTCGCGATGGATTCACCGGCGCGCCCGCCATCACCATGACCGCCCCTGAAGTCCACGATCGCTGGGCTGACCTCGGGTCGACCTGGTGGATTCTCGATCAGTACTTCAAACCTCACCCGGTCTGCCGGTGGGCACAGCCAGCGGTCCAAGCAACACTCCAGCTTCGCGCCGCCAACGGCTTCGACGGTGCCGATGTTGCAGGTATTGTCGTCGAGACATTTCATGAAGGGGCCCGCTTGACCACCCGACACCCGAAGTCGACTGAGCAGGCGCAGTACTCGTTGCCGTTCCCGGTGGCCGTTGCGCTTCACGCCGGCCGACTGGGGCCGGGAGAACTCGGTCCGACGATGCTGGCGGATCCAGCCGTCGCCAAGCTGGCCGATCTCGTCGAGATCTGTGAGAACGATGACCACAACGCCGCCTTCCCCGGTAAGCGATGGGCCCGAGTTTCGATCGACCTGACCGATGGCCGTCGCCTCGAATCGCCCGACACTGAAGCCAGTGGCGATCCCCATCTCGCTCTGACCGACCAGCAGGTCCGAGCGAAGTTCCACGACTACGCCGACCCAGTTCTCGGCGCTGAGCGCGCCGCCTCGATCGAATCGGTGGTCGATGCCCTTGAGGCTGGTTCGTATATCAACGAGTTCCTCGAGCTTGTACTATCTGCACCATGACCCGCCGTGGCCGCCGACGTTCTCTTGCGGCATCGGCGATCCCGCAGTTGCCCTGGCGACAGGTCAAGAACGCCCACGGCACTCTTGACGTTCTTCGCCCTGAGCAGGTCGATCAGATCCACAACGCATCGATTCAGGTACTTGAAACCGCAGGCATCGAACTCTGGTCGGCTGATGCTCGCCGCCTGTTCGAGGAAGCTGGGGCGATTGTCGACCATGACACCACGGTTGTGCGGGTTGGCGCGGATGTGATCGAACATGCGCTGTCGGCCGCCCCATCGTCGTTCTCGCTCACTCCCCGCAACCCTGATCGGGCGGTCGAGTTGGGCGGCAACAATATTGTGTTCGGCCTCGTGGCGGGCCCACCGGCGGTGCATGACTGCATCAATGGCCGCCGCCAGAGCAACATGGTGGACTACGAGAACTTCGTGCGCCTTGCTCACTACTTCAACGCCATCCATATGCTGGGCAATCAGGTCTCAGCCCCGATGGAACTTCCGGCGAACACGCGCCATCTCGATTGTTATCGCGCCAACATCACCTACTCGGATTTGGCCTATCACTGCACCGCGATCGGACGTGGTCGTGCCCTTGACGGCATCAACATGCTTGCCATCTCGCGGGGGATGACCCTCGAAGAAGTGGCGGACAGCCCGGGTGTACTCACCGTCATTAACGTCAATAGCCCTCGCCGTATGGATGGGGAAATGGCCGATGGGCTGATCGCTATGGCGGAGCACGGCCAGCCGGTCTCGGTAACACCATTTACTCTCATGGGGGCAATGACGCCGGCCACACTGGCCGGCGCCCTCGTTCAGGCCAATGCCGAGGCGCTCTTTGGCATCGTGCTGACCCAGTTGGCGAAGCCGGGCGCACCCGTGGTCTATGGCTCGTTCACGTCCAACGTCGACATGCGATCTGGGGCGCCGGCGTTCGGCACGCCCGAGAACTCAAAGGCCAATGTGGCCGCCGGACAGCTTGCCCGCCGCTATGGATTGCCCTATCGGTCGAGCAATTGCACTGCGGCCAACACCGTCGATGCTCAGGCCGCCTACGAGATGCAGATGGCTCTGTGGGGTGCGGTCCTTGGTGGAGCCAACATCGTGTACCACGCCGCGGGTTGGATGGAGGGTGGGCTCCAGGCGAGCTACGAGAAACTGATCCTCGATGTCGAGGTGCTCCAGAACATGATGGAGTTCTTGACCCCGGTTGACACATCCGATGACCAACTCGCCCTTGATGCCATCGCCCGTGTGCCCACGGGCGGTCACTTCTTCGGCGATGCTCACACCATGGAGCGTTACGACACCGCGTTTTATCAACCGATGCTTTCGGACTGGCGTACCTGGGAGCAGTGGAACGAAGACGGCGCCCGCACCGCCACGGAGCGCGCCACCGGCATCTGGCAAACGGCACTCGCAGAGTACGAGGCCCCTCCCCTCGACGACGCCATCGCGGAAGAACTCGAGTCCTATATTGCCCATCGCAAAGAAGCGATCGGTGACGGCGAGCCGTAGCCGAATCGGCTAGGCGTAAGAGCGCTTGGCGACCTCTTCGAGCATGACCTCGGTGGCGCCGCCGCCGATGGGAAGAATGCGGGCGTCGCGAGACATGCGCTCGATGGCGGACTCGCGCATGTAGCCCATGCCACCATGGAATTGCGCGCAGTCGTACATGACCTGTTTGATGACCATGTGCTGCCGGATGGCAACGAGGTCGAAGAAATAGCCGATTATCGCTCGGTCGTTCAGTTCGGTTCGGGCTGCACTGCGGCCTCTCGCAGTCGTTCTGCAAAGCTTTCGGTCACAACCTCTCGACTCCAGTTCTTTCGTTCTTTACGACGAGCGATTCGTTGGGACTCAGGCAGAACACTCCGCTCCATGAGTTCCATAATCGTTGCTTTCACTCTCTCTACGTCAGGCGTGTCGACGACGTCAGCCCAGCCGCTGCGGCGAGCCCAGTCGACCGTCTCCATCTTGGGCGACCCGACGACGAGTGCCGGTACGTCGGTGCTTATTACGTCGAGAGCTTTGCTTGATGTGGCGTAGCGGACAAATCGAAGCGAATCGTCGTCGAAGTTCATGGTGACCAGGATCGCGTCGCCTTGTTCAAGGAATTCGAATTGCTTGTCTCTATTGTCGACGTTGCCCCAGTCCCGGACGATGTCTCGAAGATGTGGAAAGTCCTCGAAGAAGCGGTCGAAGTCAGTCCGATTCGGTCCGACACAGTCGATGAGGACCGACCGCCCTTCTTCGCCTAGTTCGCGTGCCGCCTCGGCGACCAATCGCAATGCTCCTGCATGCTGGAGAACGTTGCAGCGCCCGGAGAACCTGAGCCGGAACACCTCTGGCGACCCTGTAGTGGTCACCGGTGTGCGAGTGTCGAGCCAGGTGACGAAGGTGACTGCGTTGACTCCATACAGAACGTTCAGATACTCGGCGTGTCGGTTTGAACATGCGAAAACGTCGACCGCCCCGGTAAGCATCTTTCGTAGTGAAACATCGCGCCTGACCGCTCGTAGCACTCCGGTCGGGCCCTTCCAGCGGCCGATTTGCCAACCGACAACGTCATCGAACTCGTGCGCTACGTATGGGATTTTCAGGGCCGATGCCAGATCGTGGCCAAGGCTCCACCAGGGCTCGGGCCACTCGGCCGCACGGGCGTACATCAGGTCGGGCTGAAACGCCTTCGCTTGATCCGCTATTTCAGTGCTAAGGAGCCCATCCGGTGAAGAGATGTGTTCAGCACCGATGGGTCTCATCGTTGCATTGGCGTCTGCGGTGATCTCCAACAGTCGGTCACCAGGCCACCCATCGAAGAGTTTTCTCATTGACGCGCCAGTGGCTGTTCCTGTGCCAGTTCCCGATTGCGAGACAAGCACAACACGGGGATACTCAGACATCGGTGAGTGACTTGCCGGTGATGTGCGAATGCATGCTTACGATCGTTCGGCTCAGTTCTTCGTATTGGAAGCGAAGTTGGTTGTCGAGGTTTTCGACCGCTGTGGTCAGTTGCTGGTGCTCAAGGCGGAGTTCCTCGAAGAGTTGGAGGACGTCTGCAATTCGAACTTGTGATTGGTCCAGTGTCCGAGCGAGGGTCGACAACTGCTCGAGTAGTTCGGTTTGGCGGGTCTCGGCTGCCAAAGTCGTCTGCTGACGAAGGGCGATGAGCCCTTCCATGAGTCTTTTGGTGGTCGAAATCGAGGCCGCACCCATCGATACCGCTCCGACGGCGATGGCGACGGCTGAATTCCAGATGACCAAAGCCGCAATGGGCAACAGCGCGGCCAAAGTTATGGTGGAGAGAGTTGCGGAGCGAGTCGACCGGGAGTTGAAGATTGTCTTCAAGTACCGAAGGCTACCTGTGGCATGCGCTCACACCATATAGGAGCGCTTGGCGACCTCTTCGAGCATGACCTCGGTGGCGCCGCCGCCGATGGGAAGAATGCGGGCGTCGCGAGACATGCGCTCGATGGCGGACTCGCGCATGTAGCCCATGCCGCCATGGAATTGCACGCAGTCGTACATGACCTGGTTGATGACCTCGCAACCCCAGGCCTTCGCTCCGGACATGGCCTTGACGTTGTCCTGACCGCAATCATGCATCCATGCGGCGTGATACATCGACGCACGAACAGCATCGATCTTGGCCTGGTTCATGGCCATACGCTGGCGGATGGCGCCGAGGTCATAAAGGTGGCCACCAAACGCCGGTCGCTCCTGACAATAGGCATTGGTCAAGTCGATGGCGGCCTGGGCCGAACCGAGGCCCATCCCGATCAGGACCATCCGCTCGTTTTGGAAGTTCTTCATCGTCTCGTAGAACCCGCGGTGCAGCGTGCCGAGGATGTTTTCCTCGGGGACGAAGACATTGTCGAGTAAGAGTTCGGCCGTGTCCGAACAGCGCCAGCCGTGCTTGTCGAGTTTGGTGGTGACCTCAAAGCCCTCAGTTCCAGCAGGCACGAGGAACATCGTGATGCCGTACTTGTTGTCAGGATCTGTTCGGGCGGCCACGATCGTGAGATCGCCATAGACGGCGTTGGTGATGAACATTTTGCGGCCGTTGATCCGGTAGCCGTCACCGTCCTTGATGGCGGTGGAGCGGATGCCGGCGACGTCAGAACCTGCGTCAGGTTCGGTGACCCCAATCGAGGTGATGGCGTCGCCGGTCATCATCTTCGGTAGCCACTCGGCGTGCTGCTCGTCGTTTCCGGAGTTGACCAGGTGAGGGCCGGCCATGTCGGTGTGAACGAGCACGGTTACGTCAAACCCGGCAAACGTCGAGGCACCCAGTGCTTCTGAAAAGGTGGCCGAAGCGAGCATGCCCATCCCGAGACCACCGTGGGCCTCGGGGATCCGAAGGCTGAGCATGCCGAGATCACCCATCTGGCGCAGGACGTCACGGGGGACCTTTCCGGCCTCTTCCCAAGCCTCACCGTGGGGGGTGACTTCCTTCGATACGAAGTCGACGGTTTGGTCGTAGATCGCCTCGAGTTCATCGGTCATGTAGATGTTGCGGCGCAGGTTGGTGCTCATACTTCGTTCTCCTCGTTCTCCTGGAACGTGATCAAGATCTGGTTGGATTCGATTTGATCGCCAACGGCGACTCGGACTTCGGCCACGACCCCCGGGCCGCCGGCGGTGAGGGTGTGGAGCATCTTCATGGCCTCGATGAGGACGATCGGCTCGGCGCCGTCGACGGCCTGGCCGGGTTCAGCGAGCACCTCGGCGACGACAGCGGGAAAGGGGGCCAACACTGCGCCGGCGTGCCCGTGCGAGCCAGCCGTCTCGGGTGCCCAGTGCTCGGTTCGACTCAGGACCCGGAACGTGTGTGATTGGCCGCCCTCGTTGACGACCACCGTGCGAGCGGCTGCGTCGACGATCGCGACATTGGCGTGTGTCGGCACGACCTCGTGCACCTCTCCGTACGTATCGCGGACTGCGACCGTGCGCTCGCCGCAGTGGGGCGTGAACCGGCGGTCGCCCAGCGCCGACCAAACCAATGCCGATCTCGTTCCCATCGTGTGGCCTTCGAGCAGGGCGCCGGCAGCGCGAGCGGCAGCGGCAGCGGTGCCGTAGTCGGTGGGCAGGGGGGATTCGTCGAGGAAGCGCGTGGTGATTCGCCCATCCATGATCTCGCGGCGATCGATCAGCCAGCGGTGGAAGCCTGTGTTGGTGACCAGGCCGCCGATCAGCAGGCTGTCGAGTGCCTGGCGCAGGTCCCGCAATGCAGCGCGCCGGTTGCTGCCGTGCACGACAAGCTTGGCGACCATCGGGTCGTAGTGCGGCGTGATCTCGGAGCCGATCTCGATGCCGGACTCCCAACGAACCCCGGCCGGTACCGACAGAGCGGTGATCCGGCCGAGTCGGGGAGCGAAGTCGTTGGTGGCGTCCTCGGCGTTGATACGTGCTTCGAAGGCGTGACCGGTAAACGTGATGTCGTCGGCGGTCAGACCAAGCTCGCCGCCAGCGGCGACGCGAAGCTGGAGCTCCACGAGGTCGAGTCCGGTGATCTCCTCGGTGACCGGGTGTTCGACTTGCAGACGCGTGTTCATCTCGAGGAAGAAGTAGTCGCCGGTCTCATCATCGACCACGAACTCGACCGTGCCGGCGGAGTCGTAGCCGATCGAGTCGGTCAGCCGCACGGCAGATTCGCGTAGCCCGGTCGTGGTCGACGCGGGGAGGTTGGGTGCCGGCGCCTCCTCGAGCACCTTCTGATAGCGGCGCTGGACTGAGCACTCGCGCGTGCCCAGGTCGATGGCAGTGCCGTGTGAGTCACCCACGATCTGTACCTCGACGTGGCGGGGTCGCGTGATGAATCGCTCGACGATCACCCGGCCGTCGCCGAAGGATCGTTCGGCCTCGGTCACGGCCTCGTGCAGCGCGTTGTCGAACTCGCCCGGCGTATTGGCGATGCGAATGCCTTTGCCGCCGCCACCGGCCGCAGCTTTGACGAGGATGGGGTAGCCGATGCGTTCCGCGGCGTCGCGAAGGTCAGCAGGATCCTGTGAATCGGAGTAGCCGGGGATGATCGGCACGCGGGCCTCAGCGGCCAGTCGGCGGGCTTCGATCTTGGACCCCATGGTGGCGATCGCCTCGGGCTTCGGACCAATCCAGATCAGCCCGGCGTCGATCACGGCCTGGGCGAAGTCCGCGTTCTCGGACAGGAAGCCGTAGCCGGGGTGAACGGCGTCGGCCCCGGCGTCAGCCGCGGCGGCCAGGATCCTGTCTACCGACAGATACGAATCGGCCAGGGCGGCGGGGCCGATGCACACGGCCCGGTCGGCATCAATGGTGAACGGTGCGCCCCGGTCCGGTTCGGCGAAGACGGCAACGGTTTCGTGTCCGAGTCGCCGAGCGGTACGGATGACTCGGCGGGCGATCTCGCCCCGGTTGGCAATCAGCAAACGCATGACATCACATCCGGTAGACCAGGCCAGGGCCGGGCGCGGGTTCGTCTTGGCGGACGGCGAGGGCAAGGCACAGTCCGAGTGCGTCTCGAGTGTCGACTGGGTCGATCAGGCCGTCATCCCACAACCGAGACGTGGCGTAGTAGGGGTCCGACTGGGTCTCGTACTGGCCGCGGATCTCGGCGCGAATCGCGGCGATCTCCTCCTCGGTGGTATCGGCGCCTTTCATGCCCCCCAGCCGGATGTCCACCAAGACCGTCTCGGCGGTGTCGGCGGCCATTGTGGCGATCCGAGAGTTGGGCCAGGCAAAGAGCATCCGAGGGTTGAACCCGCGTCCACACATGCCGTAGTTGCCGGCGCCGTACGAGCCGCCGATCAACACCGTGTACTTCGGCACGGTGGCATTGGCCACGGCGGCCACCATCTTTGCGCCGTTCTTGGCGATGCCGCCGACCTCGGAGTCGCGCCCGACCATGTAGCCCGACGTGTTCTGCAAGAAGAGCAGGGGGATTCGGCGTTGCTCGCAGAGTTCGATGAAGTGGGTGGCCTTGAGGGCGGCTTCGCTGAAGATGATGCCGTTGTTGGCGATGATGCCGACGAGATGACCCCAGACTCGGGCGAAGCCGACGATGATCGACTCGCCCCACTCGGGCTTGAACTCGGAGAACTCCGAGCCGTCGACCATGCGGGCGATGATCTCGGTGGCGTCGAACGGGATTCGGTCGTCGGCGGAGATGATGCCGTAGATCTCCTCGGCGTTGTAGAGCGGTGCCCTGGGCTCCTGCCAGTCCGCCCATGACTGGCGATCGGCGATCGTTCGCTGGTTCGTGGTTTCGCAGATCTCCCGCAGCTTGCCGTAGGCCTCTTGTTCGGAGGCAGCCATGTAGTCACTCACGCCGGACTGGCGGGTGTGGAGCTCGGCACCGCCGAGGTCATCGGGCTCGATGATCTCGCCGAGTGCCGCTTTCACGATCGGGGGTCCGCCGAGGAAGATCCGGCCGATGCCCTCGACCATGATCACCTCATCGCTGAGGGCAGGAACGTAGGCGCCCCCGGCCGTGCATCCACCGAGCACTACCGAGAGCTGGGGAAGGCCTTGGGCCGACAGGCGGGCCTGGCGGTAGAACGAGCCTCCGAAGTGATCCTTGTCGGGGAAGATCTCGTCCTGCAGGGGGAGGAAAGCGCCGCCCGAGTCGACCAGGTAGATGACGCCGAGACCGTTCTCTTCGGCGATTTCCTGAGCACGGACGTGCTTCTTGATCGCCATAGGAACGAGTGAGCCGCCCTTCAACGTGGCGTCGTTGGCGACGAACACATACGGAGAGCCCTGCACGACACCGATACCGGTGACGATTCCCGCGCCCGGGACCTCGTTGTCGTATTGGCCGTGGCCCGCCAGCGTCGAGAACTCGAGGAACGGTGTGCCATGGTCGGTGACCAGGTCGATGCGGTCGCGCACCATCACCTTGCCGCGGGCGAGATGCCGCTCGATCGAGCGCTCTCGCCCCTTGCCGCCGTCGATGGCGTACTGCATGCGCTCTTTCAGCGTTGCCACCAGTGACTTGTAAGCGGCGGCGTTGTCGGCGTATGTGGGGCTGTCGGTGTCGATTTGTGACTCGAGCGGTCTCATGCGGGAGCCTTCTTTGAGAGTCCGTCCCAGAACTGATTGGTGATGGCGGCGGCGAGATCGTCGAGGTTTCCTCGACCTGGGTCGAACCATTCGACGCTCGCGTTCATGGCCCCGAAGAGCAGAAGTCGGTGTAAGCCGAGTGGGGTCGAGTCGGCAATTGCTCCTGAAGCCGCGAGTCCGCGCAGGAGATCGGTCCACATGGCTTCGTACTCGTCACGAATGGGCACGATCGCGTCGCGAACCTCAGCGGGAGCGGTGCGAAAGGCCGTGACATGGGCTGCCGTGTAGGGCCCGTTCTCGAAGAGTGCGGCCAGGTGGGCCCGAACGTGCGCAGCAACTCGTTCCCGATCCGAAAGATCCGATGTGGCGGTGTCGGCCTCGTCGAACGCGCTGACCATGACTTCGATTCCGCGCTCGAAGATGGCGGAGAGGAGTTCGTTCTTCGACCCGAAGTGATAGTAGAGCGAGCCCGCTTTCATCCCCACGAGGTCAGCAATCTGGCGTAGCGAAGCTCCATCGACCCCGCGGTCGATGAACAGGCTGGCAGCCACATCCATGATTCGTTGTTTCCCTGCGAGTGCGTCGGTTACCAGCGTCACATCTGCAACCTACCTAACGTCTGTTAGGGAAACAAGCGCGAACTTCTTTCCAGTCCTCGAACTCAACTGGCCCGACCCACAGCGTTTGTACCCTGCCCATGGGTGCCAGCGAGGTCCGCCCCCATCGATGGCTCACCCGGGTCGCCAATGGGGGTGATCTACCAGTACTCCTCATAGTGGATGTTGCCGGGTTGACCCCGGCGGTTCAGCACGAAGCCCCGCTCGGTGAGGATCTGCACCACACCGAGCGTCTCGGGGAACTCGGTGCCGTTCGCACCCTCCTGGGGGAGACCGATCATGGCCGGGTTCCCGCAGAGGTAGACGTTGGTCGTCCCCGGGTCCAGTGTCACGCCGAACTCGGCTAGATCGTCGGACAGCAGGAGATCCTGGATGTAGCGTTTGGCGACGTCGGACTCCCGAGTCGGTAGCGGCACGTAGTGGTAGTTCGGGTACCGCGACCCCAGCGTGCGATGCGAATCCATGTAGCCGAGGTCGGCCCACTCTCGCACCGACACGGCTGCCACGATCGGCCCGTGGTGGCCCTTGCGGAGAAGCTCGATGGCCATAGCGTTGTGGGGTGCTTCACCGGTGCCGGTCGAGAGGAGCAACACAGCCGACGACGGGTCGTCCACCGCCGCCAGCGTGTACCGGCCGGTCACCTTCGGGCCGAGGTAGATGCGGTCGCCCGGTCGTTTCAGGGCGAGGCGGGGTGTGAGTTCGGGGACATTGTCCTCGGTCGGTGGCACGAGAACGATGTAGAACTCGAGTTCGTCCAGTTCGGCTTCGTCGGCCAGGTACCCCTGATCGTCGAAGATCCGCGAGCTGATCGAATAGGAGCGACGCACCAATCGATCCCAGCGAGCGTCGAGGTTCTTGTCGATGGCGTCGTCGATCCGTGGCTCCCAGAATCCGAGTCCGAGAGTGGCGTACTGGCCGGGTACGAAGGACGTGCCGCCGTGGTCGGGCCTCACGCGCAGCACCCACAGATCTGAATGGGTCGGCTCGAAGTGGGTGATGACGGCGTTGTAGTGCTCCTCACGCAGTTCCTCGAGGACGCCCGTGTTTCGCTGACGACGGTGCAGGCTCGATGGTTCGGGCCCGACGTCGAGTTCGGGGAAGCAGGCCTCGGCGATGTCTCGACCGGCGCGCCAACCGGGTGTGGTGGTCGGCACCCCGTCGTCGGTGGGTTCGCCGACGAACCAGACGAGACCCGTCGCCATGGCCTCCTCAGTGGCGCCGACGTCGTCGGGCCCCAGCGTCTCGCGCAGCGAGGCGAATACCACCTGATCCACCTGGAGATCGGGTGTGCGGCGATCGTTGAAGTACACCATCGGATAGCCGTCGACCTCCCCGATCTGATCCGGGACGGATCGGTACAGGATCGTGGCGCGGCGTTCGCGTTCGAGTCGGCGCAGGAGGTTGTCGCCGGCCGGGGAGAGGCGGGTCGGGTCCATGCCGCCGGCGCCGAGGACGACGCGTGCACCGGCGGCGGCGACGGTGGCGGTGATCTCGACGGCGTGGTCGGTGTAGCCGACGACCAGCACATCGTGGTCGTCGAGATGGTCGAGTTCGCTGATCTCGTCGATGTGGACCCGAGCATTCTCGGTGAGGGGGATCGGTGGTTCCCAGTCGGGTCGCCGACGGCGATCGGCGATCAGGCAGCACCTGGTGCGGTATTCTTGCTTGTTGGTGCGCACCTGCACCCGGTCGGGGCCGATGGCCTCGATAGATTCGACGCACTCGCCGTAGCCGATGTCGAGTTCGTTCTCGCCGACCAGCTCGGGGAAGGTGACGTGGTGGTGCGCCTCGATGATTCGCACGAGGGGGAGGCCCTGGCGTAGCGAGGAGACGGCCACGGACAACCCGCCGGCCAGCCCGCCGATGATCACCAGGTCGTAGTCGTGAGAACTCATGGTGCCGAGTATCTCGCGACCGGCGCGGCTACCGCCAACCGAGGATCTCGGTGTTTGGTATCAGGAAGAACCCGCTCGGTTCCCGTTCCCAGACCCGCCACGCCTCGGAGATTTTGATCAGGTCCGCTTTTGTGGCGAGGCCCATTCCAACGGCATGGCTGGCGAAATCTGATGCCACTACCCGTTCGGCCCACGTGCCGGCCCAGAACGACCGCTGCTCGGGCGTCGCGTAGGTCCAGACTGAGGCCCCCGGTTCGATCGTCTCGAAGCCGGCGGCCATCGTCCATCCGAGAAGGTGGCGACCGGCGTTGGGCTCGACACCCAGTTGGACACCCATCTCCTGGTAGATCTTCATCCAGTTCGTGAGCGCCGGGATCTCGGGTGCCCAGATCATCCCGCCGTAATCCGCATCGCGAACGGCCAGCACGCCGCCGGGCCGCAGGACGCGCCGCATCTCGCGGAGTGCCGTCACCGGCTCGCGCAGGTGCTGGAGGACCTGATGAGCATGGACGATGTCGAACGATGCGTCGTCGTGGGCCAAGGCGTAGACGTCGCCGGTCTCGAAACAAACGTTGTCAACGTCGCCAGGGATGGCTGTCGTGGCCGTCTCGACGATGGCCTCGACCGGTTCGATCCCGATGACCGGCCCGGGGGCAACCCGTCGAGCCAGGTCGATGGTGATCGACCCCGGACCGCTGCCGATGTCGAGAATCCGGGCGCCGGAGACCAGATGGGGAGTGAGGTAGTCAGCGGAGTTCTCCACCGTTCGAACACCGTGGGATCGTAGAACCGAGTCATGATGACCATGGGCGTAGTCGTCGGGTGGTCGGTTCGTTTGCATACCAGACTCTTTCGCGGCACACTCTCCCGATGTTTGACCTTTTACCCGAGCGACTCGAGTGGTACTACGGCGGTCCGATCCTCGGCCTACTCATCGTAGGACTATTTGTGGTCGCTAACCAGCCCCTTGGGGCCAGTGGCGCATATGTTCAGACAGCGGGTCTGATCCGGCGCCGCGAAGGCACCGTGACCTGGAGGGTCTGGTACTTCGTCGGAATGTTTTTCGGGGGTGTTCTCGTCACCCAGGTCCTGCGCGAGGGCGCCGAGATCCGGTCGGGATATGACTCCCTCCTCAACGTTTTCCCGCTTGCTCTAGTGATCCCTATGGTGTTCGCCGGGGCAACATTGCTCGGTTACGGTGCCGCCATGGCCGGTGGCTGCACGTCCGGTCACGGCATGTGTGGCACGGCCCAGCGCAGCCCGGCCAGCGCCGCCGTCACCGCCTCGTTCATGGCGACGGCAATTGCCACCACGTTCGTTCTGCGTCTGCTGACGGGTGGTGACCTGTGAAGTTCAATCTGGTCGGCCTGATCTTCGGCGCTGCCTTTGGTGGGATAGTCGCCGCTTCCAACCTGCACGAATACGACACCATCCACGCCATGTTGCGCTTCGATGAGTTCGACGTGTTCTTCCTTATGGCGTCATCGATCGCCGTCTCATTGCCGCTTCTGTGGCTGCTCGAGAGGAGGGGTGTGAACACTCCGTTGGGTGGCCGGCTCGCCCTTTCTCGTTCGATGCCGGAGAAGCACCACTGGCAGGGTGGAGTCCTGTTTGGTGTCGGCTGGGCAATCGCGGGTACATGCCCGGCTCCGGCGCTCGTGATGTTGTCGTCGGGCGCTCTGTTGAGCCTGGTTGCCATTCCCGGTATCTTCGTCGGGCTTCGCCTCCGTGAGCGTCAGACCGCCGGGTCTCTGGTTGCCGGTGACGGCGAGCATCGGGAGACCGTGTCAGTCTGATCGGGTGACTCAACCCATCACCATCACGCTCGCGGGTTGGACCGGCCCGTGGCCCGATGACGACAAGGACGCTAATTTCAAGGCTGAGATAGCTGCACACGCGCATCTCGACCCCTTGTCGACCATCGGAAATCTGAGCAGCAGCATTGACGTGCCGGTCGGCTCGCTCGTGCACTACGTCCTGTGTCGCTGGGCCAGCGAGGGGAGTAGTGGGCTGCTAGAACTCGGCCCCCGGATGGCCCGCCGGCTGCGGGAGCCGTTTCGTGCGGCGGAGGAAGACGACACCGACGAGGCCCGTCTCGCGGCGTACGAGCAGGTGCGGCAGATGATCGAGTGGCTCAACGTCCCCCTCGATAATCCCGACGCATATCCGGGCTAGAAGTCGTCGGGGGAGATCGGCGACTGGGCAGTGAGCCCGCCGTCGATCGTGTAACAGGAGCCGCTGACAAAGCTCGACTCCGGAGAAGCCAGATATACGGCAAGCCCGGCAATGTCGTCGGGCGTCCCCATGCGTCCACCCGGGTGCCGTCGTTCCGCCGCAGCACGTGCTGCGGCAGGGTTTTGGGCCTGCTCGAACGCGGCATCAGCAAGAGCGGTGAGAATCCAACCAGGGCTGATCGCATTGCAGCGGATGCCATCGCGCCCATGGTCGGTGGCGATTGCCCGGGTCAGGGCGTGAACCGCACCTTTGCTGGCGTTATAGACCGCCATGCCATGATCGGCGTTGTTGCCCGCCACCGAACCGATATTGATGATCGAGCCGTCCGATGGCTGGGCCTGCATCTGTCGCACCGCCGCCCGACAACAATTGAAAACACCGCGCACGTTCACATCCATTACGAGGTCGTAGTCCTCGTCGGTGGTTTCGGTGATCGTCTTCTCGATTTGAACGCCAGCGTTGTTGACGATCACGTCGAGGGTCTCACCGGCTGCGGCGATCAACTCGTTGCATGATGTTGCTGAGGTGACGTCGGTCTCGATCCAGGTGATGCCCTCAACGGCAGGCTCTCGGCGACTGGCGGCGAAGACCGTGGCGCCTTCGGCGACGAATCGACGCGCGAGAGCCTCACCGATTCCGGAGCTCGCTCCGGTGACGATCGTGGTCAGGCCGACGAGGCGACTCATATCAGCTTCCCAGGGCGATGGATTCACAAAGGGCAAGCCCGCGCTCAAGGGACTCATAGTTGCCCCAGCGGGTCCAGTTCAGCCAAAGGCCGTTTTGGAGAGCGATCACATCGGTCGTTCGTTGCCGCACGATCTCTTCCGGCAGTGATGTGTCAGAGCGTCGAATCGCGTCTCGTAGCACCTCGGCATGACGCTCGTAGAGGTCCTGCTCCGCGAGTGCGACGTCTTCGTTGGTGCGGGCCACGGCCCACATGGCGAGCCAGATTTGGAGATGGTCAACATCGCTCAACTCGTCGTCGAAGAAGGACCGAAGCCCGGCTTGGATTCGAGCCAGCGGGTCGTCGCCGGCCGCATCGAGCAGTTCTTGGGTGATCTCCATGAGGCGCTCCGCCGCTCGCTGGAAGGCCGAGACGATCAGGTTTTCCTTGCCTTCAAAGTGGTAGCCGAGGAGCCCGAGCGAAACGTCTGCCTCTTCGGCGACCGCCCGCATGCTTGTTTCTTCGAGGCCGTCGCGGACGATGATCTGCATTGCCGCGTCGAGGATTTGCTCCTGGGTCTCAGTGAACGCCACGTTGGTAAGTGTGGCACACGTCGCTGACGTGTAACGATGCGATCGTGTATGAGCATCCATATCCTTCGCCGGAACTCGCGGCGGCGTATCCGTTTCGCGAACTCGACTTCGTCCGCCACCCCGAGGATGAGATGCGTCGCCGCGGCGACGAGTTCCATCGCCTCATGGTCCAACGACGTAGCCCCCGTCTTTTCGCTCCTGATCCGGTGCCCCGCGACCTGATCGAGACAGCGATCGAAACTGCGGCAACGGCGCCGTCGGGGGCGCACAAGCAACCGTGGCGTTTCGTGATGACCGCGGATCCCGACGTGAAGCGAGCGATCCGCGAGGCGGCCGAGGAGGAGGAACGCGTCAACTATCTCGAGAACCGCATGAACGAGGAATGGCAGGAGGCGCTCGCTCCGATCGGTACCGACCATCACAAGGAGTTCCTTGAGATTGCGCCATGGATCGTGGTGCTCTTCGAGGAGCGTTATGAGGTGCGTCCCGATGGCCGGCGCCGAAAGAATTACTACGTCAAGGAGTCGGTAGGAATCGCCGCGGGGATGTTCGTCACTGCCCTCCACAACATGGGCCTGGCCACCCTCACCCATACCCCGAGTCCGATGGCGTTCCTGACCCGTGTGCTCGGTCGCCCCGCCAACGAGCGGCCCTTCGTGATGTTCCCGATCGGCTATCCACTGCCCGGCGTTCAGGTCCCCGATTTTGAACGCAAGCCGCTTGATGCGGTGCGGGTGGAAGTATGACCGACCGCTTCTGGGACGTCGAGGCCCTCCCCGACTCGACCCGCCAACCGGCTAGGTGAAGCTGATGATGCCACTTGAGGGAAACAGCGACCAGGTCGGGACCGTGTATGCAGGAGCTACTCGGGGGTCGGCGTGTGATTGAAGCGCCGGTGGTCGTCGAGTCCGCTGGGTCCGCCGAGCGCGTCGATCAGGGCTGCCTGACTGGCGAACGCGGCGGCGTTGGCGGCGTCGGGATCGACGATTGAGTGCAGCGCGTCGAGGCATTCCCGTCGAACTGCTGAATGGTCAGCTGACGTACCGAGGTCGATTAGCTCGTCAGGGTCGGCCTCGAGGTCATAGAGTTCTGGGTCGTAACCAACATGGTGGATGTATTTCCACATGCGCACTTGGACCGCGAAGCTTGCGGTGATCGATCCGCCATCGTGGTACTCGCTGAAGCCGATACGGCCGGTGTCGCCGTCGAGAAGCTCGAGCAGGGATGTGCCTGGCCCGTCATCGTTGTGACCCGGGTCCATCACGGCGCACACCGTGGGATGAATGTCGATCTGGTTGACCGGCGTGTCCACGACACGACCGATAGGGACCCCGGGTCCGGCGATGATCATGGGTACCCGGACCGAATCCTCGTACATGAACGATTTGCCCCATAGCCCACGGTTGCCGTGGAGGTCGCCGTGGTCGGAGGTGTAGATCACGAGGGTGTCATCGGTTGCGCCGGCGTCATCGAGAGCCCCGAGGATGCGGCCGACGTTGTGATCGAGCCAGGTGCAGAGGCCAAAGTAGGCGCGTCGTGCGAGGTCCGCCGTCACCGCGTCCATCGTTTTGTGGTAGCTGAAGAAGTCGGCCATTGCCTCCACCGCCGGGTGGGTGATCGCCTGGGGCGCAATATCGAGTGCGATGCCCGGCGTGTCGTTGGCAAGGTCACCGTAGGGAGCGAAGTACTCCTCGCCCACGGTCAGCGGATAGTGGGGGGCAACGAGGGAGACGAACGCGGCGAACGGCCGATCCTCAGCGGCGTGCTCGCTGAGCCATTCGACGGTTCGATCGGTGATGCGCTGGTCGTACTCGGTGTACGAACTGGACCCGACCCCGGCCTCTGCTCCCAACTCCGCCGCTTCAGGGTAGGGGGGAAGTGGATTTCGCATCAGACCTTGGACCCACCCCAGGCCACCGATCACGTGCATTGGAAGGAGCGACTCGGTGAATCCGAAGTCGTCAGCGGATGAGCGAAAGTGAAGTTTTCCGATCGACACTGAATGGGCGCCAGCGTCTTGGGCCACGTGGGCCCAGCCCCGAACAGTGCCCGTGTAGGGCTGCGCACTATCCCACGCCGCGAGTTGGTGAACCCACCGACCCGTGGCGAGAGAGGCGCGGGTGGGGACGCAGATCGGCGAGGCTGCCCATGCTCGATCGAAGCGGGTACCACGGGCAGCAAGTGCGTCGAGGTTTGGCGTCTCGATCACGGGATGCCCCCCAGTGCCAAGACAGCGAAAGCTGTGTTCGTCGGAGCAGATGACGAGAACGTTCATGGCCCGACCATAGGCGTTCAAACAATACTGGACGAACGTTCAGTTCACTCCTAGTCTGCGCTGATGTCAGAACGCCCGGCGACGATGGTGCCGCCTGAGTTCGATCTCAACGCCATGCGTCGGGGCCGCCTAGCAAGCTTGCGGGCCACGATGGTCGCTGACGGTCTCGACCTCGTGGTGCTGAGCAATCCGCTGAGCATTCGGTACGCCACGGACTATCGGGGCTATGCCGCGTTTCAGGCGCACATACCCACGACGTACGCACTGATTGCGGTTGATGGGCCGGTCGTCGTTCACGGCGCCTACGCCGATGACCTCGGTCTCATCGACATCGCACTTCCCGCGAACTCCGCCACAGCATTCGACGCGGGCATGGACTTGTCCAACGCCGCCGATCGCCAGGTGGCCGACGTTCTCCGCTTCCGTGACGAACTGGGCCTCAGTATCGCCGCCTCTATCGGAATCGAGCGGGCCACGCCGTCTCTGCACCGGGCGTACACCGATGAGGGCATCACTCTCATTGATGCCGAACCGACCATTGAGCTGGCTCGCAGCCGAAAGAGCGAGCTGGAAATGGTGGCGCTGCGCTATTCGATCGATGTGGCCGAGTACGGCATGCGGCAGATGGAGGCGGCGCTCGAACCGGGCATCACCGAAAATCAGTTGTGGGCGATCCTGCATGCCACCAACATCGCCCACAACGGCGACTGGATCGACGGACGCATGCTCGCCTCCGGACCCCGATCGAATCCCTGGTATCAGGAAGCCAGTGGCCGGGTGATCGAGTCCGGCGACGTCGTGCCGTTCGACTCCGACATGATCGGCCCGTTCGGCTATTGCGCCGATATCTCTCGAACGTTTTTGTGTGGTGACCAGGCTCCGACCGGAGAGCAGCTGGACCTGTACAAGCGCTCGCTCGACGAGATCTGGCACAACACCGAACTTCTTCGAGTCGGGGCGTCGTTTGAGGAACTGTCGCATTCGGTTATGCGCCAACCCGAAGAGATCAACGTCAATCGCTATGCGTGCGCATTCCATGGCGTTGGACTGTCCGACGAGTACCCCAAGATTCCGTACACCGATGACTGGGACCGACTCGGCTACGACGGCGAGATCGAGGATGGTCTCGTGCTGTCGGTCGAGAGCTATGTCGGCCCGCTCGGGGGCTCGGTCGGCATCAAGCTGGAGCAGATGGTGCAGGTCACTTCAGCGGGCATCGTTGCGCTGTCGACATATCCGTTCTGGGACCTCTAGTTGGCACTGGTCAAGATCACCTCGCGGGTCGCCACGGTCGGCATCATTACTGTTTCCATCATGATGGGCACCGTTCCGATTTTTGCCCGTGCACTCACCGACGGCGGTATGGCACCGGTTGCGGTGGTCTTCTACCGCAACATTGTCGGCTTTGTGATCCTGGGGGCCTTCCTTCGGGTCACGAGAGAGAAGCGCCGTGCGTTCGCGTGGGGGCTTGTGATGGGTGTAGCGATGGGTCTGGGCTGGACCAGCTATGTCGAAGCGCTCGAGGTCGTCCCCGTTGCCACCGCCGCCGTTCTCTACATGAGCTATCCGATCTTCGCGATCCTCTTCGCCTGGGTCCTGTTTCGAGATACCCCACACCCGCGCGCGTTGGGGGGAGCGCTGGCGGTGATCGCCGCGGCGGGGCTCGCTCTTGGCCCAGAGCTCGATGGAGACCACAAGAACAAGCTGCTCATCATGATCGTGGCGCCCGTCAGTTTTGGGTTCGCGGTCGCGGTGGTCACGAATCGCCTCGGGAGCCTGAAGGTGTCGGAGAGGGTCGTGGCGATCTCAATCGGCTCGATGGTTGGTCTGGGGCCGCTGATGTTGAGCCTTCCTTCCGACGAAACGAAGGCCTGGTTCCTGGTCGCCGGTATCGGTGTCATTACCGGCGCAGTCCCGCAGCTCATCTATTCGTTGGTCGCTCCGGCCGTTGGAGCCGCTCGCGCCGCTCTCGCTGGAACGATCGAGCTTCCAACGATGTTCGTTGTGGGTTGGCTGGTGTTTGAAGAACCATTCACCATGGCCCGGGTGGTTGCCGGCGTGCTCGTGGTCGGCGTGATCGCCATCGTCCCATCCCGGCCATCGCCGGCCACAGCCGCGGTCCGTCGTCGCCGACGGCTGGTACCCGGCAGGTTCCATTGATCGACAAGACTGGCACCATGGACGTAGATATTGCTGTCATTGGCCGGGGAATGATCGGTGCTGCGGCAGGCCGTCATCTTGCAGAGCAGGGCCGTTCTGTCGCCCTCATCGGGCCGGGAGACCAGTATTCGAGTCACGGAGACGCAGCACGGATCACCCGTATCGTTGGGCGCACCGGAGTATGGACCGAACTGGCTGCCCAGGCGATCGGACGCTATGGCGACATCGCGGAACGTTCGGGCATCGACTTCCATGTCCCGTGCGGCTTCCTGGCCGCCCACCGCGACGCGGCCGATTGGGCTGAACGGGCGGCGGTGTTTGGGAGCGATGCTCGGTTGGTGGACAGAGCGTGGGTCCGTGAAACCACGGGGATCAATATCTCCAATGACCTCGACCTGGTTTTTGAGGGCGCGCCGGGAGGGTATATACGGCCGCGCCGGCTTGTGGCGGCCCAGTCACGTCTTGCCGAGGCGGCCGGCGCCACAGTGATCAACGCAGAGGTGGACTCGCTACGAGGTGTGGCCGGCGGCTTCGAGGTCAGCGGCAGCTTCGGCACAATCTCCGCCCGACAAGTGCTGCTTGCCACGGGTGCCTTCGCCGGCGATCTCGCCGCTGTGCAGTTGGCCGTCGAGCGCCGCCCGAGAACCGTAGTCATGGTCGAGTGGGAGGGATTCGACGATGGTCGTGAGATCCCGAGCTTGATCTGTGACCAGCCAGCCGACGAACGAGTTGAGGAGATTTACTGGAACCCTCCGGCAGAGTATCCCGACGGCGTTCGCCGCATAAAGATCGGCGGCAATCTGACGACGTTCGGACCTCTTGAGCAGGACCAACTCATGGACTGGTTCCAGAGCGACGGCAATCCTGACGAGGTTGACAGTCTGTTCCAGAACCTTCGAGCCCTCCTGCCCGACGCCGACTTTGGTCGGTTGACGTCGAAGCCGTGTGTGGTCACCGGTACGGTCACGGGCTACCCATATATCGGTTGGATCGATGAGGGGATTGCCGTGGCACGAGGCGGGAACGGTTCGTCAGCGAAGTCGAGCGACGAGGTGGGCCGCATCGCGGCGGGCCTGTTCAGCGAAGCGGGCTGGGACTCGTCGATCGATCAGTCCGTCTTCACCCCGGTGCACGTGTAGTCAAACGACCAGTACACATTGAGGTCCGACGAGTCCGGTTGGCTGGAAGTCGTGGCTCGGGAAATGTCGCATGTCCGAATCTGTCCGAAGGGATCCGGCATACTGCTCGTATGGCCGTTTCCGCAGTCGCCACCACCGGCATCTATTGCCGGCCCGGGTGCACGGCTCGGCCCGATCCGCGCAACGTCTCGCCCTACACCGCGCCGATTGCTGCGGAGGCCGCCGGCTATCGGGCGTGCCTTCGGTGCCGACCGGATCGTCATCTTCGTTCGGTCGAGTTCAGCCATGCGCCGCAACCGGTTGCGGCCGCCGTCCAACTGATCTCCGATGGATTCCTCGACCGCTTCGATGAGGGTGCCCTTGCTGATCGTGTCGGCTACTCCACTCGCCAGCTTCGTCGTCTCTTCGGCGAGCACATCGGCGCGACCCCCGACTTCGTCGCTCGTTCCCGGCGGGCCCATTTCGCCCGTCGCCTACTCGACGAGTCGGATCTCTCGATGAATGTCATCGCCGGCGCCAGCGGGTTCGGCAGCGTTCGACAGATGAACAGAGTCGTGGAGCAGATCTTCCGCTTCTCGCCTCGGGACCTTCGGGCCAAGCGAGGCCGCCGTGATTGCCTCCCTGCCGATGGTGGGCTCCATCTCCGCTTGCCGTTCGTCGGACCTCTCGACCTCGCTGTGATCCGATCTCACCTCGGTCCACGGATAACGGCGGGAGTGGAGTCGCTTGTCGCTGATGACGACGGCACCACGACCTATCGTCGGGCTATGGCGATCTGTGGCCACCCTGGGGTGGTCGAGCTTGACCTCACGGCCCCCGATGATCGTCAGGCCGACCACCTCCGGCTCACGGCGCATCTTCCGACGTATGAGTCGATCGTCGATGAGGTAGCGCGGGTGCGTCGCTTCTTCGGGCTCGATGACGACGTAAAGGCGGCCAACGAACACCTTGCTGGTGATCGGCTGCTTGGCTCTCTCGTGGCAGCGCGCCCAGGTCTTCGAGTTGTCGGTGGCTGGGATCGATTCGAGACCGTTGTTCGGGTAATTGTCGGCCAGCAGGTGAGCGTTGCTGGCGCCTCTACTGTCACCGCTCGCCTCGCCGAACGCTACGGGATACGGTTCGCCGCCCCGGCGCTGGGCCTCACGCATCAGTTCCCTGATCCGTTGGCCTTGGTCGGTCTTGGTGATGACCGTCAGGCGGCGATGCCGCGCCGCCGGGTCGCCACCATTGCTGCGGTCGCTCAAGCGGTGGCCGATGGAGAACTTGACCTCCACGATTCGGACCCTGAACGCTTCCGGGCGGACCTTCTGGCCCTCCCGGGGATTGGTCCGTGGACCGCTGATATTGTGGCCATGCGCGCCCGTCGAGATCCTGACGCCTTCCCGGCCGGCGATCTTGGCATCCGCCAGGCCGTAGCCAGGCTCACCGGAGCCGACGAACTCCCATCCATCCTCGACCTCGAAACGCTGGCTGAAGACTGGCGTCCGTTCCGTGCCCATGCCGCCCAGCATCTCTGGGCCAGTCTTTCCGCACCGGTAGGAGACCCCTCATGACTGATCGCCAATGCCTTTTCGACACCCCTATCGGCACGCTGACACTCATCGCCTCCGACGAGGGCGTGACTCATGTGCTCTTTGATGGCCAGACCCCAGGCCAGTTTGGCCTCGCCAACGATCTGCCCGTCATCGACGATGATCCCGTGCTCTCGGCGGCAGGGGCCCAGATCCATGAGTACTTTGCCGGTGATCGCAAGGACTTCGATCTTCCGCTTGATCTCCACGGCACCGAGTTCCAGGTCGCCGCGTGGCGATCGCTGGCCTCGGTTCCCTACGGCGAGACCACGAGTTATGGCGAGCAGGCTGAACGCATCGGTCGCCCGGGCGCGTTCCGAGCGGTGGGTGCGGCCAATGGCAAGAATCCCGTCCCGATCATCTTGCCGTGTCACCGAATCGTGGGGGCCAATGGTTCACTCACCGGATTCGCGGGCGGCCTCGAACTCAAACAATGGCTTCTTTCGATGGAGCAGAATCAGCAGTCCTTTCCTGGGGTCTGAATCGACGCCTAGTGTGACGCGATGGCACTGATCTTCGACGAGTACCCCGATATCTCGTACTCCTCTGACCTTCCGTCGTTTGACGACCCCGAGGAGATGCGACAGCACCGCAAGTGGGAGGTTGCCATTGGATATCGAATCTTTTCGAAGCTGCGGTGGGGTCAACTCGGCGACGGTCACATCTCGGCCCGCGATCCCATTCTCACCGACCACTTCTGGGTGCTCGGCTACGGGATTCCGTTCTGGGCGGCCACGGTCGACAAACTGATCCTGGTAGGCCCGGATGGCCGGATCGCCGCTGGCCCGGACACCAATGGTGTGAACACCGCCGGCTACAACATCCACTCGCCGATCCTCGCGGCGCGGCCTGACCTTGTGTCAGCAGCGCATACTCATACGCAGTTCGGTACGCCCTGGTCGGCGAACGTGAAGCCGTTTGAGCCGCTCTCGCAGGAGTCCTGCTCGTTTGTCTTCGATCAGTCCATCTATATGGGCGAGGATCTTGAGGTCATCTCTGTGCAAGGCGGTGAACGGATCGCCAAGGCGATGGGTGACACGAAGCTCTGCATCCTTCGCAACCACGGCCTGCTCACTGGTGGTCGTTCCCCGGGTGAGGCCGTCGGTTGGTTCGTCATGGCCGAACGAGTCGCCGAAGTGCACGTCAAGGCCCCTGATGCTGTTCCGATCAGTGTGGAAGCGGCCAAACAGGTCGCTCACGACATGTCGAGTCCGGCGATGGCCTGGAAAGTGTTTCAGTGGCTCGCCCGAGATCTCGTACCTGACCCGACTGTGGTTCTCTCCTAAGTCTCTCATATGCGAAAGATTGAACGTGACCGCTGAGCCGGGCATACCTGCGCAAGCGTCATACGAATCCCTAACAGTATGAAAGTTTCGCCCCTCAGAGTAGCGAACTATCGCCTATCTGTGTTTCACTGGCGTGGGCGATCGTTCACCTGTATGGTCGGGAGCCACATCCAGCTTGGGCTGGACGTGCACGCACTACAGATTCTTCGGGGGGACAAATGAGCGATATCGAACAGTTCATCGACGCTGACGGCCGTGAGGCTGAAGTAATGGCGATCGAGAAGCAGATCAAGGATGAAGGGATCCAGTACCTCTACTGTCAGTTCATTTCAGTAACGGGCCGGATCATGGGCAAGGGCATCCCGGCCAAGCACTTCGGAACGATCGCCCGCAAGGGTTTCCAGCTCGTGTACGGCTCGACTGCCAACCTCTTCGTCGACCGTCACGGTGACTACATCGGGTACGGGGCGGAGTCCAAGGAACTCGTTGGTGTCGCAGAGACCGACACCTTCATGAAGCTCCCATGGGACCCCAAGACAGCCCGTGTCTTCTGCACGCTATTTCGCGGTCGGGAAGAGAAAGTAGACGGTGGCGCCTTCCTCTCGTCTGACTGTCGTGGCAATCTGCAGCGGATCCACGCCGAGTTCGAAGCCAAGCATGGGCTCCATCTCCGAGCTGGTTGCGAGCCCGAGATGATGTGGCTGAAGGCTGACGCCGATGGCAAGCCCACCGTTGAGGGCCTCACCAAACCAAACTGCTACCACATTGACCAGTTTGCCGAGCTTCAACCGCTCATCCATCGCGTCGTCGAATACGGCGAAGCCATGGGCCTCGACATGATCCAGGGCGACCATGAGGATGCCCCTGGTCAACTCGAACTCAACTTCAATTTCGACCGGGCAGAGCTCACCGCTGACCGCCTCTCGACCTACCGTCAGATCTGCAAACAGGTCGGCCGTGAGCTCGGTGCCTTCCCATGCTTCATGCCGAAGCCGTTCATGGGAGTATCGGCCAACGGTTGTCACCACAACATCTCGTTGTGGGACGGCGACGACAACAAGTTCATGCCTGAGGGCGATGATCCACAGATCCCGGGCCCAATCGGCATGATGGCGATTGGCGGCATCATCGAGCATCTCCAGGCCCTCACGTGCCTCGGCTCACCAACCGTCAACTCCTACCGCCGTCTGTGGGACACGGGCTTCTGGGCGCCGGTCTTTGCCGACTGGGGATTCCAGAACCGCACCACGGCATTGCGAATCTCGGCTCCGGGCCGCTTCGAATACCGCTCGGTGGACTCCGCCGTCAACCCGTACCTCTCGATGGCTGGCCTCATCAAGGCCATGGACCATGGTCTCGATGCCCGACTCGATCCCGGCCCGCCCGAAGAGCGCAATATTTACGAGGCTATGAAAGAGGGCAAGGACGTCAAGAAGATTCCGATGAATCTTGGCGAGGCCCTCGAAGCACTTCGTGCTGATGAGGTCATCAAGTCGGCTCTGCCCGGCGACATGTTCCGAGTCTTTGAGCACTACAAGCGTGATGAGTGGGAACGATTCATGGCGACGGTGACTGATTGGGATGTCAACGAATACCTCGACATCCTCCCGTAAGCAGCCCGTCTACAACCGAACGATCGAACAAGGAGACACGACATATGTGTGGCATTGCCGGCATTATTCATCGTGATGGCGCCGCCAATATTGGCGCAGAGCTGACCAAGATGCTCCAGTCAATGAAGCATCGTGGCCCCGATTCCACCGGGTATGCGCTCTACGGGCCGTCTGACGACATGATCGTCATCCGGTTCGTGCTTGCTGAGCCCGGCGAGGCGGGGGGCATGCATATGGAAGAGCGCCTCGAGCGGAATCGACAGGAAGTCGAGTCAAGGCTCGCCAAGATCGGCGCTGATGTGGCGACGATGCAGAGCGAAACTGGCTACGCGTTCCGCGCCACGGTTCGCTATTCAGGTGAACTCAAGCCGTTGGCTGACTATCTCGAAGACGTCCCTGGTTGTGAGGTTCTCTCGCTGGGTAACTCCCTTGAGATCGTGAAGGATCTCGGCGATGCCGAAACCGTTGACGGCCAGTACCGGCTCGGCGAGTTCACCGGCACTCACGGCATCGGCCATGTTCGTATGGCCACCGAGTCTGACGTCGACCTGGCCAGTGCACACCCCTACTGGGCGTACCCGTTTGCCGACGTCGCCGTGGTTCACAATGGCCAACTCACCAACTACCACTACTGGCGCCGCCGTCTTGAGCGTGCGGGTCATCGATTCCAGTCAGAGTGCGATTCGGAGATCATCGCGGTGTATCTCGCAGAGAAGCTGCAGAGCGGAGTCGAACTCGAAACGGCCATGAAGGAGAGCCTCGACGATTTCGACGGGGTCTTCACCTATGTCTGTGTGACCGGCAACCAGCTCGGTTTCTGCAAGGACGAGATGGCTGCAAAGCCCCTCGTGTTGTTCGAAAGCGAAGACATGGTTGTGGTCGCTACTGAAGAGATTGCGATCCGTGCCCTTGTTGGGCGCGAGGTCGACACCCGGGATCCCTACGAGCGTGAAGTAAAGGTATGGCAGGTATGAGCGCAGGTTCGAAATCGGGCATTAGCTATGACGCCCGCGGTCTGGCGGAACCCGATGCGGTAGCGCCAATGACCGCAGAGATCGATGGTGACTCGGCGCGTATCGACGCCACTGATCTGACGACTCGGCAGATCAATTTGGAGCTCCGGCGTCTGATCTATGTCGAAAACATTCACAACGTCACCGTCGCCAATCCTGGGTCGAAGCACTCGCTTGGGGTCGGCATACTCAAGCGTTGCAACATCACATTCGAAGGATCGCCGGGCTGGTTCGCCTGTGGCCTAATCGACGGGCCGATTGTGAAGATCGACGGCCGAGTCGGCTGGTCGTGTGCGGAAAACATGATGTCTGGCGCAGTCGTCGTCGAACGCGGCGCAGGTTCGCTCACTGGTGCGGCACTGCGTGGTGGCGACCTGGTCTTCAAGGGTGATGTTGGTGCTCGCACCGGCATTGACCAGAAGGGCGGAACCATCATCGTTCAAGGCAATGTGGGTATCAACACGGGCTTCATGATGCAGCGTGGTCGCCAGATCATCTGCGGTAATGCCGGCCACAACATGGGCGATTCCATGTATGACGGGGCCATCTATGTCGGCGGAAAGATTGCGTCACTCGGTGTCGACTGTGTGCCCGGTGACTGGACCGATGCCGATACGGAGCTCATCAACCGCAAGTTCGCGTTGTATGACCTTGGTACACCACCGCCGTTCGAGAAGTTCGTTTGCGGCAAGCAACTCCACAATTACGACGCGCTTGAGCCGTCCGAGAAGAAGCTCGTCATCTGAGGGGGATGGATTCATGAGTCAAGCAAAGAACGCACAAACCCAAGCTGAGCAAGATGCAGTCTTGGTTAATGCCAAGACCGACAATCTCGGTCAGAGCCAAATCTTCACACCGACTGTCATCAACGACATTCATGTAAAGGCCGAACTCGGCCGATACCGGATGCGCGGCTTCTCGATGTTCAAGAAGATCCCGCACTGGGATGAACTTGTCTTCTTGCCTGGCACCCTCACACGCTTTGTGATCGAGGGCTATCGCGAGAAGTGCGAGACCAAGACGGTCATCGGTGGCCGGTTTGCCAAGAAGCCGCTCGAACTCGACATCCCGGTGTACATCACGGGGATGAGCTTCGGCGCCTTGTCCATTGAAGCCAAAATGGCGTTGGCCAAGGGTGCGTCGATGGCCGGCTCGGCGACGTGTTCGGGTGAAGGTGGCATGATTCCGCCCGAACGTGACCTGTCGACCAAGTGGTTCTACCAGGTCATTCAGAGTCGCTACGGCTTCAACCCCCATCACCTGATGCTGGCCGACGCTGCCGAGTTCTTTATCGGCCAGGGCTGCAAGGTTGGTCTTGGTGGACACCTCATGGGCCAGAAGGTCACTGAGCAAGTCGCCGAGATGCGCTCGCTGCCTGCGGGCATCGATCAGCGGTCACCGGCCCGTCACCCCGACTGGATTGGTCCGGATGATCTATCGCTCAAGATCCAAGAGATCCGCGAAGCGACTGACTACCAGATCCCGATCCAGCTCAAGCTCGGTGCATCCCGGGTCTATGACGACGTGCGAATGGCTGCCAAGTGTGGCCCCGACTCCATCTATCTCGATGGCGCCGAGGGTGGCACTGGTGCGGGTCCGCACTTGGCGACTGAAGAAACAGGTATCCCGCTTATGGCGGCGATTCCCGAAGCTCGCCGAGCACTTGAGGATGTTGGTCTCGCCGACGACGTCGATCTTGTGGTTGCCGGTGGCATTCGCAACGGCGGCGATATCGCCAAGTGTCTTGCCCTTGGAGCCAAGGGTGTTGCCATTGGCACGGCGGCTCTCATGGCTCTCAACTGCAACAAACATCTGCCTGGCATCACCGACTATGAGGGCACCATTGGTGTCCCCGCCGGCCAGTGCTACCACTGCCATACCGGTCGCTGCCCAGTGGGTATTGCCACCCAAGATGTCGAGTTGCGCAAGCGTCTCGACGTCGATGAGGCCGCACTGCGGGTCTACAACTATCTCATCACGCTCACCATGGAAGTCCAGCTTCTGGCGCGTGCGTGCGGCAAGACCAATATTCACAATCTCGAGCCCGAGGACCTTGCCGCTCTCACCTACGAGGCCTCTGCGATGGCGAAGGTACCGCTTGCCGGAACCAACTACATCCCTGGCGTTACTGAAGAAAACCACCTCGCCGAGATGCGCGACATGATGGCCAAGATGACCGGTCAGGGAGGCAGCTGAGATGGCTGAAATCAAATCCGACACTGGCAAACGCACGATTGGCATCGACGCCGAACAACTGGCCGGCAAACGCTTCGACTACCAAAGTGATATCTCGCTCGTTGAAGACATCGATCTGATGGCGGCCACACCTGGCGGCGATCTGAACTGGCTCGAAGACATCTGGTTGCTGGAGGAGGACGGCCAGCCCGCCGTCTTTGACCGTAATTCGAACGCGTTCCTCAAGATCTACTTCGACATTCCTGCGGGGCGAGAGGACGAACTGGCTCGAAAAGTGCTCATCAAGCACCTTCAGTCCGGTAACTCCTACGGCATCCAACTCAAAGATGCCCATTGCAAATTCGCACAGGTTGATCTGGGCCCGTGGGTGGACGACTGTCGGAGTGTCGGAGGCGATTGGAAGCCGGCGGTCCTCGAAGGCTGGGAAGCACCCTCGGGGCACTAAGCCATGCGTATAGATGAAGAGATTCTCCCACTTCCAGCTTCGGTGCGGTATTGCATCATCGGCGCTGGAATCCATGGCCTGTCGACGGCCTATCATCTCGCGAAGGAGTTGAAGTCAGCGGGAACAGGTAGCGGCGCCGACATTTTGATCATCGACAAGACGCGAATTGGTGCAGGTGCATCCGGTATCGCCTGCGGTGTTGTTCGCAACAACTATTTCCAACCAGCCATGCGGGAACTCATGGCACACTCGGTGTCGGTCTGGGAGAGTGATCTCGCCGCCTACGCGTACCACCCGGTGGGCTACATGCAGATCTCTCATGAGGGAATGCACGATGATGTCCGCTCGATCTATGAGCAGCAGCAGGCCATCGGGTATGAGTCGTCCTTCATTGAGGGGTCCTCGGCGTGTGACACCTACATGAAGACCATCTTTCATGACTGGCGGGCTGGTGGGATCACCTCTGTGCTGCACGAAAAGCGCGGTGGCTTTGCCTTCAATCAGCCATCGCTGGATGGTCTCGAAGCGAAATGCCGGGCTGAAGGTGTCGACATTATTGGTCATGCCGACGTGCGTGAACTTGAGATGTCCGATGGCAACGTGAGCGCTGTGGTCACCAACAGAGGCACGATCGCATGCGATGTTGTAGTCATGGGAGCGGGCCCATGGGCGCCGCACTTCTGGCGCATGCTCAATCTCCCCGAAAGCACTGACATCCTTGTCGACGGCACGATGATCAGTCAGCCAACATGGAGATACTGGGCGTTGCAGGAAGGCACCTTGGCCATTGACCCCGGCTACCTTCGGACCAATGCAGGTGAGGTGCCACCAGTTGTCCACGTCGATACCGATGTGCCGTTGCGTTCCGATGACGGCGACATGCTCGTTGACGGTGAATGGGGCATCTACTACAAGCCTGACTTGAACTTCGGTGGCATACAGGGCGGCTACATGCCGATGAAGGTGGATAAGCCGTTCGACGAAGTCGCAGTCGATCCCTATGGCGAAGCCAGTCCTGACTTCGTGGTCAATGACGACTTCCGCATGATCTGGGCTTCGGCGCTTTCGTTCTGCCACGAGCGATTCGAGAACATGCATCCGAAGATGAGCAGGGAACCTTCAGGGGGTATCGGAGCCTTTACCCCTGACAGTTTCCCTGTGTTCGACACGTTTGCCGGCAACGCTCATGTCATCGCCGATTCCAACCATGGTTACAAGATGATCGGGGTGGGTGCACTCGTGGCCAAGGAGATCATGGGCGAACCACAGGCCTTGCTCGAGCCGTTCCGCTACTCCCGCTACGCCGAAGGCAAGCTTCATCCGCTGAGCAACTCTCCGTACCCTTGGAGCTGATTTGCCAGACGAGGTCTCGGGTCGTTGCCTGTGCGGAAGCGTCCGCTTCCGGATAGCCGGTCACCTTCGAGACGTCATCAACTGTCACTGTCATCGTTGTCGTCGCCACACCGGCCACTTTCTCGCGGCCACACAGTGCATGCGTGACGATCTTCAAGTTGATTCGATGGAGCGGTTGCGGTGGTACAGCCCGGACGGCACCGTGGGGTATGGCTTTTGTGAGGAGTGTGGCAGCACCTTGTTTTGGCGCAGCGGCGAAACAGCCGACAAGATCTCCGTAGCCGCCGGGACGCTTGATACGCCCACCGGACTCACCACGCAAGCATCGATTTGGACGGGCGAGGCCAGCGACTACCACGCGTTAGATAGGACGATTCCCAGCCGTCCCTTTGGCACCGAGGGGAGCCAGGATTCATTGTGATCGCCGCGTTGCTGGGCGATGCGGGTCTACTCGGCTTCGTCGTGGTTGTGACCATCGTGGCAGTGACCCCGGGCCCTGACATGGCACTCGTAGCTCGTCACGCCGTGTTTGGGGGCAGAGCGTGTGGTCTTGCCGCGACCGGGGGTGTCTGTTCAGGCGTGGTGGTTCACGCAGCGTTTGTCGCGCTTGGTGTGTCGGCGGTGTTGGCAGCCTCTGATAGTGCGTTCGCTATTCTTCGGTTGGCCGGCGGCTTCTATTTGGTTCTTCTCGGTGTTCGCGCCGCCTACTGGGCGTTGAGGAACGACAAGACTTCGACGGAGTCGTGTGCCAATCCAGTCCGCCCGAGAGCCGCTTTTCGAGAAGGTCTTTACACCAACGTCTTGAACCCGAAGGTTGCGATCGTCTTCTTGTCGCTCCTACCAAGCTTCCTCGCTCCCCACGGCAAGGTCTGGCTACAAGGGCTCGTTTTCGCAGGTGTGTATCTCGGTATTGGACTCGTCTGGCTCACGGGCTGGGTTGTTCTGTGCTCGTCCTTACACGCACGCGCGGCGCTGACCGACAGAACACGTCAGCTGATCGGTGGCCTCGCTGGCACAGTGCTGGCCGGATTTGGGATCCTGGTGGTTGTTGAGCCGTGAACCCATACCCGGCCTGCGGGTCTCACCGGCCCGTGAGGTCACACAGTACGGCCTCGTCCAACGTGCGCCGGTCGACTTTCCCTTCCTTTCAGATTAGCCCAACGCCGGATTGGCATTCATTCCCAAACGCTACATTGCCCATGAGTAATCAGGAGTCTTGATGACCGGCGGACAGCCCGATGACGAAGAGATTGAGCGCTGGCGAAACGCCGCGTCCAAAGACGATGTGAACGCCATGACCAACCTTGGTTTGGTCGGCCTGGGACTTGGCCGCATTGAGGGTGAAGATTCCGCCGAGTCATGGTGGGCCGCTGCGGCAGCCAAGGGCGGCGCCGATGCTATGTTCAATCTTGGTGTCCTCCGATTCGAGGCCGGACGAACGGTGGGTCATAACTCCGCCGCTTATTGGTGGGACAATGCGGCGCGCGTCGGCCATGACGACGCGATGGTTAATCTCGGCTTTATCCGGCAGAATCAGGGCCGACTCAGCGGCTCCGAATCAGCGGAGTACTGGTGGGAGCGGGCGGCTGAGGCCGGCAATCTCGACGCAACTCACAATCTCGACGAACTGCGAATGCAACGCGAAGCTGCTGCGTCCAACGAGACGAGTGTCGATTTGTCGTCGCGGCCCGATCAATCTCAATGAGTCCGAAAATGATCAGGAATCCGAAGCTGGCCGGGTAATTGCCCCGAACATCTCGATGACCAGAAGAATCGTGGCTCCAGCTCCCGCAGCGAATGAGATCCACAACCCGGTACCGGGCGACGCCTGGGCGTGATCACTGATGCTGAGGATCTGGCGTCCTGCGATCGCGAACACGAGACCAGCGCCCATCCACGCAGGTCGTAGACCGATATGGATAAGACCTATGGTGGCGAGGGATACGAGTAGCACCAAAACGCCCTCACTGGTGTCGATACCTTGTGTGTGACGCAGAAACTGTGCCGCTCGCGGTCGAGACATCCATCAGCCCAAATCACGACACCTATATCAATGACCTTTCGCGAGGTTTGCTTTCATGGCGCGGCGATGACCACGAAGGATCGCCTCGGTGTAGCCGTTGGGTTGCAGCCGCCCCTTGAGTATCAGCTCGAGTGATGCTTGAAACGGGATCGAGTTTTCGAAGTCAGGTGCCATCGGTTGATAGATGGTGTCGCTGGCGTTCTGCTGATCGACGATCGCCGCCATGCGCTGCATCGTGGACCGGACTTGATCTTCGGTCACAACATCATGATGCAGCCAATTCGCGACATGTTGCGAGGAGATTCGAAGGGTCGCGAGATCCTCCATGAGCCCGACGTCATCTATGTCGGACACAGTGGAGCAACCAACGCCCTGACCCACCCATCGGGCCACGTAGCCCAGTATCCCTTGCACATTGTTTTTCAGCTCTCGCTCAATTTCTGTCGTCGAGAGCACTCGATCTTCGGGGAGGATGGGGATTGCAAGCATGCTGTTGACGCGTTGGCGAGGTCGGTCGATCAGGTCGCGTTGGCGATCGGCTACGTCGAGCAGGAAATAGTGGATGGCGTGAAGCGTTGCTGCGGTGGGTGATGGAACCCACGCACAGTTCGCGCCTGCAAGCGGGTGCGCGATCTTTGTCTTCACCATCTCGGCCATCTCTGACGGCACGGCCCACATGCCCTTGCCGATCTGGCCACGGCCCTTGAGGCCGCATGCAAGCCCTGTATCGACATTGGAGTTCTCGTAGGCCTGGAGCCAGGTTGCACTCTTCATTTCCCCCTTGGGAAGAACCGGGCCGGCCTCCATGTCCGTGTGGATCTCATCCCCCGTGCGGTCGAGGAAACCAGTGTTGATGAAGACAACCCGCTCTCGGGCATGATTGAGGCACGCTTTCAGGCCGAGCGACGTCCGTCGTTCCTCGTCCATGATCCCCATCTTGAGCGTGTTGGGGGCGAGGCCCAGCACGGATTCGACGCGGCTGAACAGCTCGCATGCGAGCGCGACTTCGGTTGGGCCGTGCATCTTTGGTTTGACGATGTACACCGAACCGGCGCGGGAGTTTCGGAACTCGCTCGACCCATTGAGGTCGTGCATCGCTGCTGCCGATGTGATGAGGGCGTCGAGCATCGTCTCCGGAACTGGCTCACCCTTGTAGGTGACGATGTCGGTGGTCAGGTGCGGTCCGACATTTCGTACCAGCATGAGGGAGCGACCGTGTTCGACATGCTCGCCACCGCCATCGGCCGCGGTGAACGAGCGATCTGAGTCCATCGTGCGATGGACGGTCTCGTCGCCCTTGGTGAACGACCGCGTGAGCGTTCCATTCATGAGACCGAGCCAGCTTCTATAGACCACGAGCTTGTCGTCGAGATCAACAGCGCACACCGAGTCCTCGCAGTCCATGATCGCGGTGACCGCTGACTCAAGGAGGATGTCGTAGATGTTGGCGTGGTCGCGACGACCGATGAATAGCCCTTCGCCGAAGCGGATCTCGCAGCCGAGTCCGTTCTTGCGCAGCAAAACTGAGTCGGGGGACGCTGGGTTGCCGGTGTAGGCCACGAATCGTTCCGGCCGTAGGAGGGTGCTGACTGTGCCGTCGCCGCTGCGAGTTTTGAGGTCGCCGTCCTCGACGAAGTAGCTGGTGATCCAGTGGTGGCTGGCGCGGTCAAGGCTGAAGTGACGGTCGAGGAAATCTCGACCGTATCTGATGACCTGTTCCCCGCGAATGGGGTTGTACTTCGCCGTTCTGTCGCAGCCGCTACCGCCGCTGACAACGTCGGTTCCGTAGAGAGCGTCGTAGAAGCTGCACCACCGGGCATTGGCGGCGTTCAGCACATATCGGGAGTTGTCGAGCGGAACGACGAGTTGGGGGCCAGCGATGCTCGAGATCTCCGCGTCGACATTCTCGGTCACCACGGAAACGTCATCGCTGACGTAGTCGATGTATCCAATTTCTCGTAGGAAATCCGCGTAGGCGTCGACTCCGTGGCCCCCGTGGCCCCCGTGGTCTCTGTGCCATTGGTCGATCTGTTCTTGTAGCTGGTCTCGACGGTCTAAAAGGTCCGAATTGCGCGGGCCGAGTTCGGCAATGATTTTCTCAAATCCAGCCCAGAACGAGTCGGGTTCAATGCCTGTTCCCGGCAGAAGTGCTGACCTGACGAACTCGGCGAGTTCAGGTGCAACAGAGAGATTGTCAGAGTGCATGGAAGTACCTTTTGGCAGCCAGCTAGAGCAGGTCAGGGTACGACTGTTTAGTCGCCGACGACCAAGTAGCTATCCATCGAGTCATCGAGCGCCTCGGCCCACCTTGTGTGATGCACCGGTGCCTGTGTACCGGTCAGTGTTGAGGTGAATCCCCAGTCGCGATACTCCATGATCGACTTGCCTTTGTGGCCTTTCCACGTCTTGAACATGGCGTTCACGGCTGGGATGTTGAAGTCGGGATAGTCGGTGAGATCCACGAGGTGCTGCGTGTAATCGCCCTGGAAGTCGATCTCCTCGTAGGCATCGGTCAATGCGGCGTTTCGGTCGTGCCAGGGCTGACTATCGGCTTCCATGGTGGCCTGGTCGGGCGTCTCGATACGGCCGAGTATCATGTCTCGTGCGAACCAGGCCTGAGCGTCGAACATGTTGAATGTGTAGTACTGGTCTTGCATCCCGAGGTAGAAGAGTTTTGGATTGCGCTGCCATGTGACTCCCTTGTAGAGGCCGTCGGTCCACAACAGATTCCCGGTGATCAGGCGAAGGTCGTCCTCGAGGTAGGGGAAGTGGTGCTTGTAGCCGGTGCAGCTAATGATGGCCTCGACCTGGGCACTGGTGCCATCGGCGAAATGCACGGTATTGCCGTCGACGTGCGTGAGGATCGGCTTCTCGGTCCAGTTATCGGGCCAATTGAAACCCATGGTGCCGGCTCGTGACGACGTAATGATGGACTTTGCCCCGTACTTCCAGCACTGAGACCCGATGTCTTCCGCCGAATAGCTCGAGCCGATAAGCATGATGTCCTTGCCGGCGAACTCGAGCGCATCGCGGAAGTCATGCGCGTGGAGAATGCGGCCACCGAATGTGTCGTAGCCCGGGAAGTGCGGCATATTCGGCACCGAAAAGTGGCCGGATGCAACGACGACGTTGTCGAAGGTATCAGTGGTGACCGTGTCGCTCGCATGGTCATGGGCGACGATTTGAAATTGCTCGGTATCTTCGTCGAAGGTGACGTGGCGCACTGAGTTCTCGAAGCGGATGTATTTGCGAACGTCGGACTTTTCGACCCGACCCTTGATGTAGTCCCAGAGCACCGCACGGGGCGGATAGGAAGCGATCGGCTTGCCGAAGTGCTCCTCGAACGAGTAATCCGCGAACTCCAGGCATTCCTTGGGTCCGTTCGACCACAGGTAGCGATACATGCTGTTGTGTACGGGCTCGCCGTGGTCGTCGAGACCGGTTCGCCAGCTGTAGTTCCACAGCCCACCCCAGTCCGACTGCTTCTCGTAGCAAACGAGATCGGGAATGTCTCCACCCTTGTCTCGTTCGGAGGCGAATGCTCGAAGCATCGCAAGACCACTGGGCCCCGCTCCGATGATAGCTACTCGTGTCATATTGCTCCCTTGGTCAATCGAGAATTTCGTCGAGCGCGCCGAGAAGTAGCTCAACGTTTCGGAGACGAGCGGTATTGCCCATGCAACCTATACGCCAGACCTTGCCTGCGACGGGTCCAAGACCCCCACCGATCTCGATCCCGTATCGGCTCAGGAGTAGAGAGCGAACCTCGGCTTCGGTAGTACTGGCGGGCAGGCGCTCCTCGGGAACCCAGACCGATGTCAGCTGAGGCAGGCGGTGTTCTTCGGCGGCGAAAAGTTTGAGGCCAAGTTTCTGCACGCCGGTCTGGATCGCTTCGCCGCATGCGGCATGGCGAGCGATCACCTGATCGATCCCCTCATCAAGCACGGCGCCAAGCCCGGCGTGGAGAGAAAAGATCATCGAGATGGGCGCGGTGTGGTGGTAGGCCCGAGCACCACCGTCAGAGCCCACGTAGGCGGCGATCATGTTGAGGTCGAGATACCACGACTGAGGCACGGGCTTGATGCGCTCTCGGGCCGTGTCCGACAACGTGAGCGGGGAAAGGCCGGGGGCAACACCGAGACATTTCTGGGTGCCGCTGTAGGCCGCGTCGACCCCCCAGGCATCAAGGTCCATTGGCAGGCCGCCAAGCGACGTCACGCAATCAATGAGAAGGAGAGCGTCGCCCTTGTTGGCGCCGAGCTCTTCCACATCGGTTCGAACGCCGGTTGAGGTTTCGGCATGCACGACCGCGTACATGCTCGGGTTGGGGTGCGCTTCAAGCATCCGAGCGGTGTCGACCGGTTGACCCCAGTCGGCATCGACCCGCACGACTTCGGCACCGCAGCGTGCTGCGAGATCGCACATACGCATGCCGAAGACGCCATTGACGCCGATGACAACAGTGTCGCCGGCCCCAAGCAGGTTGACGAAGGCTGCCTCCATCCCCGCCGACCCGGTTCCGGAGACGGGGAATGTCAGAGCGTTCGTTGTACCGAACACGGTGCGGAGTCGCTCATTGGTCTCGTCAAGCAGTTCGATAAATTCGGGATCGAGATGGCCCAGCATCGGCCGGGCGAACGCTGCGGTGGCTTCCGGATAGGGATTGCACGGACCCGGGCCCATGAGTACACGCTCAGAAAGTGGCATTGGACTACTCCAGGCCGCGTACGCGGCTCTTGGTGGGGTCGTAGAACGGGAAGTCGATGACGGTCGCTGGGATCCGCTTTTGGTGGCCGTCGATCTTGCCTACCTCGACCTCCGTGCCGATGTCGGCGTATTCGATTGCCATGCGGCACAGGGCGACGTTCTTTCGCAGGATCGGGGACATGCATCCACTGGTGATCTCGCCGACCTGAGCGCGGCCCACATGGACCGTGTCGCCGTTCGCCCCGATCTCGCCGCCTTCGAGTTGGAGTCCGACGAGCTTGCGGTTCGGCGACGCCTTGCGGCGAACGAGGGCGTCGCGTCCGATGAAGTCATCTTCTTTGGTCTTGAGCGGCACGGTAAAGCCGATGCCAGCCTCATAGGGGTCGGTCTGGTCGCAGAACTCGTAGTCGGCGAAGATGAGACCCGCCTCGATTCGGAGCAAGTCGAGAGCTTCAAGCCCGAGTGGCTTGACACCGTGGGGTTCGCCCGCTTCGAAGATTGCGTCCCACACGGACGGAGCGTCTGATGGGTGGCAGAACACTTCAAACCCGAACTCGCCTGTGTAGCCGGTGCGAGAAATGACCAACGGAATTCCGTCATGGGTGCCAAGCCTGGCGATGGAAAGCCGGAACCAGCCGAGTTCGTCGACTGTGGGCTGATCTGGTCGAGTCCAGATGATTTCGCGCATGATGTCGCGGCTCTTAGGCCCTTGCACTTGGAGGTTGTGGAGTTGATCGGTCGAGTCGCGCACCCAGGCGTGAAGGCCTCGTTCTTGGGCCTGCTGGCGGAGCCAAAGTCCGCTTGCGTCGCTGCCGCCGATCCAGCGGAAGTTCTCGCGGCCGAGTCGAAAGACCGTGCCGTCGTCGATCATGCCGCCGGTGTCGTAACACATGGCGGTGTAGACGATCTGTCCGTCGGCGAGTTTGCGAATGTTGCGAGTGACGCAGGTTTGCATCAGTTCTTCCGCATCGGGTCCGACGACCTCGTATTTCCGCAAAGGCGAGAGATCGATGACGGCGGCGGCCTCGCGGCAAGCCCAGTACTCGGCGATGGCGCCGTGGTTGCGATAGGTGTTGGCGAGCCAGTAACCGTTGTACTCGGTGAAGTCTCGGGTCAGCTCCGAGGTGCGAGCGTGGAAGCCCGTCTCTTTGGTGAGTTCGCCTTCGCTGGCAGCTGTCATTCGAAATGCCGTCGCCTTCTTGAATAGGTTGGATTCGTCGTACACCCGCACCTGAATGTCGGTGGGGTTCCAGCCGTTGGCCGCATCAATATCGCAGGGACATGCAGTGGACACCGCCACGAGGTCGGTCAGGGCGCGCAGCAGGACATAGTCGCCGGGCCGAGACCAGGGTTCGTCGAAGAAGATCTGGTTCGCTCTGTCGAGCTGGGTGTTGTAGAAGAAGTTGATGGCTTCCCAGCCTGGGCGTTGATTGATGCTGTAGGGGCCAAATGCGTCGTTGATGTTGTCGGTGCAGTTGATGTGGCCCGGGTAGCCCATGTCTTCGTAGTACTTGGCGTTGCATGCCGTATTAAAGGTGTCGTGGCGGCCAACGGTGTCCTGCACGACTTCGAGCATTGGCTGCATGTCAGCGCCGTAGAACTTTGAGTAGAGGCCGGGGCCGGGAAATGCTGCTCCCATGTTTGTGCGGGTGTATGTGGCGTCAAGAGCGGATTCGGTGCCGCTGTGTAGCGCTCGAGCATCGAGTGCCTGAAAGTCCGAACACTCGCGCCCTTCGATGTCGAGGATCTGGATGTACTGGCCGGCTTTGACCTCGTACGCCGTGGCCGTGCGGCGATCGACGCGGAAGTCCTGTGTCGGGTCGGCCAACGGGACGGGCACGAGCGCGTCGGGCCCGGTCTCGATGGTCGCTCGGTGAATGTAAAGAATGAGATCGGTTGGTGGGTTTTGATCGTGGGGCGACATGGGGTCGCCGATTGCGGCGATGACGCAGGAGGCATCGGCCGAGGCCGTCAGGCGGGTCGATGTACCGGCGCGCGCGTCGGGCTCAAAGAGGGATGCAGCGGTGGCGGTGCTCAGATCAATATTGCGCGACGCCAGCCCGGCACGAACCCTTCGGGCATCGATCAGGTTTCGGCCGAGGATTGATTGAATGCCCGTGGCGGCTTGTTGTGCAGTCAACCCCAGTAGGCCGGGGTCAGAGGTGCCTTCGGCGGCAAAGGCCGCGACTTCGGCAGCCTGTCTTCCGCTGGGGTCGACGATCTCGACAACGTCGCCAGCGCGCACGTTGACGGCGGTGGCTGCTCCGCCATGAACGATGTAGCGCTCGGTGCCCGGGGCCAGCAACATCAGACCTGGTTGTAACACGCGTGGACGGTTACCCAGCACCGGCATTGTCATCAAACCTCCTCAGTGCGTTTGTCGAGCCCTGGCTCGACCAACGTAAGTTCTGGACCAAATCTAGCTTCGGACCAATGTAACTTACCGTTCAAGTATCACCCATGCCAGTGAAATTCGATGGACCCTCCACTAGCTGAGGTTTGGGTACACCTTGATCGACAAGAACTCGATCGGAAGGGTCAACATCGTGATCGGGCCATGGGCGACTTCGCCTCGAAACTGCACTGTGTCACCCTCGTAGAGTTTGTAACTCTTGCCGCCGTAGCCGTACTCCATTGCTCCCTCCAAAATGAAGAGAAACTCGATGCCCGGATGCTGGTAAAGCGGGAACACATCGGTGGCCTGGGTGAGGCGAGTGAGCATCGGCTCGATGGTGCGGGAGGGTCCGCGAAGGGTGCCCAGATCGAAGTAGCCGTGTCCAGGGCCGGATCCTTCGTGGATGATCTCGTGGCGCTCGCCCGCTCGCACGATGACCAGATCGTGCTCCTCGTGGAGCCCTCGAAAGAGTGCAGTGAAGGGCACGTTGGCCGCTTCGGCCAAACCGAGCAGGGTGTTCAGGCTCGGAGCGGTCTGGCCGTGCTCGATCTTCGACAGCATCCCGAGGGAGATCTGAGCGGCCTCGGCGAAGGCCGCCATTGTCATTCCGAGGTCAGTTCGGAGTTCGCGAACGCGGTCGCCGACTAGACGGTTGAGTTCCGCTGAACGACGATCAGCGGAATTGTGCTCTGACGGTTTCACCCACAGAGCGTGCCACAGATCAATGAAATTGACGCAGGAGCACGCGGAAAACCAGGCCTGGTGGCGAGAAATTCCTTTGAGGCCTTGAATGAGGTGGGAGTCGTCATTACTGTCGTGGGTGGTCGACCCGGGCCACAACTCACCCTTTGGGGGGGAAATGTTGAAAAAATTGAGTGTTTTGTTACTCGTGCTGGCGATGTTCGCCAGTGCGTGTAGTGATGATGACGATACTGAGGCCGCGGATGCGGACTCCGGTGACGATATGGCGGCGGATTCAACCGACCCGATCATCATCCCGATCCACAACTGGACTAGCCAGATTGTCGGCGCCGAGATTGTTGGCCAAATCCTGACGATGGCCGGCGCCAATGTCGAGTACATCTCGTCGGACTCTGGAGCGCCCGTCTACGAAGCCATGTGCCTGGGCGACGTATCGCTCGTACACGAGGTTTGGGAAAGTTCGTTCGGTGTTCCGTTCGAAGAAAACGTGGCAAAGGGATGCGTCATCGATGCGCAGACTCACGACACCCTCACCCGTGAGGAGTGGTGGTACAACGCCGCTGCCGGTGAGGCCTGCCCTGGTTTGCCTGACTGGACCGCTCTGCTCGAGGCTGACTGCATCGCTGCATTGAGCACCCCGGAAACGGGCGACAACGCCCGCTATCTCGGTGGCCCAGTTGAGTGGCAGAAGAAAGACCCGGAGCGCATCGCGGCTCTGGATCTGCCAGTCACGGTTGTGAACGCCGGTTCTGCTGATGCCATCTGGGCTGAACTCGACTCGGCTGTCGCCAACGGCACCCCGATCATGAGCTTCAACTGGACTCCGAACTTCGTTGACGCTGTCTATGAGGGTGGCTTTGTCGAGTTCCCCGACTACGAAGACGGGTGCTTCGACGACCCAGCATGGGGCACCAACCCCGATGCCACCTATGACTGTGGCAACCCGAAGGGTGCCTATCTCAAGATCGGTACCTGGGAAGGCTTCGAGGCCAAGTGGCCGCACGCCTACTCGGTGCTGACCAGCATCAACTTCACCAACCTTGACCTCGCCACCATGGCGGCGCAGGGTGATATTGACGGGATGTCCGTTGAGGACAATGCCGCCAAGTGGCTCGAAGATAACGCGGATCGCGTTGCGGAATGGGTCGGCTAGCAAGGGTATACACAACTAGAAATGCGCTTGCTTGGACCGGTCGCAGGGGGAGATGTATTCTCCCTGTGGCCGGTCCAAGAAGTATGAACGCATCTTCGCTGTCGGTCCCAGGGGGAACGTGTCGGAATCAAAGCTCAGCTGTCGCAATGTCTGGAAACTCTTCGGGCCGGACCCGGAAGGGTTTCTGCGTAGCCACAGCGGCCATCCATCGCCGGAGCAGGTGAAGAAGGCGGGCTATATCTCCGCCGTATACGATGCCAGCCTGGAGGTCTATGAGGGCGAGATTCTTGTTCTCATGGGACTTAGCGGCTCGGGCAAGTCCACACTCGTGCGTTGCCTGTCCCGGCTCATTGAGCCGACTGCGGGCGAAATGCTCTTTGACGGCAGCGATCTGTTGGCGGCGACCGACAAAGAAATGATTGAGATCCGGCGCCACAAGATGGGCATGGTGTTCCAGCACTTTGCCCTGTTCCCTCATCGCACAGTTCTCGACAACGTCGCCTTCCCGCTCGAAATCCAAGGTGTGGAACGCGAAGAACGGCGGGCCAAGGGTCGCGAAATTCTCGAGCTCGTCGGTCTCGCAGGGCGCGACAACTATTACCCGCGTGAACTCTCGGGTGGCCAGCAGCAGCGTGTCGGGATCGGCCGCTCGCTTGCAGTGGAGCCCGATGTCTGGTTCCTCGACGAGCCCTTCTCGGCGCTTGATCCTCTCATCCGCAAGGAGATGCAGGACGAATTCCTGCGACTGCAGGACCAGCTCCACAAAACGATCGTGTTCATTACCCACGATTTCGACGAGGCAATCCGTCTTGCCGACCGTGTCGCCATCATGTACGAGGGCCGCATTGATCAAATCGGTACGCCCGAGGAGATCATCACCAACCCGGCGACCGATTATGTCCGCAAGTTCACGAGCGACGTGTCGCGCGAGAAGTTGCTCAGCGTCGGCTCTGTGATGCGGCCAGCGACTGCCGGCACCACGGGATCAGGTTCGGTCCCGTCCGGCGCCAAGTTGGGCGATGTGGCTCCTCAGGTGCTTGGGGTCGACGGTGACCACCATGTGCACGACGACTCTGGCTCAATTGTTGGCGTTGTCGATCGGGCTGACTTCATCGCCGCGCTCTACGGAGAGCAGACGTGACGACTACGGCCCCAACGGCCGCTGCGGTTTCTGACCGTCAACCGTTTCTACAGACCACGCGCGGACGGCTGGCAATCGCGTTCGGACCGTTCGTTGTCATTCAAATTATTCGCCGGATCTTCGGAGATTCACTTCCTGAGTGGACCCGAACAATGCCGAGCTGGGCGATCCCTGATCTCCCGAAGCACATCAACCGCTTCACCGACTATCTGAAGGACGAGCAGTTCCTCGGGTTGTTCAACTTCCGTGAATTCACCCGGTCGGTGGCGAGCTTGATCGACTACCCACTCGATTTCTCGGCTGGGCTACTCCTCACTGGTGAGGACTCGCTGGGTATCGGTCCGATGCCATGGCCGATGCTGGTGGCGCTCGGTGCAGTTCTCGGCTGGTATCTCAAAGGTTGGCAGCTTTCGCTGTTGACCGGTCTATCGATCTTCTACTTCGCCGTGTTCGGACTCTGGGAAGACTCGATGAAAACGCTCGCCGTGGTGGCGGTGAGCGTGCCTGTAGCCGGTTTGTTGGGATTTTCGCTTGGGCTTCTTGCGGCCAAACGTCGATGGTTCGAGCGCATTCTCCTGCCGTTCCTCAACGTGTTGCAGGCGTTTCCCCACTTCTCGTACCTCTTGCCGGTAGTTGTCTTCGTCGGGCTCAGCAACAAGGCGGGCGTGATTGCCACCATCGTGTTTGCGTTCCCGCCGATGGCGCGCCTGACATTGCTCGGTCTACGCGGGATTTCACCAGAAATTATTGAGGCCGGAGAAATGTCGGGGGCAACCCCGCTGCAGATGCTCTGGAAGGTTGAGCTTCCTGCGGCTCGTCGAGCGTTGATGGTCGGGGTCAACCAGGTCGTGATGGGGTGCCTGGGAATGGTTGTGGTGGCCTCGTTCATAGGCACCAATGGCCTTGGACTCGAATTGAAGGGTCGCCTCGGGAGCTTGAGAATCGGCGAAGGTCTTGAGATCGGCATAGCGGTCGTTCTCATGGCGGTGATTCTTGATCGCCTGAGTCAGGCGTGGGCTGCGCGTGAACCGGAACATCGTGATGAGGTGCCCCATCTTGAGCGATTCCGTTTCGCCTATCTGGCGATCGGGTTCACAGTCGTGACCTACGTCCTCAGCAAGGTGTCCAACGTGTTCAATGTGTTTCCCACGGACAACTCGGTCAGCTTTTCCGGCACTACTGACGCGGTCATGGACTGGGCCCAAAAGGACCTGCCGGTGCAGGGAGTGAAGGACTGGTTGTTGATCAACCTTTTGCTGCCGCTACGAGACGCGTTCGAAGTGACCCCGTGGATTGTTGGGGTTGCGCTCATTATTGGTATTGGATGGGCGCTGAAGGGCCCGCGACTGGCGGCATCCGCTGGTTCGCTCGCCCTCGCCATAGCGCTGTCCGGGTTTTGGTTCCAAGCGATGCAGACCACTTATCTTGTGCTTACTGCGGTGTTTCTCTGCATGGTGATGGGGGTCAGTCTTGGTATCTGGGCGCATCAGTCAGATCGACGGGTGGCATTCATCCAGGTTGGTCTCGACACGTTCCAGACGATGCCATCGTTCATCTATCTGCTGCCGGTAATCATGTTGTTCCGAGTCGGTCCTGCAGCCGCTCTCACCGCGATGATCATCTATCCGACGGTGCCGGCGACGCGATACACGATGCTTGGGCTGCGCGGTGTTCCTGTCGACAAGATCGAAGCAGCATTGACGTCGGGATGCACGCCCGGCCAGGTTTTACGCAAGGTGAAGCTGCCGTTGGCCATGCCAGAAATTTTGCTTGGGCTTAATCAGACAATTCTGTACACGCTGTTCATGGCGATGATTGCGGCATTGATCGGCGGTATCGATGGGCTCGGCACGCCGCTGCTGTTGTCTCTCACCAACTCCGATATCGGCGCCGGCTCGATTCTTGGCCTGTGCGTTGCCCTCCTGGGGCTGACATCAGACCGCCTCATCACCGTTTGGTCAGCGGATCGCAAGGCCCAACTCGGACTCGACTAGGTGTGCCCTAGCTACGAACGAGCATGACAGGGATTGAGGCCTGGCGGATCAGTTTGGATGCGGCCGACGAGATCGGAGGTTGCCTCAGGATCGAGATGGCCGTCGGCGGCGATGACGATCTTCATCAGTCAAGTCTGGGAGACGTGTTCATGCAGAATAGGAAAATGGGCATCGGGCATGGCGGAATTGCCACCGCAGTAGCGGCCGTAGATCTTGCCCATCCCGTGCTCCAGCCGATCGAGATCAAATTTGGCGTCTGCTCGGGCGTAGTGGATCGCTAGTGCTCGGCGCTGAACGATGGCGCAGTTCGCGGCTGAGCCATGCCATGTGTCGCCGTGATGGAAGGATCCGCCGCCGGCGGGAACAACAACGGAAACGATGTCGACCTCAGCGTTGGCGGGACATGAACGCTTGACGTCGCCGGTGTAGTCATCGGGTGCGTGGAACGGCGTATCGAGCGAGGCGGGGGCCGGCCACAGATGTGAGCCACGCGCGAACTCGAGCGTGCCGCTTGCTTCGGTCGTGGAGTCCAGGGCGATCCAGCAGGTCGCCATTTCCGCTGGGCTGAACCAGTGGGAATAGTCGTTGTCGCGGTGAAAGCCGAGTTGGGTCGCACCTGGAGGTTTCCACAGAATGTTGTCTTGGATGAGTCGTGCCCCAGGCCAACCCATGAGACCGGCTATCCGTGCGGCGGAGCCAGGGTCGAGGACGACTGCCGCGATGCGGTCGTCGGCCTTCCAACCGTTGCAGATTTGGCGGGCACGACGGGGGTCGCCGGTGGCGGTTTGCCAGTTGACCTCGTCAGGCTCGATGCCGGTGGCGAAGTGGCCAGCGAACAGGTCGTCGAATGCGTCGTGGAGGGAGCCGAGAAGGTGTAGATCAAGTAGTCGCGGCTCGACGACAAAGCCGTCGAGAACGAACTGCTCGTTCATCTAACCGTTGAACTCGGCTGCAGAGTCGACGAGAGCGTCATAGAGGTACTGACCGAACGAGCGGTCGCAGAGGATGCGGTATGACCGCACAGCCTCGACATCGTCACGGATCACGTCACAGCCGACCTTGGCGACTGACGCCCCAGCGCATGCGCCGTTGGGGGTCATGGGGTCGCTGAAGTCAAGGTTGCAGACCTTCTCCATCATTTTGGCGGCATCGGTTCCGGTGACTCTGAGCATCATGCGGCTGTAGGTGACGTCGACGGTGCTGGCGTAGCCGGACAGGTCGAGCCCACCGACCGCATTGCCAACAGCGGATGCTGAGCCCATCACGAACCACTCGTCGGGCCGAACGCGGGCGACGAAAGTGTCGCCTCGGTGTTTACTCGAGCCAAAGGTGAGGCCAAGGGCTGCCGCGGCGACGGTGCCGTCGGCCGCGCGGACGCTGGCTTTGGCCACATCCGACTCGTCAGTGACTGCTACCGCTGCAGATGCGGCGGCCGGGTCGATGGTGACGACAGAACTTTCAAAGGTATTAGCCACGGAGCCGTTCTCCCTCGGGATCGAAGTGGGCGTGATGTTCCATCACCTTGGCGGTGATGCGTTCGCCATTGACGAGCAACACGGTGAGCGTGCTGCCGGGCGATGCGAACTCTTGTGATACTTGAGCGAGGCAGATCGAACGCTCGAGGGTTGGGGAGTAGCGAGACGACGTGATGCGCCCCACGATCTCCTTGGTGCCTTCACGCAGGATCTGACACGCCTCTTCCGGCACGACGTTCGGATCTGTCGGCTGGACGGCGACGATGACAGGATGCGGCGCGTCGAGAGCCCATGCCGTCTCCGTCATGCCAGCCCAGTCGTCCTTGTCCAGCTTCAACAAGGAGATCATGCCGGTCGTGGGGACCTTGCTCAGGCCATCGGTGTCCTGGCCCACAATGAAGTGGCCCTTTTCGAGACGCATGACACGCTGGGCTTCGAGACCGAACGGCGCAACGCCGAGGTCCTTACCCTTCTCGAGGAGAGTGTTCCAGACGTGCAGTCCGTAGGCCGACGGCACATGAATTTCGTAGGACAATTCACCGGTGAAACCAATCCGCCAAACAATGCAGTTTTCAACGCCCGCAATGGTGCCGGTGCGAACCTGCATGTACTTGAAGCCCTCAGGGTCAAGATCGATGTCATCAACCAAGCGGCCGAGCAACTCACGCGAGTTAGGACCCGCAATATTGATCGACGTCAGGCCCGTGGTGACGGGGGTGCAGTGCACCTGCCAGTCGGGGTGCTCGGTCTGGAGCCAGTTTTCGACCCAGTTCCAAATGGTGCCGGCGCCTGATGATGTAGTGGTCATCAGGTAGTGCTCTTCGCCCAAGCGGGCGGTCACACCATCGTCGAGCACCACACCGTCTTCGGCACACATGATGCCGTAGCGAACGCTGCCGATCGGCAGTTTCATCCACTTGTTGGTGTAGAGCTGGCTGAGCAGCTTCGGCACGTCAGGACCCTGCAGGTCGAGCTTGCCGAGCGGGGTCACATCGGTGATACCCACGTTGGTGCGCGTGTTGCGAACCTCGCCCTGGGGATCTCCATAGTGCTCCGGACGGACCCACTGACCCGCAAGGATCGGGGTGGAGTTGTTGGCTTCGTGCCAGGGCTGAATCGACGAAACTCGAACGGGTTCGAAGATTCGGCCTCCGAGCGCGCCAAGCGTGACCGGTGCGTAAGGCGGGCGCCACACGGTGGTGCCGACCTCAGCGATGGTCTCGCCTCGTGCTTCGGCGAGTACCGCAACGGTGTTGACCGTTTCGAGCTTGCCTTGTGACGGACCCATGGTTGCTGTGGTGAAGCGCTTGAGGAGTTCGACCGAGTCGAAGCCTTCGGCGGCAGCACCGAACAGGTCCTTGGACCCGACATCTTCGGAATAGTCGACGATGCCATGGGTGCTGGAACGGTGAAGCTCGGGGTGTGCGTCGCGACCCAGCGGAGTGCGGTTGTCGGCGGGGAGCTCTGGTTCGCTGCCGTCGACAGCTTCGGCACGGGCGGTGGCAGCCTGAATGCGATGTCGAGTCGCGGCAGCGCGAGCTGCGGCAAGTTCGCCGGTTGCCGCACCGTGCGCGATGAGCTCGTCCCGGGTGCCGTCGCCAGAGATGCCACCAGTGGCAATCACATTGTCGGGAGGTGTGCCGGGGAAGAATCGAGCCGCGGCCGGGTCGTAGACCGGCCGGTCGCCCGCCATGTTGAGCAGCGAGGTCGGAGCGGTCCAACCAACAGCAGTCACAACCAGGTCGCACTCGATCGACGTGCCGTCGCTGAGCTCAACCTTGCGCACCCGTGTCTTGGAACCGGAGGCCGATGCGATGGTCTTGCCTTCACGGGCATCAACCACGGTGACGTCCACGCCGGCTCGACGAAGATCATCAGCAGCGCCATCGCCTGATTCGTTGGCGGTCAGGACGACCGCCTTCGTGCCCGGCTTCACGCCGTACATGTTGATGAGGCGACGAATGGCACCGGAAGTCATGACACCGGGGATGTCGTTGCCGGCAAAGACGTAGGGACGCTCGATGGTGCCAGCGGCAACAACGAGGACCTTGGCGCGAGCCTTGATCAGACGTTCCATAGAAATGTCATGGCTGCGCTGAACGATCGATATCCAGTTGTCTTCGTAGCGACCGGTGACGGTGGTGTTTTCGAGGATCTCGACCCCGGCAGCTTCGGCTGCAGTGATGAGGTCAGCGGCAGCGGCCCGGTCTTCGTCGGACCCCCACAACAGGTGACCGCCAGCGGCGTTTTCATGATCGAGGAGGATGACCGACGCACCAGCGTTCGCCGCTGCAGTCGCAGCAGAGAGACCGGCAGGACCGCCGCCCGCGACCACAACATCGGGGTGCATGTAGCGCTTGTCGTAGTAGCCGTGAGGCGTGCCGAGATCAACCTTGCCGCCCGGAGCGAACTTGGCCAGAACGGCTTCGTACTTGGGCCACATGAAGGCTGGCTTCATGAAGGTCTTGTAATAGAAGCCGGCGGTGAGATACCGGCCCACGAGGCCGTTGGCTGCACCAACATCGAACTTCAGAGATGGCCACACGTTTTGGGCGGAGACATTCATGCCTTCAGTCAGCTTGCGATGTCCGGCACGGACGTTGGGTTCGTCGCCGACCTGAACGGTCGTATTCGGATCCCAGAAGTCGGCGGTGAGCACGCCACGAGGACGCTTGTACTTCATGGAACGACCCATGATGTGTTCGCCGTTGGCCATGAGTGCCGAGGCAATTGTGTCGCCTTGGAACCCCTTCAGCTTCTTGCCGTTCCAGCTGAACCTGATCGACTTGGAGCGGTCAATGACTTCGCCGGAACCGGCGGGTAGACGATGGCTCATGAGCCACCTCCTGCAGTTTTGCTACCGGGCAAGGGCGGGTTGCGCAACTCGCCAGTAAGGGTGTGACGTTCGAGCTGGAAATGCTTGCGGCAACCCGACGAGCAGTACCAGTTTTCTTTGAGCCAGCCAGATGGGTTGTCACGCAGGTAGAGGTACGTGCGCCACTCCTTTTGGGAGGCCTCTTTGGGATCGGGGCGGGAGTGAGCCTCGCCGCCATAGGACATGTCGGACGCATTGCGCGGGCCGCAGTTGGGGCATGGGACGAAAAGCATCAGTGGCCCACCGCCGCTGCGCCCTTTTCGCCGACCAACTCGCCTTCGGTGAAGCGCTTGAGGTCGAATGGGGCAATGAGCTCCGGGAAGTTGTTGTTTGCGATCGAAAGAGCCATTTGTTCTCCAGACACAGGGCCGGCTTTGAAGCCGTAGGTGCCCCAGCCAACATCGACGAAATAGCCATCGACCTGGGTGGGACCCATCACGGGCGAGTAGTCCGGGGTCATGTCGCAGAGGCCAGCCCACTGACGTAGGAGGCGCATCTTGGAGATGCCCGGCATGAGTTCGAGGACATGCCCGGCGAGTTCTTCAGTGAACTCGAGCGTGCCTCGCATGTCGTAGGTGGCGACCGGGTCGACGGAAGCACCGAACACGAGCTCGCCTCGGTCAGTCTGGCTGACGTAGACGTGCAGCGATCCTGAGACGACCACCGTCGGGAGGAACGTCTTCACCGGTTCGGTGACGGCGGCCTGCAGCGGGTGGGTGGTGATCGGAAGACGCACGCCTGCCATGTTTGACAGCTGCGATGCCCACCCGGCGGTGCAGTTGACCACGATGGGTGCGCTGATGTTGCCGCGGCTTGTGCGGACACCGGTGACCTTGCCGCCGGCGCCCTTGCCGTGCTCGTCCTCGCCCCCTTCGCAAAGGATGTCGAGGACTTCGGTCTTCTGGAGCAGGTCGACGCCAAGGGTATCGGCGGCGCGGGCGTAGCCCCAGACCACAGCGTCGTGGCGAATTGTGCCGCCGGGCGGGTGGTAGAGGGCTCCGAGGATGGGATAACGAGAATCGCTGGAGACATCAAGGCTCGGTGCGAGCTTCTTGATTTCGTCTGGGCCGATCACCGACGAGTCGATGTCTTGGAGCTTGTTGACCTCAGCGCGCCAATTCATGGTGCGTAGAGCGCTGTCGGTGTGGGCCAACGTCATGTGCCCGCGTTCGGAGAACATCACGTTGATATTCAGATCGATCGACATCGTGTTGTACAGGTCGAGGGAGCGGTCGTAGAACGCCACGCCCTCCGGCGTCAGGTAGTTGGAGCGGACGATGGCCGTGTTGCGGCCCGATCCACCCGAACCCAAGTACGCCTTGTCAACGACTGCCACGTTGGTGATGCCGTGGTTCTTGGCCAGGTAGTACGCCGTGGCGAGACCGTGGATGCCGCCACCGATGATGACAACGTCGTACGACTCTTTCATCTCGGCTTCGCGCCAAACGCGCGGCCACGTTTTCTTACGAGCGCCGCGGATGAATAGGCCCGCGGCCGAATATTTTGCTTTCCCCATGCGGCGAGTCTGGCGGCATAACTCATTGAGTGGAAGTACTCATTCACATTTGATTGATAGGTTTAGCTTATGAGTAGCGATATTTCGCTTCGGCGCCTCGAGTACTTCGTCACCGTTGCCGACGAGCTTCACTTCGGTCGAGCGGCGCAACGTCTCCATGTTGCGCAACCGGCGCTGAGCCAGCAGATCCGTCAACTCGAAATCGACTTGGGCTTGACGCTTCTCGAACGGACCACACGCCGGGTGTCGCTGACTGCTGATGGGGCGACATTCCTCACGCACGCCCGCGGCCTATTGGTGTCGGCCCGTTCGGTGGCCCGTGTGGCCGAGGAGATCCGAGGAGGCGCCCGGGGTCGGCTTCGGCTCGCCTATGTCGACTCGACGGCGTATGAGTTCGTGCCTCGATTCCTGCACCACTTCGGACGGGTTTGGCCCAATGCCGAGATCGAACTCTTCACGATGTCGTCGGACGAACAGGCCCAGGCCATCGTAGCTGGAGACGTGGATCTCGGCATCGCCCGAGCGGTACCCGCCCGCCCCGCCGTCGACTCCTCCGTGCTTGGCTTCGACCGATTGGTGGTGGCAATGCCCGCAGATCACCGGATCGCCGGTCAGGCATCAACCCGTCTACGTCACCTCAGCGGTGAGACCTTTGTCGGTTTCTCTCGTGATCGCTCACCGAGTCTCCACGCAGAGATCCGCTCCATGCTCGCCAGCCACAATATCCAGTATGACCCAGCGATCGAAGCTGCCGAATACACCACGATTGTCGGTTTGGTAGCGGCGGGTGAAGGGGTGGCGCTCGTTCCCGCCAGTATTCGGCATCTTCAACTCCCCAACGTTGTGTACGTTGCCGCAATCGATTCCGGTGCCGCTCTCCCTCTGGTGCGCTTGTCACGAATTGGTGAACCCCAGACCATCGTCGCCAACGCCATTGAAGAGCTCCATCTGAGCAAAGGGTTGACGGCCGCTGCCGAAGCCCCGCAGGCGGGCGTCCAGTCCATTGAAAATAGAAGCGGATGAATACCTTGGGGTAACATGGATGTGTGCGCAAGACGGCACGCGTTGTCTGGTGAGCGGATGCGACGGCACGGCTTTTTAGGAGAGTCGTCTCAAGACCGAGGTACGGTTGTACTGGTCCCCGTAGTCCGGTGTGCGGTGTGCGCGGTTGCGATTTAGCTCTGAATTACGAAGGTATGACGCAGTAGTGATTGACCAATAAATAAGTAGTGTTTGACCAATGGTCCATGATGAGTCGACTGGTTCTTCGAAGAACCGTCTGCTGACGAGCGAGATCTCATGGTCCTACGCGCAGGCCATTATTGACTTCACGACGGCGGTTATCCATACCGAGAGCGTTGACGAGGTTCTGTGGTTGCTCACTGATCAAATCATCGAGACTCTGGGCTTTGAGGACTGTGTCGTTTACCTGCTCGATGAGGCTCGTCAGAAGCTGGTGCAAAAGGCCGCATATGGACACAAGAAATCGGGCCCGACAAGAATCCTTGATCCGATAGAGCTTGGTTTTGACGAGGGAATCACCGGCCGATGTGCGATCACACAACGTCCGGTTCTGGTGAACGACGTCTCGACAGACCCGTCGTATGTTGTGGACGATGAAGCTCGGATGTCTGAACTTGCCGTGCCAATCATGAGCGGCGAGCAGACCATCGGAGTGATCGACTCGGAGCACTCCCAAAGGGACTTCTTCCAGGCGCACCACATAGCGACTCTTCAAGCGTTGAGCGCAATCATCACAACCAAATACGACCGCCAGTCTGCACTACGCGACCTTCGACAAAGCGAGACAAAGCTCAGCCATCTCGCCAACTTCGATTCACTCTCCAATCTCCCAAACCGCCACCATTTCATGACCTCGCTGAGGGCGACCGCTCAACAGTACGAGCGCGGCGAACTGACGAGCATCGCGGTGCTCATCATGGACATGGACCGGTTCAAACTCATCAACGACTCCTATGGCCATGCGGCTGGTGACGAGTTGATTGTCAAGGTAAGCAAGCGCGTTCGCGAAGTGCTACCCGAGTCGGTGCTTCTGGCACGCCTGGGTGGCGACGAGTTCGCCGTGCTGGTGACCGACCGATCGCCGATGAGTGCAGAAGCGGTTGGCGAAGCGCTGCTCGTCGCGGTCGACGCCCCGATTTCGCTAACCACCGCCAACGTACGAATATCCGCGTCGATTGGTCTTGTGGAGTACAACGTGGGTAGAGCCGATGAAGCCGCAACTCCGTCGAACACCACAGCGGTAGACCAGCGAGAGTGCGATCCGATGTCGCTGATGACACTCGCCGATGGAGCGATGTACAAAGCGAAAGCAAGTGGTGGGGACTGTTGTGTGGTCAACAGCACGTTCGGCAGTGTTCCCGTGCTGTCCGATCTGAACATGGCAGCGGCCATCAATACAGCCCTATCGGCCAATCAGTTCGAGCTTTATCTACAACCCATCGTTGAGTTGACGACGCAAGATATCACCGGATTTGAATCCCTAATCCGATGGCCCCATCCCGAGGTTGGAATGGTGCTTCCGGACCAGTTCATCGATTTTGCTGAGCGTTCCGGACAAATCGGTGCCATCGACCTCTACATGTTGAAGCGGGTCAGGCAGTGTCGTGACGACCTGCGACGGGATCTACAAGAAGACATCTCGATCAATCTGAACATCTCAGCAAGCCTTGTGTCTCGCTCTGATTGGTTCGATGGGCCGACCGGTGAGTTTTTTGTCGAAGGAGTGAACGTTGAGGTGACCGAGCGGGCGCTCATTGCCGACATGACAAGGGGGGCATCGACGCTCGCTGAGTTGCAGTCACGGGGTGCGCGCATCTTCATTGATGACTTCGGTACCGGGTACTCGTCGCTCAGTTACCTCCAAATGTTGCCATGCGACGTCATCAAGATTGACAAGAGCTTCATTGCCAACCTGGGTGAGTCCGAGATGTCGCGCTCCTTGGTCCGACTGTTGGTCTCTCTGGCAGGAACGATGGGAACCGATCTCCTTGCCGAGGGCATCGAGACGCGTGAACAACTCGAGATACTGAAGGGATTGGGCGTTGGCTACGGCCAGGGATACCTCTTTGCCCACCCGATGCCTGTGCCAGAAGCGCGGGCGTATCTCGAAGCAAGTCTGAGCAGGAACCGGGTCTGATCGGGTCGTCTGACCTCGCGCCGAGTTACGAATGGGTCCTCATGATTCCCCGTTCATCTGTGAACGGTCAACCTGGGTAGTCTGCGCCGCATGGTGAGCGAAGGGTCAGTCTGGCAGGTGCTACGCCGATGCCTTGTGCCGCTCTACTTTCCGGTGGCCGCCATGATGCTCGGCGTTGGAATCCTACTGCCGGTCCTGCCGCTCTATCTCAAGGATGAGGGAGTCAGCCTTTCGTTGGTCGGCCTTATCATCGCCGGCGCTGGCCTCGGCTCGGCCATGGTTGGGCTCCCGGCGGCCGCGGTCGCGGAACGATTCGGTAACGACCGGATGATGTTGATGGGGATTGTGATCTCTGCCGCCACCATTCTCGTCTTCCCGCTCACGTCGGTTGCCGTTGTCCTGCTCGGTCTCCGGGTAGTCGGCGGCTTCGGCGTGGGGAGCATGGGGCAGTCTCGCAACCTCTTCATCGCACGCAACGTCGAAGCACAGTATCGCGGGCGGGTCAGCTCGTTCATGGGTGGAACCCATCGGCTCACCTTTGTGATCGGACCGGTGCTTGGTGGGTTCATCGCCGATCAGTGGGGCTACGCCGCGGCCTTCACCGTCTCGGGCATCGTGACATCAAGCGCGTTGGTGTGGATCGTGCTGCCGGGTGGATCAGAGTCAAACCACGCGAAACCGCCACCCCCAGTGTCGGTGCGGCCGGCCCTGCGGCGTTACCGGCGCCTCTTGTTGACCGGGGGCACTGGAGCGTTCTTGATCATGGCGGCTCGCGAGGGTCGGTATGTCGTGGTGCCGCTGATCGCCGACCAATTCGAGCTATCGAGCGTCGAGATCGGGCTGCTCGTCTCGGTCGGTACCGCCATCGACTTTGCCTTCTTTCCGATCGCGGGATGGATCATGGACCGCTTCGGGCGCCTCTACGCCGTGGTGCCGTTCTTTTCGCTGATGGCTGTGGGACTGATCCTTCTTGGCCTGGCCGACTCAACATCCGGCGTCGTCGTCGCGAGCGTCGTGATGGGGGTGGGCAACGGTCTCACCAGCGGCAGCATGCTGACGTTGGCTAGCGACCTGGCGCCTGCCGATGCCCAAGGTCCGTTCATTGCTGGCTTCAACCTGATGAGTAGCGGCGGCCTCTTCGTCGGACCGTTCCTCGTGGGGTGGCTGGCGGACGTCTTCGGGATTGACGTGTCGGCCTATGGGCTCGCGGCGATCCTGTTTGCCGGTGTGGCGTGGATGGCGTTGGTTGTCGGTGAGTCGGGTGGTGGCGGTGTTCAGCGCAGGCTTGCGCCGAAGTGAACCACGGCCACATAGTCGATGTACTCGTGCCCCCGCATACAGCCAGGGAGGCCGTCGATCTGGGGGATGTAACCCAAACGGCGGCGGATGGCGGAAGCGTCGAATTCGGGGAGAGGAAAGTAGTGATTCCATATCCCTTCTATCGAGGGTGATACCCGAAAGGGTTCACGGATCTATGGTGCTTCTCATGAATGCTGCGGACCAATCTGGACTCGACGCTGCGATTGAAGAAGCACGAGCGGGACTTGCCGAAGGTGGTATCCCGATCGGATCAGCGCTGATGATCGACGGTGAGATTGTGGGACGAGGTCACAACCGGAGGGTGCAAGAGGGGTCGGTCGTACTGCACGCTGAGATGGACTGTCTCGAACGAGCCGGACGTCTCCCGGCTTCGGCATACCGGCGGGCCACGCTCTACACGACCTTGTCGCCGTGCGATATGTGCACGGGCGCGGCGTTGCTCTACGGCATTCCGCGGGTGGTGATCGGCGAGAACGACACGTTCCTCGGCGGTGAGGGGCTGCTCGAATCCCGGGGCATCGAGTTGGTCCGGGCCGACGATGACAGATGCAAGCAACTGATGCGTGACTTCATCGCTGCGGAGCCTGAGCTCTGGAACGAAGACATCGGCGAGTAGGCGCTAGTCGGGCAGATCGATCACCAGGGGTGCGTGATCGGATGGCCGCTCGGTGCCTCTGATCACACGATCGATCCACACCGTCTCGATCCGGTCAGCCACCGCATCGGAGCACAGCGCGAGATCAAGTCGGAGACCGTGGTCCTTGTCGAACTGGTCCGCCCGATAGTTCCACCAGGTGTAGACACCGGGTCCCGGGAGGTGCTCGCGGGTGACGTCTCGCAGACCGAGGTCAACGAGCGCGTCGATGCCTGCCCGCTCGGGTGCGCTGGCGTGGGTGCGGCGCTTCCATCGAGACGGCATATAGATGTCGAGATCGGTCGGGGCGACATTGAAGTCGCCGGCCACGATCATGGGCCGGCCGGTGGCATTGAGGTGGAGGAGGTCACCGCGCAACCGTTCGAGCCAGGAGAGCTTGTAGAGGTAGTGGGGGTCATCGAGTTCACGTCCGTTGGGGACATAGATCGACCACAATCGAATGTCATCGACCTCGGCGGAGATCAAGCGGGGCTCATCGAACGGCGGCGCACTGGGGCCGGCGAATCCCCGTTTGACGTTCGTCAGCCCTCGTCGGCTGGCGATTGCCACCCCATTCCAGTGGTTGACACCATGATGGGCGACCTCGTAGCCAGCATCACTGAACTCGTTGAAAGGGAAGTCGAAATCACCACACTTCGTTTCCTGCAGGAGCAGCACGTCGGCATCGTGTTCCACACCCCAGGCCACGACCTGTCCCACTCTGGTTCGGATGGAGTTGATATTCCAGGTGGCGACTCTCATCGGGTGGCGACCCTATCGTTAGGATTGAGCTGATCTGAGGGAGGGTCATGGACGACAACAAGCGGGAGTTCATCGACTTCATGGTTCGCGCCGAGGTACTGACCTTTGGGGATTTCGTGACCAAGAGCGGTCGGAAGACGCCGTTCTTCATCAACGCCGGCAAGTATCGGACTGGCGCTCAGCTTGCAGGGCTTGGTGAGTACTACGCCGCAAGCATTGATCGTGAGTGGCCCGCGGCCATCGATGTGCTGTTCGGCCCGGCCTATAAGGGGATCCCTCTCGTCGCCACCACGTCGATCGCCATGAACGCGCGGGGCCGCGATGTCAGCTTCTGCTTCAACCGTAAGGAAGTAAAGGACCACGGCGAGGGTGGAGTGCTCGTCGGTGCACCGCTCAACGATGGCGACCGCGTGCTGATTGTCGAAGACGTCACCACCGCCGGCACATCGATCCGTGAGACCGTGCCGATCCTGCGAGCCGCCGCCGACGTTGAACTCGCCGGCCTGATCGTTTCGGTCGACCGCCAGGAGCGGGGCACGGGTTCGCAGTCGGCGCTGGCAGAGGTGGCCGAGGAGTTCGAGATGCCAACGCGGGCCATCGTCACGCTGGATGAAGTTGTCGCCCATCTCCACGGACGTGAGCTCGATGGTCGGATGGTGCTCGATGACCGACTCGTCGCTCGGATCCATGAATATCGCAACGAATACGGTGTCTGAGGAACCTTCAATGTCGTGGAGCAAGCAATGACTTCGATCACCATCGCCGCCCCAGATGACTGGCACGTCCACCTGCGCGACGACCACATGCTCGCTGCGGTGGCACCGTTCACCGCCAACGCATTTCGCTACGCGTTGGTGATGCCCAACCTGGTGCCGCCGATTACGTCGACGGCGATGGCCGAGGGCTACCGAGCTCGGATCCTCGCCGCGGCAGGTCCTGATGCCAGAGCAGACTTCACGCCGCTGATGGGTCTGTACCTCAATGATGATCTGGTGATTGAAGACCTCATGGCCGGTGTGGCCGCCGGCGTTGTTTTCGCGGTGAAGTACTACCCGGCGGGTGCCACCACGAACTCCGAAGCCGGCGGCGCATCACTGATCGGCTACCAGGGTGTGCTGGAGGCCATGGCTGAGGCCGGGATTCCGCTGCTGGTACACGCCGAATCGACCGATCCCGATATCGACATCTTCGACCGTGAAGCTGCCTTTCTCGATACCGAGTTGGCGCCTGCGTGCGATGCCGTACCGGGGCTCACCGTCACCGTCGAACACCTTTCGACTCGAGTCGGCCTCGATTTCGTTGCCGGCCGCGAGGGCTTTGGCGGGTCCATCACGCCTCACCATCTCACCTGTGATCGGTCTGATGTACTGGCTAACGGGCTGCGCCCCGATCTCTACTGCAAGCCTGTGATCAACAGTCGCGACGAGCGTATGGCGCTGGCTTCGGCCGCGATGTCTGGTAATCCGTCATTCTTCATTGGCACCGATTCTGCCCCTCACCCCCTCAGCCACAAGGAAACGGGTCGAGCCAAGCCGGGCATCTTCAATGCGCCCTACGCCCTCGAAGTGATCGCTGAACTGTTCTACGAAAACGATGCACTCGGTCAACTCGAGGCGTTTTTGTCTCTGAATGGACCTGCGCACTACGGGCTAGTGGCCGCTGAGTCCACCATCACACTCAGGCGCGAAGATCCCGCTGAGGCGCCGCCCGAGATCGTCACCACTGGTGACGGTGTCGACGTGCGGATCTTTGGCGCTGAGGCAGCGGGTTGTTGGACCGTCAGCTGACGTTGGCACCGTACATCTCGCCGAGTTGGTCGGCGATGAGTTCGAGGCGTTCTCCGTCAGGCCCCATGAAGTAGATCGACGTGTCGTGCTCGAACACGAGCTCGATGCCTGCACCTTCAAGCTTGGACCGCAGGTGCGCGTGCTTGTCAGGTGCGACGGAGATGGCCAGATGGTGCATGCTCCCGAGGACCTCGGCGTAGGGGCCGAGGTCGAGGCCGGGGAAGTCGAAAAAGGCCAGCAAATTGCCGTTGCCGATGTCGAAGAAGAAGTGGGTCGAGCCCTGGTAGTCACGATTCTCGAACAGCTTGGTCATCGGGAACTCGAGAAGGTCTTGGTAGAACGCGATCGTGCGCTCGACATCAGACGACAGCAGCGCAAGGTGATGTACGCCTCGGGCTGAGGACGCAGGTCGGTTGGGGTGGAGATGAGCGGCGCGAAGCGCGTCCCATTCAGCTGTGCGGTCAGTCATGTTCTCAGTCTGTCATTTCTTCCGACGAGGCCCGCAAGGACCCCGAAGATGAAGCCAGACACATGGGCCATCCACGCCACGCCGCTGTCGTTGCCGATGTAGAACTGCGAGACGAACCACACCAGCAGTAAGACCGCGGCGGGGAGTCGAGGCCAGAGCGGGATGACCGTTATGAACACGAGTGTGCGAACTCGAGCCCGAGGGAACCAGACGAGATAGACACCCATCACGCCGGCCACCGCGCCTGAGGCACCGACGACGGGGACGGTCGAGTCCAGCTGGATCGCCACGTGGGCCAGCGTCGCGATGATGCCGGACATCAAGAAGAAGACGGCGAAATGGCCGCGCCCCATATGGTCCTCGATGTTGTTGCCGAAGATCCAAAGGAAGATCATGTTCCCGGCGATGTGCAGCCAACTGCCGTGGAGGAATATCGACACGACCAGCGAAACCCAGATGTTTTTGTCCGGGAACGGAATCAGGCTGTCCGATTCGGGGGTGTCGGCACAGGCATTGAGGTCGCCGTTGACTTGGGTGGCAGTGATCTCACGGGCTGTGAGCGGGCGATTCTCGATCAGTTCGCATGGGACAGCGGCGTACTCGTAGGTGAACTCGATCTCATCGACTAGTTCGTCGGAGGTGGGCTCGTCGAATGTCCGACTCGCCGTTGGCTGGACGAGGAGGAAGACGCCCAGGCAGGCAGCGATGAGTAGCCCGGTAACGATGGCCGGGCGATGCGTCGGGTTCTCGTCACGAATCGGAATCATGGCGACGCGCTCCTCAATGCGGCCAACGCCCTGTCAACGCCGGCTGGAGGCCGCAGACGAACGGGGTGGCTGTGGCATTTTCAGTACTGGCTGCAGAACACATCCGTCTCCATGGGCAGGGCATTCACTCCACTTGGGAAACACCATAACTGACCAGATGGCGAGCGAATTCACTGACCGCTATTGCAGAGGGGAGGCGATGTAGGAAGCGTTGTCTCATCGAGTTCGTACTGCTGAGCCATCGGCCGTCCGTGATCTTCTTCGCGGTGTCGAGGGGCTGGCCTCGGGCTCAACGCTGTCCCCGATGGCGGGGTGTTTCTGTGGTTCAGCTCGCTGACCTGGCTATCCAGACGCCATGATGACGCCATGGATAATCAACGTCTCCAGTCTCTCTTCGGTCTTGACGGCAAGCGCGCCGTCGTCACGGGAGGCAGCCGCGGCATCGGCTTCATGATCGCCGAGGGTCTCATAGATGCCGGTTGTGAGGTCATCATCTCGGCGCGCAAGGCCGAGCAGGTTGCGGATGCGGCTGCTCGTCTGAGCGAGAAGGGCACCTGCATCGGTGTGCCCGCCGATCTGTCAACCGACGAGGGCATCGCCCATCTCGGTGAGGCCGTGGCCGAGCACTGGGACTCTCTCGACATCCTTTGCAACAACGCCGGGGCCTCGTGGGGCGAGCCCATCGAATCGTTCAGTCCCGGTGGCTGGGACAAGGTCATGAACGTCAACGTACGCAGCATCTTCTTCCTCACCCAGAAGCTGTTGCCGCTACTGCGTGCGGGTGCTAGTTCCGAGTCGCCATCTCGAGTGATCAACACCGGCTCGGTCAACGGCCTCACGCCGCCGGAGTGGGACACGTTCTCCTACTCAACCTCCAAGGCCGCGGTTCATATGCTCACCAAGCACCTCGCCAAGAATTTGGCGAAGGACCACATCACGGTCAATGCCATCGCTCCCGGCCCGTTCGACAGCAACATGATGTCGTTTGCGCTGAATGACCCGGCCTCTCGCGCGTCGATCGCCAGCGACGTCCCGATGGGCCGAGTTGGTGTGCCAGGCGACATGGCCGGCGTAGCGATCTATCTCTCGTCGGCAGCCGGCTCGTACGTCACCGGCACGGTGATTCCGGTCGGCGGGGGACTCTCAACCATTCACAAGTAGGTGCCAGCCTGCTGGGGCAGTTGCTGCTCGGGTGGGGCAGGCTTTGCCTGCTGAAGCTGTTGGAGTTGCATGGCCGCTGCGGCCTGTTGCTGCGCCATCGATGCCTGAAGGCCTTGCAGGAGACCCTGCAGCCAGCCGACCAACTGGGCCTGGGCGACCCGGATCTCGGCTTCGGAGGGCACGCCATCGTCGTCACAGCAGTCGGCGAACTCGGTGAGCTCGTCCATCAGGTCGTCGGAGAGAACCGTTGCCAGCTCCTCCATCGTCTCCTCGTGAATACGGGCGAGGAGACGGCGGCTCTTCTCATCGGTGTCGGCTTGGCGAACCTCGGCCATCAGCGTCTGCACCATCGTCCCGAGCCGGATGAGTTTGGCGGGATCTGAGATTGCTGGCTGTGAGGTACTGGCATCGGTCATGGCTTCAGGCTTGCACAAGAATCAGGTGAGCGAGTCGCCGGTGCGGGTTCTCGAGTTTGAGAGCTACTGCGTCACCGCCCCGCTTGCTGATTGATTAGTCGATGTTGAACGACTGCAACACTGGGAACACAATGTCGAGTTCGAGGGTGGCCAGCTCGTCGGTCTCGGCGGTAAGGGCAACCGTCAGACCTGGCTCGCCGATGTGAACATACGCAACCATGTCGGTGCCGATCCGTTCGAGTAGTCGACGCTCCCAGACACCGGCGAAACGATCCGGCGGGTCGGTGGGCACAAAGGGTTCGCCCCCGTAGCCCTCGAGGTACCACGTGAGTTCGCTGCTATTGAATGACCCGTTCCGGATCACCAAGATCGTTGGGTCAAGCCAGTCGTTCTCGCGGTAGTAGCTGTCTTCGTCCTCAATGAAGTAGGCCTCCCAGTCGGGTACCCGAACGTCGACCCATGAGATCTCTTCGCCAGGCTCGACGTCAAAGATGCTGTCGACGAAGGCGGGGGCGCCTTGGTTTGTCATGCGGTCGGCGTTGTTGTTCAGTTGAAGAAGATCGCCGTCTGCGCACCCGGTGTCGACCGCGTCATCTGGGCGTTCGATGAACTGTCGCATTATGTCGATGGCGCAGACGCTTTCGTCGGCGTCATGGCCCCTGTCGGGGAAATGCACGAGGGTGACATTGTCGAGTCGCTGGGCGGTGTTGGAGGCCCAACCTGGCGGTGTGATCGGATCGAAGCCACCTGAAAACATTAGCGTCGGGGCGTTCCATGTCGTGGGTTCGTTGGCCACAGCATTTGCGGTTCCTGTGTCCCAGCCAGCGCAGAGTTCGAGCAGGCTGCTGCCGATGAATCCGGGAACGAGGTTGACCCGATCTACGGGGCGGGTCCGGGCGTACGCGTTGTCACGTTGCTCGGTAGTTGTGAATGGAGCCTCTTCGTTGCATTGGACCGCAACAAAGCCGGCAACGTCGGCGATGTCGGTGATCGATGAGGCACCGATCCGGGTAAGCGGGTTGAGGTCGCCATCGCGGAAATCGATCAAGGCGTCGGGAATCATCGCCGCCGCCTCGGCCAGATACAGCAGTGCGTGCAACCCGTTGACAACGTCGTCATCATCAATGAGCGCTGGGACGTCGAAGTACGGGGACTCGTATTCGAGCGGTGAATCGTTGAATGACGCTATGGCTTCGTCAAGGGCCGTCCACGGGTCGCGGAGAGCGGGGCCGCACACGGCATCGGCGGCACACGCGTCGAAAACTGTCTGGAGAGCCGATTCGAAGCTCGTGGGAACCGACCCGATCAGGTTCACCTCGGTCGGATAGAAACCGGTGAGGATCGCGGATCTGACCCACTGCGGATGATCACGGAGGATTGTCTGGGCAACCTTTGTTCCGTAGCTCGACGCATGGATATTGAACTGGTCGATCTTGAGCGCTCGCGCCAACTCGATCGTGTCGTTCGCGTGAGTGACGCTGTTATAGGTGGTGAGGTCGTAGAGAAAGCTGTTGGACATACTCCGGCCGCACTCGGCCAGAATATCGAGATACTCGTCGGAGATATCGGCGTGATCGCGGTTTTCGAGGAAGAAGTCCGAGTCGAATTGCCGTGCGTGGTCACATACCGGGAGTGGGCTTGACTCTCCACCACCGCGCTGGTCGTACACGATCACGTCGCGTCGGTCGATGAAGGGAGACACGACCGCTCCGTAGAAGGAGTGGGCGTCGGCTAGGACACTGCCCCCTGGTCCCCCGTGGAGGTAGATCACCGGGTTCGGCTCGGGATTGTCGTTCGATGAACGGAAGTGGGCGAAGGAGAGCCGTACCGGTGTTGGACTATCGTTGGGTCCGGGGAGAGAGACAAAGCCACACTCCACGTCGACCTCGACCGATTGGACCTCGAAGGGACATTCCGTCGACTGAACCTGGTACGCCTTGGGTTCTTGCTCGGCTTCGCCTTCTGTCGTGCTTGTTGAGGACGAGACCAAGTTCTCGCGTTGGATCTTGTCGAGCTCGTATCGAGCCGCTAGTTCGTCGGGAGAAACCCGGGCGCAGGTCGCCGCGACGAGGGCAAGAAGTAGCACAAGGGCGCGAGGTGTCACGGATGTCACCCTAAGCCGTCATCCATGACAGACCGGGATCAAGGGTTAGGGTCGGTAGTCTTCGTCGGTGCTACGTCGAGATGACCTCCGAAATGTGGCGATGATCGCCCACGTTGACCACGGCAAGACCACGCTGGTCGACGCCCTCCTCCGCCAGTCCGGTGCCTTCCGAGAAGGAGCCGCTCTCACCGACCGCGTCATGGATTCCATGGACCTGGAGCGGGAGAAGGGGATCACGATCCTCGCCAAGAACACCGCCATTCGATATCAGGGCACCAAGATCAACATTGTTGACACGCCAGGCCACGCCGACTTTGGTGGCGAGGTTGAACGGGCGCTCACCATGGTCGACGGTGTGGTTCTGCTGGTGGACGCGTCCGAGGGCCCGCTGCCCCAGACCCGGTTCGTGCTCCGTAAGGCGCTGGAGTTGAATAAACCCGTCGTCCTGGTGATCAATAAGATCGATCGGCCTGACGCTCGGATCTCCGCAGTCGTCGACGAGGTTTACGAGCTGTTCCTCGACCTCGATGCCACCGAAGAGCAGATCGAGTTTCCGATCGTTTACACGATCGCTCGCGAAGGTATGGCCACGCTTGATCCCAACGAGCCGGGCACCGACCTCGCCCCGCTCTTCGACGTCCTGTTGGAGTCAATCCCCGCCCCACTGCACGATCCTGAGCATCCAATGCGCGCGTGGGTCACCAACCTCGACGCATCGCCCTACGTCGGCCGGCTCGCGATCTGTCGAGTCGAACATGGCATCATTCGCAAGGGACAATCGGTCGCCTGGTGCCGCAGTGATGGCACGATTGCATCAGCCCGCATCAGCACGCTCACCGTCACGGACGCGCTCGATCAGGTCGATGTTGAGGAAGCTGGCCCCGGCGAGCTGATCGGTATCTCCGGCATCGAGGAGATCACGATTGGTGACACCCTCGCTGATCCCGAAGACCCTCGACCGTTCCCCGGGATCACGGTGGACGAGCCCACCCTCTCGATGACGATCGGTGTTAACAGCTCGCCTCTAGCGGGAGCTGACGGCAGCAAGCTGACCGCTCGTCAGATCAAGGCCCGCCTCGATGCCGAACTGGTCGGCAACGTCTCGATTCGGGTGTTTCCGACTGAGCGCCCCGATGCCTGGGAAGTGCAAGGTCGCGGCGAGCTGCAACTCGCCATTCTCGTGGAGACCATGCGCCGTGAGGGCTTTGAGCTGACGGTTGGCAAGCCGAATGTGCTCACCCGCGAGATTGACGGAAAGCTTCATGAGCCGACCGAGCGTCTCACCACCGATGTCCCCGAAGAGCATGTTGGCGCTGTGACCCAGCTCCTTGGTGCTCGCAAGGCCAAGATGGAAGACATGACGAACCACGGCACCGGCTGGGTTCGCCTCGACTACATCGTTCCGGCCCGAGCGCTGATCGGTCTTCGCACGGAGTTCCTCACCGAGACCCGCGGCACCGGCCTGATGCACCACGTCTTTGAAGGTTGGACGCCGTGGGTTGGGGAGCTGCGTGCCCGTCACAACGGTGCGGTTGTTGCCGATCGCACTGGCGATACCACCGGCTACGCCATCGCTTCGATTCAGGAACGCTCCGCGCTTTATCTAGCGCCGGGCGCAAAGGTCTATGAGGGCATGATCGTCGGCGAGAATGCTCGCGCCGAAGACATGGATGTCAACATCTGCCGCGAGAAGAAGCAGACCAACATTCGTACCCAGTCGAGTGACGACACGATTCGGCTTACCCCGCCGAAGCTGCTTTCGCTTGAGCAAGCGCTCGAGACCATCGCTGACGACGAGTGCGTCGAGGTCACGCCCGGCAACGTGCGGTTGCGAAAGACGGTGCTCGATGCGGGCGACCGAGCGCGCATCGTCAAGAAATCGAAGCTACCCCGCGAGTAGCAAGGACGCCCCGGCCACAATGAGGCCGGCGGCCAACCCAATGAGCACCGCCCGTGCTGGAAGACGGCCAGCGAGTCGCGCCCCGAGGGTTGAGCCCACGATCGCGCCGGTCACCAGCAGCACAGCGTGGCTCCAGATGACATTTCCGGCGATCGTGTGACCGGTTGCGCCTGCCAGAGATGCCAACATGGCCGTAGCTGAGGTTGTGGCGGCCGCCCGATGTGGTCGTAGTTTCTGAACGCTTGTGAGTTGGGGGACAGTCAGCAAACCGCCGCCAACTGCGAAGGTGCCCGACAGAGCACCGACCCCGATGCCGCCAGTCATGAGGCGTCGTCGGCGAGGCTTGGAGATCTCCTGGTCGTCAGCGGTGGTGTGTGGGGCCAGCATGACAAAGATCGCCAGGGCGACCAGCACCAATCCGAGCGCGGAGGTGAACAGTTCGGCGTCGATGCGATCGGCCACGAACCAGGCGCACAGCAATGCGGTGGGCACGGAGCCCGCGGCGAACCATCCGGCTGCGCCCCGATGGACCAGTCCAGCACGGTCGTAGTTGATGGCCCCGGTGATCCCAATAGCGACCAGGGTGACTGTGCCGGTGCCAACTGCCTGCACACCGTCCAAGTCGAAGAGTAGAACGAGCCCAGGAATCAGGATGAAGCCGCCGCCTGCGCCGATGATGGTGCCATAGGTGCCGACAACGAGGGCGAAACTGATGAGGCCGATAGTCGTGGCGGCGTCCACGTTTAGGGCGGTTACAGCTTGTTGGCGTAGACCACGCGGGTGCCGGCAATGCGGTCGTAGGCCGAGCGGCGTTCGCTGTCACCCGAAACCCAGATCAGGCTCATGATTACGAAGCCGAGACTGACCAACTGCCCTATCAGCGGGATAATGCCAATCAGTCCAGGGATGTTCCGGATGATTGCCTTTGAGCCGCCTGGCGGGGTCGTGACCCCATCCTCCATGGTGATCCGAAGCCCCAGCATGAGTTTGCCGGGGGTCGCGCCCTTGGTGGCAATCATGGTGGTGTAAACGGCGAGAATCAGCATGATCGCGATGACGGTTTCGACGCCTCCACCGGTTATCTCAAAGCCGCCGTCGCTTGTATCGGTATCGCCGAGTAACGCGATGACGATGAAGAAGACGATGATCGACAAGAGCCCGTCGATGAGGGCGGCGCCGATTCGCACACCGACGGTGGCAAATTTGCTGTTGTCATCGACCGCGCTGTTCGCTTCGGGAGGTGCAGGCATGGGATCGCCTAGCCATTGGGTGCCGTCCCACTGCCGGACGGTGCCGGGCGGGTCACCGGCTGCGTAGTAGTAACCGGGAACGGGATTCTGTCCGGAAGCACCATGATCATTCATGGTCGAAGGTTAGGCCTTGGCAAGATTTTTTGCTGGGATCCGAATCTGGATTGTCGGCGGTGCCATGACTCGGGCCCAGCGCCCGAACGAATGTCGTAGTCCCTCGACTTCTGACGCACTCGCCACAGCGAGAGGTACACAGGCGTCACACTGAGGCGGAAAAGGAACCCTCAGCCGCTACGGTCGAACGTCGACCACCCGGGGTGGTCGACATGCTTGTCGAGGAGATGTGCCTATGGCTACTGGTCGATCCAGCTTTGCAAAGCGCCAGCGAGACATGGCCAAGAAGGCCAAGGCCGCGGCCAAGCGCGAGAGGAAACTCGAAGACGACGTCGATGTCGATGACGAGGACGAGATCGTCGAAGACACCGGTCTGAAGCCCTCGAACGACGAAATCATGGAAAAGGTCGCCGACCTGCACCGTCGCTACGACGACGGCCAGATGGACCTTGATTCATTTGATGAAGAGCGCGCCAATCTGATGGCACAAATCTCCATCGACTAACGAATCACTTCAAGCGCCTCGCCATCGAACAATGGAAGCATTCCGAATTCGGCGCGATCGTTCTTGAGCGCGTCATCGCTCGGGCAGCCGCCCTGGTGGGCACCGGCCACGTTCAGGGCGACCTGCAACAGGCGGGCGTCGCTTGACGTGTTGAGGAAGTAGCGCTCGTCGCTGAGCACGAACTCCACTGCCCTCCCAATGGCACCTGGGTCGTCAAGCGGCTGATACCAGCTGTACTTTGCCTGGTCCCAGCTGTCCCAGCGTCGGCGGGCGATTGATTTGATGGTTTGGCGGGCCACGCCGTAGGTCTCACAGACCTCGTTCAGCATCGCCACATCAGCGGCATAGTCGGCGTTCTGGGCCAGGACATGGTTCCACGGGAACAGGACCGAGGCGAATGGTGCCTCGGCGAGGCTTCGCACGTGCATCTGGGCGATCCGAAGGCCATGGCCGGTAATGCCGACATGGCGACACAGCCCTTCATCGCGGGCCTTGAAGAGCGCCTCAACAGCACCGCCGGGAGAGAACGCCGTCAGCCACTCATCTTCCTCGACGAGATTGTGGAGCTGAATCAGGTCGACATGCCGAACACCGAGTCGGTCGAGGCTGAGTTCAAGTTCGGCTCGCGCATCGGATGCGGTGCGCGACCCTGTCTTGGTGGCGAGAAATACATCGCTGCGGTGATCGGCGAGGAAGTCGGTGAGCCGCAATTCTGATTCACCGTATGACGCCGCAGTGTCGATGTGGTTGACGCCGCGTTCGCGGACCATTGCAATGGTGGCGTCCGCGCGACCCTGAGACATTCCGCCGAGCGCCGCCGCACCGAAGATCATCCGGCTGCTCTGGTGGCCTGTGGTACCGAATGGTTGGGTCGTGATCATCGTGAGCCTCCGGCGTCAGCCTTCGTCGAGTAGGTGCACAATACGGGCCCGAAGCTCGGGGATACCCGTTCCCTTCTCGGCGCTGACCCACAGAATCTCGCTTCGAGCGACGCCGAGCGCTTCGACGACCTCGTTTCGTCGCTTCTTGCTCTTGGACGGCCTGACCTTGTCGAGTTTGGTCGCAACGAACGTGATCGGACGACCGAGTGACCGCAGCCATTCCAGCGTCTGGAGGTCAAGGGCGGTCGGGCCGATAGCTCCGTCGATCAGTTGAAGCACACCGACAAGGCTCTCGCGTTCTTCGATATATCGGGTGAGAAGATTGGCCCACTTGGCCCGCTCGGCTTTGCTGACCTTGGCGAAGCCGTAGCCGGGCAGGTCCATGAGCCAGCGGCCGCTGTCCGCGGGCGCCATCTCGAAGGCGTTGAGTAGGCGGGTTGCTCCAGGGGTTTTGGATGTCTTGGCGAGCCTCTTGTGGTTGGCGAGTGCATTGATGAGTGAGGACTTGCCGACGTTGGAGCGCCCTACCAGGGCGATCTCGGCGCGGGTAAATGGCAACGCATCGGCATCTGCATAGCTGCGTAGAAAGGAAAGGGGAAGTGGGCCGGCCATTGCGCTGAGGTTACGGGGCAGAACCGCCATCCATTCGCACAGAGAGCGGTGAAGCCGATCTCGAGGTCGGTCAGGATGTCATCGACCGTCTCGATCCCGTCGTTCACGACGAAGGACGGGATCGCGGCATGGCCGCCGATGGCATCAGGAAGGTCGATGGCTGTCTCTGTGCCGTCTTCGAGCGCGGACATTCGTGCCTCGAATACCGCTTGGCTGGGGTCCATGATGAGCGTGTTCGATGTTGTTGAACACAAGCGAGGTGGTCTGGTAGATCGGCACAGCCCGGGCGTTCGTTGCCGGGCTAGGTCTAGTGCTGTTCGGTTGAATCCACGCACAAGTCGTAGCCGGTGGCGCGGCTGCGATCGATTCGCGAGGCAGAATTGAGGGCGTATGTCGTCTCGTCCCGCTGTCTTTGTCATCGTTGGACTCGTTGTGGTCGCCAGCGTTGCCGTGATCGTGTGGCAACAAGGCGCAGGCGACGATGCCGCCGCACCGACCACAACTACGACCGCCGCCAGGATCACCACGACGAGCACAACGACAACGACAACGACAACGACAACGACAACGACGATCCCGCCGGAGGAGTTGGCAGTTAGCGCCCTCCTCGACTCGATGTCGCTGAGAGAGAAGGCAGAGCAGTTGGTGGTGGTCGGCGCCGGCGGTGACCTCGGATCGTCGATCGACGAGACACTCGGGACTCGGTGCCTCGGTGGTGTCTTCGTGTCGAGCAATGTTGGAAACTGGTCGCCGGCCGAGGATCTTGGCGCCGCTACAGCAGCGATCACACAGATCACGGATGGTGCCGATAGCTGTGTGTTGCCGCCTCTGGTCACTACCGATGCCGAGGCCGGTACCCGGGTCTTGAAGGTGCCAGTCAGTGCTCTCCCCGAGCCGACCATCCTCGAAGCGAACCATGCGGCAGATCCTGCGACAACAGATGAGGGCTTGGCACCTGCGGCCGCAGCGTTTGCCCGGGAGCTCAGAGATGCCGGGGTGCATGTCAACCTTGGGGTTATCGCCGACGTGGATGTCGGTGACGATTACTACATGGCCAGCCAGCGCCGCTCCTTTGGCGGCAACCCTGAGACTGTGGCAGCGATCTCGGCAGCGCTGGTTGAAGGTCATTGTGCAGCTGGAGTGGCGGCAACGCTGAAACATTTCCCCAACCAGGGGGCGACTATTGATGACCCACACCGGGCCGACTCGGTCTCGACGAATGATTTCGCCGCATGGCAGACAGTCGGGCGGGTTCCCTATGTCGATACCCGGGCGCCGCTGGTCATGACCGGCCATATTCGTTACGCAGATGTAGATGACGGCACGCCGGCGACATTGTCGACGGTGATTACGACGGGATGGCTCCGCCAAGACGTCGGCTACACCGGAGTGGTGATCACCGACGATCTGCACGGCATGCGGGCCGTCGCCGACGACTATTCGCCCGAACAGCGGGCGACGGATGCTATCGCTGCTGGTGCAGATCTTGTGCTGTTCGCGGACGATGTGTTCGTTGCGTCGGTGATCGATGCGATCGTGGCCCGTGCGGAGTCGGATTCTTGGTTTGCGGCCCGGGTTGACCGCAGCGTTGAGCGCGTGATCCGACTCAAGGGCGCGCTCGGACTGATTGCGTCAATTGACCCAGCCTGGTTGCCGCTGTGCGGTGCGGTCGAATAACTCAAACCAGCTCGCAGAAAGTCTCAGCCCCAAGGTGACGGTCAGTCCCAGAGCGAACTCAGTGCGAGATCGACCTCGTCAGCGACCCCGACGCCGGCGAGCTGCACCTCAGACTCGATATCGAGTCCGAGGCAAGGCGCTGATGGCTCGTCGAACAGTTCTCGGATCGGCTCGATGAAGCGGCTGATCTGGGCGTAGACATGCCGGTCGTTGTTGGCGTAGCGGTTGACGTGGAACCGCAGCGGGAAGTGCACCGACAGTTCGTCTTTGGCGCGGGTGAGCGCGACGTACATGAGGCGGAGTTCTTCGGCGAGCCCGGCATCATCCCCAAGCGACATATCTGAAGGCAGAGTGCCGTCGGCGGCGTGCAGGAGGTGAACGCTGCGCCACTCGAGCCCTTTGGCGGAGTGAATCGTGGAGAGTGTGAGCCAATCGTCGTCGAGATGGGGCGGCCCGGCCCGGTCACTGGTGCGGTTGGGTGGATCAAGGGTCAGTTCGGTGAGGAACCGGCTGCGGGTGGTGTAGGCAGATGCACTGGCCGCAAGCTGGTCGATGTCGGCGAGGCGAGCAGCGGCGTTGTCGTAGCGGGTGGGGAAGACGAGAGCGCAGAATCGCTTCAGCCGGTCAACCTGGGTGCTTGGCGTCAGATCGCCGCTGAGACAGGCACCGAGCGCTTCACGAAGATCGGCAACTTGGGTGTCGGCGGCCGAAGGCATTGCACCAGCCCCATCGATGAAACGGGTGACGGAGTCGTCGGCTTGGTCGTCGATCCCCAACTCGGCCGAGACACGGCGAACGGTGGCTGGCCCCACCCCTTCCATGGTGGCCAGGATCCGGTGCCATGCGAGTTGATCGGCGGGGTTGTCGAGGATCCGCAGAAGCGCCAACAGGTCCTTGACATGGCCTGATTCGAGATACTTCAGGCCTCCGTATTTGACGAACGGGATGTCGCGGCGTGTGAGTTCCAGCTCTAGACCGTCGGCGTGGTGACCGGCTCGAAATAGTACAGCCTGCTCGCACAGCGAGATCCCGCGCTCGCGGGCATCGAGGATTGATTCGCAGACGGCTCGGCTCTGATCGCTCTCGTCGTGATGGGTGAGGAGGGTGGGAGCGACTCCAGATGTCCGGTTTGACCACAACTGCTTGGCGAAGTGGTCGTTGCTTTGGCCGAGTGCCCCGTTGGCGACCGCGAGAATTGGCATGGTCGAGCGATAGTTCTGCTCGAGCGTGACCCGGGTGGCCCCAGGGAAGTGATCGGCAAACTCCCACATATTGGTCACCGTGGCGGCCCGAAAGCCATAGATGGCCTGGGCGTCGTCGCCGACGACACAGAGATCGGTGTCGGGGCGACACATGCCTCGGACAATGTCGGACTGGATGGGGTTGGTGTCCTGGTACTCGTCGATTAGTACATGGTCGAAGAGGTCGCGCAGTGCCGCACCGACAGGGCTGACCGTGAGCCCTCGCCAAAACAGCAACATGTCGTCGTAGTCGAGGACATTGTTGGCACGTTTGCGGGTGGTGTAGGCGCTGAAGATCGTCTTCAGATCGTCGACATGATCGGCACACCAGGGGTAGTCGGTCTCCAGAACGTTGGTGAGCTTGGCTTGGCTGCTCACCATGCGGGAATAGATGCCGGTGACGGTCTCCTTGCGAGGGAACCGTTTGCCTCGCTCGGCGAACCCCTCCTCGGTGCGAACCATCCCCATGAGATCCGTTGCGTCCCCCTGATCGAGCACGGTGAACCCATTCGAGAGGCCGGCGGCTTGGCCAAAGTTTCGCAAGATGCGGTTGGCGGTGGAGTGGAAGGTGCCACCCCATACCTGCGAGGCAGCCCGGCTTGATCCGGTAGCTGCCACCCGAGACAGCATCTCGGCTGCTGCTCGGCGGGTGAATGTGAGTAGCAAAACTCGGTTTGGGTCAGCCCCCTGGTCGAGGATGCGGCTGACACGTGCGGCCAGGGTCTTGGTTTTTCCCGTTCCAGCGCCAGCCACGATCAGAAGAGCCGAGCCGGTGTGGTCGACGGCAGCTTGTTGGGGGGCATTCAACGTATCGAACATATGTTCGGCACCTTAGTCGAATTGCAATAGACCGGTCAGTCGCAGCGGTGAATAGTCAGAGTCTTGGAAACATCGGTCTGGTTTCCGCGTGAGTCGATGGCGACCACGAGCACTTCTTCTACCGAGGTCTCGGCGAGGAACTCCCACGGTCCCACGGTGCCGCTGTAGCTCGTGGCGCTCAAACCAGGGACGAGTTCAGTCCATCTACTCCCACCACGCCAGGAGGCAACCACGGAGACAATGGGACTCGAGTCAGCGACCGTGGCCACCACCCTGACGGTGGTGGGCAGCCCGAGACAGGTTGGTCCGTCGGCATAGACCGGATTCTGACCGGGGTCGGGAAGGAAGGTGAAGTCGACCTGAGGGGCACGCTCAACGGCAGCGCTGAGGGCCACCGAAGCGGAGCCGGCACCGCTGGTCTGGATCGTGACCATGGAGGCGTAGTCGCCTTCGGGTTGGTTCGCCAGGCGGAGGAACGTGATGGTGACGGGTTCCGATTGGCCAGGATCGAGTGCGCCATGGTCGACCGATATGGCGAAAAAGCCCGTGGGGTCCAGAGATGACGCCCACTCGAATGCTCGGTCACCGCTGTTGCTGATCACGAAGCTGGCCACGTCGCCGGCCCCGCCGAAGTCGATTGTGGTGATGGATACCGTCAGGATCGGGCCGATCGGTGGGAGCGTCGTAGGGGTCGTTGTCGTTGTCGTTGTCGGTGGGGGAAGGGCTGGCTCGGTCGTCGTTGTGGTCGGTATGGGCGTGGTAAGAGTGGTTGCGGCGATGGCGGACGTGTCTGGCGCCTCCGTCATCGTTGTGGTCGAAGCAGCGGTCGTGGCGATGGCAGACGCTGTCGGGGAGGTTGTCCTGGGGCTGGATGTTGCCGGGTCCTCTGGTGGGGGGGTCGTCGTGGATGTGGTCTCCTCGATGACATCGGCGACGAACGAATCCGACTCCGGCATGGCCTGTTTCCCCCAGACCGGGAATGCCAGTACGCCGATCGTGGCGATGATGATGAGCACTGATGAGGCAATCGAGGCCAGCACACTGTCGCTGTTCGATGGCCCTGGCGAAGTCACGCCGATCGTGGCGAGAACGACGTCTCGGATGCTGGTCGGTGCCGCCACCGATGGCATGGCGGTAGCGATGCCCTCCCAACTGATCGCAGCCTTCTTGGTGCGTGTGCACGTGTCGCACTGCTCGACATGGCGGGTTACCTGCGAGCGAACGGCGAGCGAGAAGGTTCCTTCCCAGCCTTCGAGCAAGCCGTGAAGTTGAGGACATTCGCCCCGGCCGACACGGGCGACGAGCAGCGAGCCCACGGCTGTGGCAAGCCTCTCCTTCATTCGCTTCACCATCACATAGACGTGTGAGGGCTCGACGCCCATTGCCATTGCCAGGTCCGAGCCATCGAGACCTTCTCGGAGGTGGAGTTCGAGAAGTTCTTGGTCACGGGGCTGCAGTGCCGTTGCCGCTGACCACAAGAGGGCACCGGTTTCTGCCGCTTGTAAGCCGTGGGAGTGGTCGGGGAGATCAGCGGCCATCTCGGTCGCCTCGTCGACGATGGGAGCTGCTGCTCGGCGGGTTCGATCTCGACCAAGGTCGGTGATTGATGTGCGAGCAATGGCAAATAACCAGGCTCGAAATCTCGCTGGATCGACGAGCTCGGCCAGGTGCTGGTGGGCCTTGATGAACGTGTTCTGGAGCGCATCGGCGGCATCGGTCTCGTTGCGCAGGCGCGAGAATATGAACGCGTGTACCCGATCGGCGTAGCGGTCGTAGAGATCGGCGAACGCGGCTCCGTCGCCATCGAGGACCGCGGCGACGAGGGTTGCATCTGATCGGGATCTCACGCCTACTCCTCCCTCCGAAGAAGTATGTCACTCTCTGTGACAATGAGCACCCAGCGTGGGAGCCCTCGGCCGGGCCGCCACCCGACCGAGGGACATAGTGCGCATCCCGGTCATGAGGGACCTTGCAGTGCAGGGCCAAACTCCTCACTTGAAATGACGTCGGGGGTCGTCGAGTGGGTGGGGGGACCGGACGGGCAGACGGAGAGATGGAGGGGGGAACCGTCGGGGCACTGGTCGGCGGATGCCTCGGCGCGGGTTGCCGACGGAGACATTCCGCCGGCAACCGAAGCATCTGCGACTACTTCCGTAGCAAGCAGCGCCATGACGGCCATCCCGATCGCAAGCCGTTCCCGTCCACAGGCACGACGATCAGCGTCGGCTGGTGAGGGGCGGGATGCAGTTCGGGTTGGCATGTTCCTCTCTCGTCTGTCCGTCCGGTTGTAGGGGAGACGGTCGGAGGTGGGTAGATCTGACACCCCGGGAACGAAATTTCTGGATTTTCCGAATCCGCGCCACACTTGAAGGATGCGGCAACCACATAGTGCCTGTGATCGATGCGTTCGAGGCCTCTCGGGCGACCCCGGAACGTTCGAGACACGGCCGTCGGCGCTATGCATCGAGGTCGCCGTCATCGGACGGCGAGGGCGATGACCGTGGAGATCATCGACCCCCATGTTCATATCTGGGATCCGCGTACAACACCTCGTGAGGTCACGCCCGTTCTCAAGCTCTTCGGTCGATGGCCGAACCTGGCCGAAAGGCTTGTTCGGAAGGCGACTCCGCAACCCCTCGTCGACTTTGTGGGGTCGCCTCGATACGTGATGGCGGCTCACATGCCTGCGACGTTCCACGCCGATACGGGGCATCACGCCGTCGCCGGCTACGTGCACATCGAGGCGGGCTGGAAGCAGCGGGGAACGCTTGGCCCTGTTGGTGAGACGCGTTGGCTGGAATCACTCGATGATCCGCCGGTCGCCATTGTCGCCAATGCCGATCTGTGCGATCCGGGTGCGCTCGAAGCCCAACTCGACGCCCATGCACTGAGCAGTGGCCGACTTCGGGGAATCCGTGACATCGTTGCGAGTCATCCATCGGAGTCGGTGCACACCTGGTGCACCCCCGATGACCGCCTTGTCACCGATGAGTTCCGCACGGGCCTTGCCACGCTGGGGGAGCGGCAACTCTCATTCGACCTATGGTGCTACTCCAACCAACTTATGGACGCTGCACGGGTGGCGGGTGATGTCCCCCAGACTCGGATCGTGCTCGACCACATGGGGACCCCGGTGGGCCTTGGGAATAACAGCGCCATGGTTGAGGACTGGTATGAGGGACTGGCAGCGGTGGCCGAGAACCGCAATGTGTGGTTGAAGCTGAGCGGACTCCTCATGCCAATCGTCGGCTTCGGCTATCACGAACGTGACACCCCACCCAGCCATCAGGAACTGGTCGATGTGATGGCTCCACACATCGCCAAAGGCATCGAACTATTCGGTGCGGATCGGTGCATGTTCGCCAGCAACTTCCCGATGGACAAGGTGTCAGCCGACTACTCGGCGGTTTTTGATGCCTACCTCGCTATCGCCGACGGACTCGGGCTTGGCGCTGAGGCGAACGAAAAACTGTTCGCGGGCACTGCGTCGAACTTCTACCGGCTTGGTGCATGATTCGGCTGCCGACAGGCATCGTTACGTTTCTCTTCACTGATGTTGAGGGGTCGACACGCATGTGGGCGGCCAACGCGGTCACAGCCGCGGCCTCCATCGAGAAGCACGACGGGATCATCAAGACGGCCATCATGGATCAGGGTGGGGTCGTCTTCGGGTGGGCCGGTGACCACTTTCGGGGAGCGTTCGAGGATCCGCGAGCGGCGGTGGCTGCCGCAATGGCGGCTCAGGCTGCACTGGGAGAAGCGGATTGGGAGCACGGGCCGACGCTGAAGGTGCGAATGGGGCTCCATCGTGGTCGAGCCATGCCGCGCGATGGTGATTACTTCGGCAGTACCCCGAATATCGCAGCGCGGATCGAGTCGCTTGCCTGCGGCGGCCAGGTGCTGATGAGCGCAGCGGTTCTGGATGAGATCGACAGTGAAACGCTTGACCTCGGCCGTCACAGGCTCCGTGATGTTCCTCAGCCTGTCGGGATCCACCAACTTGGTATCGCCAGCCATCGACCAATCCGCGCTGTCGATCCGAACTTGTCCTCCTTGCCGAGCCTGGGTTCGACGATCTTCGGCCGCGATGAGCTCGTCGCGGAGGTCCGGGGTCTCCTTGAGAGGCACCCGATGGTTACCGTCGCCGGAATGGGCGGCGCGGGGAAGACCCGACTTGCCGTGGAGGTCGCATACCAGGAGCTGCCTGGGCGCGACGACGGCTGCTATTTCGCCGACCTGTCGGCGATCTCTGATGGTAGCGAGGTCCCCGCTGCGGTAGCGGAAGCGCTTCGTTTCGAGCCCAAGACTGGCCTAGGTATCTCAGCCAGCCAGCAATTGGTCGAGTTTCTCGCCGGGCGAGACCTGCTTTTGGTGCTCGACAACTGCGAGCATGTGATCGACGAGTGCGCCATCCTGGTCGAGCGAGTATTGGGCCGGTCAAGTGCCACAGCGATTCTCGCGACCAGCCGTCAGCGCCTCGGCGTGGCGGGTGAGCGCGTCATCGCCGCTCCCTCCCTCGATGCCGATGCGGACACGTCGCCGGCCGTCGAGCTCTTTATCGAGCGGGCGCTTGCCGTCAACCCGGTCATGTCGACCGGTCGAGCCGACCGGTTGACCATTGCCGCGATCTGTCGCAGCCTCGATGGAATGCCACTCGCCATCGAGCTTGCGGCCGCGCGGGCTGCCGTGCTGACCCCTGGAGAGATTCTCAACCGGATGGCGGATCGTTTCCGTCTTCTGTCGGGTGGTCAAGGTCGTCGTCGCCTTCGAACGCTGCAGGCAACACTGGACTGGAGCTATGACCTGTTGGACGCGCAGGAGCAGACGTTCTTTCGTTCACTCGGTCTCTTTGTCGGCTCCTTCGATCTCGCCGCGGCGCAGGCGCTGACCGATACGAGCGAGTACGAGACGCTGGATCTCATGGACTCGCTCGTGGCGAAGAACCTGGTTGTCACCGATGAGTGGAGTCTCGGTACTGCTCGCTATCGATTGCTCGAAACTGTCAGGATTTATGCCGGTGATCAGCTCGCTCGCATGGATGAAGCCGGGCGGACCCAGGATGCCTTTGCCGAGTACTATCGCGAACTCGCGACCACGTCTGACTTTGCGGTTACCGGTGACATGAACCGGGCACGTCGCCTTCGTCCAGATTGGCCCAACATAGCGGCCACACTTGAGTACTTCATTGCGGAATCCGAGTTCGACTCTGCAGCGGCAATGGCCTTTGGCTGTCAGGGAATGTGGGAATCACAACTGCCCGCTACTGAGGGCCGACGGTGGCTCGAGTTGCTGATCGACCAGATGATGCCCGGCCCCCAACGAGACTGGATGGTCTACGGGCTGATCATGCTCTGCATCGTGCTTGATGACTGGACTCTGGCCCACAGTCTTCTGCAGAAAACTGTGGATTCGGCATCGACGGAAACTCGGGCGGTTGCCTCGGGGACGTTGTCGTTCCTCTTGTGCCGGAGAGACCCCGACGAGACCCTGCGGCTTGCCCAGGTCGGCCGTGACCTGGTTGCAGCGCATGATCTGGATCCGACGATCCTGTGTCCATCCGTATGGTCCGAGGGCGTGCATTCCTTGTACGGGGCCCGATTCGACGAGGCTCGTGAGCGGTTCGAGGCCGCCCACGAGTTGTCGTGCGCTCGCTCAATCGAGACGAACAATTTTGTTATCACCGGTTTGGCGGTCGCCGCGGCTCAGATCCTCACGGGGGATCCCGAAGAAGCACTTCGCACCCTCGATAGCGCAGACTGGAGCCTTTCGGTGTGGGACTCGTCGGCGATCCTGCGCGCCATTGCGCTCATCGACGTCGGCCGCTCAGCTGAAGCCGCTGATCTGGTGGTGGGGTTCGGCTACGACGCATTGCGAGGCCGCCTGGCCCGCATGTCCAACGATGCGGTCGTGGGTCTAGCCGCCTTGGCCATCAATCAAGGTGATGTAGAGCACGGCTGGAAACTTCTGCAGCAGGCAGCGTCACCCCGCTCACCGGTCACCATTGGGTTGGCGGAGGGCTTGGCCGATCGCATTGGGAATGGTGAAACGATGCGTCACATGCACCGGATGCGTGAGTTGCCCCTCGCTGAACTCGATGCCGCTGACGCGTTACGCGAGGAACTCACCCGGCTTCGCGCCTTGCGAGTCTGAACGCAGACTCAGCCTGCTTTCAGCGCCTCCACAACGGTTCGCCACGAAGAGATATCGCTTTGGCCCGGTGCGTAGAAGCTGATCCGGTCGACCACATCGCCGTATCGCCTTTTCAACTCAGGGGCGATTGTCGCGGGCTCACCGACGACTGCGAAGGTGTTGAGGACTTCGTCATCGATGAGGCGACCCATCGCGATCCAGTCACCCTTCTTCGACAGGGTGTTGAGCTCGGGATGCAAGCCTTCCCAGCCGTGGAGCTCGAAGACCTTGGCGTAGGCCGGCGTCGATCCGTAGAACGCAATTTGCTGGCGGGTGGCTGCAGCGGCCTTGTCTATCTCTTCGTCGTTTTGGCCGCTCACTACAAAGAATGGTCCTGAGATCATGAAGTCGTCCATCGACTTGCCGGCGCGCTCGCGGCCCTTGGCGACATTCGGGATCGTGACTTCGCGTAGGTACTTCTCGGTGGTGAAGCCGTGGCAGATGATGCCGTCGCACACTTCGCCTGCGGTCTGCGACATCAACTCGCCGACGGCGGCCAGCCAGATCTTCGGCGGGCCGAAGCCCGCCAGATCAGCCTTGTCGGGCTCGAAGAACGGCGTCATGAGGCGGTGCTGGTAGAACTCGCCGCGATGGTTGAGAGGTTCGCCGTTTTCCCAGGTATTCCAGATCGCTCGGATCGCTTCCACCATCTCGCGCATGCGGGCGGCAGGCTTTGACCACTCCATCGAAAAGCGCTTGGTGATGTGCGGTTTGATCTGGGTGCCGAGACCGAGATGGAAGCGGCCCTTCGTCAGTGCTTGCAGGTCCCACCCCAAATTGGCCAGCAGCATCGGGTTGCGAGCAAACGCCACGGCGATGCCCGTCCCGAACTCGAGACGCTCGGTATGGCCTGCGGCAACCGCGATCGGCAGGAATGGATCATGGCTGGTTTCCGCCGTCCACACGGCGTCGTACCCTGCCGCTTCCTGTGAGCGGGCTTGGGCGGCGATCTTTTCGATATCGGGCGACTGCCCTAGTCCTCCGTCAACTTTCATGGCGCGAAGTTAGCGGAGGAGAATTCGCTCAGCCGCATCGGTTGTCAACGGGGAACTGCTGGGTGGGGGAGAAACGCTCTTCACGGCGGCACCGAGAGAACGCAATAGACGACCGTGGCGACCGCGTCGGCTGCTCGCACGGTGAGCGATAGTGCCGCGCTACTGACTGCGAAGACTGCGAGTAGGGCGAGGCCCACGGGGGCGACCCGAAGGCCACCCTCAGCAGCCGGTGACGGCTCGGGGACAGGTTGATCGCTAATCATCAGATGCAGGCCCATGGCCAACACGCCGAGCGCCACGGAAAACCACCAGATGAGGGCGTAGCTGCCAGTGGCATCAACGAGCTCGCCACCCATCCATGCGCCGGTGAACGACCCGATTTGATGTGACAGGAAGACGATGCCGAAGAACGTGCCGACATGAGCCGTTCCCTAGGGGTTGGTGGTTTCCGCGATCAGATTGGCGAACGCTGCTGACGCGCCAGTGGACAGTGGTCCTGTAGTCAGTTGGCGACCATCGATCCGGGTGATGGGCATGACGTCACGAGTAGACGACGTGAGGAAAGCCTCGCCGGTTGTTTCCAGGTGGTCGATGGGCACGTCGATCTCCTCGCATCCGGTCAACTCGATGACCAGTTCGCGGGTGACCCCCGCCAAGCAACCCGACGAAAGTGGTGGGGTGACGAGACGTCCATCGAGCTCGACAAAAATGTTGGTTCCTGTGCCTTCGCACAAGTTGCCGACCGTATTGGGGAAGATGGCTTCCGATGCACCGGCATCTTTCGCCCGAGCGAGAGCGATGACGTTTTCGGCGTAACTCGTCGACTTGATCCCCGCGAGAGCGCCTCGTTCGTTGCGGGGCCAAGGCACGGTGATGACCGCGGCGGCGGAGTCCCACCCGCGGTTCGGCCCCAGAGCGATGAGCACGGTCGGATGGCCCTCGTTTCGGCCTGATCCGAGAGGACCGCGGCCGGCGGTGACTGTGATTCGGACGATGCCCGCATCAGGTCGCGTCGCGAGGGAGGCGGTGATCGCGGCGCAGAGCTCCGCGTCGCTCATCGGGAGGTCGAGCAGCAGGCCGGCCAGTGAGCGGCGCAGGCGGCGCAGATGCCGTGTCAATGCGAACGGCTTGCCACGCACGACACTCGTCGTTTCGAAACATCCGTCGCCGACGGTGAATCCATGGTCCACCACCGAGAGCATGGCCTCGCTCGGGGCAACGAGTTCGCCGTTCATCCACCAGCGTTCGTGATCAGTCATGGGTTCATCATGGCGAGTCGACATTGCCTCATGATGCACCATCGAGGGTGGTGACACCCCCTGATCGAGTCAGCAGAGGCGCGGACCCATTCGGGATTGCTGGGTTGACGATGCCGACTTTGCAGCGGTCTAGGAGTTGGCCAGCTCCTGGCAACGGGTCCAGAGGACATCGTCGACGTCTACTTCGGTCGCTGGTTCGCGACCCGCCCCCGGTAGCCGAGCTCCGGGTTGTTCGGTCACGAGTTCGGCGAGTTGTTGGAGACGCTCGATGAACACGCCATCGGCGTGCGCAGTCGGGTCGATCACGAGATAATGCTGTCCAATATTGTGAGGCGGCCCCTCTGGCGTCTTGAGCGCAGGGATATCGGCGCTGAGATTGGAGCCGGTGAGGGCTCCGGCCAGGATCTCAACGAGCAATCCAATGCCGTAGCCCTTGTGCCCTCCAGCCGAGAGCATCGAGCCGGCTACAGCCGCTGCTGGGTCGGTGGTCGGAGTGCCGTCGGCGTCGACAGCCCAACCCTCGGGAATTGTCTCTCCCCTGGCTGCCGCCATGGTGATGGTGCCCAATGCCACGGCACTAGTAGCGAAGTCGAACTGGAACGCGATGCCGCCGGAGCCGTCTGGTACCGCCATGGCGATCGGGTTGGTGCCCAGCAGCGCCCGTGACCCGCCTGGGGGTGCAACGCGCGGTGATGCGTTTGTGGCGCCGATGGCGATCATGCCGGCGAGTGCGAGCTGTTCGGTGAAGTAGCCGAGGGATGTTGCGGTGTGTGAGTGAGCGACGGAGAAGGAGCAGATGCCGTTGGCACGAGCTGCCGCGACAGCGTGATCAAAGCCGGCCGCGAACGCGGGCTGGGCGAACCCAAGCCGTGCGTCGACGATCACGGTGCCCGGTCGGGGCGTGGTCACGGAGGGCTCAACTGATCCGTCCACCCGATTGGTGACGAGTTGGGTGCAATAGCTCTCGAGGTAATAGAGCCCGCAAATCCGGTTCCCGTTGGATTCAGCCACCGCAGTCGCATGGGCGACATGGTTTGCGACGTTTGGCGCGGCCCCCGCAGCAACAAGCGCGGCGTTCGCAACGGATTCAATCTCTGACACGGTTACACGACTCATAGGCGGCACTGTAGGTCGAAGCACGCTGTCGGTCAGATACTGTCGCTCTCCATGAAAGTTCTCGTCATGGGTGGCACACAGTTCAACGGCCTCGCTCTCGTTCACGAGCTCGTCGCCCAAGGTCACGATGTCACGGTCTGTAACCGTGGACGCACCGAATCCGACATCCCCGACTCGGTACGTCGGCTCGTCGCCGATCGCACCGATCACAGTCAGTTGAGGCAGGCCCTCGGTGGCCAAGACTGGGATTGTGTCCACGATGTGAGCGCGTATCACCCCGAAGACGTCGAGATCATGCTCGAGATTCTGCCGGGGCATGTGGGGCACTACATCTTCGCCAGTTCGACGGTGGTCTATGGGTCAAAGAACGGGCCCATCAGCGAGAATGATCGTGACGAGCGCGGTGAGACCCAGATCGAGTACGGCCTGCACAAGCTTCTTTGCGAGGACCTCCTGTTCGCCGCCCACGCGGAGTCAGGGTTCCCGGCCTCGACCGTCCCGTTCTCCATGGTGCTCGGTCCCCACAATGCATTGACCGATCGGGAACAGCGGATGTTTCGCCGGGTCCTCGATGGCCGACC
>Ga0315329_10000013_pt1 | contig 86983 bp, 84 predicted proteins | sample M150032315metaG_FD_203459 | JGI IMG/M metagenome (GOLD analysis project Ga0315329, IMG submission 203459) | Ammonia-oxidizing marine archaeal communities from Monterey Bay, California, United States - M1 500m 32315 | ecosystem: Environmental > Aquatic > Marine > Coastal | place: USA: California...
CCCTCGACGCCGCTGACAACGACTGACTCATACGGGGCCTGCGTCGTAGCAGCGTGTTCGATATGCCCAGCGTTACGTACTCAGGCCCCGATTTGGCGGTCGGGGCGGATTCGCACAATCACGCGTTCTGATGTGATCTCCGGGGTGTAGTTGCCGCCCGTGTACTTGCGCGACATCTCATCGATGTTGGCACGGGCCTGGTCGCCGCCGATCGTGTCGACGACGGTGCCGCGCACCTCGACGTAGGAGTACGGGTTCTGGGCGTCCCAGATTGCGACCGAAACCCGACCGTCTCGCATCATGTTCTTGTATTTGGCGCGATGGATCTCAGTATTGATCAGGACGTGTTCATCATCACACCCAACCCACATCACACCGGTCTGGGGTCCACCGTGAGCAAAGAGAGTGGTGAGCGCGCCAAAGTTGGGGCCTTCGCACAACTCTCGGGTCTTTGGTTCCAGCATGTTGGCTCCTTCAGTTACATGGGCTCGCGGACCTTACAGCGACAAGGACCGTGGCTAGTCGGCTAGGAGGCCGATGTTTTCCTTTGCGCGGGTGAGGGTGGTCGCGGCGATTTCACGGGCCTTGTCGGCGCCAACCTTGAGTAGACGGGCAGTCTCGGCCGGATCAGCCTCTAGCTCCGCGAACCGAGCCTGGATCGGCTCGAGCAACGCCACCACGGCATCCGCGGCGTCGACCTTCAGTTGACCATATTGGTCGTAGTCGTCGGCCAAGGAGGCGGGGTCGCCACCGGTGGCCGCGGCGAGAATCGACAGAAGGTTACTGACGCCCGGTTTCTCACTGAAATCGAACCGCACCTCACCGTCATTGTCGGTGACGGCGGAACGGATCTTCTTGGCGACCCGTTTTGGATCGTCGAGCACGTTCACGGTGCCCTTCGCTGAGTCGAGTGACTTCGACATCTTGTTGGTCGGGTTCTGCAGGTCCATCACTCGCGCTCCCGCCGGCGGAATAACAGCTTCCGGGAGTACGAACGTTTCACCAAAGCGACCGTTAAACCGCTCAGCGATGTCACGAGTGATCTCGATGTGCTGGCGCTGGTCCTCGCCCACGGGCACCTCGTTTGTGTCGTAGAGAAGGATGTCGGCCGCCTGAAGCGCGGGATAGGTGAACAGGGAACCCGAGATGAACTCGTGCTGGCCTGATTTGTCCTTGAATTGGACCATGCGGCTGAGTTCGCCGAACGACACGTTGCACTGCATTAGCCAGGCACACTCGGTGTGCTCGCGCACATGGCTCTGCACAAAGAGGATGCACACTTCGGGATCAAGACCGCTCGCCATGAGGAGTTGGGAGAGGCGCAGAGACTCCCGCCCGACTTCGCCGGGTGGTTTGGGAAGGGTGAGTGCATGGAGGTCGACGACACAAAACACCGCGTCGGTCTCGTGCTGCATCACGGCCCAATGGCGGATCGCCCCAAGTAAATTGCCGAGATGGAGTTCACCGGAGGGTTGGATGCCTGAGAAGACGCGTGTCATGGCGCGAAAGGTTACGGCGCCTGGTCTTGGTTCGGTTCGATATTCGTTGAGCCCGTGGGGGAAGGGCCGTTCTCCCCGTCGCCAGTAGATCAGTAGGTCAGTAGATCCTTGACCAGCAACGACACCGGACCATCCGTACGCGGTTTCGCATCCATCCTGTCGAGCGGAGTTCGCGCATGCCCGCGTCCACCCGTGGATACCCGGTCCGGATGGCCGTGGTGATTTGGGCTGGCGTTCGAGTTCTTGGACCGCATTGAGGAAAGTCGGGCGCCGAAACGGCCCGGCACGAAAGAGAAGTTCGGTTTCGATCACGATCACGGCAGTGACCCAGTCAAGTCCTTGCGTCGTTGTTGGCCAGGCTGGGTTGTCGTGGAGGTGCAGGTCGCGTCTGAATCAAACGATTCCGTAGTCACTCATATCGTGTCTACGGAGTGAATCAGGGTGTTGAAGGCGTCGCGATTGTGTCGAGGCCGTCTAGGGTCACCTGAATGCCGTACGAGGTTCACACGCCAGTATTCGACGGACCGTTCGACTTGCTGCTGCACCTGATTCTGCGTGAACAAGTCGACCTCTATGAGATCAACCTCAGCGAGATCGTCGACTCGTATCTCATCGAACTCGACCTCATGGACAGACTCGACCTCGAGGTCGCGACAGAGTTCCTGTTGATCGCAGCCACATTGGTGGAGATGAAGACTCGTCGGCTTCTGCCCGAGGACAACGAGGTCGATCTCGATGATGAACTCGGCCTGTGGGAGGAGCGCGATCTGTTGCTCGCCCGTCTGGTCGAATGCAAGACGTTCAAGGACGCGTCCCTGATCTTGCGAAAGCTGTCAGCCAACGCGGGACGGTCGTACCCGCGCCGTTGCGGTCCGGTCGAGGATCACTTTCTCAGCCTCGCTCCTGACTTGCTCGCGAAAACCACTCCTGATGATCTGCGCGCCGCCTACCTAAAGGCAACTGCACCGAAGCCGGTGGTACGGGTCGACCTTTCTCACGTCACGCCGATCAAGGTCACTGTCGCTGAGGCGGTCGAGGAACTGATTGACGAGTTACCACGGGTCGGCCGCATTACGTTCCGCGACCTTACGGCCGAACTCGTCGACCGGATCGAAGTCGTCGTACGATTCTTGGCGGTTCTGGAGCTATTCAAGCAAGGACTGGTCGAACTCGAACAAGGTGCAGCGTTCGGTGACATCACCGTCGTGTGGATGGCGGACGATCGTGTCTCCGCCGACGAAATCAAAATCGATATCTACGAGGGCTGAGATGGCCGATCACGTTGCCCCCGCGCTGGAAGCGATCCTTCTCGTTGCCGAAGAGCCCCTGCCGGTGGAGCTTTTATCCCGCCTCGTTGGCGCCCCAGTTAATGAAGTCATCGAGCTCTGTGACTCGCTCGCGGCAGAGTACGAGGCCGACGGCCGAGGGTTCATTCTGGCCCGGATTGCTGGTGGCTACCGCTATCAGACGGCACCGGAGCAGGCCCCGTACGTCGAGCGTTTCGTGCTCGATGGTCAATCGGCACGCCTCTCGGCGGCCGCGCTGGAGACGCTTGCAGTTGTTGCCTACAAACAGCCTGTGTCTCGTAACCAGATCGCTTCGATTCGTGGCGTAAACGTTGATGGCGTGATGCGCACGCTTCAGCAGCGAGGCTATGTCGACGAAGTTGCCCGTGACCCGGGGCCCGGGCAGGCCGTGCTGTACGGGACAACGCCCACGTTCCTGGAACGGCTAGGCCTTCACTCGATTGACGATTTGCCGCCACTGGGCGAGTTCTTCCCCGGCCCCGCTGTGGTCGAGGCGCTGGAGCGGGGCCTGCGCGTCATCGAAGACGATAGTGAAGTTGGGGACAGTGAAGTTGGGGACAGTGAAGGCTCAGGTCAGGACGCAGACGAGTGATGCACGAGGGTGAGCGGCTTCAGAAGGTCCTCGCCCGGGTTGGTCTTGGCAGCCGTCGGGTCTGTGAGGATCTGATCGCCGATGGTCGTGTCACCGTCGATGGTGTGGTCGCGGTGCTCGGAAGACGAATTGACGTCGATGCCACTCTGGTCGAGGTTGACGGTGCAGTCGTGGGCATCAAGCCCGACCTGGTCCACTACCTGCTCAACAAGCCGACGGGCGTGATCAGTACGGCGGAGGACACCCACGATCGTCCGACGGTTGTGGAGTTGGTGCCAGAGGAACCTCGGGTGTTTCCCGTCGGTCGTCTCGATGCCGATACCGAGGGCCTTCTGATCATCACGAACGATGGAGAATTGACCCATCGTTTAACTCACCCATCTTTTGGGATCGAGAAGGAGTACCTCACGCAGGTTGAAGGCGAGCCGTCGAGAGCTGCTTTGCGGGAACTTCGTGAGGGCGTCGAGTTAGAGGACGGACCTACGGCGAAGGCTCGTGTCACGGCCGTTGACCCCAGCCTGCTTCGCATCACGATTCATGAGGGTCGCAATCGTCAGATTCGACGGATGTGTGAGGCCATTGGTCACCCTGTGATCCGCTTGGTGCGTACCCGAATCGGCCCGATCGTGGATCGTCGTCTCAAGCCAGGGGAGTGGCGGGTACTGAACCGGGACGAGGTCCGCTCCCTTGAAGTTGCTGTCGGGAGCGGAAACTCTGGCGGGGCGCTCGAGCCGAAACGCTAACCTTTCACCCCGTGACCGACTCTCGTACTGCTGTTGTCGTCGGCGTTGGTTTGATCGGCGGCTCGGTGGGCTTGGCTCTTAGGCGTGCCGGCTGGATCGTCACCGGGGTCGAGAAGTCCGCAGAACGACGCGTGCAAGCCTTGGCGGTTGGGGCCGTTGATGTCGTAGTCGCCCCCGACGAACTTGCGGCCGTCGCGGAATGTGATCTTGCGATCGTGGCGGTACCCGTGAATGCCGCCGCCGAGATCGTTACCGCTCTGCTTGCAGCTGGAGCCGCCGTCGTCACCGATGTGGGCTCGGTGAAGGGCCCGATCGCCGCTGAGGTAGCTGATCCCCGATTTGTACCGGGTCACCCCATGGCCGGTAGCGAGCAGGATGGCCTCGATGGAGCGTCAGCCGACTTGTTCTCCGGCGCCACGTGGGTGCTGAGCCCTACCGCAGAGACCGATGATTCTGCATTCGCTGAGGTTCGTCAGGTCGTGGCCAGCCTCGGTGCGCATGCAATCAACGTTCCCCCCGAGCGCCACGACACACTCGTGGCTGTCGTCTCCCACGTCCCTCATCTCACGGCTGCGACGCTCATGCGTTTGGCTGACGGTCGGGCCGAAGAACATCGTGCGCTCCTTCGACTCGCGGCAGGCGGCTTCCGCGACATGACCCGGATCGCGGCCGGGCACCCATCGATCTGGCCTGATATCTGCGCACAGAACCGCTCGGCTATCGTTGAGGTGCTCGATCAACTTGTCGGCGATCTTGCCGGTCTGCGTGACGTGGTCGCTGAGGGCGATCAGGCCAAACTTTTGGCCCATCTTGACGATGCTCGTCGCGCTCGCCGCAATCTTCCGACGACGGCGCCGGGGGCTGAAGCGATGTCAGAGATGAGAATTCCGGTTCTCGACCGTCAGGGTGAGATCGCTGCGGTGGCCACTCTGGCCGCTGATCTCGACGTCAATATCTACGATCTCGAGATTGCCCACTCCACCGAGGGACCTCGCGGTGTCATCGTTGTGCTCGTGGAAACAGCAATGGCCGAACGCCTCCAGGGCGGTCTGATGGCGCTCGGCTATCGCCCGTCGGTTCGGCCGCTTGATTAATGCGTGACCCGCTGCCGATCGCTCCGCTCGCCGCGCCGCCCGACGCCACGGTCAACGTGCCAGGTTCAAAGAGCATCACGAATCGTGCGCTGATCACGGCTGCTCTTGCGGCCGGCACCACAACGCTCGAGGGTGTGCTGTTCGCCGACGACACGCACGCGATGCTTGAGGCGCTCATTGAGCTGGGAATCGAGATCTCGGTCGACGACGAGGCTGCCGGCGTCCTCACTGTCGTCGGGTGTGGTGGAGAACTACCGGGTAAAGAGGTGTCCCTCGACGCTCGCCAGTCCGGTACTACAGGGCGCTTTCTCCCACCGCTCGTGGCGCTCAGCGAGGCGCCGGTTGTGGTCGATGGTCACCCACAGTTACGGGCCCGGCCGATGGACGACCAGATCGCTGCCCTTCGCTTGATCGGTGTGACGGTCGAGGAGTTGGGCGAACCGGGCCACCTTCCACTCAAGATCACGGGCCCACCGACCGGCCCTAGCGTGGCACTGCGCGGTGATGTGTCCAGCCAGTTTGTTACCGGGATGCTTATTGCCGGGGCGGTTTCGGGCCTCGATCTCCGCCTCACGACGGCAGCGATCAGCCGCCCATACCTGGATATGACCGTTGCCGTCATGCGGGCGTTCGGGGCCACAGTCAGTGAAGACGACGGCACGGCTTGGGCCGTAGGCGGCGGCTACACAAGTCCTGGTAGCTACCGGATAGAACCCGATGCTTCGGCAGCATCGTATTTCCTCGCCGCCGCGGCGATCAGCGGTGGGCGTGTCCGTATCGAGGGACTCGGCCGGGCCTCGCTCCAAGGTGATGTTGCGTTTGCCGATGTGCTCGCCGATATGGGCGCCGAGGTCTCTATCCAAGATGACGCGATCGAGGTCCAGGGACGCACCCTGCGAGGGATCGACGTCGACCTCCGGCACATTTCTGACACGGCTCCGACCCTCGCAGTTGTGGCTGCCTTTGCCGATGGCCCCACGACCATTAGCGGTATCGGGTTCATCCGAGGCAAAGAAAGCGACCGCATCGCTGGTCCCGTCGCCGAACTTAACCGCTGCGGTGTCCCCGCGGAGGAGACCGATGACGGATTTATCGTGCGCCCCGACGGTCGTGTGCACGGCGCGACGTTCGACACGTATGAGGACCATCGCATGGCGATGGCGTTCTCTCTTGTCGGTCTGATGGTTGACGGCGTGGCCATCAACGATCCCGGATGTGTTGCCAAGACGTTCCCCAACTACTTCGCTGCCTTGGAACAACTCCGTTGACCGGGCAGAATGGTGCCCCAATGAGGGTGATTGCCATTGACGGGCCCGCCGGGTCAGGCAAGTCCACTGTTGCGCGAGCTGTCGCGAAACGTCTGGAGCTTCGCTATCTGGACACCGGCGCCATGTATCGAGCGGTGGTGTTCGCGGTCCTCCGCAATGGTGAGGATCCCGCTGACCATGACTTTGCGGCCAGGACCGCTCGAGATATTGAACTCGATGTCGGACTCGACAAGGTCATGGTCAATGGCGTCGATGCCACCATCGAGATTCGAGGCCCTGAGGTCACCCGTGCTGTGAGCGTGGTCGCCGCAAATTCTGACGTCCGCCGAGAGCTCGTATCCCGGCAACGGGAATGGACGGAACGAAACGGTGGAGGAGTGCTCGAAGGCAGAGACATCGGCACCGTGGTGTTCCCCAACGCTGAGCTGAAGGTCTATCTGACCGCCGATCCGGAGGAACGGGCCCGCCGGCGAGCCAAGGAGGTCACTGACCTCGACTATGAGGCTGTGGCCGCGGACATTGCTCGCCGCGACGCGTTCGACTCGGGTCGCAAAGCTGATCCACTGACCGAGGCCGCCGACGCGGTGATTGTCGACACGACCGGAATGAGCATCGACCAGGTGGTCGACAAGATCGAGCGTCTGCTCGCTGCGGCGACCCCTTCGGAGGGTCAGGCATGAGCCAGTCGAGGTACGGCACCCAGGATGGTGATATCGGCGAGCGCAGCGGGCACACGCTGTGGGGCCGAATCAGCTACCGCATCATGTGGATTCCGTTCGCTGTCGTGGTGCGTCTGCTGTTTCGACTCAAGGTCTATGGCAAAGAAAACATTCCCGAGGGTCCGTACATCCTCTCGGCCGTCCATCGTTCATTCATCGATACGCCCGTTGTGGGCACCATGCGCTCGCAGCGGATGCGATTCATGGGCAAGGAGAGCTTGTGGAGTTCAAAGCCTCTAGGAGCGTTCCTCACGGCCATGGGTGGTTTCCCCGTGGAGCGGGGGAGTGCCGATCGCACCGCGTTGCGCGCCGCAGAGGATGTTCTTCGCCTTGGCGAACCGCTGGTGATGTTCCCGGAAGGCACTCGGCAGGAGGGTGACCGACTCAATCGTGAGCAGGTTCTCGATGGCCCGAGCTTCGTCGCTGCCCGGGTCGGTGTGCCGATCGTGCCGGTGGGCATCGGCGGCAGCGCTCGTGCGCTTCCTCTCGGCGCCAAATTTCCTCGTCCCCGCAGGGTCGTTGCGGTGATCGGGAATCCGATCATGCCGCCTGAGAAGGTTGACGGACGGGTGCCTCGCCGAGCGGTGAAGGAACTCACCGACACGCTCTACGCCGAACTCAACGACCTCTACATCGAGGCCCGTGTTCTCGCTGGTGACGAACCTGCGCCTGAGTAAGCCGCACGGTGTCAGGCCCCAGCGTAACTTACCCAAGAAAGCACGTTTGGGGTCTGTCCCCAGGCGTGCTTTAGTCGGAGTCGCTGGGGCGGCCGGGGGTGGCGTTCTGGGCCAGGAAGTCGATGATCTCGCCGGCGACGTCGATGCCTGATGCTGCTTCGATGCCCTGCAGTCCCGGGCTCGAGTTGATTTCCAGCAGCAATGGTCCGTCGTCGCTACGAATCAGATCAACACCGGCAACGTTGAGGCCCATGGCTTTGGCCGCTCTGATCGCCAGGCCGCGTTCCTTGGGCGTGAGCTTGATGTTCTGGACTGTCCCACCCTGATGAACGTTGGAGCGGAACTCGCCTGGAGGCGCGGTGCGCATCATCGCGGCCACCACACGATTGCCGACCACGAACGCACGGATATCGCTGCCGTTCGCCTCGGAGATGAACTTCTGGACGATGAAGTTGGCGTCGAGTTGGCGGAACGCGCCGATCACCGATTCAGCCGACTTCTTGGTCTCGGCGAGTACGACGCCTTTGCCCTGGGTCCCTTCGAGCAGTTTCACGACGAGCGGTGCCCCACCCACCGTTTCGAGCAGACCTTCGATGTCGCGAGTGGCGTGGCCGAAGCCAGTGGCCGGCATGTCGATCCCTGCGCCCGCCAGGATCTGCAGCGAGCGGAGTTTGTCTCGTGAGCGAGAGATCGCAGCGGATGTGTTGAGCGTGTAGACCCCGGCTTCTTGGAACTGGCGGACGACCGCGGTGCCGTAGAAGGTCTGGGTTGCGCCTATACGAGGGATGACCGCATCGAACTCTTCGAGGCTTCGTCCCAAGAACACCACCTGAGGGGTGTTGGTGGTGATTCGCATATGGCATCGCAGATAGTCGATGACCTCGACCTCATGGCCGCGTTGCTGAGCCGCTTCGACCTGGCGCGCCGTGGAGTAGAGGGCGGGGTTACGGGACAGGATCAGAATTTTCACAACGTCTCCGGACTGTCTGTGTTGGGTGGAGGTTCAGGTGCGATGACGTAAGGGAGACCCGCCGCGTGCGAACAGGAGACGTCGACGATTGTTCGACCTCGCAGTGCTTTACGACCGAGCAGCATTCGGAATTGCATTTTGTCACGTCGGGTGAGGGTCAGTTCGATGGCCCATTTGCGGTCGCCGATGGTGATGCTTGATTCGATTACCGGTCGCAGTTCGCTCTTGCCATTCGAGGAGCGCACCCGTCGTTGGCCAATAACGGGCACTTCGATGCGGCGCGAATCAAGCGTGGTGCGCTGGCGGGGTCGAAGCCAGAAGCTGGCCCATTCCTGTCCGTCGCGCTCGAAACGTTTCAGGCCAGGCGCATGAAGCGCAGACGTGGATGCCCCCGTATCGACCTTGGCCTTGATGGGGACGTCGCAGTCGAGTCCGTCGAGCATCACCCATTCGCGCCAGCCCACGACGATCGGCGTTCGTCGGCGTTGACGGGTCATACAGCGGTTCTGGGAGCCAGCGACTCCAGAACGTCGGAGGCGTCAATGCTGCGATCGCCGAGTGAGGTACGTTCGTTTCCGTTGCTGCCGATTGTGAGCAGCGCGGCGACGTCGATGGCACTTAGCAGTTCGCGCAAGTTGCGAGGCGGCGGGAAGTACTCGTCTTCCTGGGTCACCTGAACCTCTTCGACGCCCTGGCTCGGAGCCAGGCGTTCGATCACGGCTCGAACGAGGTCCTCGGGAGCAGACGCGCCGGCTGTGACCCCAACGGTGCCCGAAAGGTCGGTCGGTAACTCGTCGGCCCCGTTGACGCGATAGACGCGCTCACACCCGGCCTCCGAGGCCAAGCTGGCCAACGCGTTGGTGTTGGATGAGTTGGCTGAGCCGATCACGATCACGGCGTCGCACCGGCCGGCAATCTCCATCAACGCGGACTGTCGGTTGGTCGTGGCGAAACAAAGGTCTGACCGCCCGGGCTGCCACAGTTGGGGAAAACGGTCCTGGGTGGCGGCGAGAACACCCGACCATTCGCGGTGTGACAGGGTCGTTTGAGCGAGCACTGCTACAGGAGTCTCGAATTCAGGGAGCGCTGCGACCTCCTCTGGCGTCTCCACGCGATGAATTGCATCTGGAGCCACCGCCATTGTTCCGACGGCCTCCTCGTGGCCCTCATGCCCCACGTAGACGATCTGGTAGCCCTTGCCGACGCGAGTTCTCACCTCATGATGAACCTTTGTGACGAGTGGGCAGACGGCATCGACGACGTATCCGCCGCGGTCGCGAGCCGCAGTGACTACCTCGGGCGCTGATCCGTGTGCCGACAGCATTATTGGGCGCCCTTCGGGGACCTCAGAGATGTCATCGACGAAGATGACGCCGCTGTCCTCGAAACGCTGTACCACAAGCTGGTTGTGGACAATCTCGTGGTAGCAGTAGACGGGCGGCTCGAACGCTCGGACCATCCACGCCAGCGCCTTGATGGCCATCTCTACGCCGGCACAGAAGCCTCGGGGTGCTGCGAGGAGTACTCGATCGACGCCAACGGAATTGAGGTCGGTAGAGTTTCCCAAATTGGCCACGCCGGAAGGCTAGCCAGTGGGTGGAGTGTCCTAACCCGCTTGGTAGCATTTCTGGTCGTTCTGATAACTCGCCTTGTGGCGGGCCTCCGAGGAGAATCCCCCGATGTCGAAACACTGCCAGGTCACGGGGAAGAAGCCCCACTTCGGCAAGCAACTGTCGCACTCACACCGCCGTTCAAGCCGACGTTGGGATCCGAACGTCCAAAAGAAGCGCTATTTTCTCGAGTCTGAGCGTCGTTGGATCACGTTGACCGTGAGCACCAAGGGCATCAAGACCATTGACAAGCGTGGCCTCGAGTCCGTCATCGCCGACATGCGTCGCGCCGGCCAGAAGATCTGAGGACCTGAGAATGTCGAGTGATAAGCGCCCCATCATCAAGCTACGTTCAACCGGCGGCACGGGTTACACCTATGTCACCACCAAAAACAAGGCCAACACCCGTGAGCGTATCGAGATCAAGAAGTACGATCCCGTCCTGCGCAAGCACGTGATGTTTAAAGAGGAGCGCTGAGCGCCCTTCGTTGATGGACCGCCCGATCGCAATGTTCGATTCGGGTTTTGGTGGACTTACGGTGGCGCGAGCCGTCATTGATCTCATGCCCGAAGAAGACGTTGTCTACTTCGGTGATACTGCGCGATACCCGTACGGCCCGCGCCCGCACGCAGAAGTTGCCGCCTACGCGGAGCAGATCACGCGTTGGATAGTCGACCATCACGATCCGAAAATGATTGTGGTGGCCTGCAACACGGCTACGGCGGTGGCACTCGATCGGCTCCGCGAGATTGTTTCGGTCCCCGTGGTCGGTGTTCTTGAGCCGGGGCTTCGAGCCCTTCTCAGTGTGTCGGAATCGAATCGTGTCGGTGTGATTGGCACCGTTGGCACGGTAGCGAGTGGCGCGTACCAGACGCTGGCCGCCGACTTGGCACCGGCGATCGATCTCACCGTGGCGGCCTGCCCGGGGTTCGTTGAATTCGTTGAACGTGGCGAGACGGGAACTGATCAGGTTCACGTGCTCGCCGAGCGACTCCTCGCCCCCGTTTCGGAGGCCAAGGTCGATGCCCTTCTGCTCGGCTGCACTCACTATCCCTTCCTGGCCCGTACTATCGCGGACGTGATGGGACGCGATGTCGTACTTGTGTCGTCGGCTGACGAGACAGCCTTTGCCGTACAGAGCCAGTTGTCTATCGCCGGACTCCGGCGGCCAGAGTCAGAAGCACGCGGTGCAACCCAGTGGATATCCAGTGGAGACACCAATGTCTTTGCCGATCTCGGTCGCCGACTCCTCGGACCCGAACTTGATGTGGTGACTCCGCATCGATGGGAGCAGCAGCCGTGACAATGGAGATTGTGGTCCTCGGCTCGTCAGGCTCGTTCGCTAGTGCCGACAACCCATGCACGGGCTACCTCGTGCAGACGCCTGGAGCATCAGTTCTGCTCGACTGTGGACCGGGAACGCTCGGTCCCCTGCAGCGGGCCATTGATCTTGCTGATCTGACCGCGGTGGTGGTGACCCACAACCATCCAGACCATTGGCTTGAGTTGCCGGTGCTGCGCAACGTGTTCAAGTATTTTCAAAAACGCAGCGACATTCCGCTCTACGGCACGGCTGAGACGCGTCGGATGGACGATGTCGTGACCGTGCGTAGCGGAAGTGCGACCGCTGATCCGTTTGTGTGGAACGTGATCACAGCGAAGTCGATAGTCACGATCGGCGACCAAGCATGGTCGTTCAGTCGCACTGATCATCCTGTCGAGACGCTGGCCGTCAGGGTCGATTGCGATAGCCGGTCATTCGTCTTCACGTCTGACACCGGCCCGGCCTGGAGTATCGACGCGTTCGGCCCTGGCATCGATCTTGCGTTGTACGACGCAAGCCACCTGAGCACTTTTGAGGGCAAGGGCATCCCTCACACGAGCGCCCGCCAGGCAGGGGAGCGGTGCCGGTCAGCCGGAGTCGGGCGGATGGTGGCTACCCATCTTGTGCCCGGATCTGACCCGGAAGCGCACCGCGCCGAGGCGTCCGCGGCCTACGGTGACGCAGTCGACATCGCCAGTTCCGGCGATCGATTCGTGGTCTGAGCCACGAACCCTGACCACAACTCGATCTAGGAGATCCCCGTGTCCACGACCCGCTACGACGGCCGCCGCCCTGATGAACTGCGCCCCCTCTCGTTCACCCGCGATTTCACCTCTATGTCGATGGGTTCCACACTTGTTACCTTCGGTGAGACGCGGGTTCTGTGCACAGCGTCGGTTGACGAGGATGTGCCGCGCTGGATGCGGGGCAAAGGCGAGGGATGGGTAACGGCCGAGTACTCGATGCTGCCCGGCTCCTCGCCTGAACGTGTTCGCCGTCCCAAGAACGGACCCAACGGCCGTTCCCAGGAGATCCAGCGACTGATCGGCCGATCGCTTCGTGCGGTTACCGACATGAAAGCGCTCGGCGAGGTGTCGATCGACCTCGATTGCGACGTGTTGCAGGCCGACGGTGGCACTCGCACCGCCTCGATTTGTGGGGCCTACGTCGCGCTGCATGACGCATGCACCCGCATGGTGCAATCCGGTATGATCAAGTCGAACCCGCTGACAACGGAGTGCGTGGCGATCTCTGTGGGCATCGTCAATGGTCAGCCCGTGCTCGATCTCCCGTACCCGGAGGACTCGACCGCCGACGTCGATTTCAACGTCGTCATGACCGGCACCGGACAACTCATCGAAGTGCAGGGCACCGCTGAGGGCGCGACGTTCAGCCGTGATGAGCTAGGAGCACTTCTGGATCTTGCCGCCGGCGGAGTCGAGACGATTGCTGCCGCCCAACGGGCCGTATTGGCCGAGCCACCGTCACCTCGCACCCCCGGTCGCTGATGGGGGACCTGCCACGGTTGGTTTGCGCGAGCGCGAATCCGGACAAGGTCGCTGAGATAGCGCTTGTACTCGACGGACTCGTCGACCTCTTGCCCAGGCCGGCTGATCTGGGAGAGGTGGTCGAAGATGCCTCCGACTTGGAGGGCAATGCCCGCCTGAAGGCAGCGGCGGTTTGTGCTGCGGCCGGTGCTGGCGCGGTCAGTGACGACACCGGACTCGAAGTCGATGCTCTCGATGGTGCTCCCGGGGTCTATTCCGCCCGCTACGCAGGCCAGGATGCGACCTATCAGGACAATGTCGACAAGCTGTTGGCCGAACTCCATCGGGTTGGCGCCGTTGCCCCTGAGCACCGCACTGCCCGGTTCCGCACCGCCGTGATGGTGGTATGGCCCGATGGTCGGGAACTCTGTGTTGAAGGCGTGGTGGAGGGTGTAATCGCCGCGGAACCAACCGGTGATGGAGGGTTCGGCTACGACTCCGTCTTTATCCCCCATGAGCGAGATGGTCGTACCTTTGCGCAGATGGGCGACGAGAAGCACGAAATCAGCCATCGAGGCCGAGCGTTGCGTGCGCTGGCAGCGGTATTGCGGGAGCCACGCAGCGACTAGCGTCCCGAGATGCTTATCGACCGGCGAAAGGGATGGGGACTTGCAGCCCTCGGCATGCTGTTGGTGTCGACGGACTCATACTTCATCCGATTGTCGGAGCTCAACGGCTGGAATGTGGCATTTCTGGTCGGTTGTTTGTCATTACCCGTGCAACTCGTGGCCCAACGCGTCGTCGATGGCGGCAAACCCCTGGCGGCGTTCCGCCAGTATCGCCGCGGGCTTCTGATTGTTGGAGCTCTCTCGGCGGTCAGCCAGATCTCGTTCATCACTGCGGTGACGAAGACGAACGTGTCCAACGTCGTTGTGATCGTGGCGGCTGCGCCCGTGATCGCCGCGATCGTGGGCCGGATCATGCTGGGAGAACGGACCTCGCGCCAGGTCTGGCTGGCGATCCTGATCACCATCGCCGGTGTTGTGATCGTCGTATCGGGTTCGGTGGGTGAGCCAAACTTGGTCGGTGATTTTCTCGCTCTTGTCGCGATCGTTGCCTTCGCCATCAACATGAATGTCTGGCGTCGATACAGCGACATGAGCCGATTTGTTGGCCTTGCGCTGGCAGCGATGATCGCCATTGTCATCACGGTGTGGTTCATCGACAATCCATTTGGACATGATCAGCGGGCGTATTTCTCCGTGGCGTGCATGGGCTTGGTGTTCAATCCGATGGGCCGGATCGCGCACACCAACGCTCCGCGCTTTGCTCCGGCGGCCGAGATAGCACTCTTCGTGCCGGTCGAGACGTTGGCGGCAACCGCATGGGCCTGGATCGCGTTCAGTGAGAAGCCGGTTGTCGCCACCTTCGTCGGAGGCGGGATCGTGATCTTCGGCATGATCGTCGGAACCTATGGCCGAGCCAGTGCTCCCATCGACCTCGGGTGCGAGACTGTTTCGCGCGACGAAGTCACACAAGGGATGGGCACGACATGACTGGTGCGAAGGAGTCCTCATGTTGACTGCCGACAAGATCAACCTCATGGGCGCATTGCCCGACCTCGTCGGCGCGACCCGGGTTAGCTGAGGGTTATGACGCTTTCGGATCGATCGCTGGGTTGGCTGCGGTATCTCGACCGCAAAGCTCACACGCCTGACGACTGGAGTCGCGAGAGCCGGCCGCATCCGCATTGGGATGATCGGTCGGACCCGCCCATGGCGAGCTGGCACCGATTTGATCTGGTGGACTCCTCATATGCGATGGGTTTGATGGCTCATCGCACTCCGGCCTGGACGGAGCCATACGTGCGCATCCTCGACCAGCTGATCCAACGCCACACCGGCTGGTGGTCGGCGGCGGATTGGTTGACCCAGTTCGGCCACGACCCCGATCGCGCCGAGTATCCCGACTTCTATCGGCTCCTAATTCCACCGGAGCTTTTCGGTGACTACGACGTTCCCGGCTGGACCGCCAATGGCACCCAACCGTGGGGTGTGCAGATGGATCCCGTTGCGGCCGACGGAATGCTCTTTTACAAGGGCTTCTTTCTCGTGTTGCTCGGGATTCGTTCGATGATCGCCGGCGATGATGATCACTGGAACCAGCCGTTTGAGATGATTCGAGACGGCGATAACACCTTTACCTGGACGCATTCGCAGATCGCCGAATCATTGACTCGCCAATGGTTGGCGGCCCCAATTGGCTGTCATTGAGAGAACACCAAGGTCTGGCCATTTTGACTGGCTGGCGCAGGTCTCGGTCTGAGACTCCACGACAACAAACACGGCACTGACTTCAACGAGCAGGCGTTCAAGCCCTGGTGGGATTATGCCCGAGCGCATTATCTCGATCTCAACACAGCTGAGCCGCCAACGATGACCACGTTGTACTACGACCCGCTACTCGATGTGCATCACCGGCTGCCCGCAGCGGCGGCCAATGTCACGTCGTTCTATGCCGCTGCTCAGGTGCCCGATGAGGCGCGTCGGCTTTGGGACGCTGCGTGTGTTTCGGCGGGCTACTACGGCGGACTACGCAAGCCTCTTCCGGCCGGGCGCGGGGTCGGGGCCTCGTTGCTGCTTGCCCGAGAGTGGGATGTGCCTGAGCTTGAGGAGCGGCTCGCTGCGGGCATTGAAGCTTCGTATGAGCCGAGCTGGGATGTAGAGCGCGGCGAGTTCACGTGGGGAATGGGTTTGGACGAGCCGCATCCGCGCGGGCAGTTCAATGCGTTCTTGGCCGCCGCCGAAGCCGCTGGCCCCGGTCGTTGGGAGCGGCTGTCTGCTGCCCCGATCGACCCTTGCCGTCAGATCACCGGGGTCGACTTTCCTACTGTGGCGCTACGGCGAGCGGAGTGGGTCGGTGGCACGCTGCACCTCAGCGTGGCGCCGGTCCAGGACGACCCCGACGCATGGACGACCTTTCAACTCGACAGCGCAGATGTTGAGTCCTGGAAGATCGACGGCGCCGATGAGGCAACTGTTCGAGTCTTTGCAGGAGTTGCCACGATCCGGGTTCGGTTGGTGGCCAGCGACCTTCGGGTAACCGAAGACGGGAGCCTTTGACCGAATGAGAACATCGTGCGGACGGGGGGACTTGAACCCCCACACCCTTCCGGGCACCAGGACCTAAACCTGGCGTGTCTGCCAATTCCACCACGTCCGCGTGGTCTGCTCGCCATGGTATCGGTCTCAAGATCCATGCTGAGTCGCCAATGCTTGAAGTATGTGGCGAACTCCCGTGTTGGTCATCGCTGTCGGGTCAACTGCTGCGGCGACCCCATCATCGGTTCCGGAAGTCGTGCTCGTGGCGATGCCAGAGGGCGCCGTTGGGTGATGCCGCGGCCGATTGAGCGAGTGGCCGATCCGGCGGCCGGCCTGAGCAGATATAGCAGTTCGAGGAGTAAAGAATTTATGCGTCGCCAGTGCGGGGTTCGAGGGCGGTAACCTTTCTCTATATGACCTCGCAGCAGAACGTCTCTTCGCAGTTCAACTCTTCGGCCATGCTCGCCAACCCGCAGGCCGACGTCTATCACCGCCTGCTTCAGGACCGCATCGTGGTTCTTGGCACCGACGTCAATGACGACATTGCCAACTACATCACCGCTCAACTCCTGTACCTCGAGGGCCAGGACAGCGAGAAGCCGATCTGGCTCTACATCAATTCGCCCGGCGGTTCGGTGAGCGCCGGCATGGCGATCTACGACACGATGCAGTTCGTTGCACCCGACGTGGGCACCATCTGTATGGGCCTCGGCGCCTCGATGGGGCAATTCCTGCTCTGTGCGGGTGCCCCCGGCAAGCGCTACGCGCTGCCCCACGCTCGCATCATGATGCATCAGCCCTTGGGCGGCGTGCAGGGCCAGGCCACTGACATAGCCATCCAGGCAGAGCAGATGGCATACACGAAACGCATCCTTCAGGAACGCATTGCCGAGCACACCGGCCAGACCTACGACCAGATCGAGGCCGACTCTGATCGTGACCGCTGGTTTACCGCTGAAGAAGCGAAGGACTACGGCATCATCGACCACGTCATCATTCGACGTGGCGAAATGCTCTGATCGGCGGCTACGAGATAGCTGACCTTGTGCTGCGAGCGAACGTTCAGGAACGGGCAGCTTCGGCGAGGGACTTGAGTTCGGCGACGCCTGCTGCACGATCGTCGTACTTGAACAGTGCTGAGCCGCTGACGAAGACGTTGGCCCCGGCGGCTGCACACTCGGCGATGGTGGCGGCGCTGATGCCACCGTCGACCTCGATGTCGATCTCGTGGTTGCCGGCGTCAACCATGGCCTTGAGCTCTGCGATCTTGCCAGTGAGCGGGATGTAGGCCTGGCCTCCGAAGCCAGGGTTGACCGTCATTACAAGAATGTGGTCAGTGACCTCGAGCAGGTGGGTCACGACGCTGGCCGGGGTGTGCGGGTTGAGCACCACCCCTGAGCGGGCGCCGAGCTTCTGGATGTTGTCGAGCGACCGATGGAGATGGGTACACGCCTCGGCATGGACCATGACTGTCTCGCAACCGGCATCGATATAGAGCGGCGCCATCTCATCGGGGCGAGCCACCATCAGATGAGCTTCGTAGTGGATGGAGGAGTGGGGCCGGCAGCTCTTGATGATGTCCGGGCCGATCGAAATATTTGGTACAAACACGCCGTCCATCACATCCCAATGGATGCGATCGACTCCTGCCTTTTCGAGGCCGACGACCTCCTCGCCGAGACGGGAGAAGTCGGCGGGCAGAACGGATGGGGCGATCTCAATGCTACGGCTCACATCGCCGACCCTAATCGCGGTGGGCGCCGATACGGTTCTGCCTTGTGGAGCTTCGAATAACCGCCACCGCGCGGGACGGGGCAGGGGTCGCCCGAGCAGATGACGGACGTGTCGTCTTTGTCGAGGGTGCGCTACCTGGCGAGACGGTCACAGCCGAGATCACCCGCGTGGACAAGCGCTGGTCACGAGGCCGCGTCGTTCTCGTCGTCGACCCATCGCCTGATCGGGTTCCGGTCGGCTGCTCTCACCAACTTGAGGGATGCGGCGGTTGTGACCTCCTGCATGTCGAGGCCGGCGCTGCCATCCGCATGAAGCAGTCGATGGTCGTCGACCAGCTCGTGCGCGCTGAGGTCGATGCGCCCCCACCGGGCTTGCGAGATCTTGATGACGATCATGGACGTACCACGGTGCGAGCTGCCGTGCTCGACGGCCGGGCCGGCTATCGCATTCGTGCCTCCAACGACATTGTCGTCCCCGATGAGTGCGGCGCCGTCGACCCGTTGGCCGAGGAGCTGCTCGTCGACGGTCGATTCGGAGATGCCGAAGAGGTCCAAATCCGAGTCGGCAACCGCACGGGCGAACGTCTTGTCGTGGTCACAGGTTCCGACTTCGGTATCGAGCTGCCCGATGATGTAGCCATCGTCACCGACACACAACTCGTGGCCGGCAAGCGAGCGTGGATCCACGAAGAGGCGGCAGGCCGATCGTGGCGTATCTCGGCTCGTTCGTTCTTCCAGAACCGACCCGCCGGTGTTGATGCGCTCGTCGCTGAGGTGCAGGAGATGGTCGACGAGTACGGGGCCGATGGCCCGCTTGTTGACGCTTACGCCGGGATTGGGATCTTCGGAGGCACGATCGGGGCGAATCGCCCCGTATACGCCATCGAGCGTGGTAGCGATTCTGTCGCCGACGCTCGCGTGAATCTGGTTGACGCAGACGCCAAGATTGTCAAGACAGACGTTGCTCGCTGGCGTTCGTCGCCGGCGGGGGTTGTCATCGCCGATCCAGCGCGCGAAGGATTGGGCAAGGGAGCGGTTCAGACGCTCGTGCGCGCCGAGCCTGCCGTACTTGTCTTGGTGAGCTGCGACCCCGGATCGTTTGGGCGCGATGCCAAGCTGCTCGGCAACGCTGGCTATGAGCTCCAGCGCTACACCGTGATCGACATGTTTCCCGGTACATCTCACGTGGAGACTGTGGCGGCATTCACGCCGCTGTAGCGGGCGTGAATCATCGCGAAACTGAGAATGAGGCGCCGTTGTCGACGGTGACACCGAACTGACGGGCGCAAGTTTGTCAGGAGATGGGGAACGGCACCGCGGCGTCGCTGCCACCGACCCGAAAGATCTGCTGTAGGCGCCACCGATTGGTGGTGTCGAGCAAGAGCCGAGCTTCCAACTCCATCGTTTCGGTCGTGATGATGACCATGGCGGTCGTTGCTCCCGCGGCGGTGAGGGGTTCGCCGGATTGAAGCTCGACGATCTTGCCGATGTCGTACGGGAACCCGGTGGCGTCGAGACGCTCGTCGAGGGCGGCGGGACCGAGGTTGTGTTCTACTCCGCCAAAGTGATCAAGCGCCTTGAGGGGTAGCAAGGCCTGTCGTTGCGAGGCTGCGGCGAGCAAGAGATAGATCGAGAGATGATCGCCTCGCGCCACAAGGCGGCTAATGGTCTCCACTGTGGCCGCTGGCGTGTCGGCAGGGAGGAGCTGATACCACTTGTCGAACGAGGCCAAATCGGTTGGCCCGTTGGGAAGCGGCGGGTCACCTGAGAACGGGAACTCGTTCATCTCCCCGTTGGCGTAGCGAACTTGCCGGACTCGCCAGTCTCCGGCCTGTGACCTACCCATCTCGAATGTGGCGGTCAACCCGGTGGCTCGCATGGTGACGTCGAGAAGTGCGGCGCGGCTGTCTTCGACTGTGGTGACGATCTCGCTTGCTCCTCTGGTGAAGTCAAACCGAAGGCCGCCGGCTGTCGCTGCGGATTGCATGGCGAGGTCGAACATTCGTAGAGCGTCGATGTAGTGGTCCCCGCCGAGTTCGGCGGTGAGGCGAGCGACGAGGGCGCCTTGACCAGCACCGTCAACCCAGTCGTAGAAAGTTTCGTCGTCCATCGCTTGGTGCATGGCATGTTGCGTCGCTGGGTGGAAGATCAGCGCCACAGTGATGAAGTCTCCGTCTGCGAAGGCATCGACGAACGCGGTGACGGCCAGTTCGGGCGTCGACAGGTCGAGTTCCGCGTAGCTGACCGGGAGAAGACCGCCGCTGTGGGTTTCGGGTCCATCTGATCCGCAGCCGAGCGCGAACAGGCTGCAAATGACCAGCATCGAAATGCTTCGAGCCTTCAACCCAAACATGGGGCGAGAGGCTAGCTGGTGGAACTCTGCGCTTCTTGGAAACGAGGAGCTGTGGCAGCTCAGCCAGCCAAGTCGCGGGCAGGTCGCAGGCTGAAGACCAGTTCATCGGCTACGTCGTTGTAGTCCTCGTGCATCGCCACGGTGCGGTGAGCCAGATGACGATACGGCTCGACGAACGTGTCGTGCATCGGCGCCACGGTCTCGGCGAACTGACGACGCACATCGGCCGGTACACGGCCGCGCTCGCGGACGTCACGCAGAATCCTCCGCTCCAGTCTCACGTCTTCGGGAACATCGATGAAGACAGCGATATCGAGTCCATCGGCGATAGCGGAGAAACTGAGGAGCAGAATCCCTTCGACGATCACGACGTCTCGAGCTTCGACCCGCTGGACCTCGCCGGTGCGGGTGTGGGTGGTGAAGTCGTACATCGGTGACTCGATGTCGGAACCGGTTCGGAGCGCTTCGACGTGGGTGGCGAAGAGGTCGTGATCGAGCGAATCCGGGTGGTCGTAGTTGACGAGTGAACGTCCGGCAGGTGTGAGGTGACCCTGATCGCGGTAATAGGCATCGAAGGCCAGGACGGAAACCTCAGACTCGCCGAGTCGTTCGAGGAGATGTTGGGTCAGGGTGGTCTTGCCGGCACCTGAGCCGCCGCTGATTCCGCACGTGATCGTCACGGGTGGACAGGATACTGCGTCGCGGGCAGTCGTCTCTAGAATCCGGCACATGACTCGCACTGCTGCCTCTCGCTCTGGGATCAATCCGTTCTATGTGATGGAGGTGATGCGCGCCGCCGAGCTGCGACTCGCCGAAGGTAGAGATGTGCTGCACCTCGAGGTCGGCCAGCCATCGACCCCTGCCGCACCAAAGGTCATCGCCGAGGCCCATCGAGTTCTCGATGAGAACGTGCTCGGCTATACGACCTCAGGTGGTATTGAGCCGCTTCGGAGGCGAATCGCTCAGCACTATGACGAGTGGTACGGCGTCGATGTCGATCCTGAGGCAGTGATGGTCACGCTGGGGGCTACCGGAGCGTTCGTGGCCGTGTTCATGGCGGCGTTCGACCATGGTTCTCGAGTCGTTGTGCCTTCCCCCGGCTACCCCTGCTACTCGAACACATTGCACATTCTTGGTGTTGACGTCGTCGATCTGCCGACCACGATCGAGACCCGCTTTCAGCCGACGATCGAGCAATTGGAGGCGCTTGGCCCGGTCGATGGGCTGATCCTCAGCTCACCGTCGAATCCCACGGGCACGATGCTTGAGGCCCACGACATGAAGACACTGACTGACTGGTGCCGAGCGAACGATGTGTGGTTCATCTCCGACGAGATTTATCACGGCATCACCTACGGCCAGTCGGCTCCCACGGCGCTGGAGTTCGACCCCGAGGCGATTGTGATTAACTCGTTCTCGAAGTATTTTTCGATGACTGGGTGGCGCCTCGGCTGGGTCGTAATGCCAGAGGCGCTCAGAGTGCCGCTCACTCGAATCAACCAGAACGCGACGATTTCGGCGCCGACATTGTCGCAGATGGCTGCAGTAGCGGCCTTTGACTGCCACGACGTCGCCGCGGTCAACATTGCGAACTACGCCGTGAATCGCGAGATTCTGCTCGATGGTCTCAAGGCTGCGGGGATCGACAAGGTTGCGCCGGCCGATGGTGCGTTCTATATCTGGGCCGACGTGAGCCATCTCACCGATGACTCGCAGATACTCGGGGCACAATGGCTGGATGAATTGGGTATAGCCGTCGCGGCAGGGATCGACTTCGATCCGGTGAATGGTCACCGGTTCATTCGGTTTTCGTTCGCGGGCTCGTCTGAGGACTGCACCGAGGCGATGCGTCGCCTCAAGGAGTGGGCGAGCTAGTCGTTCAGCCGCCGAGACGAGCTCGAGCTGCTGCGGCCTTGTCGAGCCAGCTCTGAGCGAGGAACACGCCATTGATCTCGATACCGCCGCTATCGGCGCCGCCGACGTCATCGCTCCCGTCGGAACTTGATGCGGGGGACAATGCTGCTGCAGCAGCGGCGTTTTCGGCTTCGATCGCCTCACGGTCACGGGACACGAGGAACGTGTCATAGTCCTTGGCCTTGACCACGGAGCTGTGGCTGATGTGGCCGACGGCGGAGCCATTGCTCATACGAACCCAGTAGCGCTTCCAGGTAATGCCGTTGGCGAGGGCGATCTTGCCCGCGGTGCCGGCCTCGTACCCAGCGACATCATCGACGAGGCGGACCTTGGTCCCGCGCTTGAAGGTGTCGGCCTGAAGTTCAGCAGTGGAGGTCACGGGCAGGAATCTAGCGGCTAGATGGCCGAGGCGACGACACCGCCAGGATTGCCGAGGCGCTATTGTCCCTGGTCCATGGTCGAGTTCGCAGATGGCTTCTCCGGTGACCCGTGGTGGTGGCGTCATGCCTCACCGGCCGAGCGGCCGACGCCGCCACCGGATCGGGCTGACGTGGTGGTGATCGGTGCGGGGTACGCCGGCCTCAGCTGTGCGATGGCGGTGGCGGAGGCCGGCCGCTCGGTTGTCGTTGTTGACTCCTTGCGGGTGGGCGAAGGAGCGGCGGGGCGAAACGCCGGCCTCTGTTCGGGCAGGGCCGGCATCTCGAAGATGATCAATCTCGAGGCATACGTTGGGCAGGGCAAGGCGGCAGCAATTCTCGACGAAGCAGATGAAGCCTTTGCGTATTTCCGGTCGATGGCGCAGGAGGTCGCTCCGGGTGCCTACGAGCACCGGGGTCGATTCGTTGCCGCCCGAACCCCATACGCCTTCGCCAATCTGGCCAAGAAGTATCAGGAGTACAGGAGCGCGAGCGTTAATGGGGCGTCGACCGCGGGCTTCGAGTTGGTTGATGCCTCCGGGATCGGCCGGTTTGTTGCCTCGGATGTCTTCCACGGGGGCATGTCGGTGGAGGATGCCGGCCTGGTCCATCCGGCCCGCTACGTCCATGGTCTACTCGCCCGAGCAGAGTTTCTTGGAGTGGCCGTTCATACCGGGGTGCGGGTCACCGGTATTGATTCCGCCGGACCGAATCGATCCGTGTCAGTGAAGACCGCCGACGGGGATCGCACGATTCGCGCAACGGAGATCGTGCTCGCCACGAATGGCTATACCGACAGCTCGGCTCCCTGGCACCGAGCGCGGATTGTGCCGATGTCGTCAACGATCATCGCCACCGAGACGCTCGGTCGAGAACGGGTTGAAGCGTTGCTTCCCGCCATGACCACGGTGATCGACACCAATCGCGTGATCGTTTATGCCCGCCCAACGCCAGGTGGCGAAGGGATCTTGTTCGGTGGCCGAGCCAGGTTCCACCCGGTCGGGCCCGATACTGCAGCGAGCGTGCTCTACGACCAGATGATGAAGGTGTTCCCGTCTCTGGCCGGAGTGAAGGTGACCAACGCGTGGTCTGGCTATATGGCCTTCACCAAGGACTGGCTCCCGAAGATCGGCCAACACGACGGTCTCTACTACACGCTCGGATGTAATGGCGGATCTGGGGTCGTATTGATGAGTTGGCTGGGACGAAAGATCGGGCAGCAAGCCGTCGGCAACGAAGCGGGTCGGTCATCGTTGGAGGACATTGCGTTCCGGCGACAACCGCTGGGCCGATGGACCTCGGCAGGAGTGCCTCTCGCTGGCATCTGGTATCGCACTCGTGACGCGTTCGATTCACGCCGCTGAGTTGCCGAGTAGATCTGTCACACTGGCGGAGCGATGGCACACGACGATCACGCTCACGGTTCTAGGCATGAGAACGCTGATAGTCGTGGCGCCCTGGTGCTCGCAGCGGGTGCCAACACAATTCTCCTGGTTGTGCAGGTTGCGGGCGCCCTTGCCTTCGGCTCGGTGGCGCTACTGGCCGACTCGGTTCATCAAGCATCAGACGTCGTCTCCCTGATCTTGGCAGTGGGCATTGCCATACTCGTGGCCCGTCCCGCCAGCAATCGGTACACATTTGGTTTCCGTCGTGCTGACGCCCTCGGGGGAGTGTTGCATGCGGTTCTCCTGGTCGTCGCTGCCGTGTTTGTGATCATCGAAGCGGTGCACCGTTGGGGTGGCGACCGCGAGATCAACGGGGTCGGCGTTGTGGTGATCGCGGTTGCTGGTCTGCTGGTCAACGGGTTGAGTGCGACCTGGCTGCACGGCGCTCATGGGCACTCGCTGAACGTCGAAGGCGCGGTGCTGCATCTCGTTGCCGACGCGTTGGGTTCACTGGTGGTTTTGGTTGGTGGTGTGGCGGTACTACTCACTGATGAATCTCGGGTCGACGCCGTGGCATCCTTCGTGGTCGTTGGGTTGATCATCTGGTCCGCGTTCCGCCTGGCCCGAGCATCGCTTCATGTCCTTATGGACGGCGTGCCTGAGGGTTTCGACCCTGAGGAACTGCGCGATTCGATGCTTGCTGATCCACTGGTGGTCGATGCTCACCACATGCATGTCCGCACACTCGACGGTGCCACTGTCAGCCTCACCGCTCACGTCCAGGTCGATACCGAGGAACTCCATGAGGCCCAGATGGTCGTCGGCAGGTTGACCACGATGCTCGCTGAGCGTGGAGTCGCCCACGTGACCCTTCAGGCCGAGTGTCACCCGTGTTACGACGATGACTGCTGAATGAAGTGAACGTTCGCTAACATGTTGCCATGACTGAACTCAGCGTCGAAGAGGTCCGGGCCGAGGTTGAAGCATGGCTTGATGCCAACTGGAGCGAGGATCTCAGTGTTGGGGAGTGGTGGGACATTCTGGGGCCGAGTGGCTACGCCCACCCGATCCTGGCCGAAAACGCATACGGCAAGGGATGGGGTCGCTCCCAGGCCGGCACCGTGATGGCCACGATGGCTGATCGCAACGTGATGGGGCCCGCGGCCGGTCTCGGCCGCATGCTCGCTGCCCCCACGATCGCCACCCACGGCACCCAAGCACAGATCGACGAGTTCATCCCGCCCATCCTTGACGGCCGAGTCGGCTGGTGTCAGCTGTTCTCCGAGCCCGGAGCCGGTTCTGATCTCGCCGGTCTCACCACCAAGGCCGAACGTGATGGTGACGAATGGGTCATCACCGGTCAGAAGGTGTGGACGTCTGGCGGCCAGATCGCCGACATGGGCATGCTCATCGCCCGCACCAACCCCGACGCGCCCAAGCATCGAGGAATCACCTGGTTTGCCATCGACATGGACCAGCCCGGAATCGATGTTCGCCCGCTGGTCGAGATGACCGGCACGGCCATGTTCAACGAGGTGTTCCTCGACGAGGCCAGGGTGCCCCACGCCAACATGATCGGCGAAGAAGGCCAGGGGTGGGCTGCGGCCAACACCACGCTGATGTTCGAGCGTGCGTCGCTCGGTTCGGCAGGCAAGAGTCCGGCCACCGCCTCGGGTTCGGGCAAGCGATCTGTCCGAAGCCGTCCGGTCACTGAGTTCACGCAGCGAGCCGGCGGTGAGCAGGGTCTGCCGCCGATCGGGATGCGGATGTGGGAGAAGCTCGTCGATGTTGCTCGCAAGCGTGGCATGGAGTCCGATCCTGTTCTTCGTCAGGAGTTCGTCAAGATCTGGAGCATGCTCGAGGTCAACCGCATGTCGCAGGTCCGAGCCAAGGACCCGACGCAGCGCACGGGCGCCGAGCCCAACATTGGCAAGCTCATCATGAGCGACCTGTTCCGCGGTTTCCGCGAACTTGGGAACGCCGTGATTCAGACCGACGGCATGCTCACCGGTGCCGACGAGCCCAACACGGGTGGTCTCATCGCCGAGACCACGATGTTCTCGCCAGCCCCGTCCATCTACGGCGGAACCGACCAGATCCAGCGAAACATCATCGGCGAGCGAATCCTCGGCCTCCCCCGCGAACCTGGCCCCGGCAAGGAAACGCCCTTCAAGGATCTGCCGAAGAACTGAACGAGGCCAGCGCTTTGAGCCCGCCGCTCGTCGGTGGTGTCGGTTCTGTCGTTGCCTCGACGGCGGCTTGATTTCCGAGTCTGGCTGTCGTTCAGTTGTGAGACGCCAAGGGAGTCCCGAAGTATCCGGCGGGAATCACCAGGCCGAGTCCGGGGCCCCCGGATGGGATTGCGACACGACCGCCCTCGATGCGTGGACCGTTGGTCTCGTCGTAATGGCACTGGTGGTACGGATGGCTGATCCAGGCACCACGGCTGAGCGCTGGCGGCATTGTCGACCCGATGTGCACACACGCGGATGCGATGATGTCGCCACCCCAGGAGTCATCGAAGCTCGTGGGAGTGTTTGTTGCGATGCACAGGTCGCGGATTGCTCGTATACCGGAGAGCCCGCCGACTCGCGTCAATTTCATACCGAAACCGTTGGCAACGCCTGACGAGATGGCCTTCGCCACGGTGGCGAGGTCCTTGGCCGATTCGTCGAGCAGCAAGGGATGCACGAGGGACGGCTTGGCCGCAGCACACGCTTCGTACGTGTGGCACGGCTGTTCCATGTTGAGCCGGAGACCGGCGCAGGCATGCGAAAACTGGATTGCCTGCTCGACGCTGAAGCCCCGATTGGCATCAACGAAGAGGTCAACGCCGGGCCGGATCACAGCCGCAACCGCGTGGGCTGCGTCGATGTCGTCTTCGATCCTGCGGCCACCGGCCTTTAGCTGCAGCTTTGTGTGACCATCGTTCTGGAGGCGTTCGGCCGACAATGCCGATTCATTCGGGGTGCCGATGGCAATGACGTGGTAGGTGGATACGGGGTCCATCAATGGTCCCCCAAGAAGGTCGCACACGCGGAGTCCTGTCGACTTTCCGAGCAGATCCCAGCATGCGATGTCGATCGCCGACTTGGCGCCGACACCTCCGTCCATGATCGAGTCCATCGCATCCAGGACTTGCCCGATCAGCACCGGGTCGAGACCGATCAACACGGGAGCGAGCAGCTCGAGATCGGCCCTGATGCTCCCTGCGTGTTCAGGCTGTGGAAGCGGTCCGGTCGGGCATATCTCGCCGTATCCGATGTGTTCGGAGTCGGTGAACAACTCGACAATGGTGCTGCTCGCGTCCCCAACAGCCGAGCTTGACATGTTGTAGGCGCTCGCCATCGACAAAATTTTCTCGTAAACGTTGATGGCAGTGATCTTCACGAGTCGACCTCCGACGAAACAATGATGAGCTTCTCTGACACGATCCGCGGCTAGAACGCTCAGGACGCTGGGTCAGGAATGAGCTTGCCCGGATTGAAAACATTGTCGGGATCAAGTGCTCGCTTTACCGAACGCATCATCTCCCACTCCAATTCCTGCTTCTGGGGTCCAACACGATCCCGCAGCAAGAGTCCAACGCCGTGCTCGGCCGACAGTGTGCCATCGAGGTCGAAGACCGTCTCATCGATCGCCGCCTCCATTGCCGGCTTCACTACAAGCCAAGGTTCGATGGCCTGTTCGGTGATCGGCAAGATCATCATGTGGATATTGCCATCTCCGATGTGTCCGAAGCCGTAGCAGAGGGCCATCGGGGCGATCTGTTCTGCGCTGGCCGTAATCCGTCGGATGAACTCCTCGATGTGATCGATTGGTACCGCGGTATCGAGCTTGATGCCGTGGTGCTGCGTCTCCCGGTAGGTCGTGGACGGGGGAATGTCGTCACGCAGCGTCCAGAGCGAAGCCTCCTGATCTGGCGTTCCGGCCACAATGGCATCCACGATGGAGCCCGCTTCGACGCCGGCTGACAGGAACGATGCAATCATGTCGTCCACGGGTTCTGACGACGCCATCTTTACCAGTACGGAGAACTCGGTGCCGGCATCGATTGGTTTGCCGCGGCCGAACAGTTCGTCGACACGGGCCATGGCAACATCGGGGATCAGTTCGAACGCCGTGAGCGTGCCTGCGCCATGCTTTTGGGCCAGTGTAAGCAGTGGCATGAGGGCATCGAGGCCCGTGATGGCAGCCAGCGTAGAGGTCGCATACGGCGTGGCGGGCACAAGCTTGAGGACTGCCGACGTCACAACCCCCAGCGTGCCCTCGCTGCCGATGAAGAGATGCTTGAGGTCGTAGCCCGATGAATCCTTGCGAAGGGACCGACGCCCATCCCAGATGGACCCATCAGCGATCACGGCTTGGATGCCCATGACGTTGTCACGCATATTGCCGTAACGGACGACATTGTTGCCGCCGGCGTCGGTGGCAACTGCGCCACCCACCGAGGCCGAACCACGCGCACCCCAGTCTGGGGCGAACAGGCGCCCGACCCCGGCTGCGGCTTCCTGCACGGCTTGGATCGTGACGCCAGCCTGTGCAGTGATCGTCCACCGCTCCGGGTCGATCGACTCGATCTGATTGAGACGGGCCAGCGACAAGATGATCGATGGCTGATGCTCGGGGAGATAGGTGCCCTTCGACAAGCCGGTGTTGCCGCCCTGGCTCACAATGGCGATGCCGGCATCGGCGCAGGCCTTGACGGTAAACGAGACCTCGTTGACGTTGGCGGGGCGAACGATCACCGAGTCGATCGCTGTGGGTTTGCCGTAGGCGTCGATGGTTTGATCGTCGGCATCGCTGCCGGTGACGATCGCTACTTCCCCGAGCTCGGCGCGAAGAAGGTCGACGAAGGCGGCATCAGCTTTTGGCATATCAGTCCCAGGCTATGTGGAGCTTCGAGGGGCCCCGAAAGGTGATGTTGGGGAAGTACTGGAGTGCTTGGTCGACCAGCCTCAGTGATGGGAGCCGCTGGCTCAGTACTTCAAGCATCAGCTTCGTCTCATACTTGGCGAATTTCGCACCCAGGCAGAAATGAACGCCCTTGCCGAAGGAGATGTGGCGGTTGGCATTGGGGCGGTGGATGTCGAACACCTCGGGATTGTCCCAGATGTCGTCTTGGCGATGGGCCGAAGCAAAGTTCATGAAGATTCCTGTCCCGGCGGGGACGTCGAATCCACCCACGGTGGTGTCTTTCGTCGTGACTCGGCGCCAGGCAATCTGGCTCGAGTCGAACCGCAGTACCTCTTCGACTGCATTGGGAATCAATGACGGGTCAGCACAGACCTCGTCCCACTGGTCGCGATGGTTCAGCAGGCTCAACAGGGAGTTGCAGATCAAGGCGGTGACCGCCTCGTGGCCTGCGAATGAGAGCCCATAGATGATCGACTCGACCTCTTGGTAGGTCATGTCGCCAGGATTGTCTTCGTGCGCCGTGATCAGTTCAGAGGCGAGATCGTCGCCGCGGTGTTTCCGCTTATCAGCGGTGAAGTCACGGCAATAGCGCCAGTACGCCAGCATGTGCTCGGCAAGTTCGGCCTGTTGCGCGTCTGTCGGTTGACCCCAGGAGAACGCCTTGCGGTCACTGCACCAACTCTTGAGCAGCTCATCGTCGCCCTCGGGGAAACCAATGAACCGGAATACGGTCTCGCCGGGGAGTGGAAACGCGAAGGCGTCAACGAACTCCGTGGGGGACCCGGCGCTGATCATGGCGTCGATCAACTCGTTGCTCCGTCGGCGGATATAGGGCTCGAGCGTCTTGATTCGCTTGTTGGAGAACCCTTGACGGGTATGGACCCGGATGCGGCCGTGGTCGGGTTCAGGACGGTTGGACATGACCCCCACCGGGTTGAAGTCCGGGGCGGCGAGAACTTGTTGAGCAGCTGGACACAGCGGATAGACGGGATCTTGCACGTTCGTCGAAGCGAAGGTCTCGTGGTCGGTGAAAATCCGGTCGAGTTCATCCATTTCGGTGACCACGACGTAGCCGAGCTTCTCGCTGTAGAAGGTGGGGTGATCGGCTTGGAGCTGTTCAGCAATGGCGTAGGGCTCTTCGAGATAGTCAGCGTTGAGCGGACTCCAGTCCCGATGGACCGGGCAGCCCGCAGGAGGCGGCGGAACATCGCCTCGCTCTTGGTGGTAACTATTCCCCATGGGGTGCATCTTGGCCCTTCTGCGCTCCGACGGCTAGCTGAATGCCACGGTGAACGAGTCGAGTGGTCCAAAGTCGAATAGGAACTCGTCGCCGGGGCGGATGTCGATCGGGCGGGTGAACGACCCGGCGAGGATCGTTTGACCAGCCTCCAGTGTGAGTCCTTGTTCGGCGTAGCGGCGAGCCAGCCACACGATGCCCTTGGCCGGGTGGCCGAGAACGCCGGCCGCCACGCCGGTTTCCTCGATGGTGCCGTTGCGATAGCCGAGGGCGCTGATCCATCGCAGATCGACCTCTCGGGGAGCGACCCTGCGTCCGCCGCAGATGATTCCGGCATCCGCCGCGTTGTCGGAGATTGTGTCAATGACCGTGCGGGTTCGCCCGTCGCTGTTGGTGCGAGGAGTACGCGCTGCGATCAGTTCGACGGCGGGAGTGACGTACTCGGTGGCATCCAGCACGTCATTGACCGTGAGTTCGGTACCGGCGAGATCGGTGGCAAGCACGAACGCCAACTCGATTTCGATTTTGGGATCGGTGAAGTCGGCGGCCACAAGCGTGGTGTTCGGCGCAAAGACCATGTCCGCGGTGAGAAAGCCCGAGTCGGGGGTGGAGATCTTCATCGCCGCCTGCATTGCCCGAGAGGTGAGGCCGATCTTGTGGCCGGCCAACCGTTGGCCACGGGCGAGTTTGAGGTCGAGCCAGGCAGCCTGCACGCGGTAGGCATCGTCCATCGTCATCTCGGGATAGACGGAGGTCGTCTGGCGGGCCTGCGTGCGAGTGCGCTCAGCGTGATCGAGGATCTCCGCCTCAGATGTAATCTGTTCAACGGTCAGCGACGCGTTCATGACGCCTCCCAATTACTGGTCGTCTCGTGTCCGATGGTTTCGGCCAAGTCTTTGAGTTCGGCCATGAGTTCCGCCAGTCGGTCAGCGCCGAATTGTTCCTCCATACCGTTGTAGATCGCTTCGGACTCGGGGGCGAGCCGTCGGACCAAGGCGCTTCCCGAGCGCGTCAGTCGGAGTCGAGCACGGCGCTGGTCGTGGGCCACAGTGGTGCGGACGATCAGTCCACGATCCTCGAGGTTGGCGACGATTCGAGAAACGCTGGGGGCAAGAAGAGCAGTTCGCTCTGCCAGTTCCGTCACCTCGTACGCCTCCGCTCGGGAGGCCAGTGCGCGTAGGACGCGCCACTGCTGTTCTGTCAGTTCGGACTTCGCGAGAAGTGGGCGGAAATGTTGCATCGTCGATTCCCTGGCCAGGAGCAGGGCCATCGGCAGCGACTCAGTAAACGGGCGCATAGGGATTGGTTGGGTCATCAGCGGGTCTCTGGAGCAGTGTGAGACGAGCCCTCGGGGAACTCATCGGCGACAGTGTTTCGCAGCATGCCGATCTCGGGCACGGAGATCTCGACGACGTCACCAGGGGTCAGCCAGATCGGTGGGTCGAAGCGGGCACCTGCACCGGTTGGTGTGCCCGTGAAGATGATGTCGCCAGGCTGCAACGTGACGAATGTCGACAGGTAGTGGATCTGGTACTCGATGGAGTACTTCATCGTGGCCGGCGTGTCGTCCTGTCGAAGTTCACCGTTGACGCGGGTTTGCAACTGGAGTTGCTCGAGATCGCCGAACTCGTCGATCGGCACGAGCCAGGGGCCGAAGGCTCCAGTGGACTCCCAGTTCTTCCCTTGGGTGACGTTGAACTTGGCGTGCCGGACCCAATCTCGGATCGTGCCCTCGTTGCCAAGCGTGAGGCCCGCAATATGGTCCCGGGCGTTCTCGATGGGTATGCGTCGCCCGGTCTTGCCGATCACGACGACGATCTCGCCCTCGTAGTCGAGTTGTTCGCTCTCGGGTGGGCGGATCAGGTGCTGAAGGTGACCTGTGAAGGATTCAGGGAATCGTAGGAAGACTGATGGGTAGCCGGCGTCGGACGTGTCGGTGTACTCCGCGGCGCGGCCGCCGTAGTTGACGCCGATACAGAAGATCTTCGCTGGGTTGGGGAGGAGTCGTTGGTAGGTGATGTCCGCCAATGCATGGTCGACGGGCTCAGCAGCGAAGGCCCGAGCATCGCCGAGACGTTCGGCCGCGATCAGTGCCCCCAGGTCGGAAACGCCAAGGCGGTCCTTCAGATCGACGACCCCACTGCCATCGGCGGACACCAAGCCGAAGCTCGATCCAACTGTGCCGGAGGCAGGAGAAGCGGAGTAGGACAGCAGGCGCATCGGGGAACTTTCCGAAAGAAGTAGTTTCGTCGAGATGCTACACATGTTAAACAGTTCGTGTGCCACACATCATCATCGAGTACTCCACCAATGTTGCCGATCATCACGATGTGGACGCGCTCGTCACCACAGTCCACGAAACCGCGAAGGCCACGCGTATCGGTCCATTGGGCGGATTGCGCACCCGGGCGGCAGCACGCGAGCACTATCGGATCGCCGATGGCCATACCGACAATGCCATGGTCGCGATCATTGCCCGTCTCGGTCCAGGCCGAGAACCTGAGGAGAAGACGGCCTTTATCGGCACGGTTCTCGACGCCGCTGAAGCACAAGTCGCCACCGAAAACAGCCCCCTAGTCATCGCCTGGTCTATGGAGGTTCAAGAGATTGATGCCGAACTCCGCGTGAATCGCAATCATGTCGCCGCCCGCATGAGGGCAGAGACGACCGAGTAATGGCGAGTACTCATACGTTCGAAGAGAACACGGCCGCGGCGAAACAGCACCTAGCCCGATTCGCGGCCGAGCCCCTAGGGCACTTCATCAATGGTGAGAATGTAGCGAGCGAGTCGGGCGCCACCTTTGAGAACCGGTCACCGGTAGATGGTTCCCTGCTCGGCACGGTTGCATCCGGGGGCGCCGCTGATGTGGCCCGAGCGGCCAACGCCGCGGACGAGGCCTTTGGGGTCTGGTCGAACCTGCCGGGCATTGAACGTAAGCGAATCCTGCACAATGTTGCCGATCTGATCATCGAGCGTCAGCACGAGATTGCCGTGACCGAGTGCATGGACACCGGTCAAACAATGCGGTTCATGAGCGCGGCCGCACTCCGCGGTGCCGACAACTTCCGGTTCTTCGCCGACCAAGCCCCCCAGGCCAATGACGGTCTGTCGCTGCCGTCGGCCAATCACGTCAATTACACCACCCGTCACCCGCTCGGCCCTGTCGGCGTGATCACGCCGTGGAACACGCCGTTCATGCTCAGTACGTGGAAGATCGCCCCCGCCCTTGCGGCCGGTTGCACCGTGGTCCACAAGCCGGCGGAGTGGAGCCCCTACACGGCTCATCTACTCGCGGAGATCGCGGTGGAGGCCGGCATCCCGGCAGGCGTGCTCAACACCGTCCATGGGATGGGGGAGAGCGCTGGCAAGGCGGTCACCGAACACCCCAAGATCAAAGGCATCGCCTTTGTCGGCGAGTCGTCAACCGGTTCGATGATCCAGGCGCAGGGCGCGCCCACACTCAAGCGGGTCCACTTCGAGCTTGGCGGTAAAAACCCTGTCATCGTGTTCGACGATGCTGATCTGGAGCGGGCGGTCGACGCCGCTATCTTCATGATTTACAGCCTCAACGGCGAGCGCTGCACCAGTTCCAGCCGTCTCCTTGTGCAAGAGACGATTTATGACGATTTCACGGCCCGCCTGGCCGAGAAGATGAAGAACATCCCGGTCGGTCACCCGCTGGACCCGAACTCGGTGATCGGCCCGCTCATCCACCCTCGCCATCACGACAAGGTCACTGCCTACCTCGACATCGCGCACGCAGACGGCGCAACCGTTGTGCACGGCAAGGGATGGGACGATGCCCCCGAGGATGGGTGCTGGGTCACCCCCGTGCTGTTCACCAATGCTCGCAACAACATGCGTATTGCCCAGGAGGAAATCTTCGGTCCAATCCTTACCGCGATCCCGTTTGTTGACGAGGCCGATGCCGTCACGATTGCCAACGATGTCGACTACGGCCTTGCCGGTTACCTCTGGACCAGAGACGTGGCTCGTGCCCACCGGGTCTCACACGCACTCGAGGTAGGGATGGTCTGGGTCAACAGTCAGAATGTCCGTCATCTACCGACACCGTTTGGCGGCACAAAAACGAGCGGCATTGGTCGCGACGGTGGCGACTGGAGCTTCGACTTTTACATGGAGACCAAAAACATCGCCATCGCTCTCGATACCCACACGATTCCAAAGCTGGGTGGCTGAGATGAGCTTGTACTACGTGCAAAAATTCCTCTTCGAGATCAATCGCCAACCGGGTATCCAGGAGCAATATCGAAACGACCAACAGGCTGCGCTTGCCCCATTCGAACTCACTGACGAGGAGGTTGCCGCTCTGTCGGAACCCGACATCGGGAAGCTCTTCCACCTCGGTGTCAATGGTCAGATCCTCATGCACTTTGCCGCCTTCCACCAGATCGAATGGGCCGACTATCTTCAGCGCATGCGCGACGGCATCGAAGCCCATGGACCGGTACGTGAAGGCGTCTACGCCATCACCGGTTACGAAGGAACAGGCGTGAACACGGCGCGTCTGATGGAAAAGGAAGACAACTGATGCCGCTCGTCTACGCCGGTGTCTGCAGCCACGCCCCGGGTATCACCGGCCGCGCTCATCTGGCCGATCCGTCACAGCGCGACGCCGTTCATGCCGCCTTCGATCAGATGCGAGTCGACATCGAAGCCACCAAGCCCGATGCCATCATCGTCATGGCCGCGGAGCACTTTGCCAACTTCTTCATGAACAACATGCCGTCGTTTGCGGTTGGTATGGCTGACTTCTACGACGGCCCGATCGAAGACTCAGACTGGCTGAAGATCGAAAAGTTCCGAGCGCCTGGCAATCGGAATCTCTCCCATCGTCTCATCACCGAGATGATGAATAGTGTCGACGTTGCCTACGCCGAAGAGTGGTTGTTCGACCATGGCATTGCGGTTCCGCTGAGCTTTCTCACACCCAAGTGGGATCTGCCCGTCATCCCGGTCAACATCAATTGCCAGGGTCCTCCATTGACGCCACTCAATCGAGCGTGGGCGTTTGGCGAAGCGATCCGACGTGCCGCGGACTCAGTTCCCGAGCGCATCGCACTCGTTGGCACAGGCGGCATCTCTCACTGGCCGGCTACCCCCGACTCCGGAAAGATCAACGAAGAATGGGATCGTGACTTCCTTGATCGATGGTGCCGTAACGACAAGGACGCTCTTCTCGACTACGACGATCTGACGGTCTACGCCGATGCCGGCCAGGGTGGCTTTGAGATCCGTACGTTCGTTGCGGTGAGCGCGGCGGCGAAGGGGGCACCCGGCACGGTCCGCTTCTTCGAACCCGTTCCGATCTTCGCCGTGGGGTGCACGGTTGCGGACTATCTACTCGCCGCGCCCTGATCGAACGTGAAGATGCGCATGTACTGGAATCGCCAGAGGACAATCGGGAATTTTATGCGAAGTGGGCCGAGTCGCATGACCAGTCGTTCATCGAGGCTGAGCTCACCGAGTCGCTCGCACTCGCCGCTGACACCTATGTTGGCATGACGAGCTCCGGTACGTTCACCAACTTGCATCTCCTCGCATTGGGTAGATCATGGCTTTGAGAGATGGTTCGAAGGGGCCGTGGTCGACGGACTTATCCACCCGTTCGAAGTCCATGGCAAGAAGGTCCCATCGCAAGAAGGTCTTATAAGGGATCCGATCCGACCGAACCGAGCGACATGACCAACATCGTGGTCTTCCTCGTTCGCGGAGCATTCGATCGGTGCCCTGGGGCGACACGTTGCCCCGATGGCAGACCCTGAGCGACACTCACCAGGAGCCTCCGCCTCCGCCTCCGCCCCCTCCACCAGCGCCACCGCTGAAGCCGCCACCACCGGAGGAACTGGGCGCGGTGGCGGCCGCTGCCGCGGCAGACGAGATGTGGGAGCCGGCAGCCATGAAGGCGAGATCGCTTCGGTACATGTGGGCCATGTCCGAATTTCGGCTCGCTGCCGCATCGACGGCGCTGAACCATGCTTTGGACTCACCGAGTGAAACGGCCCACGCCGAGTAGTGACGCAATACACCTCGCTCGGCCGCAGCGTCGACGTGCTCGGCTTCTGATGCCGCCAGGAATCGTCGGAACGACTCGATTCGCAACCAGAGAGCGGAGCCGACCTCGGTTCGAATCAGGAGTTCGAAGGAGTTCATGATTGCACCGGTCGCAGCGCCGATGATGGCACTGCCGACAATGAGCACAACCAAGCCCGGTCCACCTGAACGGGCTGCTATCACAGCGCCGATGACGAGCACAGGGAGGCCAACGAGAACTCCCAGGACGGAGAACACCCGAACCCAGGTACGGCGCCGACGACCTGATTCGTCCCAATGGGCCGACCCGTTGAGCCAATCGCTGAGCTCGCCGTTGAGCCGGTCCCAACCTGTGTGGAACTCGCTGTCATAGGAGTCGAGCGAAATCGAGGAGCGGCCGTTAAACATCGCGTCCAAGATCGGATGCACACTCGGATGCGGGGGAGCAGTGCCACGTCGAAGAATCGGCTCATCGTCACCTTCGATCTGGATCTCGTCTCGAATTGCGGACTCGAGGAGCCATGCCGACATGTGTTGGTCCAGGATCCGCTCCTCGAGCAGGAGGCCGCCTTCAACGGCGCTCATGTCACGAGGGGGCTCGAATTCGATTGTGGCGAGCGCAGCAAGTTTGGACTGGTCGACGCGTTGTGAGGACAGGCCGTCCTCGGTCTCCCCGAACGCGGCATCGGCGGCTCCCCCCGACCAGACACGTTCGCGTCCCGCTCGTCGTACTGCTATCGCCGCGAGCAGTGATCCAACAAAGGCCAGTAGTGCTGCGATCAATGCGGGCAGGAGGATGCCCCTGCCGGGATCGTAGGCCGGTCCCGAAGGTGGAATCGGACTGGCATCCACAAGGGCTTCATCACCCAGGACTCCGGAAATGGTGAGCCCTTCGCCTGGAGCCAGCGAGTCGACCAGCACCACGGAACGGGTGGCCGCTTGACGCACGAGTGTGCAGTCTGATTCGGCCCACGCTGTTCCGGCGGCACAACCCGGCGATACCAGGTCATTGGGGAGAACGAGCGCGACCGCGACCTCCTGCATGGGCACAGTCCAGTCGGTGCCGATCGCATCCCATGCAAAGAAGCCATTCTGAACAACGGCCGTCAGCGGGAGCACATAGTCGATTCGGTAGCGATGACGGCCGGTGATCGTGCGGTTTGGGTCACCAATTCTGATCGAGATGTCCAGGTACCCTTCCGACACAAGAGCCCCGTCGGGGGCAGTTGGAGAACTGACGGAAACCGACTGCGCCAGCGCGTCAGGAACGTCGCGATAGATGCCGTGCTTCGGAACCACGCTGCCGAAGTCGTAGTCGATGACCTCAGTGACGACGAGGCCGTCATCGGTGAGAGTTCCGCTGACCCAGTAGCTGGAGATTCGTTCGGTATCGCCAACTGCAGCGGTGATGGCGGCGACGAGTCCGACTCCGAGTGAGACAAGGACCGTGATGAGAACAGCGATTAGGCGACGACGTTTGATCGGCATGGTTACACCGTAGAGCGCTGCGGGTTACCTGCCCGGTAGCGTGCCGCTTCATGCCGGAGATCACGCCCTTCCCTGCTGCCCTTGCTCGACGTTTGCCGAAGGCCGAGCTTCACGTTCACATGGAAGGATCCGTCGGTCCCGCCACTCTGCTGGCGCTCGCCGAGAAGCATGGCGTTGTTCCCCCGGCGCACGACGAACCGGGCATTGTCGAATGGCTTCGTACCGAAAGCTTTCCCGGATTCCTTGAGCGGTATTTCTTCATCTGTCGGCTTCTGCGTGATCCCGAGGACTTCCATCGAATCACCTATGACTATCTTGCCAGCGCTCACGATCAGGGCGTTGTTCATGTGGAATTTCACGTGTCGTCGAGCTACCACATTGTCGAACAAGGAGCGGACTGGTCCTCGATCCTGTCGGGAATCAACGCCGGCTGCGACGCGGCGGCGGATGCCTTCGGTATCTCGTGTCTGCTGATCCCGGACCTCTCGCCGCATCTGGGCGCCGAGGCAGCGCATCGTGCCCTCGACTCCGTGCTGGCTAGTCCCGACGACCGAGTCGTTGCGATCGGCATGGGTGGACCATCCGATAGCTGGCTCGTTGACGACTACGGCCCGTGCTACGAACGGGCGCGCGCTTCGGGCCTGCGGGCGGTGAGTCACGCCGGTGAGCATGGTCGCGCATGGGAAGTCCGCCACGCGATCGAGAAGTTCGGCGCTGAGCGGATCCAGCATGGCATTGGTGCGATGCAGGATCCGGAGGTCGTAAAGATGCTGGTTGACGAGGGCATTGCATGCGATGTGTGTCCGGGCAGCAATGTCGCGCTCGCAGCGGTTAAGTCGCTGGCCGAACACCCATTGGCTGCGATGCTCGATGCAGGAATCACCGTCACGCTCGGCTCCGACGATCCTCCACTGATGGCCACGAATTTGCTGGCAGAGTACGAGAACGCATGGAACCTGGCGGCGCTTGACGACCTCGGCCTTCGCCAGTTGGCGGACAACTCCCTGATCGAAAGTTTCGCCCCGGTTGAGAAGGTCGAGAAGTGGTTGGCAATCGGCGGATGATTTCACGGCTCTCCCTAGCAGCGTGACAGACTGTCCGACATGGGCCACCTCACCACTGCTGAACTTGAGGCTCGCCTCGGTGAAGTCCGCGAATCGCCGGCGGATGGCGGCACGCCCAAGCTGATCGTGCAGCGGCCTGACATCGATGTCCGGGTGGTGCTTGCCGAGGGTGAGTTGAACTCCGAGGAAGGTCTGGCCGGCGATCAACTGGTGGTTGATCTCGAAATCAGCGAGGCCAACCTGCCAGCATGGACCAAGCTGTCGATTGGTGACGCGGTAGTCGAGAATACCGACCAGCCCCACTCTGGTTGCGCCAAGTTCACGCGACGGTTCGGGCGTGATGCCCAGCGGTTCGCAAACTCCGAACTCGGGACCGCTATGAAGCTCCGCGGCGTCAATGCCCGTGTCGTCACCCCTGGCCGCATCCGGCAGGGTGACACGATTACGAAGCTGTAGTCGGTTGCCACTTACCCGCCGTTCGGGCGCACTGATGGTGCTTGGTGCCGGCGTGATGTTCAGCTTTGGCTCACTGTTCTTCCGGGCCACCAACACCCTTGATGCCTGGCAGTACCTGACGTTTCGGGGCTATGGCGCATTCGTCGTGGTCCTACCGGTGCTCTGGTTCCAGAATCGAGGAGATCTCGGCGCGGTCGCTCGCCGCGTCGAGGTGCGACACGTTCTCGCCGGATTCATTCTCAGCGCGATGATGGTTGCGTTCATCGTGTCGCTGACCTACACCGACACCGCGTTCATCCTGCTGTTCCAAGCAGCGGGCCCGATCTCGGCGGCGGCGTTCAGCTGGGTTCTGCTTGGAGAGCGAATGTCGCGCGATGCTCGCATTGCCGCGGCGGCGGCCGTGTTGGGAGTGGTCATCATGGTGTCGGGTGGGGTCGACGCGGGCATGGGTTGGGCCATCCTGATCGTCTTGATCATCCCTGTGGGGATTGGGCTCTACGGCACGCTGGTGCGCTCGGCGGCCACGATCGATCCGTTGGCACCGGTTGTGATCGCCGGATTCATAGTCGGATCCGTTGGGCTTGTTGTCAGCTTTATGGGGCCAGGTTTCACCGTCGCCGCACGAGATGTTGCCATTGCCGTACTGGCCGGCGTAGCCCTGATTGCGTTGCCACTGCCGTTCTTCAATCATGCTCAGAAGGTTGTGCCTGCTCCCGAAGCGACATTGCTGCTGATGTCGGAGATTGTGCTCGGCCCGTTCTGGGTTTGGCTGGTCTACGCCGAGGAGCCGACGGGGGCGACGCTGGTGGGCGGCGCAGTCATGCTGGCAGCGGTGGTCTGGCTCACGCAGCGCAGCATGAGCCCTGATCGCCGGATCAGGACGAGCCGCGGCTAGCTACTACAGCTGAGCATCGAACATCCGGCGCGGGTGCGAGCCCAGTCGGGACGCTTTTCGGCGAACCGTTCGCGGCCGGGTTGCTCGTGGTAGGGGTTCCTCAGCACGTCGAGGAGTTCGGTGACGAGGGCGGGGTCGCCGTTTTCTGCGTCGTCGATGGCGAGTTGGGCCAGATAATTGCGAAGGACGTAGATCGGGTTGACTGCGTTCATCGCTGCTTTGCGGACCGAGTCGGCTCGGCCCGCGGCGGCGATCCGCTGGCGGTAGCGGTGAAGCCAGGCGAGCGTCTCAGCGCGAACATCGCCCGACAGCAGGACGGGGTCGTAGTAGGCGCCGAGAAGAGGTTCGAGCAGGGTCTCGTCGGTGGGCTCGGATTCGCTCTCGCTTACCGCCACATCGGCCAGTGACCGAAAGAACACGGTCATGTCGACCTCAGTCTTGGGGAGCAGGTCCAAGAGGTCACCGATGAGGGGTTGGTCGAGTTCTGGGTTGGGGGTGCCTAGCCCGAGTTTGGCAGCCATCATCGTCGGCCATTCCTCGTTGAAACGAGTGCTGTACACCGTGAGAGCGGATTGGAGGGCATCGACGTTTTCGACCAGCGGGTAGATGGCGTTCGCAAGTTGGGTGAGGTTCCATTGGCCGATGTGAGGCTGAGCGCCAAAGCGATAGCGCTTGTGCTGAGCGTCAGTCGTATTCGGGGTCCAGCCCGGGTCGTAGTCTTCGAGCCAGCCATACGGGCCGTAGTCGATGGTGAGACCGTGGATTGACATGTTGTCGGTGTTCATCACGCCGTGGACGAACCCAACTCGTTGCCACTGCACGATCATGTCGGCGGTACGACGCGCAATCTCGGTGAACCATTCGGTGTAGACCTCTGGCGATGGTGCGCCGAGCTCTGGGAAGTGCGTGGTGATCGTGTGATCGGCGAGCGTTCGGAGCAGGTCGAGATCCTCGCGTGAACGGGCGATCTCGAAGGAACCGAACCGGATGAACGACGGCGCCACTCGGCATACGACGGCGCCTGGCTCAAAGGCTGGGCGACCGTCGTAGAACATGTCGCGCATGACCTGATCGCCGGTGGTGGCGAGGCTGAGGGCTCGAGTGGTCGGCACGCCGAGGTGATGCATTGCTTCGCTGCACAGGAACTCGCGGACTGAGCTGCGCAGCACGGCGAGCCCATCGGCAGTGCGAGAGTAAGGCGTGGGGCCGGCACCCTTCAGTTGGAGCATGTGCCGATCGCCTTCGCCGGTCACGATCTCGCCCAGCGTGATCGCTCGACCATCACCGAGCTGACCCGCCCAGTTGCCGAACTGGTGCCCGCCGTAACAGGCTGCGTGAGGATCCATGGCATCGAGGGTCGCGTTGCCCGAGATCACCTGCAGGAAGTCCTCGCTGTCAGCGACGACCGGATCGAGGCCGAGCATCCCGAGCACTTCGCTGGAGTGGGCCAGCAGCCGTGGCGCCGCGGTGGCCGCTGGTTGGACCCGTGAGAACGCAGCATTGTGAACCTGGCGAGGGCGGTTGAGATCTACGGGGTCGCCCGGCAGTTGGGCAGTGAAGCGGTTGTCGAAGTTGAGCTCGGACAGGGATGTGACCACCTCCCTAGGGTAGATGCGTCAAACTGCGGTATGCGTTCTGCTCTTACCAGCGCCCGTGCCCGAGCCGTCGGCCCCTATAGCCACGGCATCGTCTCTGATCCGTTCGTGTACCTGTCGGGCCAGACCCCCCTCGACCCCGATTCGGGTGCATTGGTTGGTGGTGGAGTCGGCGCACAGACCGCGCAGTGTTTCGACAACCTGCTGGCCGTGTTGGCTGACGATGGGCTCGACGAGTGCGATGTGGTGAAGGTCAACGTCTACTTGACGGACATGGGGACGTTTGAGGAGATGAACACCGCCTACGCCACGCGGTTCAGTGAGCCGTTTCCGGCTCGCACCACGATTGGGGTCGCCGCACTACCTCTGGGGGCTGCGGTGGAGATCGAATTGATCGCTCGTCGCAGGGACAGCTGACATAAAAATTGGCGAGCTGGCGGGAGGAGACGCAACGATTTTAGAGAAGGGCTTGACCTTCCAGTCAGCGGGACACTTTAAAGTGTAGATATGCCTAAATCGTCAACGCTTGAGCGGACTGACATCTCTGTCGCCGGAATGACCTGTGCGGGGTGCTCAAGCCGTGTCGAGAGCGGGTTGGCTGGCCTTGTAGGTGTCAGCGATGCCCAGGTCAACTTTGCCAGCGGCAGGGCAACGGTCCGCCACGCTGACACCGTTGACCTGGCCACGATGCATGCCACGATCGAAGGCCTTGGCTACGAAGTTGTCGACGATGGCGAAGCAGCCGACGATGCCGAGCAGCGACGAGAGCGGGATCTCTTCAGGCGGTTCGTTGTGGCATCGGCGTTCGCTCTTGCGGTGATGGTCATCTCGATGGTGCGGCCGTTGCGGTTTGCCGGCTGGGAGTGGGTGGCAGGCGCGCTCACGGTGCCGGTTGTGTTCTGGTCTGGACTGCCGTTCCATCGCGGCGCGTTGGTCAACCTTCGGCACCGCAGCACCAATATGGACACGCTTGTCTCGATGGGCACGCTGTCGGCGTTCACCTGGTCGACCGTCGTTCTCGTGGGAGATATCGACGGCGCCCATGTGTATTTCGAGACGGCTGCCGTCATCATCACGCTGATCTTGCTGGGCAAGTGGTTCGAAGTGAAGGCCAAGCGGCGTTCCGGAGACGCCATCCGAGCCCTCGCTGAGCTTGGCGCCCCAATCGCCACCCTCGAAGATGGACGTGAGATCGACATCGCCGACTTGGCCGTTGGTGATCGCTTCATCGTGAAGCCCGGTGCCAAAATTGCCACTGATGGTGTGGTCGTTGACGGCATCGCTGCGGTCGATATGGCAATGATCAGCGGTGAACCGGTCCCGGTCGACGTCGGACCCGGTGACGAAGTCATCGGCGCAACGATCAACACCAACGGTTCGCTGGTTGTCGAAGCCACCAAGGTCGGAGCCGATACCGCGCTGGCACAAATCATGCGACTGGTCGACGAAGCACAGGGGAGTCGCGCCGGAGTGCAGCGGCTTGCCGATCGAGTCGCATCGGTGTTCGTTCCGGCCGCCATCGCCGCTGCATTCGTCACGCTGACCGCATGGTTGGTGCTGGGCGAGGCAGTGAGTGATGCCTTCACCGCTGCCGTCGCCGTTTTGATTATTGCCTGCCCGTGTGCGCTGGGCCTGGCGACGCCGCTCGGGATCATGGTTGGCACCGGCCGCGGCGCTCAGTTGGGCATCATCATTAAGGGCGGCGAGGTGCTCGAAGACACTCGCGCCATCGACACGGTCGTGCTGGACAAGACCGGCACGCTCACGACTGGCCGTATGGAACTGGCCGAGATCATCGCGCCATCAGTCCAAGCATCCGCCGTCGTCCCGTTCGTTGCTTCGCTGGAAGCCCGATCTGAGCATCCGATTGCCCTTGCTATTGCCACCGCAGCACCTATCGCACGTCGAGTCGATGCTTTTGAAAACCATGCGGGACGTGGGGTCAGTGGCATCGTGGCCGGTGTCGCCGTGGCGATCGGCAAGCCCGAGCTTTTCGACACTGTTCCCGATGACGTGCTCGCCGCTGGTCTTGTCGCGGCAGAGACGGGTTCGACGGTGGTCTACGGCGGTCGAGATGGGGTGGCCGAGGTGATCTTTGTCATCGCCGACCACATCAAGGAGACGTCAGCCGAGGCCGTCAAGGCACTCGACAGTCAGGGTCTTACGACGATTCTGCTGACCGGTGACAACCAGCGAACCGCCGAGGCAGTTGGGGCGCAGGTTGGGATCGAGAGGGTCATCGCCGAGGTTCTGCCCGATGATAAGGCTGCCACCATTGCCAGGCTTCAGGACGATGGCCACCGTGTCGCTATGGTCGGTGACGGCATCAATGATGCGCCGGCCCTAGCCCAGGCTGACCTCGGCATTGCCGTCGGCACCGGCACCGATGTGGCGATCGAGGCCTCCGATCTCACGATCGTGGCCGGTGACCTTCGGGCCGTCGCCGACGCCATCGCCCTTTCGAGGCGCACGCTCGCAACGATCAAGGTCAACCTGTTCTGGGCATTCGCCTACAACGTAGCGGCGATACCCCTTGCCGCCTTCGGCGTGCTGAGCCCCATGATCGCGGCGGGAGCGATGGGGATCTCATCGGTTTTCGTGGTGACAAACTCGCTCCGTCTCCGACGCTTCACCGGCTACCGACGAGCGAGCTAACGCACATCGGAGCCCGCACATCGGAGCCTGTCCCCAGCGTGTTGCTTGGAGCGCACGTCCCAGAGATGGTGTGACCGTCTTGATAGGGAAGCTACTCATACCCGCTAGGCGGCTCACTGAGTATCGGCGTGCTCAGCGAGTCGACGAGCCGCCCACTGAGCGAAATGATGGGATGGAGCATCCATCGCCTCAGAGAATCGGCCGCCATCAAACGCAGGTGAATGTCGCCCTCGTTGCATGCCTTCCACGACGCCTTGATCCTCGGTGAAAACCTGCTTCCATGCTGCGGTCCGTTGGGCGCGCACCTCAGCGAGTTCGGGATCGCTGGCCGCGTCGTCGAAGTAGTAGATCTGGAGCGAGTCAATCGTCTCCGAGGCGCTTACCGGGGTGATGATGCGAGTCCAGAAGTGGTCGCATTGCAGGCCGAGAAAGAGGTTGGGGTAGAGGGTTGGATATTCCGCTGACCGTCCAGGCCATGTGGTGACCGTCGAAAAGGCGTCGTCGGTGATCGAGCTGTGGTCGTAGTCGAGCGTGATCTGGCCTGCGAAGATGTCGCCGAAGAACTGCTCGTGGTTTTCCAGGGGCGATTGGGCACAGAGTTCGGGATGAACCCAGGGCAGGTGATAGGCCTCCAGATTGTTTTCCAGACAGAGCTTCCAGTTCGCGGCGAATGGCATAGCAAAGGCGCCGAGTTCGGTATCGGGTTTTAGTCGTGGCAGATCTGATGAGCCGACGAGCCGATCGATCCTGGCCTGCAGCGGAGAGATGAACGCGTCGAACGAAGGAGCATCCTCGGAGATGTTGACAAAGACCTGATCGAGCCAGACGGCGCTCCGTGCTTCGATGAGGCCACAGTTCGCCTTGTCGATCGAGTCGAGATGGTGAATACCGACGCCACCGACGTGCGGCGTCGCCCGTAGTTCGCCGTCAAAACCGTACGTCCATGAGTGATACGGGCACCGGATCGCTCCACCGGCGTTGCCGGGCCCCCACACCAATTCGTTGCCACGATGACGACACACATTATGGAAGACAACAATTTCGTCTTTGTGATCCCGGACCATCACCAGCGGCGCGCCGAGCCAGCTGACCGGCCTCACATCTCCGCGAGTGGGGATTGAGGCTCCGGTTCCGATGCAGACCCATGTCTTGGCAAACAACTGCTCGCGTTCGAACGCAAAGAAGTCGTCGTTCGTGTATGCCCGGTTGGGGAGAGCTGCCGCGGTGGCGACCGGCTGATCGATCGCCGCCACCTCGGCCTCGGTCAACCCAATGGGTCTCATTTTACAACCCCTCGGACTCGCCGACGCGGAGGTTAGCGGGGTCAAACGGGGTCCGAGAGAAGACGGTCTCAAGCTCGTCTCGGAAGCTTTCGAGCGAGTCGCTCTCGTACTCGGGGTCGAAGCTGCACTGATCCCATCGTTCACAGAAGTCGGCGCATGCGGTGAAGTATGGGCTGTCGCGGAACCGCTCACGTGCGCCGGGGTCGCTGCCGTTGAATCGGCCGGTGTAGTGCTGTTGGAAGACGCCGTGATGAGCGATCACCCACGTGACCTCTTCTCGTACATACGGTCGGAGAATTTCGGCGGCCATTCGATCGTGGTTCATTGGTGCGAAACCGTCGCCGAGGTCGTGCAGAAGCGCGGCCACGACCCAGTCTGAATCGGCGCCGTCTCGACGGGCACGAGTCGCTGTCTGCAAAGCGTGTTCGCATCGATCGATCTGGTAGCCCGAGTCCCGCTCGAGCTTCTGCGCGGCCAGCGCGGCCAGAAATCGGTCCGCCGCCTGAGCGAGGTACGGCTCAAGCCGCTCAGCCAAGAGATCATGGTCGGCTTGGGTGGCCTCACTCATCGTTGTGAACGAGACCGACTCAGTCATGCGGCGTTATTCGCGAGCTGTATGTCGAGCCGGTCATAGCGGTGCAAGAACGCAGCCGCCTGGCCCCGAGTTGCCGTGTTTGACGGTGAGAACTCGGTAGCGGATGTGCCGACCGTGACCCCGACTTCGGCCGCCCAGGCAACGGCATCTGCGGAGTACCGGCCTGGGTCGACATCGTCGAAGGGAAGTGGCTCGACAGGAGTTGGCCGGCCCGCGAGTCTCCAGAGGAACGTCACGAATTGCTCCCTCGTCAGGTCGTCGTTGGGACTGAACACTGATGGTGATGTTCCGGTGGTGTATCCGAACTCGACCATCCATTGAACGGCGGGGGTGTAGAAGCGGTTGAGCCCAACATCATCGAACTCGATTGCCGCTGAAGCCGTGGGCATCCCCTCCATGCGCCAAAGGAAGGTGGCAGCCTGTGCCCGAGTGACATTGTCATTGGTGCAGAAGCGGTTCGCTCGGCATCCAGTGGTGATTCCTTGCTCAAGGAGCCACGCGATATCCCCCGAGAATGTCGAACCGGTCGTGTCGCAGAAGGGTGCTTCGGGGGTGGCCTCAAAGTCACCGCAAACAATGTTCGTCGCTCCGACCCACACAAGCTCCCAGGGTTCTGGGTTGGGGCCCGCGTTGATGATCCCCTCGGGGTAGCTGGGGATAAACCCGAATGCCTTGGCCCGTTCGAAGTTGTTCTCGGCTAGCCAGCTGTACTCCGGCGAGTTCACGAAGTCGAAGAGCTGATGGGTGTCCGACACCATGTCGAGTGCGTAGCCGGTGTGATGCTTGGAGTATCCGGGCACAGCAATAATGTCGAGAACCGCCTCGATGGATGCGTCGTTGTATCCGGCGAGCCTCCCCAGCATGAGCGAAGCCTGATGCGACCCGCTGCGATACCCGGAGGTGAGGATAAGGGTTTGCCCCTCGGCGCGAGCCGCGGCTTGAAGCCCTTCCCATGCTGCGGAGGCAGCAGGCTGGAGCAATACCCCGTCGGTCCAGACCAGGTTCTTGGTCGGCTCCGGGCGGCGCGTGTACCCCCGCGCCTCGCCGAGTTCTCGTATCCGCGCATCAATTTCGGGATTTCCTGTGATCGGCGGCGGGGGGCCGATGGGCCCAAGCCCGGGGAGCAACGCTTCATCGAAGGTGGCGAGATACTCGTCTGGTGTGTGAGCGGTGCCGGCGACCGCATCCTCGAGGGCACCAGCAGCCACTGGCGATGCCAGAGCGGCGCCGACAGCAAGTATCAATAGTGCGAGTCCAGTCCTCACCGTTGCACATCCTCTGAGTCGACCGCCGCAGGACACAATACAGCGGTAGTGGACTATGAGCGTGAGCCCTGTGGGAGGTACTCGTCGTGATGCTCAGGGTCGAGTGTGCGACTTAGCTCGCGTAGCCGCCCGTGGAACTCGTCGCGGGGTACGTGGCACAGTCGGATGTGCCGACCGAACGACGGATCGAAGGCGGTACGGCCGTGCATAACCCGATGGTTGTCGATCAGCATCCCGTTGCCCGGCATCACGCGAATTTCTACGATGAATGCAGGGTCGATCATTCGACGGTTGTATTCGCGCACCGCGTCATAGAACGTATCCATGACATCGGCGTCGACATCGAGAGGCGCCAGTGCTCGATCGAAATAGCGGATGCCTTGTGGTCGACCGAACTCGTCGAGCGAGATGAGTGGTCCCCGGTTTCGCAGATCGATCTCGCCGGGGTGGCGACGGATCTGAGAGATCGGCAGCGTCGTGAGTAGTTCGTACGCCTGGGGCTGCTCCGCGGCAAGTGAGGCAGCGATCGCGAAGCCATCCACATAGGTCGACATGCCGCCTTCCTCGGTGTTGACCAGGCAATGGAACACGTCGATACCCGGAGGCGAATAGTAGAAGGCGTCGTCGATGTGTGGGGCCTGCGGCATGCCCGTCTTCGCCCCAAGTTTGGCGATCGGTTCGGCCTTCACATCGTAGATGTAGCCATAAACCGTGGTCTCGTGAATCGGGCCGACGAGGGTCGCCAGTCGCTCGGTGGCCGTCGGGTCGGTTCCGATGTCGGTGATCTGCACGATGCCGTAGTCGCGCAGCAACTGAAGGGCGCTCAGTTGCCCGGCTCCGCCATCGGACGCTTCGGTCCATTCGACAGTGGGAAAGTCCTGGGCCAACTCCGAGCGCCATCGTGTCGGTCGCCATCTGGCGCGCTGACGGCGGGCGGCGCCGTCATAGGCATGGTGCCGAAGCCAATCGGGCCCGTAGACGGACTCGTGACCATCGGTCCAGGTCACCGTGAGGTCACCGCCGGTCGCCGATACCGATGCGGGTGCGATCTCGCTCTCAAACGAGATCACCGTGTTGAAACGGATGCCGTCGGCCGGGTTTCCGCACGCCTGGCAGTAGCAGCAGTGCCGGAGCCACTGATGGTGGAAGAAGGTGACGGAGCCATCGGCGAATTCGACGTGGACCGTTCGATCGGTGGATGCTGCGGTCGCGATCGGTGATGCAACGAGGCCGAGACGGTTGCCTTGGAACGGGTTGTACGCCGTGATCGCGTCGGGCGACTCATGACTGATCTCGTCCATCGTTTTGACGCTACTGGACAGTCGTCCAGGCCGCCGATCCAGGATCGCTACACTCCGCCCTAGATGGACTTCAACTTCTTTCTGTCGAGCTACTACCCGGACCCGTCCTACGGCGGCAAGCGTCTCTTCGCCGACATGGTGGCGGAGGCGAAGCTCGCGGAGCGACTTGGCTTCAATAGTGTCTCGATCCCCGAACACCACCTCATCAATGTTTTGCTCAATCCGGCTCCCCTTCAGTTGGCGGTGAAGGTGGCGTGCGAGACCGAGTCGCTCGACATCGTGACGTCGGTCGTGGTGCTGCCATTGCATGACATGCGGGTATTGGCCGGCGAAGTGGCGATGGCCGACATCCTCACCGATGGTCGCCTCGTGTTAGGTGTGGGCCGCGGGGCGTTCGGCTACGAGATGGCTCGTCTCGGCACGCCGATCGAGCACAGTCGGGCGAAGTTCGACGAGTCGCTCGACGTCTTGCTCCGCTTACTCACGGAGTACGAAGTGGAACATCACGGTCACTGGTACGACTTCGATCCGATCACAATCATGCCGCGACCGCTCACTGAGCCTCGTCCGCGAATGATGATCGCCACCATGAACTACGAGGGAATCCGCAACTCGACCCTGCGCGGATTCAATATCCAGACCACTCCGTTGTCCGGCGACCCCGATCTGTTCCGGATGCAGGTCGATGCCCACAAAGAGGCCAAGGCCGAAATGGGTAAGGAGGGAGAGGACCTGCGGATCATGCTCAGTCGAATCGCCTATTGCGCGGCCGACGAAGCTGACGCCCGTGAGAAGCTTCAAATGGCCTACGAGTACTACGCCAGGTTCGACAACGTGTTCACCGGCCCGGGCGTGGTCAAGGACGGCTGCATCGCAGCATTACCTCGTCAGCAAACCATCGAGGAACTCGATGCCAACATCATGGTCTGCACACCGAAACAGATGATTGAGAAGATCGCCGAGTACGACGAACGAGAGATCGACGAACTGATCCTCAGTTCGCACCTTGGCCAGTCGGCCGGTGAAACCAGTGAAATGATGGAGCGCTTCGCCACCGAAGTGATGCCGGCGTTCCAATAGGACTCAGCGCTTGGCCCGCTTGCCGAACATGATGCCGGCGACGCGCCGGATCTGAATCTCCTCGGCACCCTCAGTGATGCGATAGCGCCGGTGGTGACGATAGATGTGCTCAAAGGGCATGTGGCGGGTGTAGCCGATGCCTCCACATGTCTGCATGGCCTGGTCAGCGGCATTACACACGAGTCGGTTGGCTCGGTAGTTGCACATGCTGACCTGGTCGCTGACCTCCATATGGTCGTACTTGTCCATATGCCACGCAGTCTGGCGGATCAGGGCACGCAGCATGGCCGCTTCGGTCTGGAGTTCGGCGAGCGGAAACTGGATGGCCTGGTTGAGCCAGAGGGGCTTGCCGAAGGGCTTCCGTTCCTTCGCGTACTCAACGGCGACGTTGATGCAATGCTGGGCCGCTCCGAGGCTGGATGCGGCCTGTCGGATGCGATTCTCATGTACGAACATGTTGGCGAGTTCCAGGCCCCGGCCAAGCTGGCCAAAGATAGCGTCGTCGCCGACTCGGACATCGGTGAAGTGCACGTCGGGGTGATCGGTCGGCATGTTGAACGTCCACCAGAATGTGCCCAGTTCAACGCCCGGCGAATCCGTGGGCACGAGGAAGCACGTGATGCCGTCAGCGTCGCCTGCTTCGCCGCTCGTACGGGCATAAACCATGTCGTGGGTGGCGTGATGCATGCCGGTGTTGAACCGCTTGTCGCCGTTGATCACCCACTCATCGCCATCGCGTACCGCAGTGGTTTCGAGATGGGTGGCGTCGCTGCCATGGTTCGGCTCGGTCAGGCCGAAGGCCACACGGCGCTTGCCGGTGAGGCTCGCCTCAATGAACTCGGCTTTCTGCGCATCGGTGCCTTTGGAGATCATCATCTTGATGAACGGATGGTTGCCGACGATCGACGACTCGTTCTGGAGATCGTTGTGAAGTCCGAGGCCCCGAGTTGCGAGATGCTCTCGGATGATTGCCATCTGCAGGTTCGTGCCGTCGCTCCCGCCGATACTCGTGGGAAGCGCGAACCGATAGTGGCCGGCGGCATCGGCCAAGCGACGCATATCACCGAGCAGGTCTTCCCACTCTTGCTGGGGTAGCCCGTTGTTGTCCCAGTCGGTACGGGCGTGTTCTCGACGATGATCGAAGAAACGTTCATTGTCGTCTTGGGCCTGAAGCGGTTCTATCTCGCTTGTGATGAAGCCATCAAGAGCATCAAGGTAGGTCACAACCTCGGCCGGGATATCGAAGTCCATGCTGCAGCCTTTGGGTCGGTCAGCCGAAGCCGTCGACGACGACGAGGCGGCCGTTGTCGGTGGCGTTGAGCCGCAGACCCACGACCGACTGGTACGAGTCCGACTCATAGGCGGCCAGTGCGGCCTCTTTGGTGGGGTACTCGATGACGACGGTCATATGACCGGGGTCGCCTTCCTTCTTCTCAGATGCCTTGTCAAGCACCAGAAGCTTCCCCCCGCCGTCGAGGATGGGTGCCGAGTTTTGTTGGTACTCGCGATAGCCATCGAGATCAGTGACGTTGTAGTTGCCAATGAGGTATGCGGCCATGTTTCTACTCCTGTTTGGATTCGGGCAAACGGTAGTCGCGTTGCTCAGTCGTCTTGTAACGCGGCCAACATGCCGTTGGCACCCGCGAGGAGCGCGTCACCTTGTTCGGCCGTCAGACCGGCGAAGCCGTGACTAGAGATCTTGTTCGTGAGCTCTTCGGCTTGATCGAGGGAGCGACGATGGTGTTCTTCGATGACCGGCGATTCTTCCCAGCCGCATCGCTCGGGCAGGGGCATCGTCTGGGAGCGGCTCGGCGGCGTAACCAGCGTAGAGCGCCAGGCCGGCCGGGTCAGTGGCGGCGATGACGGCTTGGGCGGCCTCATTGAACGCGTCGAGTCCATCGAGATCGCTGACCCGGCCCGGCCGATGGCGTGCCCGCAGTCGAGTAGCTCTCGTGCCGCTTGCCGAGGGCTCACGACAGATCGCGCGCTGTCCCACATCTTGGCGATGAGTCCGCCGTTGAACCACCCGAAGGCACTCTGGATCACCGGGGCCTCCACATCACCGAGTACGCCGCCACGGCCAAGGACGTAGAAGCGGAAGCCGTCAAGTCCGAGTTCCTTGCTACGGGTGACCGAGCGGGGATGGAAGTAGTACGCCCCACCGACGGTGTTCAGCGGTACGCCGACTGCGGCAGCAAGTTTTTCTGGATTCATAGGATCGGGGCCGCCAGCGGCCCATTGCGGAACGTTCAGAATTGGAACGTAGTGCTAGGCCCACCGAACCGGCGTTTTCGACAGTTTCGAATAGTAAATCCTGCGTGCTGTCGAGTTGCACGAGTACGCGTTGTCAGTCGACGTATCGGCGGGACCGGGCTTTCTTGCCGCGGATCATTGTGGCGCCGATGGCGTTGATGACCGTGTCGGCTGATGCTTCAGGCACGCCGACAACGGAATAGTTCTCGGTGATGCGGATCGGGCCGATGTCGCGACCAGTCAGGCCAGTCTCGTTGGCGATGCAGCCCACGAGGTCACCGGGTCGCACGCCGGACTTACGCCCAAGGCCAACGAAGATCAAGGCGGTGCCAGGGCCAACGTTGCCGACCTGCTTGCCGCCTTTGCCGCCCTTACCGGCGCCGGGCTTGCCGCCGCGGTCACCGTCGTAGTTGCCTTTGCCTTTGCCTTTGCCTTTGCCGGGGCGATCATCGCGAAGCATGCGTTCGGACGCGTCGGGAATTTCAACTTCGTCGGCGGTGGCACCGCGGCCTTGGTGGAAGAGTTTGATGGCGGCGAGGGCGATATTTCGCTCGCTGCCTTCGGAGGCCAAGCCGTAGAGGACGGAGTTGTAATCCTCAAGATCGTCGCCCGCCATTGCTTCGCGAATGGCGTCGACAGTGACCGTGATCTGCTTTTCACGAAGATCACCGATGGTCGGGACCTTCTGGATATCGAAGGTTTGCTTGGTGAGGCGTTCGATGTTGTTGAGCAGGCGACGTTGCTTTGGCTCAGCCAACGTGATCGCCACGCCTTCTCGACCCGCACGCCCCACGCGACCGATGCGATGTACGTAGCTTTCTGGCGAGCTTGGCACGTCGTAATTGACGACGTGAGTGAGCGTGTCGACGTCGAGGCCGCGGGCGGCGACATCGGTGGCAACCAACAGTTCGGCGGTGCCGTCTCGGAGACGGCCCATCACGCGGTCTCGCTGTTGCTGATCCATTCCGCCGTGGAGAGCCTCGGCGCGATAACCGCGGCCGTTCATCGTGGCGGTGAGTTGATCGACCTCGCCGCGGGTGCGGCAAAAGACGATGGCGGAGCTGGGCCCCTCCATATCGAGGATTCGGCCGAGTGCGTTGGACTTGTGATGACGGGTGACGACGTAGGCGGTCTGACGAATCAGTGCCTTGTCCGCTGCCGACTCGGCTGCGCCGACGGTGATCTGCTTGGGGTTTCGCTGGTACTTCTCGGCGATCTTCATGATGCGACGGGGCATCGTGGCCGAGAACAGGACGGTCTGGCGGTCCTTGGGCGTCGTCTCGAGGATCGTCTCGATGTCCTCGGTGAAACCCATGTCGAGCATCTCGTCGGCCTCGTCGAGTACGACAGTACGAATCGCGTCGAGCGCAAGGGAGCCGCGGCGGATGTGATCGATTGCTCGGCCCGGGGTGGCAACGACGACATGAACACCGCGGCGCAGTGCCTGGAGCTGACGATGGATCGGTTGTCCGCCGTAGATCGGCACGACTTGAATTCGTTGCTCAGCGCCGTACTTGAACATCGCTTCGCTGACCTGAACGGCTAACTCGCGAGTCGGCACCACCACAAGAGCGGTTGGAATGGCGGCCGCGTTGGGCTCGATCCCGTTGAGTATCGGCAGCGCGAATGCTGCGGTTTTGCCGGTGCCGGTGGCGGCTTGGCCCAAGATGTCTTGGCCGGTGAGCATCTCGGGGATGGCGAGGCGCTGGATCGGCGTTGGCTCTTCGTAACCGAGGGAATTGGTGGTGGTGACGAGTTCGTCGCGCAAACCGAGCGCGGCGAATCCGGTTGGACTGGTTTCAGACGATTCAGACGATTCAGACGATTCAGACGACTCAGATGATTCTGATTCGCTGTCGTCCGGTTGGGGCTCGCTCATTGCGGCAACTTCCGTAGACGGGGCGGACAACCCCGTGGAGAACACGGCATCAATCCTACGGCAGATCCTGCAGATGTCTCGGGACCAGGCTTCTGGTGTGACATCTGCGACATCAGAAATGGCCGTTCCAACCGACTCGACGCCCTATTCTGGACGCTAGGTGCAAGAGGACCAACTGGGTTTCTTGGTGCCAAGGCGACACAACTGTCGCACGCCAAATCCCTGAGGGCCCCCCGAATGAGTTCCCAAACACTTTCCGCTGCGCCGTCGCGCGCGGCTCGACTTCGTACTGAATGGTTCGCCAACCCGAAGGTCGAGCTTCTGTCGGGCCTTGTGGTGGCGCTCGCACTGATCCCTGAAGCGATCTCGTTCTCGATCATCGCCGGCGTCGACCCCAAGGTCGGCCTTTATGCGTCGTTCTCGATCGCCATCATCATCTCGTTCGCAGGCGGCCGCTCCGGCATGATCTCCGCCGCTACCGGCGCCATGGCCCTCGTGCTCGTCCCCCTGGTTGAGGACTACGGCATCGAGTACCTCTTCGCCGCCACGATCCTCGCTGGCGCCATCCAGATCGGTTTTGGCTATCTCGGCGTTGGCTCGCTGATGCGTTTCGTTCCCCGCACTGTGATGGTCGGCTTTGTGAACGCCCTGGCGATTCTGATCTTCCTTGCCCAGGTGCCCCACATCCTCCTCAGCGGTGACGATGCTGACTCCAGCCAGATGCCGCTCAACCTTGCTTTCGTCGCAGCCGGCCTCGCAATGATCTACGGACTTCCCCGGATCACGAAGGCAGTCCCGTCGCCGCTCGTTGCCATTGTGGTTCTCGCCGGTGCCGCCATGTACTTCGATCTCGATCTTCCGACTGTTGGCGACATGGGTGAATTGCCCTCATCGCTGCCGTTCGTGGCGCTGCCCGAACTGCCGTTCACTCTCGGCACGCTGCAAATAATCCTTCCCTATGCGATCACGCTCGCACTTGTCGGTTTGCTTGAGTCTCTGCTCACCGCTCAGCTACTCGATGATCTCACCGACACGCCCTCGAACAAGAACGTCGAGTCTCGTGGCCAGGGCATTGCCAATGTCGCCACTGGCTTCCTCGGCGGTATGGCCGGGTGCGCCATGATCGGCCAATCTGTCATCAACTATCGCTCCGGTGGACGCACCCGCCTCTCCACCCTGGCTTCGGGCATCTTCCTACTGATCCTCGTGATGGGTCTCGGCGACCTCGTCGCCCAGATTCCGATGGCTGCGCTCGTGGCTGTGATGATCATGGTTTCTGTCGGCACCTTTGATTGGCGAAGTGTTTGGCGGTCCACCCTCAAGTCCACCCCTCGCACCGAATCGCTGGTGATTGCCCTCACAGTCGCAACCGTGGTGCTCACCCACAACCTGGCCTATGGCGTCGGTGCGGGTGTCCTTTTGTCGGCGGTGTTCTTTGCCCGCCACGTTTCCGGCGTGGTCAAGGTGACAAGCGTGGTCGACCCCGACGGCGTCGAGCGTCTCTACGCCGTCACCGGCGAGTTGTTCTTTGCCTCCACCAACGATCTTGTGCACGCGTTCGACTATGACGCCGTCAAGGTCAAGATGGTCGAGATTGATCTGAGCGGCGCCCGAGTTTGGGACACCTCTGCGGTGGCTGCCCTTGATGCCGTCGTCGCCAAGTTCGCCGACCGCCACATCGAGGCGCACCTTGTGGGGCTCAACCGTCACTCTGAAAACCTGCACCGCAGCACAACCGGCACCGTCTCCGCACATTAGACCGACGTCGGGCGGCTACTGGTCGTAGAACTCGTCTGGATCTCGCCCAAGTTCGATCAGGCGACGCACCGCAGGAATGGGTGGTTCACCTCTTTCGCCCCGGCGGATCAGTTGGATCTGTGGGCCGTCCTCGGCCCAGATATGACATGTGTTGATGTTCCGTATCTCGCCGTCGTTCGCCGTTGGACCATTCGATGATTCGGCGATCTTCGACAGGCTCCAGGTGGATTGAACGACTGCTGGAGCAAGTGCCTGGAGCAGGGCCACAACATGAGTGCATCCTCGCGGCCCTCCGAACAACTCACGGATCTTGTGGGTGAAGCCGCGGGCAATGCTGAGACCCACAAGTTGCTCGTAGGCCGTGATGATCGATGGGCATTCATGGTGCGGGAATTCTTCGAAGTCGAGGTTCACCCCGATGATCTCAAGAGTGGGGACAGCGACCCGCAACTCGATCACCATATGGTGCATCACGACGGACTCGGTATCGCCCGCAATGAGCGTGCCGGGGGGCTTGCGGTCGCAGATAGCGCCGCGGGCGATCATGTCCGTGCCGTCCGTATAGACCTTCGTGTCGTAGGTGCGGTGGTGCAGGATCTGGAGATCGCCGTCAGGGGGAAGAATCGACATTGGCACTTCGTAGCTGCGGATGTCTGGCCGCGTCCAATTGCGCGATGGGTGGACTCAGCGGTGGATGATCCCCAGGGTCCAGGTCAGGCGATGTCTGCCGGGTCCAACGATGTACTCATCGGCGGTATCAGGGCCACAGGCAGCGGTACCGATGCCCCGCATAGCGGCATCGATGTGTACCTCGATTTGGTCTCCGGAACGAAGTTCCGCGAGCGTTGACGCCGCAGCAAGCCCCGCATCAGAGTTGTGTCTAGTCGAGAACCCGAAGTTGTCGACGGCACCGAATCTCACGCTCGTCCCGTCGCGTGATGAGAGGGAAAACCAGCGGCACTCGACATGGTGGCCATGCTCTTGGGGCACCGGATGGGGGTGGTACTGCTCACCGACCGTGCTTTGCCAACGACCAACTCGCTGCGCTGCCTTGCGATCGGGATAGCTCTCGTTCGGACCGAGTCCGAACCACAACAGTTGGTCAAATTTGCGGTCAAGCATCAATCTGATGCCGACTCGTGGAAGGTCATGCCATGCCTCGGGGATGTCGAAGGTCTCGTCAACCCGCACGCCGGCATCAACCGCGGTCACAACCCGGTGATGGGTCATCTCGCTCCCGTCGGCTCCGCGCCAGGTTCCATCGGCTCCGGGCACGATGCGATCGAGTCCCCATTGTTCCCACAAGCGGCTGACACCGGCTCCGGCGGCTCCGCCCCGTGCGTAACGATCATTGTCGGTTGGCGCCCGCCACAGGCAAGGGACAGCACGCTCGACGATCGACAGCAACTCTGGTTCGATCGCTCTGTCCGCGGCCACCGGCACGGCGTATTCCCCACGAGACAACCCCACCTGATCGTGGCCAATGACATGACCTTTCTCGGCCCAGTTCGTGGCGTGGCTCAACGATGCGGTGAACGTGAGGGTCGCGGTGCCCTGCCCGACCGGCGAAAGATTGATCGCGCAGTCCACGGCGGCTGAGGTACCGGCGACAATGCCGGTGACATCGAGGGCACCGTTTGCCACCGGGGTTCCATCGACCTCGACGGTCCATGTCACCTCGACATCATCAAGTGACGTATGGCTCCGACGGTTGGAAACTGTGGCGATGCCATCTGCCCATGCGATGGCAACGGGTCGAGCTAGCCACGCCAGTTCCTGAAGGCCTGGGTGGGGGAGTCCGTCGGGATCGACCAAGCCATTGATGTTGAAGTTCGAATCATTGGGTTTGTCGCCGTAGTGCCCGCCGTATCCCCACCACTGGCGGCCGTCGTCGCCAGACTCTCGAAGCCCTTGGTCCTTCCAATCCCAGATGAAGCCACCGCCCAGAGCCTCGTGGGCGAGGAACGCATCCCAGTACTCGGCCAGGCCGCCATTGGAGTTGCCCATCGCGTGGGAGTACTCACACAGGATCAACGGACGGTCATCGCTGTCGCTGGTAGCGGCCCACGTTGCCCAGGAAACGATGGACTCCACCGGTGCGTACATCGGGCATACAACATCGGAGATCAAGCGGTCGGAAGCGTTGGGCGCCTGCTCTCGGAGCTCGCGGCTTCCGTGGTATCCGAACGTTGGATTGAACCCGCCCTCGTACTGAACGAATCGGGTCGGATCTGTGCGGCGAATCCACGCGGCCGCCGCGTCGTGTACGGCTCCGTGGCCTGACTCGTTGCCGAGCGACCAGCCGATGACGGACGGACGCGAGCGATCACGTTGAACCATGCGACGAACTCGGTCGAAGACAGCGATGTCGAATAGTCCGCTTGCGAGCAAGGTGTCGTGACGGGCGTGCGACTCGACGTTGGCCTCATCGATGACATACAGGCCGAGTTCGTCGCAGAGATCCAGCAGTGCCGGGTCATTTGGGTAGTGGGCGGTGCGGACTGCGTTGATGTTGTGACGCTTCATACTCACCAACTCCGCACGCATCTCGTCGACCGAGAGTGTCTTTCCCGTATCTGGGTGGTGATCGTGACGGTTGACGCCGTTGATCATGACCGCGGCACCGTTTACGCGGAGTTGACGTTGACTCACCTCAACTCGGCGAAAGCCGGTACGGCTTCGGAATGTCTGTAGGACCGCCCCGGAGGGGGAGTGGAGGGTGAGTTCAAATTCGTGGAGAGTGGGTCGCTCCGCTGACCAGGGAGCGCAGTCCATCACTGTGCCCGTGAGGCGCGCTTCGCGGCCCGGATAGCTGTAGGCGACGCGGGGCACGCTGTCCGACGATGCCGGATCGGCCGGGACCTGTGCGGTGGCGTCGACCGAATCAAAGCCCGAGAGACGCACGCTGTAGCCCTCGATCAGGGCCGCTCGCGTCCCGATGACGGCGTGCACGCAATAGCTGCCCACACCATCTTTCGGGTTGAAGTTGGTGTCGACGACGACATCGTCCAGCCAAATATCTGGAGTTGTATGGACTGACACCGGGCGATGGATTCCACCGTGGAACCAATGGTCTTGGTCCTCGATCCACGTGCTCTCCGCCCAGCGAGGGACCAGTATTGCCAACTGGTTGGTGCCCTCGACGAGTGCAAACGTGAGGTCGAACGAGGACTCGAGTCGGGAATCTTTTCCCATGCCGACGTAGGTGCCGTTGCACCACACCGCGGCAACAGCTTCAGCAGCGCAAATTGTCAGGACTGTCCGGGCCGCTGGGTCAGCAGAAAACGTGGTTCGGTAGAGGCCAGTGGGGTTGCGAACCGGCACGTTCGGCGGCTGCTCATCCCATGGCATCTGAACGTTGGTGTAGTGCGGAAGATCGCCGGTGCCTTGCCGAGTCCAGACGCCTGGCACCTCGATCGTCCCAAAGCCCAACGTCGCTGGATCGGCGGTCTGCCAGCCAGCGGGCGCCGAGCCAGGGTCATCGACAAGCGAGAAGTCCCACGTGCCATTCAGGCTCAGAGTGCCGGGCAGGCTCTGACGCACATGGGGGTTCGCCATGGTCAGCCGGTTGTGGCTGACGAACGTCGGGTCAAAGAGTTGATGAATGAGTGGGTCGACAGTCATGAGCGGCCCTCTACCCGACACCGGCGCCGAATGTCACAGACGCTCCCGGCGATGGGTCCACGGCCCAGAGATCCGGTGCGAGGCCGGTCTCGGACAGATAGTCGAGCTCTACGTTTCGCAGGAAGTCCGTGACATCGTCTCGCTTCACTAGTGCAACGGCGCAACCGGCGAAGCCCCCGCCTGTCATCCGCGCTCCGAAGCAGCCGGGCTGAGCGTCGGCGATCGTGACCATCGCGTCCAGAGAGGGAGCAGAAACATCATAGAGATCACGCCGAGTCATCGTGTCCATGATGATCACCTGCGCTGCGTGGGGCAACTCGATAGGAGTGAGTGCCAAGGAGCGGCAGTCGATCAGGGTCGGGCCACCAGCGCTAGCTCCGGCGGAGATCAGCTGATCCATGATGCCTGACTGGATTCCGATGAACTCGTTCTCGACACGCTGGCCCAATCTCGCGATGTTGGCGGGGTCGGGCTCGATGCCCGCGAGACCGGTGATTGCGTAGCCGGCGGCCACCTCGAAGGCTGCCGATGACGACAGGCCTGCTCCGATCGGGATGTCAGTCGCGATCGAGGCATCGAACCCGCTCGTCTCGATACCTTCACGAGTAAGAAGGTGGGCCATACCGGCGACATATCGAGCCCACGAGGCGACGATCGATGGATCGTCGGTGAGGGAGAATGACGCGGTGCCGTATCCGGGTGAGATCAGATGCACTTCGTTGTCGGTGCGTGGAGTTGCCGAGATGATGGTCTCGAACGGTAAGGCCATCGGAAGCACGAAACCATCGTTGTAGTCGGTGTGATCGCCGATGAGATTCACCCGGCCTGGCGCTCGCGCCACGACGTCGTTGGCCATCCACCAATGCTAGGGCGATGTGGCGCGCCGTCTGTATTGTTCGGTGCCCATTTACGACGCTCGGATCGACATGCGCGAGGATCGCGGCAATGGCGATTGAGATTCTGCTGATTCAGGGATGGAGCCTCGGCTCGGTCTATGCGCTCGTGGGGTTCGGTTTCGTGGCGACCTACAAGACGAACAAGATTTTGAACTTCACGCTTCCGTTTCTCGGCGCGGCCGGCACATTGATCTTGTCGAGCCTCGTCTCCGACGGAGGGTTCGGCGTCCGCGGGCTCCGTGGAAAGAACCCGCTGACCTTGATCGCCGGTCACCCGGTGGGATGGGTGCTGTGCCTTGTTGTTGCGTTGGCACTGGTGGGGGCACTGGGTGCGCTCGTCGAGCGTCTTGTCATCCGACCGCTTCCTGGGCGCTCACCGTTCATCTTGACAATGGCGACACTTGCCGGAGCACTCGTTCTCGAGGTCCTCGTCGGGCACGCACCGATCAGCCGCCGATTGGCCATGCCATGGGGCACCTCCAGCGTCGCTATCGCCGGTGCCGAGGTCAGCGTTTCAACATTGGTCGTCTGCGCGTTGGCGCCCGCGGTGCTTGTCGGTGTCGCCGGGTTCAACCGAACCTGGTTCGGCATAGCGGCGCGTGCCATGGCCAACGATGAGGAGGCCGCGGTCTCCATCGGCATCGACCGGTCGCGGGTGATGGCAACCGGGTGGGCCCTCGCTGCCGGTCTCGGCATGCTGGCGGCGATGGCGTTTGCCGTGCCACCGCTCGGCGCAGGGATCTTCACGACACGATCGATGCCCGATCTCTTCTTCCGAGCGATCCCGGTCCTTGCCATCGGCGGGTGGGACTCGTACGGCGGTGTTTACGCGGCGGGCATCGCGATCGGAGTGATGCAAGTGATGGTCGGTGGCCTATGGGGCGAATATGCCTCTTTCCTCGGGGGTGGCTACACGACGATCCTGCCGTACATGGTCATGCTCATTGTGTTGATGATCCGACCGACCGGCGTGTTTGGCCAAGCGGCAGTGCATCGGGTCTAAGCGCTCGTTGCCTGAGCGGTTGTAAGGTCCGATTCCATGACTGATCAGAGAGAACTGCTCGGGTTTGATGGGTTAGGCCTGTCGGAACTTATTCGTGCGGGCGACGTCACCGCTGATGAGGTTTTGGATGCAACGATTGCTCGGGTTGATGCACTCGATGGCACGATCAACGCAGTCGTCGACCGGGCATTCGACCGAGCCAGAGGCCTGATTTCTGGAGTCCAAGGTGATGCGCCGTTCGCCGGGATACCGACATTCGTGAAAGACCTCATCGATGTCGAAGGCCTTCGCCGAAGTGAAGGATCTCGACTCCAAATGGGCAATGTCAGCGCGTCTTCTGCGGACTATGTCGTGCAGATGGAGCGGGCCGGCCTGGTCATTGCGGGCAAGACCAACACGCCGGAGTTTGCGTCGCTTCCGGTTACCGACAACGAGGTGTTCGGCAAGACACTGAACCCATGGAATCTCGAATACTCACCGGGGGGTTCAAGCGGCGGTTCGGCGGCGGCGGTTGCCGCCGGATATACGCCGATCGTGCATGGCACCGATGGGGGAGGGTCGAATCGGATCCCGGCGTCAGCGTGCGGCGTCTTTGGAATGAAAGGGAGTCGGGGCCGACAGGCCAGCGGCGAACTCGACGGATCACATCCCGTCTTCAAAACCCATCAGGCGATCAGTCGAACAGTGCGCGACAGCGCCGCCCTGTTCTTGATGACTCAAATCCAGGAGGCAGGCACCTACCCACGCGCCAAGGCCGTCGTCGGCCCGTCCAATCGTCGTTTTCGTATTGCAGTGAGCCAGACCGACATCCTGGGTCGCAACCCCGAACCCGTGGCAGCCAAGGCGCTCGGCGAGAGCATCGCGCTTCTGCTCGAGATGGGTCACGAGGTGGAGGAGGTCGCTGCTCCAGTGGACGGTGAGCAGTTCTACACCGCGTACCGCAATTTGTTCCTGTCCCGAACCGTGGGCCTGATCGCGATGATCGAAGCCCAAGCCGGTGCCCCCATCGAACAAACCGGCCTATTGACCCTGAACACCATCGGTTTGATGCGTCAAAGTGATGAACTCGCGTCGGATGCGTTGGAGACCGCGGAGGCCTACCTTCAGAAGCTTTGCGGCCACATGGCAGAGTTCTTCCAACAGTTCGACGTATGGCTCAGCCTTACCCATCCACACGATGCCATTGCCGCCGACGAGTTCGATCCCAGCGGTGTGTTCGACGGTCACAAGAGCGAGCGATTCCTGAGCAACGCAGCGATAGCCAATATGTCAGGATCGCCGTCGATGAGCGTGCCGCTTTATTTCGATGCGCCGACGGGCGTGCCGATCGGGTCGATGTTCACCGCAGCCCCGGGCGCCGACGCACTCTTGTACGACCTGGCGTTCGCTCTCGAAGAAGCTCGCCCCTGGGCGAATCGGTGGGCTCCGCACTCGGCCATGCACCTCGGGCCGCGAACACAGACTGGCTGAGGGCACAACAGCAGTTACTGGAGGAACGTCAAGCCATCATCGGCGAGGTCGACCAGGGGTAACTCCCGCCGCTCGGTCCAGTAGTCCTGGGTATGGGCCCAGCGCGGAGCGTCGCCGCTCTTGGGCATGAGGTGCATGCTCCGCGTCAGGTAGCCGGGGTTGAAGTTCTCGGGATCCATCCACGGCCCGAGAACCATGTGTTCGTCCTCGGGTCGGAGCGTGGGGACCACTTGCGTTGCCCCATTGGATTCCATGTGGTCGAACATGCGGCACATGAAGTCGGCCATCAGGTCAACCCGCAATGTCCAACTGGCTCGGAAGTAGCCGAACACCCATGCCAGATTCGGCACACCGGTGAACATCATCCCGCGGTAGGTGACGGTGTCAGCGAAGTCGACCACCTTGCCATCGACCGTGAAGTCGATGTTGCCAAGGACCGATAGATGGAAGCCGGTAGCGCTGACGACGATGTCGGCGATCAACTCTTCGCCAGATTTGGTGAGAATCCCCTTCTTCGTGAATCGTTCAATCTCGTCGGTGACCATCGATGCCTTGCCAGAGCTGATGCTTTCGAACAAGTCGCCATTGGGCACGAACGCCAACCGCTGTCGCCACGGCCGGTACGTCGGCGTGAAGTGGGTTTCGACGTCGTACCCATCGGGCAGAAGCTCACGGATGTCGTTGATCAGGGCATCCTTCACCTCATCGGGGTATGCGAAGGACAGCTTCGTGAATTCGCTCTGATCGAACAAGGTCTTTCGTCTGGCGATCTCGTGGATCCATTCTTCCTGGATATCCAACTCGCGCAATTGGTCGGCGATTTCGATGGCATTGCGCCCCGCTCGGAAGTAGGTGGGAGAGCGTTGTAAGACGGTTACATGGCCGCAGTCGGCGGCGATGGCGGGAACAAGCGTCGCTGCCGTTGCCCCTGATCCGATGACGATGACGTTCTTGCCTTCGAGTTCAATGTCGTCCGGCCAAGTTTGGGGATGTACGACTTGGCCGTCGTACTCCTCCATGCCCGGCCAGTCGGGCGTATAGCCCTCGTCGTGCTTGTAGTAGCCCTGACACATCCACAAGAAGTTGGTCGTGAACCGTTGCGTTGCGGCGGTGGCGGTATTGGTGACGTTGACCGTCCACTGGGCCTCCTCGCTCGACCACGACGCATCGCTGATGTGGTGGTGGTAGCGAATGTGCTGATCAAGATCGTTCTCGTCGATGACCTCACCCATGTACTTCAAAATTTCTTCGGCCGACGCGATCGGTGCGCCGATCCAAGGCTTGAAGCGATAGCCGAAGGTGTAGAGGTCGCTGTCGGAGCGGATGCCCGGATACTTGTGAGTCACCCACGTGCCACCAAAGGTGTCCTTGCTTTCAAGGATCACGAAGCTCGTGGCGTCCTGTTGATCAAGGAGGTGATACGCCGCGCCGATACCGGAGATCCCCGCGCCGACGATCAGCACGTCGAAATGTTCAGTTGATGTCATGGGTTCTGCTTTCGGATGATCGTGGACCCCAAGGTGTAAGGCGAGACCATATGTCACCGGCGTCGTTGGTCATGAAACTAAGGATGGGATGGCCGTGCTGACGTGTGATCTCGAAATAGGACAAGATACCTGCCGTGAGTGAACCGGTGATCGTTCGAGGGTCATGTCATCACGATTGCCCGGATACATGTGTATGGGATGTGACGGTCAGCGATGGTCGGGCTGTCAAGCTTCGCGGAAACGTCGAACATCCAACGACCAAGGGCGTGTTGTGTCCGAAGGTGAACCACTTCCTCGACCGGGTGTATCACCCGGCACGTTTGCTGACGCCACTTCGCCGGGTTGGGCTGAAGGGCGAAGCGAACTTTGAGCCAATCAGTTGGGATGAGGCACTGGCAGAAATCTCCTCGCAGTTTTCGACACTGATCGAAGCGGAGGGAGGGGAATCGATTCTCCAATTCTCCTTCGACGGGACGCAAGGCGTGATCCAGAAGGGGATCATGGCTGATCGGTTCTTCAACGCGATCGGAGCATCGGACATCCACCGGCACCTCTGCGGGGCGACCGCATGGCTCGGGGCAAGTGATGTGTCCGGACAGCCGTTCGGCATTGACCCTGAAGATCTGATCAATGCCCGGACGATCATCTTGTGGGGTACCAACACTTACCTCACCAACCGGCACCTTTGGCCGGTCATCGAGCAAGCTCGTGCCGATGGTGCCCTCGTGATCGTGATCGATCCGGTACGCACCTCGACCGCGGAACGCGCCGATGAGTTCCTTCAACTGCAGCCCGGCACTGACACAGCGTTGGTGCTGGCGATGATCCACATACTGGACCGTGACGGCCTGATTGACCGCGACTGGATTCAAGCCAATACGTCGGGTTGGAACGAGTTGTTGGAGTCAGCGCGGGCGATGTCGCTGGATCGAGCTGAGCAGATCACCGGACTTAGCGCCGAGCGAATTAGTTGGTTGGCTGACACCTACGTTTCCCGTCGCCCGGCCGCGATTCGAATGCTTGTTGGTCCAGAGCATCGTCAACATGGCCGCGACATCATGCGGGCGGTCGCCATGTTGCCGGCGGTGACAGGCGCTTGGCGCGACAGTGGGGGAGGGCTCGCCCGATCAACGCAGGTGTACTTCGAGACTGCGCTCAATTATCCGGCTCCGCCGGACCCGCCAAGGCGAACGTTCAACATGGCCCGGCTCGGCGAGATCCTCACTGATCGGGAACTGACCCCTGCGATAGCTGCGCTTGTCGTTCACAACTCCAACCCTGCGGTCATTGTGCCGGAGCAGAATCGAATAATCGAGGGGCTCGAGCGGGAGGACCTCTTCGCCGTCGTGATCGAGCAGTTCATGACCGACACTGCTCGTTACGCGGACATCGTTCTCCCGACCACCACGCAGATCGAACACCTGGATCTCGGTATTGCATGGGGCCATCTCAATTTGGCGATAAATCAGCCGGCCATCGAACCGGTCGGAGACTCGCTTCCGAATACGGAGATCTTCCGACGGTTGGCCGCGGAGATGGGGCTTGATGATCCCGCCCTGCAGACAGATGACGAGATGTTGATCCGGGAACTCCTCGACTCCGATCACGAATGGATCGAAGGCATCACATACGACCGCTTGGTGCAAGAGACGTGGGTTCGGCTCAATGTTGCTCCTGGAACTCGGCCCTACGTCGACACAGCGCCGCAGACCGACGACGGGCGACTCCAGCTTGGAGCATTGGAGTTTCGAGCGGGTGATGAGACACCTGAGGGCGCCGGCGATTTGGCGGCCCGGTTCCCGCTGGTACTGATGACCCGGAAACAACATGTGAAGTTTCTCAACGCCAACTACGCCCAGTTCGACGAGCACCTACCTCGCCAGGGCGAGCCGCTTCTACAGATCCATCCTGAGGACGCTGAGGCGCGCGGCCTTCGGACCGGTGACCGGGTCGACGTCTTCAACGACCGGGGCCGGCTCACGCTCGGGATTGAATTCACCGACGAGGTGCTACCCGGGGTTGTGGCTGTCCCGTTTGGCTGGCATCACCGCCATTCGCCGCAGGGTCGGGCGGTCAATGCGCTGACGAATCCGGCCGTGCCCGCAGACGGGCTCGGATCAGCGGCCTTCCACGAGACGCTTGTCGAGGTCGTCCGCGAGGGCCGATGAGCGTAGCTCGCCTGTATCACCCGTTATGCGGCGTCGACGGGCGTGCGGGAGCGTTACCCCGAGACGGTGGCGGCTACCGCGTCGATTGATGCTTTCGTCGTGTTGACGATCATCTCGATGTGCTCGTTGGTGATCGTGAACGGCGGCCCGATGAGCAATGCATCAGCCACTGGCCCTGAGCCGCAGGGGTAGACCCAGACGCCTCGTTCGATCGCTTCGGACGCGACCCGCGCCGCAAAGTCAACCGAACGGGGAAAGGCTTCTCCGGTGTCACGATTCTGCACCAACTCGATCCCCTGCATGAGTCCGAGGCCCCGAATATCGCTGACATTGGGGTGGCCGCCCAACTCGTCCTCGAGTCGGCGGCGGAGCCGAGCACCCATCTCGGCGGACCGCTGCACCAGTTCTTCGTCGCGCATGATCCGAAGGACCTCGACACTCACCGCGCATCCGAGGTCGGCGCCGCTGAAGGTGAAGTACATCAAGCCCATTCCCGCAGCCGCAATCGGATCCACGACAGCATCTGTCGTGTAGACACCACCCATTGGCATGTACCCACCGGACAGTCCCTTGCCGGCAACGATGATGTCGGGGGTGATGTCAAAGTGCTCGTGGCCCCACGTCCTGCCGGTCCGCCCGAACCCCGTCATCACCTCATCGACGATGATCAGGATGTCGTTGGCCCGGCAGACCTCTTCGATGGCAGGCCAATAGTCGTCGGGTGGAACCATCGCTCCCCCCGATGCACCAGAGATCGGCTCACCGATGAACGCGGCCACCGTCTCGGGGCCCTCCTGCTCGATGACTTTGGCAAGTGCTTCCGGGTCGAGCCAATTGCTCTTGGGATGATCGGCGAGCATCGGTTGAAGGCCGGCGCGGCGACGGTCGTGATTGCCGACGCTCAACCCGGACAGGGTCGAGCCGTGATAGCTCACGTCGCGTCCAATTACCTTCCATCGGTGGTCCCGGCCGGCGGCCACGTGATGGGTTCGAGCCACCCGGATGGCCGCGTCCACCGACTCCGAGCCTCCGCAGAAGAACGAAGCTCGGGTGAAGCCATCGGGTAACCAATGCTCGATAAGTTCTTCCACGAGCGCAATGCGGTTCTCCGTGGCCCAGACCGGCACGACGTAGTCGATCGTGCCCAGCGCGCGGGCCGCCGCCTCAACCACCTCTGTTCGTCCGTGTCCGATATTGGAGACGATTGCACCGCCGCCGGCATCAAGGATTCGGGTGCCGTCGTCGCGAATGAGCCACACATCCTCTGTGCGATCGATCACGAGGGGTGTGGTGGTGGCGGGGATGAAGGGGAACACTGCGGTGCGACTCGGGTCCATACTCTGATTCTCGCGTCACGCGGGCGATTGGGCCACTCGTTGCGCCGCAGTTGCAACAAGGGCGATATGGGTTGGCGAATGGTTGTGGCTGCGGCGCCAGAGGTACTCGTGATCGCCGAGAGAACCGAGGTCAGATGTTGGCTAGCGTTCCCGGGAGGGAAGTATGAAGAGCATCGCCCAGAAGGTGCCGAAGAATGCGCCAGCGATGACGCTCACGGGAACGCTCGCGCCGCCGGCCAGCAAACCAAACAGTGGAAAGGTCGTCAGGTAGGTCACGAAGAGCAGACGGGCGAAGAGCCATTTGGTAGAAAGCAGTTGAGCGCGCTGACAGACAGTTTTGACAATGGCGGCGGTGAGGCCGGGTGCGACAAAAAAGGCGAAGATGGCACCTAGGCCGCTGAGCGAGTCTCCACTCGTTGCGATACCCACGAACAGTCCTGTCGCGGATCCGGTGATTGTTCCTCCGATGAGAAGTCTCTTGAGTCGTTCAGTCATTGACCGAGCCCGGCATGGTTGTTCTCCTCAGCACGTATCCGATACCCACACTCATCCTATACCCACACTCAAACCGAAGATATTCCAGGCTCTACGAACGCGTAGATCCGCTTCGGGTTGTTGACGACAAGTGTTGCGACGTCGCTTTCGCTGAGGCCTCGGCGGAGCAGTCGGGGAACAACGTTGGTGATGAGATGGTCGTAGCCAAGACCGCCGTACTGATGGAGTCGGTGCTTGGTGGCAATGTCGTGAGAGAGCAGGATTCGATGTTCGAGGCCCTGTTCGAAATGCCAAAGGATGACGTCCATACGCTCTGCGTCAGAGGGCATGTCGACGGCTGGGTTGGGCGGGTACCAGGAGCTCTCGTTTCCGAACAGGTCGTACTCGAGATAGCAGCCTGTGGCGGCCAGGTCGGCAAGCCATGCTCGGTCGGTACAGGTGCGGTCGATGTGGCAGATGATCGTGCGGCTGAGATCACCGCCTTCTTGGTCGACGATTTGAGCGATTTCGACCGGTGACATCGGATCGCGGCCCGGATGCACCATCAACGGAGCTCCGGTTTCGATTTGTGCCGCCACCGCGGCACATAGGCTTTTCTTCTCGTTGGGGAGCCACGGATAAGAGCATCCGATTTCACCGATCAGGCCTGCTTTGACGTCGGTGCCATCGACCCCGATCTCGATATCGGCAACGATCTCCGCGGTGATCGAGTCGGGTGATCGGTCAGACATGTTGGAGGGGTGAGTTCCGCCCAGGTAGTAGCCGGCGCCCATGAGAATGTGGGTGCCGGTCGCTTCGGCGATGCGAACCAGTGGCTCAGGGTCGCGGCCGAGTCCGTTGTTGGTCGGATCGACGACGGTGCGTCCGCCAGCGTCGACGAAACGGCGAAGTTCGCTGATCGCCAGATCCTCTGAGTCCAGCTGCACGTTGTGATGGTTTGACGTCCAGTGGTATGCCACCCAGCCCCGGTTTTGGAGCGTGATCGTCTCCTTCGCGAGATGTTGATCACCGCCCGCCGGCGGATCGACGTACATGAATGACCCGTCCATGAGGACATGGTCGTGGGCGAGCGTGACCCCGAGTTGGTTTGCGTTGATCGGGCCGAGGACAGTCTGGGCCTGGCCCGGCAGCGCCCTGGTCACGGCAGAACCGCCCTCGCGCTGATCTCCACTAGGAGCCCTTCGAAGGCAAGATCGACGCCGCCGACGACCGTGGCGCTCGGGCCCGGGGCGTTGAAGAACTCGGCCCGGGCCTGACCTGCCGCGGGCCGATACCCGATGTCGGTGAGAAAGATGTCGAGCGAAACTATGTCGTTGAGTGTGCCGCCTGCGGCGATGACGAAACTCTGGATGTGACGCAGACACTGGCGGCACTGCTCGAGAGGGTCGTCGGGGCCGATGAGTTCCCCGTTGTCGAGCGCGATTTGGCCCGAGATGAACAGCAGGTTGCCGGAGCGGATGCACTGCGAACCTGCTCGTGGATCGGCTGGCTCGCCGACGTTCGGGATGGAAACGCTTACTCGTTCGGTCATTGCGGACCCAGCACCCGGTCGAGGACATAGTTTGAAAACTCGTGCACGGTGCGTTCCTCGGTGGGGGAATAGCGAGATGGTGATGCCATGCGTCCGCCGATCCCGCGGTGCACAAGCTCGCACACCCCTTTGTCTTCGGCGAGAAACATATCCATCGACGGGTAGTACTTTTCGGCGACCTCTGTCTCGAACTCCGGCAGGGCCACCGTTGATTTCGGAAAGCAGCACCATGAGGTGATTCGAACCCAGTCTGGCCCTTCGGGGAAGTACTGGTGAAAGGTGATTCGATCCGGAGGGACGTTGAGCAAAAGGTGCGGATAGTGGATGATGAAATGGGTTGATTCGTTGTCTGTGTCTGAAAGTCCGTCGACGAACGGGAGCGTGTGGTTGCGCGGCACATAGAGGCCGTTCTCGTTGTCGCTGCTGTTGATGGCGTACACCATCGGCTCACCCTCGGCGTGAAAGGCCGTGCGGATCGCTCCGGGGTAGTACGTGTCGAGCGACCGTCGGTGCACGGTGCGTACGTGGTAGCCCTCGCGGGAGTTTTCCACCCAGATCTTCCAGTTCGATCGGAATCGGTTCTCCCATTTCTTGGTTACCACCATGTCTTCCATGTGGTAGCTGGCGAGTCGGTCAATGAGCCCGCCAAGCGACTGGAGAAGGGGCGTGGCATCAGAATCGAAGTTGATGAAAACAAACCCGGCCCAGATTTCGGCCCGCACGGATGGCAGGGGATAGTCGTTCTTGTCGAACCCGACGGCGTCTTGCATCGACGGGGTTGCCTGGAGACGCCCGTCTAGCGCGTATGTCCATGAATGGTAGGGGCACACGATCTTGCGGCAGTTTCCGGACCCGGCCATGAGTTCTGATCCTCGGTGGCGACACGACGCCGACAACGCACGAACGACGCCATCGTCACCCCGGATGATCACCAGCGGCTCACCCACGATGTCGAGTCGCACATAGTCACCCGGGTTCGGGATTTCTTCTTCGCGGGTGGCAACCAGCCATTCTTTGCGAAAGATCGTCTCGACCTCGCGTTCGTACCACTCCTCGGAGAAGTAGACCTCAGGTGGAAGCGGCGTGGCCTCCTCGATCGGTAACCGGGTAGCCGCATACCGCTCAGGGTCAAAGATGGATTCGCTTGATGGCACTGGGAAAGCTCCTGTCACGGGGCAACCGTAGAGCATCCCTGCTTTCGGGTCTGGTTGGATCTGTCATGGGTTCACGCCAGTTCTAGACCGGGTTATCCCGATGCGCCTCGAGCCGTGTTGCAAGGTTTACCATTCGGACATGGATGTGACCTTGTTGTACTTCCACGATTGCCCAAACTGGCTTGTCGCCAACGAACACCTCGCCGCACTCGTTGCCGAACACCCTTGCATGTCGATCACCCGACACATCGTGGACACCGCCGAAGAGGCAGAACGCACCCATTTCCGAGGGTCTCCGAGCATTCTCATCAATGGAGTTGACCCGTTTGCGGAGGCAGACGACCCGGTTGGCCTGTCATGTCGGATCTACCAAACACCCGATGGTCCAGCCGGGTCACCGACACGTGATCAACTGCGAAGAGCCCTTGCTCGATCGTGAAACAACGAAATCCCAGGCCGAAGCCTGGGATTTCGTACAGTGCACCCCCTGGGACTTGAACCCAGAACCTGCGGATTAAGAGTCCGATGCTCTACCAATTGAGCTAGAGGTGCGAGGAATTTCCGACAGAAAATCCTATGGGGTGAACGAGGGGATTCGAACCCCCGGCCTCCTGGACCACAACCAGGCGCTCTAACCAACTGAGCTACGCCCACCATGCTGGCGAACCAGCGGTTACCGCCTTCACCGCGAACGGATCTGGCATGTGAATCACGGAGTGTACCCGGTCGTCCGCGAAGGGACATACGCTATTTGGGCCTCCGTAGCTCAACTGGATAGAGCACCGGGTTTCTACCCCGACGGTTGCAGGTTCGAGTCCTGTCGGAGGTGCTTGTAATTGCTGGTGTGATCGGCACGACTGGGACTCGTTCGACTTGGGTGCAACGCTGACTCAGCGGGTGGAGGGCTGCGGTTCGTCGCACGATTCGGTGCGGGGTATCTCGGGGCTGAATGACGTGATTATGTAGGCGGTCATGACCGGCGCCACGGCTCGACTGATATCGAAGAATCGCCACCAGACTTGCTGTGTCATCAAGATGGCCACGAGAACGAATCCGATGGCGCCGAAGGCGAGGGCGTTGGGGCGTTGCCAGGCCCGCAGAATCAAGAGCGGCATGACAATGATGATCCCGGCGATCACGCAAAGATCCACCGGGTTCTCCAGCCAGTTCTCGACGGAGTCGAGCATCCCGCCAAACGGTGGGCCGAACTCCTGGATCTCGTTGACCCCGTCGTGCGAGTCGAGTCGGAGGCGCACGTAGCCAGCCCAGGCGACTGCGCTGATGGCCGGAATGGTGCCGAGGAGCCAGGGGATCCGGTGGGTTTGCCATAGTCGGTAGACGCAAACTCCGGCCAGATAGAGCAACATGACCTCGCGGGCGAGGACTGCAGCCGTGAACCAGACGATCGCTTGACGATGGCGCCCTTCCTCGAGTGTGAGGGTGCCCCACAGGGCGGCGGCGAAGGCGACGATGCCGGCTCCGGAGATATCGAACTCGAAGATGATTCCGGGGTTCAGCAGGAACGCCAAGCCGAGCCACTGTGCTCCGCCCAGGCGTGTAGCGAGGCGTCCTGCAGCGACTGTGCCGAGAGCGAGAGCTGCGATATTTGTGAGGGCCATGGCCCAAAGCACGGCTTCGGCGGGCAAGAGTCCGCCTACTCCGGCAATAGTTGGGAAGAGCATTCGTTGCGCTCGGTAAACGGGCCGATCGAGGTAGATGGCGTGCTCGTCTGGAGACAGATAGAACGGATCGAGCGCTTGAAGGAAGAACATGCTCCCGTCATGGCCGAGAAGATCGACGGTGGCGACGTCGCGGCCCAACACGTCCTCAACATGAGCGGTTCGCTCAGCGACCGTGTCTCCGGCACCGAACTTGGTCAGGCCGGCGATGTCGCCATCGTGGCGAAGAAGCGACGCGGTCACGATCAGAACGCCAACGATGATCGCCACGAGGATCAGCGGCCGCTCGCCTTGGCGCGTCAAACTCGTCGCAGGATCCGAGGAAGCCGACAGGTTGCGCATTACAGCCAACCTGTCGGCCCCAGTCCTCGTTTTGTGACAACACATTCGACCAGTGGTCGCATGAGTCGTCGGAAAAGCTCCAAATTCGAGCCTTAGTGGAACTGCTCTTCTTCGGTGCTGCCGGCAAGGGCCAGGGTGGATGCATTGCCGCCCGAGACGATGGTGGCAATCTTGTCGAAGTAGCCGGCGCCGACTTCTCGCTGGTGCTTGACAGCAGTGTAGCCGTCGCCTTCCATGGCGAACTCGCGCTCCTGCAGCTCAACATAGGCCGTCATGTCCTTGGCCGTGTAGCCCTTGGCGAGTTCGAAGGCTGAGGTGTTCAACGCGTGCCAACCGGCCAGCGTGATGAACTGGAAGGCATAACCCATTGCCCCAAGTTCACGCTGGAACTTGGCAATGTCGGCGTCGTCGAGGTGGGCTTTCCAGTTGAAGGAAGGTGAGCAGTTATAGCTCAGCATCTGATCTGGGTAGACGGCCTTGACGGCCTCAGCGAACTCGCGGGCCTGGGCGAGGTCAGGCGTCCCGGTCTCGCACCAGATCAGGTCGGAGTAGGGGGCGTACGAGATGGCACGCTTGATCGGCGTCGCCATACCAGGCTCGGTGTAGTAGAAGCCTTCGGCCGAACGCTCGCCGGTGAGGAACTCCTGGTCGCGTTCGTCCACGTCGGTGGTGATGAGGTTGGCGGCCAGGGCATCGGTGCGGGCGAGCACGATGGTCGGCACGTCAGCGACATCAGCGGCGAGGCGAGCAGCGGTCAGCGTTGTGATGTGCTGCTGGGTCGGAATAAGGACCTTGCCGCCCATGTGACCGCACTTCTTAGCTGAGCTGAGCTGGTCCTCCCAGTGAACGCCGGCAGCCCCGGACTCGATCATGCCCTTCATGAGTTCGTAGGCATTGAGGGGGCCGCCGAAGCCGGCTTCGGCATCGGCCACGATCGGCAGCATGTAGTCGATCGATGGATTGCCGTCAGTTTCGCTCCACTCGATTTGGTCAGCGCGACGCAGAGCGTTATTGAGACGAGCCACGACGGAAGGCACCGAGTTGGCGGGGTAGAGCGACTGGTCGGGGTAAACCTGACCAGCGAGGTTGGCGTCACCGGCGACCTGCCAGCCCGACAGATAGATGGCGGGGAGGCCGCCCTTGGCGTAGTTGATGGCTTGGCCACCGGTCATGGTGCCGAGGGCATGGACGTAGTCCATAGTGTTGACACGGTCCCAAAGCTTCTCGGCACCCTGGCGCGCGAGTGTGCACTCTGGGGTGACAGATCCGCGAAGGCGAACCACATCTTCTGCGGTGTAGTCACGGGTGACACCGTTCCAACGAGGGTTCTCGGCCCAGTCCTTCTTGAGGGCTGCGACCTGCTCGTCAAAGCTCGGGTTCATCTGAATTCTCCTTGGGGGTTTCAACGCCGGGTTCGTTGCCGGCGCAGGTGGGTCGGGCTAGTGCAGCCCGGCGATTTGATGGGGAATGAAGTCGGCGAGTTCATCGGCAAGTACTAGGTCCAGAAGGATCGAGAAGGCTTCCTCGAAGCGCCCTGACGACCACCCGACTTCGCCGAGAGACTCGCGCAAGTTCTGGTGCTCGCTATTAGCGAGCCGACGAATAAGAGCCTCATCAACGGTGAGTCCGTTGGTGAGTTCAACGCCATGACGACGCCACTGCCAGATCTGGACCCGGCACAACTCGGCCATCGCGAGATCTTCGATGTGATCGTCGATGGCGACTGCGCCGGTTCCGGCTAGCCATTCGCCGAGGTAGTGCATCCCGATTCGGAGGTTGCGACGGAGCCCGGCTTCAGTACATTTTCCCCGGCTGGTCCCCATGGCCAGAAGGTCGCCGGCGGTCACGTAGACGTCGTCGCGCTGGAACTCGATCTGGTTGGGGCGATAGCTCAGGACACGGTCGAACTCGGCTTCGGCGAGGGAAACGATTGCGGGGTGAGCGATGCGGGTGCCGTCGAAGCCATCGCCGGCTTCACGGCGCTTATCGACGGTGACCTTTCGCAGCGCAGCGGCGGTGCGGTCGGGGCTGATCGGGTCGGGCACAATGCCTGACATTCCACCGAGTGCGTGTGCTCCTCGGCGGTGACATACCGAGACCAGCAGCTCGGTGAACGAACGGATGAAGGGTGTGGTGGCGCTGAGGTCGGCGCGGTCGGGGAGCACGAACGACGGATCGTTGCGGAACGACTTCACGATCGAAAACAGATAGTCCCAGTTTCCGGTGTGGAGCCCGGTGATGTGGTCACGCAACTCGAAGAGGATCTCGTCCATCTCGAAGGCCGCGGCGATCGTTTCGACAAGGACGGTGACGCGGATGGTACCGCGGTGCAGCCCGAGCCGTTCCTCAGTGAACTGGAGAACATCGGACCAAAGCCGAGCGTCAGCGGCGCCTTCGAATTTCGGTAGATAGAAGTAGGGCCCTGTCCCGGCAGCGATGGCGTGCAGGGAGTTGTGGAAGGCGCATACGGCGAAGTCGAACAGGCTGGCCGCAACCGACTCGCCGTCGATTTTCATGTTGGACTCGTCGAGATGCCATCCCCGGGTGCGGACCATGAGCGCGGCGGCGTCGGGACCCGGGGTGCGAATCTCGCCGTCAACGACGGCGGTAAGGGTGCCAGCGTACGCGTCGCGAAGATTTGCTTGTCCCGAGAGAACGTTGTCCCAGGTGGGCGTCGTGGTGTCTTCGAAGTCGGCCATGAAGACGTTGGCGCCAGAGTTCAGTGCCTCAACCATCGCCTCGCGCCGTACGGGACCCGTGAGCTCTGTGCGCCGGTTGGTCAGATCAAGCGGAGGGGGAGCAATGTGCCATTCGCCCGAGCGAATGTAAGCCGTCTGCGGATCAAAGGATGGCCGTGCATGGTCGGCGAATCGTTTGGCTGCATCAGCGTGGTGGGCTAGCAAGACATGCCGACCTGGCTGGAACGTGCGGTGGAGATCGACGAGAAACTCCTGGACGTCAGGCGTTAGGACCGAGTCCACCAAGCGGTGAGGAGTCAAATCGACGCTATGCAGCACGTCTACAGCCGTTGTCATGTAATGAGTTTCGGCGCGAATGGCGAGAAGAACAACATGAATTCTGCACTGTTGAGCGCAAAACGTTTGCGTTTTTCGAAAAATCTGACACTCTTTCGGTCATGGGTGATGACTTGGACCTCCTTATCTTGGGAAACCGCATCCGCCATGCCCGGCGTCGGGCGGGCGCGACGCTTGCAGATTTGAGCGAACGGGTCGGACGGCCGATCCCGTATCTGTCACAACTTGAAAACGGGAAGGTCGAGCCGAAGCTTTCGCTGGTGGGTGACCTCGCCTCCGCACTCGACACCACTACGGCTGACTTACTCGACACGTCACCGCCTAGTCGTCGTGCTGAGCTCGAGATCACCATTGAGCGGGCGCAGGCTGATTCTCGCTACGCGGCACTCGGCCTCCCGCACCTGAAGCCCTCCGCCAAGATCTCCGACGATGTGCTCGAACACGTGGCGGCCCTCTGGACGGCATACACCGGTCACCCGTCCGCTCCTTCGACCTCTGACGAAACCGCTATGCGAGCTCGTGCCGCCAACAACGCACTACGCGACGAGATGAGCGAGCGGGGAAACTATTTCGCCGAGATCGAAGCGGTCGCAGCTCGAGCGCTCGCTGCTGCGGGCTACTCCGGTTCGGGCCCGATATCTGAACGAGTGCTCACGGAGTTGGCGTCTTGGTGTGGCTTCCGCATCGAGCGAGTCAATCACATGCCGCGAAGCGCTCGCAGCATCACCGATCGTCGCGACAAGATCATTTTCATCCCGGACCGTGGCGGACTGAAGATCCGTCAGGCGCGCAGCGTTGTGCTCCAGACGCTCGGTCACTTTGCGCTGGACCATGCCGAGACCTCAGACTTTGCCGGGTATCTCCGTCAGCGGATCGAATCGAACTATTTCGCCGCCGCCGTGCTCGCCCCAGAGCAAGCAGCCGTCACATTCTTGAAGGAAGCTGACGAAGCGGAAGACATCTCAGTAGAGGACCTCAAAGAGGTCTTCTACATTTCTTACGAAATGGCGGCGCACCGGTTCACCAATCTCGCCACCAGGCACTTCGATATCCCGTGCCACTTCCTACGTACGGATTCGGAGGGCGTGATTGACAAGGCGTACCAGAACGACGACATCAACTTTCCGACCGCAACCGATGGAGGGCATGAGGGTGAGCGCGTGGCCCGCCAGTGGGGAAGCCGGCAAGCCTGGAATGCCACCGGCAGTTTCCTGCTCCATAGCCAGTACACCGTCACCGATGACGGCGAATACTTCTGCACCACCTACATCGAGACCGAAGGAAGTCGTAACCCCCATGCGATCGCGCTCGGCACCCCGGTGCACTACGCCTCCCGGTTCCGGGGCAGCGACACCTTGCGCCGTGAGTACGCCCGAGCCCGCGAGCTCGAGCCGGACCCGGTTCTGATGGAACAGTGGCAAGAGTTTGCGTGGCCGTCAGCGGCGGAGCGCTCACACGTCCTGTCGGCTCTGCCGCCGTCGAGTCGGCAATTCACCCCATTCCCAGGAATCGACCTGCTCGACGTCTATCGCTTCCTCGAGCGCCAGCGCCGCTCCCGTCGAACCTGAGCAAAGCACGGCTGGGGACAGTCCCCAAACGTGCGTTGCCGCAAAGCTGGTTATTTACGCTGGCTATTTACGAAGGCGCCGGGTTAGAGCGCTAGGGGGCGACCAAACGGCCTTGTCAGCGAGACAAGATGATGAGATGGTCGATGACGTCAATGGCGATGTGTACGGTCTCTCGGCGTGGATTGTCGAGTCGGAGCGCCATGACGTTGTAGCCCGCGGAGCGAAGCTCGCCGGTGAGTTCTTCGCCGCCGGTGGCTATCTGCACGCGAGGCCGCTCGGCGCTGAGCTCGACGAGAGCATCAGCTAGGGCAAGGTTGATATCGAGGTGACGATCGCCGGTGGGTGTGTTGTCTCCGGGAAACGGACGCAAGAACGCTATGGCGTCGTGGCGGATGACGGTGTCTCCGAAGCGGGGTTCGCGAACAATAGCGAAGTCGGAACCAACGGCCACGACTACGCCTGTATGGCGCCCGCCCGCCGTTGTCGTGATGGTGATGGCCCGCCCCCGCTCGGCGAGATCGATGATCGAGCCGATGAGCGTGGCCTCTTCCTCGGCCTGACGTTCCAACCAATGTTGGCGAGCTCGCGATCGAGCAGCTTGGTCAGAGGACCCCTCTGCGACCCACCGAGTAAGGGCTGCAAGAGGGTCACCGGGGCTCAATCGGATCGGTTGGCGCGGCGTCGCTGGTTCGTCGGGCACACGCCGAGGGTACCGATCGCGCGTAGCTCACTGTCGATGGGCCTCACTGGGCGGTACCATCGCGGATAGAAGATGAGCGAATCAACCACTATCCGGGTTCCCGGCAACCACTTGATGAGCGCGTTGGTCGGTGAGCATGATTGCCACCTGCGCCGTATTGAAGAAGCGTTTCCCGGTACCGACATCACGGTTCGCGGTAACGAGGTACACCTGAACGGCGATGATGCGGACACGGCTGCAACATTGTTCGAAGAGCTCGTGGTCATGGCCGAGCAAGGGCAGCGTCTCGATGAGCGGACTCTGGTTCGCACGATCGACATGGTGCGCGCCGACGAGCGTCCTTCTTCGGTGTTCACCCATGAGGTGCTGCGAGCCGACCGAGGCCGCATCATTCGTCCGAAATCGGCGGGCCAGAAGGCATACGTAGAGGCGATCGAGAAGAACGTCGTCACGTTCGGAATCGGCCCCGCCGGCACCGGCAAGTCATGGCTGGCTGTGGCGATGGCGGTTCGAGCATTGCAAGAGGGTGAGGTTGAGCGAATCATTCTCACCCGTCCAGCGGTCGAGGCTGGTGAGCGACTGGGATTCTTGCCCGGCGACATGATGGCGAAAGTAGACCCCTACCTACGCCCGCTTTATGACGCGCTTCATGACATGGTGGGCAACGATGGCATGGAGCGAATGGTTGATCGTGGCCTTGTCGAAGTTGCGCCACTCGCATTCATGCGTGGCCGCACCCTGAACGCGTCGTTCATCATTCTGGATGAAGCACAGAACACCACGCCTGAGCAGATGAAGATGTTTCTGACCCGTATTGGTTACGGCTCGAAGGCCGTTGTCACCGGCGACGTCACCCAGGTTGATGTACAAAGCAGCAGGAGCGGTCTTGGTGGCCTCGAACCGATGCTCGGCGCGGTCGACGGGATCGGCTTTGTCCGCCTCAGTGGCCGCGATGTTGTACGCCACCGGATCGTGCAGGACATTGTTGACGCCTATGAGAAGGCGGCCGCCAATGAGAGCGGCAACCCTTCGTGACTGACCCTGCCAGTCCGATCGTGGTTGCGGTGGATGAACAAGACGAGTTGGTGGTCGATCTAGACCGTTGGTCTGCGCTCGCTCAGGCGGCACTCCAACACGAAGGCGTCACGACCGGCGAACTAAATTTGCTGTTTGTCGAGACTGACTCCATTCATGAACTCAATCGTGAACACATGGGGAAGGATCGACCGACCGACGTCTTGTCGTTCCCACTCGACGATGACGATGACCTGCCGGGCGAGACGCTGCTTGGAGATATCGTCGTCTGCCCGGCTGTGGCTGCGGCCAATGCCCCTGAGCACGACGGTCAGGGGCATCACCGAGGGTCAGTCGACGATGAGATAGCGCTTCTCGTTGTGCACGGTGTCCTGCATGTGCTCGGATATGACCACATCAACGATGATGAGGCCGAAGAGATGGAAGCCTTGGAGCAGACCGTGCTTCTCGCTCACTACCGATGACCAGCGGTGTCGCCATGGCCCTTGGGGCGGTCGCCCTCCTGATCGTGCTCGCCGCGGTGGTGGCTGCCGCCGAGACAGCCCTTACCCGGATCAGCCGTGCTCGCGCCGAGAGCTTGGTCATGCCTGATGATCCGGCATCAAGTGCACTCGTTGATCTCCTAGAGGATCGGCAGGCCAGCCTTGCGCCCCTCTTACTCCTTCGTCTTGGCTGCCAGGTGGCGTCTGTGGCGGTAGTGATGGTCGCGGTCCTCGACGACTACGGCTCTGCAGCGGCTGCAGGGGCAGCAATCGGAATTGGGCTCGTTCTCTACGTATTCGCCGAGGCGGCCCCGCGCACCTGGGCACTACACCATCCAGATCTCGCTGCTCGTCGGGCGGCACGGCCGCTTCTCGGCATTTTACGAGTGGCCCCACTGCGTTGGCTGACCCGTTTCCTCAATGGGATCGGCAACGCGGTGAGCCCAGGCCCTGCTCGCGCGCCGGTTGTATCCGAAGTTGAGTTGATCGCTCTGACAGAGGCGGCCGCTGCCGGCGCCGCGATCGAGAGCGAAGAACGAGATCTCATCGAGTCGGTGTTCGCCCTGGGCGACACAATCATCCGCGAGGTGATGGTCCCGCGTACCGACATGATCACAGTCGGCGCAGTCAAAGACGTCAACGAAATCCTTGACCTTGTATCCGACAAAGGGTTTAGCCGTTTACCCGTCGTCGGCGATGGGATCGATGACATCGTCGGGATCTTGATGGTGAAGGATCTGCTGGGCCAACGTCCGGGCGGCGAAGAACTGATCGGCCAACTCATGCGTCCGGCGTGGTTCGTCCCTGAGACCAAGCACGCTGATGAACTCCTGCGTGAGATGCAGGTTGGTCGTCCTCACCTCGCAGTCGTCGTGGATGAGTACGGCGGCACCGCTGGTCTAGTCACCCTCGAGGATCTGGTGGAGGAGTTGGTCGGCGAAATTGTGGACGAGTTCGACAAGGAAGAGCCACTCTTCGAACCGGACGCCGGGGGCGGCCTTATCGTTCACGGCCGGATGCCGGTCGATCAACTCGAGTCGCTTATCGATGCCGAACTTGATGACGGCGACTGGGACACAGTCGGCGGTTTGATCTTCAACACGCTTGGCCATGTTCCCGAGATCGGGGAGTCTGTGGACAACGGTCAGATACGGTTCGAGGTGGAACGAATGGAAGGGCGCCGGATCACCCGAGTGCGCCTGTCGAGACTCACCGATGACTGACGCTGAAGCCACGAACGAAGAGCCCAAGCACCGGTCGGGTTTTGTGTCCCTTGTGGGCCGCCCCAACGGGGGAAAGTCCACCCTGCTCAACCAGATCCTCGGGCAGAAAGTTTCGATCGTTTCTGACAAGCCCCAGACCACTCGGACACAGATCCGAGGCGTGCTGACCAAGCCCGACTTCCAACTCATCTTTGTCGACACACCCGGCATCCATAAGCCACGAAGCGCGCTGGGATCGAGTCTCAACGCCACCGCAGCAGCAGCCACCCACTCAGTTGACGTGGTGTGCTTCGTTCTGGATGCCACTGCGCCCTATGGCAGAGGCGATGAGTTCATTGCCAAGTCGCTCCCGTCCAACGCCGTAGTCGTGGTCACAAAGGCCGACATTGCCAAGCCAGAGCAGGTACTGAATCAGCTGTCGGCGACTTCGGAGCTCGACGCGAACGCGTGGTTCCCCGTCTCAGGCAAGACCGGCGAGGGTGTCGATCCGCTGATCGAGCACCTGAGCGCTCGGCTACCACCTGGGCCGCAGTTCTACCCCGAAGACATGATTACCGATGTGCCCGACGCATTCTGGGTCGCGGAGTTAGTCCGCGAGCAGCTGCTTGCCGTGGCCCGTCAGGAACTTCCGCATTCGATCGCCACACGCGTGACGGAATGGGAATGGCCCCGTGTTCGGTGCGAGATCCTTGTCGAGCGTGAGTCGCAGAAGGCGATGGTGATCGGTAAGGGCGGCGAGACACTCAAGAAGGCCGGCACAGCAGTGCGCCGCCAATTGCCAGAGGGCGTGTTCATCGAATTGTTCGTGCGCGTCGAGAAGAATTGGCAGCGACGCCCGGCGTCGGTTACCGAGCTCGGTTACTGAGTTCGCTCAGATACGAGTCGGATCCTCTGGCATTTCGTCGCCATACTTTTCGGCGAACGCCAGCCATTCGATCAGCCAAGCCGTGTAAACGGCCTTGTCTACTTCACCGGTTTCGTCAGGTAACGGTGGAGGCGCTGGTGCTGCGGTGGCAGTGGTCGACGGTTGTGATGGTGGCTCTGGGGGAGCAGTGAACGTCGGGGCTGGAGGTTCTGGAGATATGAACGGATTCGCGCCTACTTTTCGGGCAGGCATACGATATTCACCCTGTTCAGGGTTCGGAGCGAGAGCTGTGTATGGAGCTGCGGCGGGCGGAGTTTGGCTACGGAACGGTGATGGACGCATGTCGTTGGGCAGGACCGAAGGGTCCGAATCGCCGAACAGGGCAGTGTCTTGGAACGGTTTCTTCTCAAACGGATCCCGCGCAAACAAGCTGTCAGAGGTGATGGGTTCTCTCTCCGCGAGAAGAGGATCGTCGTCGCCAGCATCGCCGGTAGCCCCGAGAGGGACTCGGCGGGGAAGGGCGAGTGCGCTGTCGGGTTTGAGTTCGGGCTGAACCGGCTGCTCAACAGCGGGGAGATTCTCAAGCCGAGCCTGCGTCTGTACGAGCAGTTCCTCATGGTCGGATTTACGAAGGCTGCCGGAGTGGACGTCGTCCGTGCGCCGCAGGCGCATGGTGACTAACCCGACAGCGACGAGCGAGCCGACACCACCAATCGCCCAGGTGATCGGGTTCTGCACGTCGGATCCACCCAGCCAGGCATGGTACGAGCCAGCGATGACCGTGACGATGGCCAGTGCGTGGGCGACTCGCCAGGTCGTGTTGCTGATTCGCTTCCGAAGCACTGATGTGAGTTCAGCGGCAAGAAGCGACCAGAAGGCGATGACCCCCATCGATGCAGCTGTGGTTTCCCAGGTTGACTCACCCGGGATCAGGAGGGCCCTCCACGTGAAGAGGTCGGTGTTGTACATGTACAGAGTGCCAAGATGAGTGACCAGAAAGATCACAGACACGCCGCTGAGGAAACGGTGCAGATCAAAGAGCCACGACCCGGTGAGCGACTTGATTGAGTTGCGGGAGAGCAGCAGCCCGATAAGGACCGATCCACAGGCTGTCACCCAGGTCATCAGACCAGCGGCGCGGGTTGCGTACCACCACACTTCTTCGTTCACGGGCCTCCCGTCGGCAGAGGCGTTCCAAAAGCGAGGATTCCAGGCACTCTCGGTCAGGCAGGCACCTCTTGCTCGCGCTCGTTGGCGTCGCGCAGTTCGCGCAAGAAGGCCTCAGCAACACTGAGTTTACGGGTGCGACGCATCGGTGGAAGGGCGTTCACGAGATCCCACCGGTAGCTGCGGGCGGTGGCAAGACGGGGGTCGAGCACCGCCACGACACCTCGGTCTGTTGTTGAGCGAATGAGACGGCCGGACCCTTGAGCAAGCAGGGTTGCTGCTCGTGGCAGGTCGATGGTTCGAAATGCTGATTTCCCAGCCCGGTCACGACGGGCTTGGAGCACGGGATCGTTTGGCCGCGGGAACGGTAACCGGTCGATGATCACCAGGCTGCAGGTCGATCCTGGTGCGTCGACGCCCTGCCAGAATGACATTGTGGCAAAGAGGGAGGTTTCGGGTTCCTCGACGAACTGGTCGAGCAGGGCTCCCTTCGACCCTTCGCCTTGCACCAAAACGGGCCATGGGAGGCGAGGGCCAAGTCGCTCGGCAGCGTCGCGCATCGCAGCGAAGCTCGTGAACAAGCCGAGTGTACGTCCGCCGGCGGCAACCATGAGCGATTCGATCTGCGCTAGTTGGGCGTCCTTGTGATCGGCGGCCCGTGGGTCTGGGAGGTCGACCGGGCAATACAGCAAGGCGTTCTGTTCGTAGTCGAACGGTGACCCCACGTCGAGTGTGGTGGTTGTATCGGGAAGGCCGAGGCGAGCCGTGGTGTTCTTCGGCAGCGTTGCCGATGTGAGGATGCCGGCCCGTTTCCCCCAAAGCTCTTTGGACAGGATCTCGTCGACCGCGATCGGGGTCGATCGAAGTGTGGGATTGGATGTGGGCCCGTCGACCCACAGCACTTCTGAGTCGATCGGCCATCGCATCGCGTCGAGGTCATCGATGAGGCCCGTGGCTACTTGGCGAGCGCGGACGGCTTTGGCTTTAGCGTCCACCGGCGCATCATCGGGAACCGCACGAAGCGCGTTGAGGATCTTGTCGGCTGCGGACCGAGTGGCATCCATCGCTCGACCGATCTCCTCGGTGGGTCCTTCCAACAGACGTTTGCCGATCTGGCTTTCGAGTGCAGCGTGAACGGCGACAGCAGTGTCTTCGGCCGCTTGAGTGAACGTGGGTTCAGAGAGGATCGCCGCGGCCACCCGTGCGGTGGTAATAACTCGAGCGGGACTGAGTTGGCGGCCGGCGGCGTCCGCCATGATGTCTTCGAGTTGATGGGCCTCGTCAACAATGACGAGGTCATGATCTGGGAGGATCCCCGGGTTCATCACGTCGAGGGCGTAGAGATGAAGGTTGACGATCAGGATGTCGGCGGCCGCAGCCTGATATCTGGCGCGTTCGGCGAGGCAGTCATCGCCGCGTGGGCAGCGTGAGGCTCCGGGACACTCATCTCGCCCAACGGACACCAGCCGCCATGTGCGATCGTCGATATCACTGAGCTCAGCGCGGTCGCCGGTGGGGCTGGTAGCGGCGAACTCACGAAGTCGCGTGACGGTGATCGGATCGAGGGGGTCATCGTCGACGTTGATCTCAAGTGTGCCCGCCGAGTGGTCTTCGGCTTCGTCGAGACGTTGCAGACAGAGATAGTTGGATCGACCCTTTAGAACAGCGAAGTTAACGGCTCCGTCGGTTTGTTCGACGAGGAAGGGTAGGTCTTTTGTTGCCAGCTGATCTTGAAGCGCTTTTGTTGCTGTGGCCACGATGGTTTGGCGCTGAGCGGCGACCACGGGCACGAGGTAGGCAAGCGACTTGCCTGTCCCGGTGCCGGCTTGAACGACGGCGTGACCATCATTCTTGATTGCCTCAGCGACAGAAACGGCCATCTCGCGTTGTCCATCCCGAGTCTCGCCACCACCAGGCAGGGCCGCGGTCGCGGCATCAAGAAGTTGCAGGGTTGAGTCGTCGAGGGTCACGAGAGGCTCCGGAATCGAGGGAGCCTATGCCAAGGCGAGAACCACCACGACGATTACGGCTGCCAGGGCGACGACGGTCAGCAGGATGACAGAGCGAACGCGTTTACGGGCGTCACTATTTCCATGTAGTCGTGAGAGCTCATTGGCCCACTCTCTCCCAGGCACGACCGTGACATTAGTCACGAAAATGTCCGGGGTGGGGCGTAGTTGTAATTTTTCGTGGCGAATGTGAAACGCGTTGTCCGGGTGACGAGAGGGTAGGTTCTGCAGGTGACCCTCGGAGGACTTGATCCGGACCGGATTCCCGCGCATATTGCGTGCGTTATGGATGGCAACGGCCGCTGGGCACAGGCCCAAGGTTTGCCGCGTACAGAAGGCCACAAGGCCGGCGAACACTCCTTGTTCGAGGTAGTGGAAGGCTGCTCAGATCTTGGTGTCGAATGGCTAACCGTCTACGCATTCAGCACCGAAAATTGGAAGCGTCCAAAGGACGAGGTTCGCTTCCTCATCAATTTCCCCGAAGAGATCCTTGTCCGGCGTCGTGAGGAGCTTCACGAGCGCGACGTACGGATACGTTTCGTCGGTCGCCGTGATTGGCGAGTGCCGAAACGGCTGATTCGTCGGATGGACGAGTCAATCGAACTCACCAAGGACAACAAGGGACTCACGTTCACGATCGCGTTCAACTACGGCGGCCGGGCTGAGATCGTGGACGCGGTGAAACAAATTGTCCTTGCCGGCACGCCGGCCGACAAGATCAACGAGCGAACTATTGCCCAGTACCTCTACGACACAGATATGCCGGATCCCGATCTGATGATCCGCACCTCAGGCGAGTACCGCATCTCCAACTTCCTCTTGTGGGAGCTCGCCTACAGCGAGCTTCTTTTCACGGAGACGCCTTGGCCAGAGTTCGACCGACAGGCGCTCTTTGGCGCTATAGCCGAGTACCAGGATCGCGAGCGGCGATTCGGGGGCGTGGACGACTGACATGAGCCTGTACCGCGACCAGGCCGTTGTGCTGCGGGCGTGGAAACTTGGCGAGGCCGATCGCATCATCTCGATGCACACACTCGACAACGGCAAGGTCCGCGGTGTTGCCAAAGGTGTCCGCCGCACCAAGTCGAAGTTCGGTTCTCGCCTTGAACCGCTGAGTCACATTTCGATCCAGCTCTATCGAGGCCGCGGGGACCTCGACACGATCACCCAGGTCGAGACGATCGACCGGTTCCCCAACCTGCGAACTGACTCCGATCGATTCGCCCGGGCTGAAGCCATGCTCGAGTGCGTTGATCAGGTCGCGCAAGACCGAGAACCGGACCCCCGTCTCCATGTGATGCTGGTTCGAGCACTGGCGACGTTGAACAGCAACGACTCGCCGCTGGTCGTCGCTGCGTTTTTTCTGAAGTTGCTCGCCCACGAGGGCCTTCAACCACAGGTCGACGAGTGCGTGTCGTGCGGCGCCACCGAACAGATCGAAGCGATTGATCTCAATGACGGCGGCGTTCTCTGCCGCGACTGCCGGCGCGGACGTCCGGTGTCGGAGGAAGCGCTCGGCCTGTTGCGACGGATCCTCGGAGGAGGTCTCGCCGGCGTACTTTCAGAACAGGTTGGACCCGCTACCAGCGAGGTAGACCTGCTGTCGACCGCCATGATGGAGCACCACTTGGAGCGGCGAATTCGGTCAGTGGCGGTACTGGACCAGACCCAGATCTGATCAATCTCAGCGGCTGATGGGAATCCAGCGGCTTCCGGATTCGCTCCATTCCATCCACTCGCTCAG